>MRWG01000091.1_pt4 | contig 177682 bp, 175 predicted proteins | sample 1013341 | NCBI WGS metagenome assembly MRWG01 (sample SAMN06117577, study PRJNA244670) | biofilm metagenome | biome: Water; feature: Cathode Biofilm; material: Biofilm; isolation source: microbial consortium enriched at the cathode of a solar microbial fuel cell | place: USA: District of Columbia...
TATGTGAGGATTGGAAAAAGCGAGCACGGCCCGGAAAATGCTGCTATAGAAGGAGCGGAGCTGTCCTGCGCCAAAAATTTATGCAATGTTAGGGTTAATATAACTCTATGTTATTTATGGATAAATAACCTTTTTTTCCGGTCCGGCTAGCACTTTTTCCCGCTAATATCTACTTGCGGCGAGAGCATTTACTCTCTACATTGCCGCCTATCGGTCAGCCCTGTAACACCGATGAGGACCTGTTAAATCATGACCTATTGCCTGGCCATCCGCCTTGAATCCGGCATTGTGTTTGTTTCCGATTCCCGTACCAACGCGGGCGTTGACAATGTCAGTACCTACAGCAAAATGAACGGCTTCGGCATCCCCGGCGAGCGCCAGTTCGTGTTGTTGTCTTCCGGCAACCTGGCCACCTCGCAGGCCGTGGTCACGCAAATCAGGCGTGACATCAAAAACTCCGCAGAGCAGTCGCTTATGACCTTCCAGCTGATGAGCGACGCGGCGGAATACATCGGTGATATCAGTCGCCAGCAGCAGGAAAAAAACAGCGGCAGTTCGATTAATGTCGAGGCGAGCTTCATCATCGGAGGCCAGATAGCCGGCCATAAACCGGCGGTATACATGGTCTATCCGCAGGGTAACTACATCACCACCTCGAATGACACAATTTATCTTCAGATCGGTGAAAGCAAGTACGGCAAACCCATTCTGGATCGCATCCTCAAGCACAATTCCAGTTCCGAAACCGCCGCCATGTGCGCGCTGGTCTCCATGGATTCCACCATGCGCAGTAATCTTACCGTAGGGCCACCCATCGAACTCACTATATACGAGGCTGACAGCCTGCAACCCGGCCGTTATTACCGTTTCGAGGAAGACAGCGAATACCTGCGCCAGTTGAAGAAAAGCTGGGATAAACATCTCAAGGAGGCTTTCAAGAAACTGCCGCCTGTCGCCTGGAGCAGCACCTGGGACAACCAGGCCGAGGAAGAACCCTCCGGCCAGTTTTCCTGATCCCCTGACGCCCGCCCGAGGCGGCGTTTATCATTACTGCCGGAACCCGTCACTTTGCCGGGAACCAACACGCACAATAGTCTTACGTGTTACTCTTTGGTTATGAAAACCGGGTAACAACACACTACCACCAGTGGACTGATCATGGCCATTCGCGTCGCTTTAAAACACCACACTGAATATCATTATGACCGGCTGATATCGCTGTCACCGCACGTGGTGCGCTTGCGGCCGGCGCCGCATTGCCGCACTCCCATCGAAGCCTACTCCCTGCACATCGAACCGGGTGAACACTTCATCAACTGGCAGCAGGATCCGTTCGGCAATTACCTGGCGCGTTTCGTGTTTCCGGAAAAAACCCGCATGCTGAAGATCCATGTGGAAGTGATCGCGGAAATGATCGTCATCAACCCGTTCGATTTTTTCCTCGACGAGGACGCAGAATATTTTCCACTGGTCTACGAGGATCAGTTGCGGCGTGATCTTGCCCCTTATCTCGAGATCCGTGAAAACGGCAAACGGCTGAAACAATGGCTGTCGGGTATCAACCGCGACCGTGAACACATCGTGACCTTCCTGGTGGCGCTGAACCAGCGCCTGCAGCAGGACGTGCAGTATCTGATCCGCATGCAGCCGGGTGTGCAGTCCGGCGAGGAAACCCTGGAGAAGGCTGCCGGTTCCTGCCGTGACAGCGCCTGGCTGATGGTGCAGATCCTCAGACATCTCGGCCTGGCCGCCCGTTTTGTTTCCGGTTACCTGGTGCAACTGACTGCCGACGTCAAGGCGCTGGATGGTCCCTCCGGACCGGAAGAGGACTTTACCGATCTGCATGCCTGGGTCGAGGTGTTTTTACCCGGCGCCGGGTGGGTCGGGCTGGATCCCACCTCCGGATTGTTTGCCGGCGAAGGCCACATTCCCCTGGCATGCACGCCGGACCCTTCCAGCGCGGCGCCGGTGTCTGGTGCCTCCGATGTCTGCGAAACCGAATTCAGTTTTTTCAACAGTGTCGAACGCATTCACGAGGATCCCCGTGTCACCAGGCCGTACGGCGAATCGCAGTGGCAGGCTATCGTTGAACTCGGCAACAGCACCGATGCGCTGCTAGAGGAAGGCGATGTCCGCCTGACCATGGGCGGTGAGCCTACTTTTGTTTCCATCGATGACATGGAAGGTGATGAATGGAACAACGCCGCACTGGGCAGCAGGAAACGGCAACTGGCCGGAGAGCTGTTACTGCGGCTCGAGGAGAAGTTCGCATCCGGCGGTGTGTTGCACTATGGCCAGGGTAAATGGTATCCCGGTGAACCGTTGCCGCGCTGGGCGCTGTCGCTGTTCTGGCGCCGCGACGGTCATCCGATCTGGCGGGATCGCCAATGGTTGGCCGACGAAAACAGCGATCACGGCCACGGCATCGATGCAGCGGAAAATTTCATCAATACACTTACAGTCGAACTGGGACTCGACCAGGGCCGGGTGGTGCCGGGATTTGAAGACACGCTGTACTACTTGTGGAAGGAAGGCCGCCTGCCCGACAACGTCGACCCTGCCGACAGTAAACTCGGTACGCCCGAGGAACGTGAACGGCTGCGCAAACTGTTCACGACCGGGCTGGATAAAGTCACCGGCTTTGCCCTGCCGGTGAAATACCAGGGCGATGACGGCAGCGGCTACTGGAAAAGCAGCCGCTGGCCGTTCCGGTCCGGGCATATGTTTCTGATCCCCGGCGATTCACCCATGGGCCTGCGCATGCCACTGGAATCCCTGCCCTGGCAATTGCCGGACGATGTGGACGTGGAACCGGAACTGGATCCCTTTGCCGAACGCGACGAACTGCCCAAAGCCGTGAAAGGCAAACGTGACAAACAACCGGCGAAAAAGGATGACGAACGCGAAGTGGTGCATACGGCGCTTTGCGTACAGCCCCGGCACGGACGCATCTATGTGTTCATGCCGCCGCTGCCGCGAGTGGAGTATTACCTCGATTTGCTCAATGCCGTTGAAAACGTCGCCGCGCAATTGCAGATCCCGGTCGTGATCGAGGGTTACGAACCGCCGCGCGACCCGCGACTGCAGATGCTGCAGATCACGCCGGACCCGGGCGTTATCGAGGTCAACATTCACCCGTCCGCAAGCTGGTCCGAGCTCATGCACAACACGCAGACCCTGTACGAGGACGCGCGTCAGTGCCGACTCGGTACGGAGAAATTCATGATCGACGGCGCGCATTCGGGCACGGGCGGCGGCAACCACGTCACACTCGGTGGAGCCAGCGCCGCGGACAGCCCTTTCCTGCGCCGTCCGCAACTGCTGTGCAGCCTGGTAAGCTTCTGGCAACATCACCCGGCGCTGTCCTACTTGTTTTCCGGCCGTTTCATCGGCCCCACCAGCCAGGCGCCGCGCGTCGACGAGGCGCGCGATGATAATCTCTATGAACTGGAGATCGCCTTTGCCCGCCTGCCGAAAGGCGACTCGGAACAGCCGTGGCTGGTGGATCGCATTCTCAGAAATTTCCTGGTCGATCTGACCGGCAACACCCACCGCTCCGAATTCTGCATCGACAAACTCTATTCACCGGACAGCGCCAATGGCCGTCTTGGCCTGGTGGAATTCCGCGCCTTCGAGATGCCGCCGCATGCCCGGATGAGTCTCGTTCAGATGCTGCTCTTGCGCTGCCTGGTGGCGCATTTCTGGGATCATCCCTATGAGAAGGATCTGATCCGCTGGGGTACGGAACTGCATGATCGCTTCATGCTGCGGCACTATGTCTGGGAAGATATGAAACAGGTAGTACGGTTTCTTCGCGATCACGCCTTTGATTTCGAACTGGAATGGTTTGCACCGTTCAGGGAATTCCGTTTTCCCCATATCGGTGACATCAACGTGAACGGCATGCAACTGGATTTGTACAGCGCACTGGAACCCTGGCATGTGCTCGGTGAAGAGTCGACCGGGCAGGGCACGGCCCGTTACGTCGATTCCTCGGTTGAACGCCTGCAAGTCAGTGTCCAGGGCATGATCGGTGATCGCTACATCGTGACCTGCAACGGCAGGCGGGTTCCCCTGCGCTCAACGGGTATTCGCGGTCACTATGTCGCCGGCGTACGCTACAAGGCCTGGGAACCGCATTCGGCGCTGCATCCGAACATCAGACGTCACACACCGTTGATCTTCGATATAGTAGATACCGAAAACCGCCGATCCATCGGCGGTTGTACCTACCATGTCTCGCATCCGGGCGGACGCAATTACGATACTTTTCCGGTCAACGCCAATGAGGCCGAAGCACGGCGCAATACCCGCTTCCTCGAGTACGGCAATACCCAGGGCAAAATGGATATCCCCATGCTCGAACCGCACCCGGAGCAACCCTACACGCTGGATTTACGCTTTCCTGGATGCGGCTGACAATAGCGGCAGCTTGACATGGATCAACACCGGGAATTCCGCTGCTTATATCATTGCCTGTAGCAGCGAGGAATATCACCAATGAGAAAGCATTAAGACGGGAGGCACACCATGTTTGAAGCCGCTGAACTGGGTCGCAAGATATCCAAAAAAGATTTTGACAAGGAAGAGCCGGAGTTGCACACACGGCTGCTGGCCGTGCAAAGAGCCCTGAGGGAAACCCCGATACCGGTCATTATCATCGTCTCCGGCGTTGAAGGCGCGGGCAAGGGCCAGGTTGTCAACAGGCTGAACAAATGGCTGGATACGCGCGGCATAGAAACCACCGCTTTCTGGGACGAAAGTGACGAGGAACGTGAGCGCCCGGATTACTGGCGTTTCTGGCGGCGCCTGCCGGCCCGCGGCAGTATCGGCATCATGTTCGGTTCCTGGTACACACGGCCGATCATCAATTATGTCTATGGCAGGATCGATGATTCGGAATATGAACGCCAGTTGCATCGTATCAGCAAGTTCGAACACATGCTGTTCGAGGATAACGCCCTGATTGTCAAATTCTGGTTCCATATGTCAAAAAAGGACCAGCGCAAACAACTGGAAAAGGAAAACAAGGACAAGCGTTATTCACCGTTGCTGAAAAAATTCTCCAAACGCTATCAGCAATTCGCCGCCGCATCTGAACATGCCATCCGTTTGACCGATCAGGGTGTCAGCCCCTGGCACCTGGTGGAAGCCGTTGATCGCCGTTATCGTGACCTGACCGTCGGACGCATACTGCTCGAATCCCTGGAAAACAAACTGAAGGACTACGAGGCAGCAAAGCACAGGCACAGGGGCGCAAAGACCGCCAAACAGCCGACAGCGGAAACGGTTACCGTTCTCGATCATGTAGACATCGAACAGACCATTTCCGACAAGGACTATGACCGGCAACTAAAAAAATACCAGAAAGAGTTTTATAAACTGACCTGGGCGGCGAAACAGAAACAGCGCTCGAGCATCTCGGTCTTTGAAGGCTGGGATGCCGCCGGCAAGGGCGGTGGTATCCGGCGGATGACGGCGGCAATGGATGCACGCCTGTACAAGACCATCTCCGTTGCCGCACCCACTGACGAGGAACGTGCGCATCATTATCTCTGGCGCTTCTGGCGCCACCTGCCCAGGGCGGGCTATGTCACTATTTATGATCGCTCCTGGTACGGCAGGGTGCTGGTGGAGCGGGTGGAAAAATTTGCCCGCGAAGAGGAATGGAAACGCGCCTACCAGGAAATCAACGATTTCGAGGAACAGTTGCACGAAGCCGGGATCGTCATCAGCAAATTCTGGGTACACATCAGTAACGAGGAACAATTGCGGCGTTTCAAGGAACGCGAAAAAACTCCCTGGAAGGCGCACAAAATCACCGACGAGGACTGGCGTAACCGGGAAAAATGGGACGACTACACCCTGGCGGTCAACGACATGGTCACCCATACCAGCACCTCGTACGCGCCCTGGTCACTGATCCCCGGCGACGATAAGCGCCTCGCCAGGGTCGAGATCGTTAAGGCCGCCTGCCGGCGTCTGGAAGAGGCCCTGTCGAAGGACTGACGTCGAATTTCTTTACAATTCCATACGAATACCGGCATTCTTCATATCCCTTTATAAACATAGTTATACCTATGTTTATAAAGGGGAAAATATCATTTCACCATCACGGTTTGTCGATTAAGTTTACACCTGAAGAATTCTTTGTCGATAACTCATTGAAATTATGCATTTTTCTATAAGGAATAATAATTGCTTTATAAATCGATAACTTAATTCAAATAACCAAACCATGGGGGTCCTCTGAATGTTAAAAAGAATCGCCACTGCATTGCTCATAATTACACCGGCATTCGTCCAGGCCGATGCCATCGATCTCAGCAGCTGGAGTGAATTGACGCTGGATTATGATGGTGGACAATCAGCCGGGGACTGGGTGCTGGCTGCAGACAATGAATCTGTCAAGCAAGTGATCAATGCCGACCCTTCGTTTTATCTGAACAATCTGAACCAGACCAGCTACACGATGGATGGTACCTGGAAGGTTGAAACATCAAGTGATGATGATTACATGGGATTTGTATTCGGTTACCAGAATTCCAGCAACTTCTACCTGTTTGACTGGAAACAGGGCACACAGAGCTATGTTGGTACCACAGCCAACGAGGGAATGACCATCAAGAAAATGACCGGTGCAACAGGTGACGGTCTTGTCGACCTGTCACTGGCCGAGTTCTGGGAAAACACAACTGATTTCGGTGACATGGATGTGCTGGCAACCAATCATGGCAGTGACAAGGGCTGGCTGGATAACCGCGAGTACACATTTCACCTGGACTTCAACCTGAACCCCGGAGAGTTTCATATCAATATCAAGGATGGAGAAACGGAACTATGGGACGTTGTTGTCACAGACAGTACCTTTACATCCGGTCAATTCGGCTTTTATAACTACTCGCAAGCCAACGTACGTTATGCAGGTTTTGAGCAAACCGGTGGTGTGATAGTCGATGTACCGGAACCGGCGACACTGGTAATACTCGCTTCAGGCTTACTCGGGTTTGGATTTGCCAGAAGAAAATAATTTATCAAACAATTCAGGAAAGCTCCTGACCAGTCTGTACAGGATTTCCCGGATCACGGCAAATAAAAAACTCTGACTTAATCCGGGTTTCCTTGAACCATGCGGTACGGCGATAACCTTGTTGATACGGGGTTATACCGCATTATGTGTTTGAAGGTACAGAATCAGGACAAACCTGTCTCAATGGCTTGGTTCACTTTTGCAACTGCGTCTGGGTCTGGCCGTTCTGCTCCTGTACCGGAGGGCCGTAGTCAAACCAGGTCTGGGCAACCTGGCCATGGATATCCGCGAGTTCAACCTGTAACTGATCGATAAAATCATGCAGGTTGTTCTCGAACAGTTTCGGCACATCCATTTCACTGATCATGCGTTGTACACGCGTCATGCTGCGCAAGGGGTGATCGTTCCTTGGTAACTGTGAAACACACTGGCCAAGTTCACCGAGACAGTGCGCCACCGCACGGGGAAATGTCACATCTTTCATCAGGAACTCAACCACATCTTCACCATTGACGCGATCCTGCACATGCTGGCGATACATCTGGTAGGCGGTGATCGACCGTAAAACATTCATCCACAGGATATTGTCATAGGTTTCGGGGATATCCTCTTTACCGGTCAGCAGGTTCATGCAGCCGACATCAACGATGCGCGTGGTCATATCGGCACGCTCAAGGTTGCGGCCGATACGGATAAAATTGTAGGCCTCGCCATGGCTCATACAGCCAGCCAGCAAACCGGTGATCTGGTGACAGAAACTTATAGTGTCATCGAGAAATTCATGCCGGCCCTTGCGCCGCAGTGCTTTTTGCACATCACTTCTGGCATAGAGATAGAATTCATTAATCTGTTCCCATGCTTCGCTCGGCATGATCTCGCGAGTTGTACGGACATTTTCGCGCATCATGCGAATGGAACAGATCAGTGAACCGGAATAGGACTCATCAGCCAGCAAAAAACGTATGACATTGCGTTCCCCGGCATTTTCATACTTTTCGAAAAAGATATCGGCACTGCCGCTGATGTTGATGAGGCTGTCCCAGACGTGCCGGATTACCCAGGGCAAATCCAGTAACAGGTTGGCATTCACATTCACCAGTCTCGAGGTGTTTTCCATGCGTTCGAGATAGCGCCCGAACCAGTACATGCGTTCTGCAACACGTGAGAGCATGGTCATTTCTCCGGTCCCACAACCCAGGTATCCTTGCTGCCGCCACCCTGGGATGAATTCACCACCAGCGATCCCTTGACCAGGGCCACCCGGGTGAGACCACCGGCGGTAACGTAAGTACGATCGCTTTGCAGCGTGAAGGGCCTCAGATCCACGTGCCTGGGCTCAATACTGTTATCACAGATGGTGGGCACGGTGGAAAGCGTGATCACGGGCTGGGCGATGTAGTTTCTCGGGCTGGCCTTGATACGCCGGGCCATCTCGGTGCGTTGGCGTCCGGATGATTGCGGGCCAATCAGCATGCCGTAACCGCCGGATTCATTCGCCGGCTTTACCACCAGCTTGTCAAGATTGGCCAGCACATGCTTGCGTTGCTTTTCATCGGCGCAGGAAAAACTCGGAACGTTGGGAATGATGGCATCTTCATCCAGATAGTAACGGATCATCTCCGGGACATAGGTATAGACCACCTTGTCATCGGCAACACCGGCGCCCGGGGCATTGGCCAGCGCCACGTTGCCTTGTTTCCAGGCCCGCATCAACCCCGGCACACCGAGCACCGAGTCGGGATTGAACACTTCCGGATCGATAAACAGGTCATCGATACGCCGGTAAATAACGTCTATGCGTGACAGGCCTTCGATGGTTTTCATATAGACGCAGTCATCATCGCCGACAATCAGGTCCGAACCTTCGACCAGTTCCGCACCCATTTGCTGGGCCAGGAAAGCATGTTCAAAATAGGCCGAGTTGAAAATGCCCGGTGTCAGCACCACGGCCTCGGGATAATCCATGGGTCGTGGAGAAATGGCGCTGAGTGTGTCCAGCAAATGGGAGGGATAATCACCCATGGGCAGGATGTTGTAGTCCTCGAACAGTTCCGGAAATACCCGTTTGGTGACCTTGCGGTTTTCCAGCATATAGGAGACACCTGAAGGTACGCGCAGATTATCCTCCAGTACATATATCGTACCGTCGCGATCACGGATCAGATCACTGCCACAGATATGCGCCCAGACACCGAACACCGGTTTCATGCCCTGGCATTCCTTACGGTAGTTACTCGAGGTTTTCAGCAGACTGGCCGGAACGACCTTGTCCTTCAGGATCTTCTGATCGTTGTAGATATCATCGATGAAATGGTTCAGGGCGGTCAGTCGCTGTTCCAGGCCTTTCTCAATGCGCTGCCATTCGCGCAGCGGGATTATGCGCGGGATGATATCGTACGGCCATTCACGGTCGATGTTCTCGCCCTCGCTATAAACCGTAAAGGTTATGCCCATGGTCTTGATAGCGAGTTCGGCGGCTTCCTTGCGTTGCTGCAAATCCGCCTGATCCATTTTTTTCAGGCATTGCAACAGCCGGCCGGCACTGGTTCGGGCGCGACGGCCGGAAGTGATCAGCTCATCGTAAAAACCATTGACAGGATAACGGTTAAATTTCATTTGCGGCTATTGAATGACCGGTCAACCACTGTTTCATCAACTATAAGGTTCAGCTACAGCGTATTCGCCTGTCCGCTAAAAAGCAACTTGCCCGGATACGGGCATGGGAACAGATGACCGGGAACCGCTCCGGTTTGTAGCTGACAAATCAACCGCTGACATCAGCAAGACGCAGGATATAGACAGACGAGATCAAGGCAACCAGCGACAGCAGCAGGATCACCGTCTGTACATTATAAATATCCGCCAGTATTCCCACTGCACCGCCGAATAACATGGCAATGCCGATAACCGTATTACTCACTGCGACGTATTGCGCCCGGTTATCAGCATTGGCCATATCCACCAGGTAGACCTTGCGGCCCAGACGGACGGCGCCGTGCGCCAGGGTAACCAGGAAAAAAACACTGAAAATGACCAGCATATGCGGATCATCCGCAAGACCAGAATGGATCCCGGACCAGGTAAATATGCCAACCAGTCCTGCCAGCATGGCCGCTGCCGCCATGACATTACGGCTGCTGCGATCCGACCATTTACCTACCAGCGGTGCACTCAAACTGTTGGCCAGACCACTGGCTATAATTAACCAGCCCAGCGCGGACAGTTCACCCTGAAGTTGCTGCTGTATGAGTATGACATAGAACGGCAGCACCAGAGCTACACTCAGCAGCAGTATACGGCTGACAAGATATTGCCGGAATGGTTTGTCATCGATCACCAGCCGCAGGCTGCGTAAGGCCTCACCGAAGGCGTTGCCACCGCCTTCGGTAGAACCTTCGGGCTCAATAATCATCATAAAACTGGTCAGCGCCATCAACCATAACAAGCCGGCTGCCACCAGGAACACCAGCAGCGGCGCAAGATCACTGCCGGTCAACAAGTCGCTTTGCAGAAGCAGACCTATACCGATAGTAGCCACGCCGGACAAGGCAACGCTGGTGCCCATAACCCGCCCGCGGCGTGTTTTGGATATGGTTTTACCCAGAACATCCTTCGCAGACACCGAACAGAGTCCACGGGCAAGGCTGTAAAAAATGAGACAGACCAAAAGCAGCCAGCCGGCCATGACACCGCCGGAGCGCCAGGCCACGACGGCCATAAGAAACAGCATCAGGGCGGATAATACAGCGCCGATATACCATACAACCTTGCGCCGGGGCATCAATCTGATATATGCCGCGACGACAAGCTGCGGCAACAAAACACCGGCTTCACGAATGGGCACGATAAATCCGGAGAAGGACGCCGGCACACCCAGCACACTGAAAAGCCAGGGCAGGGTCAGTCGGGCACTGACCAGTTCATCAGAAATCTTGTTCAACAGGTTGGCCACAAGGTAAGACAGAAAGTTACGTGGCTGATCCCTGCAGGCCTCGTCCGGAATGTCCTTGCAAACGCGGGCATCCTCATCCCCTGTTATTTGATCGTAAACCCAGGCAAGGCCACGTTCTATGGATGTACGGGAGGACATTTGAGCTGATTTAAAATATCTCTACAGACTGGTTAACGCATTGCGGCAGATATTCATTTATTCTCATCTTTAATTTCTGGTCCTGTCATCATGATTTCAGGGCGCGTTCCGGAATGGTGCAGTTACAGCCTCGATCTATGAATTCGTTTCGCCATATCAAGGAGGAATTCCGGCTTGTGCTTCTTTCTCCAGACCCCTGCAACATATTTGCTTGATTCAGCCATGGTTGGATAGGCATGTACGGTACCCAGTATCTTGCCGAGACCGAGGCCGTGTTTCATGGCAAGCACATACTCGGAAATCAGTTCACCTGCGTTATGCCCTACAACCGTGGCGCCGAGTATTCTGTCTTTTCCCCGCTTCATAATCACCTTCACGAAACCGTTGTCGACGCCTTCGGTAATTGCACGGTCCAGTTCGGATAAATCATATCTGGCCACCTCGTATTCAATATTCATTTGTTGAGCCTGTTCCTCATTGAGTCCGACCCTGGCAATTTCAGGAGAAGTAAAGGTCACCTGGGGTATAACATCGTAATCGACCCTGAATCTCCATAAAAATCCGAATAATGAGTTAATGGTCGCATACCAGGATTGATGGGCCGCGGAATGTGTGAATTGATAAGGCCCGGTCACATCGCCGCTTGCATATATTCCCGGCATCGTGGTTTCGAGATATTCATTGGCTTCTATAGTTCCATTCTCTCTTGTATTGACGCCAATTCTGTCAAGTTGTAATCCTTTTATATTTGCTTTTCTTCCTATCGCAACGAGAATGGTATCAAACGGGATTTTTACCTCGGTATTGTCGTACTCGCAAACAAGATATTTACTGCCGGCATCATTCATAACTGCTTTTGCCAGATGTGACTGGCGTATATCTACGCCATCATCTTCGAGTTTTGATGTGATAAATCCGGAAACTTCAACATCCTCCCGTGACAGGAGTCGCGGCATATTTTCCACGATGGTCACCCTGCTTCCCAGACGCGCAAATGCCTGCGCCAATTCACACCCGATCGGACCGCCACCCAGTATGACCAGGTTCCGGGGCAGTTCCTCAATATTCCACAACGTATCCGACGTATGATAGCCGGCATCATCAAGGCCGGGTATATCAGGGATCAGGGGGTGTGCTCCGGATGCGATAATAATCGACCTGGTTGTCAATTGTCTGCCATTCACCTCAATGCAGTAAGGTGAAAGAATGGTCGCTTCTCCGATAATACAATCAACACCAAGTGATGAATATCGCTCTACTGAATCGTGCGGCTCAATCTTACGAATAGCGTCACGCACATGACTCATAACCTGTTTGAAATCGACTGATATCCCGCCAGCCTTGACGCCAAAACGTTCGCTATTACGCATATCGGCGACACATTTAGCCGCTCTTATCAGGGCCTTGGACGGCACACATCCGGTATTCAGACAATCTCCTCCCATTTTCTGTTTTTCAATGATGCTTACTTTTGCGCCTGCCTGAGCCGCAATATATGCGGCAACCAGGCCCGCCGATCCGGCACCTATGACAACGAGATTCCTGTCGAATTTCCGGGGTTTCCTGAATCCTGATTTCATTCTGTGCCTGCGTATTTTCCTGACGATTTTATTGGCAATGTACGGGAAGACACCTAACAATACGAAAGAAAGTACCAGTTCCGGTGATAATATATCCGCCATGGATTCCAGCTCACCCAGTTGCACTCCGGCATTAACATAGACAATAGTCCCCGGCAGCATTCCCAACTGGCTTACCCAGTAGAATGTCCTGACCCGGAAATCCGTTATCCCCATAACCATGTTGATTACAAAAAACGGGAATAACGGTACCAGCCTCAAGGTAAAAAGATAGAAAACACCTTCCTTTTCAAGGCCCTTGTTAATTGTTTTTATATAATCCGTAAAATGTTTTTTTATGTAATCTCGAAACAGGTAACGCGAAATTATAAACGCCAGGGTAGCGCCTATAGCCGAGGCAAACGATACATAAACAACACCGATAACAATACCAAAAATCGTACCTGCCGCCACTGTCATGATTGCGGCTCCCGGCAGAGATACCGCAGTTACCGCAATATATAACAGCATGAATGTTACTGATGATAAAAACAGATTCTCACTGACCAGCTCCTGTAGAAAATCCTTTTTTTGAACCAGGTAATCAAGCTGGAAATAAGCGCCAACATCGAAATATAAATACAGGAAAAACAGGAGGGCGATAATGGATGCCACCAGTATTCTGTGTCCGGTCAAGTCTTTATCTCCTTAATCTGTCGGGTATTGACGTTAGGACGCCTTTTAATGGTGATTGTTACCCTGCCTCCGAAATTATGGCAGATTATAAATATGTGTTCACACACGCATTCTGGTCAAACAATATGGAAAAATGAGACTTTATGCCTGCACACTGGTTGATGATGATCCGGCATTTGATATGGGGGATGATATTACCGGCACCCTGAACAAAGCTGTTTGCCTGACACATCATTGCTGTAATTCCTGTTTCAGTCGTGGTGTGTGCTGCGGGAAAACCGGCTGAAATCACCGATGTTGCCTACGTTCAATACTCTCGAAACTGGAAGCAGTCCGGTTGTCGCTATCAATTTCAGCATTTCCTGTCTGTTCAGGGTTGCAACCTACTCATGCAACAACCGCTCATATTCCGAAAAATACGTTCTGATATTGAACAAGCGTTCGGGTAAGACAATATCCACCATGGTAAACCTGGCAAACTCTTCACTCACGGATTTTGTCGTCTGATATGTGACAAGACAAAGACCCACTGCAATCAAGATAATTTAAAAAACAGACTGCAATTACGGATTTCCTGATTGACAACGCTTCCATAATTTCCTCTGTTTCATTGGTTCCGTCAAATCACTTCGCGTTCAGACTCCAGTTATAATCCAGGTAACTGATGCTTGCATCAGCCGGCAATTCCCTGTATTTCCTGATGAACTCTTCCACGCCTCCATACATGTCAAAGTCCTCTTCGAACCATTTGAATATTCTTGATATAAAAATGCGGTTTCCCTTGACAGCCAGGCCCTTGCCCTCATTTTCCAGAAACTGTTTGTTTTGTGAATCCAGATCTTCATTCAGTCTGTCGGCAGTGTAGGCCTGCTTTGCAAGATCAGGACAACTCACAGATGCACAAACGATGGCCATGTGTATTCTTGGCTCGTCCAGGTTGCGCAGGATTTCATGCTCAATGTCGTGTAGGGAGATTTCACTGCCACCCAGAATTCCCGCGGGTCTTTTCCACACCGGCCGAAACCATGTGCCGGCATCCCTGATACTGTCCAATGGACTGTTATCAAGAACCGTTTTTATGGCCAGAATATTATAGATATTGATATAAAAACTGATGGTTTCTTCCCTTGTTTCGAGACTTTGCAGTGGATAATCCCGGATTGTCTCCAGCAATCGCTTCCATGCAGGATCATCCACCCAGCCACTGTAGTCGATGAGGTTAAGATTTATGCCGGCTTTTTTCCCTTCACTGACATAGTTCTGCAGCAAATGGTTATAATCCGTCCAGTCGGGTGTCCCGGCATATACAACCTGTACAATGCTGACTGCGACGAATACGATCAGGCTGACTGATTTATTGATTATTTTATACATTATCATAAACTGACTGATTGACTGTTAGCCAATAATTACAACGATAAATACTTCCTGAAATATGACTGAAGCAGCACGGATTCCATCTGCGGCAAACACCGGCTTTACATGACGGCTCGCAGAAATCTGCTCTCTCCGCACTATCCATCATAAGTATTGAACTCATATATTTCAGTTAAATCATAGATTGTTTGTAAAACGCAATGTTACAGCCGGGACAGATATGCAATGGCAGATAATGAACGTGAACCGGATTTACAGCCACTGAGGAACCGGGACCATGCGTCCTTTCAGCAACTTGTTCTTCAATATCATAAGCATATGCTTATCGTGGCCAGGGCGATTGTCGGAGAGAGTATTGCCGAGGAAGTCGTACAGGAAGCATGGATATCTGTCTACAATGCACTCCCCTCATTCGAGGGTCGATCCACACTCAAAACCTGGATATACAGGATAGTCAGTAACCAGGCCAAATCCAGACTGCGCAAGGAGTCACGCTACACGCATCCGGTCAACATGAACGATGATACTCCTGCGTATCTTTCCGACACCCATTTCGATGCAAATGGCCACTGGTCCATACCACCCCCACAATGGGAAGATGAAACGCCGCAGAATCTCGCTGAAAATGAACAACTTATGGAATGCATAGAAAAAACACTGGAAAATCTGTCGGACCAGCAAAAGTCCGTATTTATATTGCGGGATATCGATCAACAATCATTGGACGATATATGTAATATCCTTGATTTGTCTGCATCCAACGTTAGAGTGCTGTTACATCGTGCCCGTGTGAAACTCATGCAGGTAATCGACCATTACCAGACAACCGGAACATGCTGAATTGCAAAGAGATAACAGAGATTGCCAGTGATTATCTGGATAACAATCTTGACTGGAGAAAAAGATTTTCTGTCAGGTTCCATCTTTTTATATGTGAACACTGCAACCGGTTTGTCAAACACCTTGAACTGACCATAGGTGCTATGCGGAAAAAACCGCGGCAATCAGCCACAGAGGAAGAAATACGGCATATCATCTCAAACATACCACGTCAGGACGAATCCTGACTGCCTCAGCGGTACATAATCGATTAATTTTGTAACAATCGCGTTACCGAAACATCGCATGACATTGCCCAACCGCTGAATCAGCGGTCTCGGGAGCAGCCCCCGTTACCGGCAGACCTGAATATGCCGTCAGCAACAGGATCGGTACTACCAGCAAAGAGAGGCGATAAAACATGGAATCATCCGGCCGGCTGTATAATAAATTGAGAGATTAATCAGCAAATGGTTCTGTAACGGAACGGCATGGAAAGAACAGGCTGTACAGTGTTGCCGCGGACGAAAAGCACATTAGATAATACGGTCAGAGGTTCGAATCCTGAACATTCCCCATAACCACAAAACCCCTCGGGTGAGGGGTTTTGTGGTTATATGGCGCGCCCGAGAGGATTACTCCGCGCATCCATGCGCTCCGCCCTTCGGGCCAGTTCGCTGCGCTCACTGTTCAAATTTGCTCCCGGCAAATTTGTCGAACCACCTTGTCTATACGGTCAGAGGTTCGAACCCTCGACATACTCCATAAATACAAAACCCCTCGGGTGAGGGGGTTTGTATTTATATGGCGCGCCCGAGAGGATTCGAACCTCTGACCTCTGCCTCCGGAGGGCAGCGCTCTATCCAGCTGAGCTACGGGCGCTTCGTTTAACTCTGTTCCCTGCGACTATAGGCGATCGATTTTTTTCACAGCGGAGTATCCCGATACTTGTGTATTCTGAACACCTTTACACCGGCCAGACCCGAACATTTCTGCATAAAAATCGTAAGCGAACACTTACTATCAGCACAATCTATTCTTTCTATAGTGAAACGGCAATACCGCAAATCACGGCATTCTCCGGGACAGAGCAATATCTACGGTCCATTACACCGAGAGTGAGAGAGTAGAGCAACTGGATGTGTCCGTCCATATTGAAGTTTTCCGGCTCAGGTTCAACAGGTATACTTGCCCACTGTTTTTTCACAATCCTAATGTACCTGAATAATAAGAGCCGTCAGGGGAACCAGAATGAGCCAAGAGAAAGATAAAATTTTTTTCCGTAACTATGCACTGGTTATTGGTGTACTTATAGCAATGATTGTCATCTTTATTGTGGCCGCCAGAACTATCGGCATCGATGAAGAGGCAGAAACCAGACAGCGTGAAGAATTGATCGCCAAGCGCACCGCTCCGGCGGGACAGGTCAGCGTGGTCGGTGAGGACCCGGTCATGGAACCAACCCCGGAGGTTGCGGCAGCCGACACCGGAAGCGCCGGTACTGTCGACGGCAAGCAGGTTTACGATGGACTCTGTGTGGCCTGTCACGGAGTTCCGGGTATTGGTGCCCCCGTTACCGGCAATACTGAAGACTGGGCCCCCCGCATTGCCAAGGGACTGGATACGCTTTATCACAACGCCATCAACGGCTACACCGGTGACCAGGGTTACATGATGCCGGCACGCGGTGGTGGCAATCTCAGCGATGAAGAGGTCCAGGCAGCGGTGGATTACATGGTAGAGCAAAGCGGTGGCAGCGCCGATGAGGCAGCGGCCGCTGATGACAGCAGTGGCGAAGCCGCCGTTGCCGCAGCCGCCGGGAAAAGCGGCGAGGAAGTCTACAACGGCATGTGCGTCGCCTGTCATGGTGTTCCCGGTATCGGTGCCCCGGTTACCGGTAACGCGGACGAATGGACGGATCGCATCGCCAAGGGCATGGACACCCTGTACGATCATGCCATCAATGGTTTCACCGGCGAGGGCGGTTTCATGATGCCGGCGCGTGGCGGCGGTAACTTCACCGACGAGGAAGTCAAGGCAGCCGTGGATTACATGGTGGAAAAAAGCAAATAATCGACCCTGTTCAATGACATGAAAAAGGAGGCTCCGGCCTCCTTTTTTTGTTATCTGTAATCTGTAATCTGTCATCTGTCATCTGTCATCTGTCATCTGTCATCTGTCGTCTGTCGTCTGTCATCTGTTACCTGAAAGCCTGGTAAGACTGTTCCGACATACGGCTCCAGTCGCCGTAGCCCTGGCTGAAGGCCTGGTAGGCCTCGTAAACACGTTTGAACTTCGCATTGGCGGCGGCCTCTTCCTGCAAAGTTTCTGCGGCCGTTATTTTCAGCGCGGCCAGAACATCTGCTGGAAATTCCAGTACCTCGACATTCTTCTGTTGCTGCAACTGTTGCAGCGCTTCGGAATTATGAAATTCCATCTCACCGTAGATCCACTCGCTCACAGCCCGCGCCGTGACCTCGATGATCTTCTGCAGATCGGGTGGCAGCTCATTCCAGGCCGTCAGGTTCACCATCAGTTCAAACTCGGTGCCGGGCTCGTGCCAGCCCGGGTAATAGTAGTATTTCGCCGCGCGGTTCAGGCCCAGCCGCAAATCATGAAACGGCCCCACCCACTCGGTGGCATCGATGGTGCCGCGTTCCAGCGCGGTGTAAATCTCGCCACCCGACATCAATACCGGGTTGCCGCCGGCGCGTTTGAACACCTTGCCGCCAAGGCCCGGGATGCGCATGCGTAAACCCTCGATATCGGCCACGCTCTCGATCTTCTTGTTGAACCAGCCGCCCATCTGTATACCGGTGTTGCCCATGGGAAAGGGGATCAGGTTGAATGGCCGGTAGATTTCCCGCCAGAGCTTCAGGCCGCCACCGCCATAAAGCCAGGCGTTCATACCTCGCGCCGTCATCCCGAAGGGGACGGAAGAAAAGAACTGCGCCTCCGGCACCTTGCCGGCCCAGTAGTAGGGCGAGCCGTGCCCCATCTCCACGGAGCCCTGTGAAACCGCGTCGAACACCTGCAGCGCCGGCACCAGTTCGCCGCCGGCAAATACCTGAACATCCAGACGCCCGTTGCTCATGACGCGCACGTCGTCGGCGAATTTCTGCGCGCCTTCCTGGAAAATCGGGAAATTCGCCGGCCAGGTTGTGACCATCTTCCACTTGTAAACCTTGCCGGTATCGAGTGCGCCGGTGGCTGAAGTCGATGCGCTTTCCGAGCCGCCACAGGCCGCCAGTACAAGCAGCATAATAAACCCAGCGATATTGAATATAGATTTCTTGTTCATAATGTTAAATCGAGCATTTTGTGAATAGTGAATAGTGAATGGCACTCTCTACTCACAATTCTCCATTCACTATTCACCAATCACGAAGTTGACAACCCCGCATAAGCCAGCACCAGCCATTTGCTGCCGACGCCCTCGAAGTTGACCTGCACGCGGGCGTTTGAACCCTCGCCTTCGACATTCAGGATCACGCCTTCACCAAAGCGCTTGTGCGACACGCGCTGGCCCAGTGAATAACCGGTGTCATTACCGCTGTAGCGATTCGTTTGCGGGTTGGCCCGCGATGACTTGCGAAAAAACTCCTGTTGCACGGTGCCGCCAAGACGTATTTCGTTCAATAAGTCCTCGGGCAACTCGCGCAAAAATCGCGAGGGCCTTGGGTAATAATCACTGCCGTGCAGCCGCCGGTGCTGGGCATGGGTCAGGGTCAGGTGTTTTTGTGCGCGGGTAATGCCAACGTAACACAGCCGGCGTTCCTCCTCGAGCTGGTTCGGATCATCACTGCTGCGCTGGTGCGGAAACAGGCCTTCCTCCATACCGACGAGGAACACTTTGGGAAACTCCAGGCCCTTGGCCGAGTGCAGGGTCATCAGGAATACGCAATCGCTGTGATCGGCGGCCTGGGTATCACCGGATTCCAGCGCGGCGTGGGAGAGAAACGCGGCCAGCGGCTCCATATCGCCGTGCTCGTCCTCGGAGACGGTAAAACTGCCGGCGGCGCTGACCAGCTCTTCCAGATTCTCGATCCGTGTCTCGCCTTTCTCGCCCTTTTCCTTGCGGAAATGTTCAATCAGGCCACTCTGTTTGATCACCGCGTCCACGGCATCATCCAGTGACGCGCCTTCGATGGACTGTGCCATGCGGGTGATGAGACCGAGAAAGGCTTCCAGTGATGACACCGCGCGGGCGGCCAGCATTTTGTCGCGCACCAGGGAAACCGCGGCCTGCCACAGCGAACACTGTTCGCGCCGGGCCAGATCGCGGATCTCCTGCACCGTGCGTTGACCGATGCCGCGTGTCGGCGTATTGATAATACGTTCGAAGGAAGCATCGTCGTCCCGAATCGTGGCCAGGCGCAGGTAAGCCAGGGCGTCCTTGATCTCGGCGCGTTCGTAGAACCGCATGCCGCCGTAAACCCGGTAGGGAATGGACGCCTGCATCAGTTGTTCTTCAAAATTCCGCGACTGCGCGCTGACCCGGTAGAGTATGGCGAAATCGTCGTAGCGATCACCGCCGGCATGGGCGGCACGGATGCGGTCAATCACGAAACGGCTTTCGTCCTGCTCGTTGTAGGCCATATAAACATCGATGGCGTCGCCATCGTCACCCTCGGTCCACAATTCCTTGCCCAGGCGCGAGGTGTTGTTGGCGATCAAGGCATTGGCGGCCTTGAGGATGCGCGCGGTAGAACGGTAGTTCTGCTCCAGCCGCAGCAAATCGCTGTCACGGAAATCGCGGCTGAATTCCTGCATGTGATCCATGCGCGCGCCGCGCCAGCTGTAAATGGAGTTGTGGGTCACCATGCCATTGGCGATGTAGTTATGCGTGGGGCTGACGTTGATATCGAAAACCCGGGTATCACACCGCTCGTATTCCACACTTTCGATGACATCAAAGCCACGCTGTTCATCCGCCATGACCATGCCGGGCCTTAACGCGGCTGCCTTGATGAAAGGCAGTGAGCGGTCAAGGATATGACCATTGAGCACCAGTTGTGCGTCGAGTACATCCCGGATTTTTTTTGCAATGCTTATGATTTCACCAAAGTCCCTGCGACAGGTTTCAAACCGCCAACTCCTGCCCTGTTTTTTCGCTGGACGGACACTGAGACCAATGGATCCGAGCGCGGCCCCGGCCTGATCATCCACCCCCACTACAGAAATTCTGTGCATGGGATTGCGACCGCGACGATCACCACAAAGCGTGATCACAACATTGTGCCTGTTGGAATTCCTGCCCTGTGGCCTGTGGTGTGGCAAGTCCACGTCCAGCCCGACATCTTCCAGCAGTTTTTCCGCGCTGCTCTGCGTTTCGAGGGATTGGTAAACGTCGGCGATGAGCTTCTGGTCATGCACCAGACCGTTTGTGGAACCGCCTTTTCGGGGAACAAACGGCAAGGTAGGTAACCCGTAACGCAAAGAGGTAAGAACTTCATCCGATCTGGCCTCATTTTCCGTAGTATGCGTTCGAATGATCCATAATGCGTCGGCGCGTTCCTGCAAGGCTCTTTGCTTGAACCCGGCCTGCGCTTTTACCTGGCCTTTTGTATAGACCTGGGATGTTCCCAGCCGGTAACCGATACCTCTTTTGTACATCAAATATAAAAAATACGTCTGCGGGGTTTCTCCGAGAACGTAACCGGCAAAATGGGTATGCTCAGGGGTGGTTTTCAGAACCCGGCCGGAACGCAAGGTCAGGCGAATCATCAGACCTCTGCGCCGGCGCCGGAAACAATCAGTGACCCTGGCCGGTCGAAAATCCCCGGCGCCAAAACTCGACAGCACCTCGTCACCGGGTCGAATCTTCTCGACCGGCCTGGTTTTGCCATCACCCATGGTTATGGCTGTGCCTGCATCGACGCACTGATCATCATCGCCGACCGCGAACAGGTTGCCCCCGGAGCCGACCAGCAAGCGCAGCCAGGCGTACTGCAGGGAGTTGGTATCCTGGAACTCGTCAACCAGTACGTGTCGGAACCGCTGCTGGTAGTGGGACAGGATCTCGCGGTTGTCGCGAAACAGTTCGTAGGCACGCAGCAGCAGTTCGGCGAAATCCACCAGGCCGGAGCGTTCGCACTGTTCCTGGTAGTTGTTGTAAATGCGGATCATCTGTTGCAACACCGGGTCGCCGTGATCCTCGATGTGCCGCGGTCTGAGGCCGTCATCCTTACGGGCATTGATGAACCACTGCGCTTCTTTGGGCGGAAACTGCGATTCATCCAGTTCCATGGCGCGAATGACCCGGCGGATGAGACGGTACTGATCGTCACTGTCCAGGATCTGGAAACTCTGCGGCAGTTTCGCAGCTTCCCAGTGCGCGCGCAGCAGGCGATGGGCAAGACCGTGGAAGGTCCCCACCCACATGCCGCCGATGGGCCGTTGCAGCAGTGATTCGATACGACCGCGCATCTCGTTGGCGGCCTTGTTGGTAAAGGTCACGGCCATGATCCCGAGCGGGCTGGCCTGTTCTGTTTCGATATACCAGGCAATGCGGTGTACGAGCACCCGGGTTTTGCCGCTGCCGGCGCCGGCCAGTACCAGCAGGTTGCCGGTGGGCGCGGCCACGGCCTTGCGCTGGGCTTCGTTGAGGGGATCAAGTACCGAGGAAACATCCATCGGCGTATTTTAACAGACCCGCGCAAACAGCGAAGAATGAATGTATTAATGACAGCCCGCGGGTGAATCTCCGGTTCCCGAATGTGTCATCTGGTGTAGGATCAAACATCGAATACAACTCATACACAGCAAGGATCCACCATTGAATCAGCAAAAACCCAACCAGGAACTTTACAATCTTGTCGAGAGCATCATGGCCGAAGCCAGGCGCCAGGGCGCCACGGCGGCCGAGGCCGAGATAGGTACCGGAACGGGCCTGGCCGTCACCGCGCGGCTTGGTGAACTGGAAAAACTCGAACACGAACGCGACAAGGGGCTCGGCGTCACCGTGTATATGGATCACCGCAAGGGAACTGCCAGCAGCTCCGACTTTTCCACGGACGCCATCCGCGAAACGGTGACCGCGGCCTGTAATATCGCCCGCTATGCCAGCGAAGATCCGTGCAGCGGACTGGCCGATGCCGGACTCCTGGTGCGCGATGTGCCAATGCTGGATATCAATTATCCGTGGCAGTTGACACCGGAGGCGGCCACGCAAATGGCTATCGAGTGTGAAACCGCGGCCCGCGACTGCAACAGTCGCATTCGCAATTCCGACGGCTGCATGGTCAACACCTATGCCGGAGAGCATGTCTATGGCAACAGCAATGATTTCATCGGCGGCTGGTGCTGGTCGGTGCACATGCTCGACTGTACCGTTATCGCCGGGGACGAGAAAGGCATGCAACGCGATGGCTGGTACAGCAAGGTCAGGGATCCCGATGATCTTGAAAGCACGCAATCCGTTGGCCGCGAGGCCGCGCGGCGAACACTCGCGCGCCTCGGTTCCAGGCAACTGTCCACCCGGCAATGCCCGGTGATTTACGAGGCGCCGGTAGCGTCCAGCCTGTTCTCGCCGTTTCTGACCGCGGTTTCCGGGAGTGCGCTGTATCGCGGCGCCAGTTTTCTCAAGGATTCGCTCGGCCAGCCGGTTTTCGCCGATCATGTGCAAATCAACGAGCAACCACATCTGGCCAAAGCGCTCGGCAGCGCGCCGTTTGATAATGACGGCCTGCCGACACGCAATCGCGACATTGTTCTCGACGGCGTGCTGCAAACCTACCTGCTCAGTGTCTACTCGGCGCGGCGCCTGAAAATGCAGCCCACCGGTCATGCCGGCGGCGTACACAATCTGGTTGTCGAGAGCGGCGGTGACAGCCTTGATGACCTCATCAGAGAGATGAATACGGGACTTCTGATCACCGACATGATCGGTTTCGGCGTCAACCAGGTGACCGGCGATTACTCGCGCGGCGCCAGTGGTTACTGGGTGGAGAACGGCGAACTGCTGTACCCGGTGGAAGAAATCACGGTTGCCGGCAATCTCCGCGACATCTATAAAAAAATCCTCAAGGTGGCTAATGATGTCGATACCCGCGGCAATATCCGTACCGGGTCGGTACTCATCGAAACCATGACGGTGGCGGGAAATTGACACTTGTCGGCTGGCTAAAACCGGGCGGGAAAGGTACGATTCCCGGTCCATCTGAACAATGACTGATGTTATGTCGCAAACTTCCGAGGCCCTGCACCCGGACAAGACCGCGGATGCCATACAGACCGTTATCCGCCGTGGCAACGAGGTCATCCTCGGCAAGGAACAGGCGCTGCGCCTGGCCCTGACCTGCCTGATCGCCCGTGGCCACCTGCTCATCGAGGATCTGCCCGGCGTCGGCAAAACCACGCTGGCGCACCTGCTCGCCCGCATCCTCGGTCTCAGTTTCCAGCGCGTCCAGTTCACCAGCGATCTGTTGCCCGCCGATATACTGGGTGTGTCCATCTATAACCGGGACGATGCCTCATTCAACTTTCATCCCGGACCCATTTTTTCCCAGTTAATACTGGCCGATGAGATCAACCGGGCCACGCCACGCACACAGAGTGCGCTGCTGGAAGCCATGGAAGAAAACCAGGTCACCATCGAGGGAGAAACCCGCAGCCTGCCGAAACCTTTTTTTGTCATCGCGACACAGAACCCCAGCCACCAGGTCGGCACCTATCCGCTGCCGGAATCGCAGCTGGATCGATTCCTGATGCGCATCGAGCTGGGTTACCCGGACAAGGCCGCCGAACGCGAATTGTTCATGGGCGAGGACCGCCGCAGCATGATCAGCGCCATGGACGCGGTGCTGTCACCGTTGCAATTACTGTCACTGCAGAAACAGGCGGAAAGCATCCATGTCTCGGGGGCGTTGCTCGGGTACCTGGAGGACCTGATGGCGTTCAGCCGTGAATCACGCCTGTTTGTGCACGGCCTGTCACCCCGCGCCGGACTCGCCATCCTGCAAGCCGCGAAAGCCTGGGCGCTGTTACACGGGCGCGGCCAGGTGCTGCCCGAGGATCTGCAAAGCATCCTGCCCGGCGTCGTGGGTCACCGGCTCGTTGACGTGGAAGACGCTGCCACCACGCCGGACCGCACGGCAAGGCTGTTGATCGAAAACGTGCCCATTCCCTGAAACCATTATGGCGGAATCGATCGTCCTCGAACGTTTTCCCGTCTCCAGACGCACGACCTCATCCCATGCCCTGACACGCCGCCGCGTCTATATCCTGCCGACACGCTATGGACTGCTGTTTGGAATCATGATTGTAGTCATGCTTATCGGCGGTATTAATTACAACAACAGCATGGCCTACGTACTGACCTTCATCCTCAGCAGCATGGTCATGATCGGCATCCTCCATACCTACCGGAACCTGGCCGGGCTGGTGCTGACTGCCGTGCAACCGGAACCGGTGTTCCGCGAACAGACAGCCGCTTTCCCCATCCTCATCGATAATCGCAACAACGAGCAACGCCATGCCATCGAGTTCCAGATCCGCCGGCGCCGATCCCGCTTCAGACCGGCAGAGCTGATCGCTTCCCGAAATATTGACATCCCTGCCAATGCCCTGCACACGGTCAGCGTGCCGCGCCGGATGCAGAGGCGTGGGCGAATAACCTGTGGCCAGGTGGCGGTATGCAGCACGTTCCCGCTGGGGTTGTTCCGCGCCTGGGCCCACTTCGAGCATGATCGCCCCTGTGTGGTCTATCCGAAACCCGCGGGCATGAGGCACCTGCCGGAACCGGTACTGGTCGATCATCACGATTTGACCGGTCCGCGCAGCGGCACTGACGATTTCGTCGGTTTCCGGGCCTACCGGCCTGGTGACGCCAGCAACAGTATTTCCTGGAAGCATTTTGCCCGTGAGCGCGATTTGCAGGTCAAGCGGTTCCACGGTCAGGGCAGTATGAAGCTGATACTGGACCTGGATCAGGCAGGTAATTCCAGTTCCATCGAGCACAGGCTGAGTCAGCTCTGCCAGTGGCTGTTGAGCGCCGAACAGAAGGGCCTGATGTACGGGCTGGATCTGGGTGCAGTCAAACTGCCCGCGGATAACGGCCGGCAACACCTGCACCGCTGCCTCGAAGCCCTGGCTGATTATGGTGATCCACGGTCATGAAAACCGGCAGTCCCGCAATGCAACTTCAACATCTGCTATGGCTGGGTCTGGGGTTGAGCCTGGCTACGCTGCCACACCTGGCCCGGATCCCGATCTGGGTCAGCATAATGTATGTCACCCTGGTGGCATGGCGGCTGTCCGGACCCCTGCTTGGCTGGCCGCTGCCGAACAGGCCCCGGCGTCTGCTGGTGCTGGCACAGTATACGCTGGCCATCGCCGGCCTGTTTGCAGTACTGAAAACCTACGGGACGCTCTCCGGACGCGATGCCGGCGTTGCCTTACTGGTATTGCTCTCCGGTTTCAAATTTCTTGAGGCGCGGAGCGAACGGGATTATTACATTGCCGTGTGCCTGGGGTTCATTCTCGTGGTCACGAACTTCTTTTATACCCAGAGCATTCCCACGGCCCTGTACATGGCACTGGTGGTGCTGGTGTTAACCACCTGTTTCGTGGTCATGAATGATCGCAACCGCGGTCTCGGGCTCTTGCAACGCACCCGTCTCGCCGGGGTTCTGCTGTTGCAGGCCTGCCCGTTAATGCTGGCCCTGTTTATCCTTTTCCCGCGTGTGCCCGGGCCGCTCTGGGGACTGCCCAAGGACGCGCACAGCGGTATTACCGGCATCGACGATGCCATGACGCCGGGCAGCATCAGCAAGCTGCTGCAATCCGATGCCCTGGCGTTTCGCGCCAGGTTTCATGGTCGGGTTCCGGAAAAAGGCCGGTTTTACTGGCGTGGCCCGGTACTCACATACAACGATGGCCGCCAGTGGAGCCGTGACGAGAGATTGTTCTTCGCGCCCGAGAACAAACTGACCAACCTCGGTGAAGCCATCACCTATACCATCACCCTTGAACCCACCAACCAGCGCTGGCTGTTTGCACTGGAGATGCCGACTGGCACCAGCGACGGGCGCCTGATCAACGACTACCAGATCCTTCGTCACAAACGCATACGCGATCGCATTCGCTATGACCAGGTGTCCTGGCCCGATTATCGCCTCAACGATGAATCGCCACGGGTTCTGCGCGCCGCCCTGCAGTTACCCGAGGGATATCACCCGCGCACCATCGAACTGGCCCGGCAATGGCGCGATGAAGGCCTGGGCGATCGACAAATCATTGATCGCACCATGCGCCGCTTTAACCGGGAAAATTTTTACTACACGCCGAAACCGCCGCTGCTGGAAGGTGACAATATTGATCAGTTCCTGTTTGAGACGCGCAGGGGTTTTTGCGAGCACTATGCCTCGGCATTCGTGGTGCTGATGCGTGCCGCCGGCATCCCGGCCCGGGTGGTTACCGGTTATCTGGGCGCCACCTATAATCCCGTTGGTGATTATTACAATATCTACCAGCGCGATGCCCATGCCTGGGCCGAAGTGTGGCTGCAGGACCGGGGCTGGCAACGCGTCGACCCGACGTCCGCGGTGTCACCACTGCGGGTGCTGGAGGGGATTGACCGCGCTGCTCCGGAAGTCGGCAGGGCCTTTGGGTTTGAATATGGAAACCATTCCCTGGCTGTAGTAATCATGCGGCAATTTATCGATTCCTGGGACAACCTGAACTACCAGTGGAGTCAATGGGTGCTGGGCTACGGACCAAAGCGGCAGAAAGAACTGATGCACTACCTCGGTTTCGAGGATATTGACTGGACAGGGCTGACTCTGGGGCTGGTGGTCGCGATTGGCGCTATTCTGACAGTCATCGCTGCCTGGTTTTTCCTGCGCCGTCCCCGGGATCCGGAACCGGCGCGACGGCTCTATGATCGTTTTTGCCGAAAACTGGAAAAATACGGCTTTTGCCGACTGCCCTTCGAAGGCCCGCTGGATTTCGCCACAAGAGTCTGCCGCCGCCATCCGCGGTTGAAACATGTAATAATGTGCATCACCGATCACTATATCGCGGTGCGCTACGGATCCGACCCCGGCCGCCTGGAAGATTTCAGGCGGCAGGTCGAGCGGTTCGACCCGGGTTCGATCATCAAGGCCGGATAATATGGCAGGACCAATGCCGATGAATACACTGTCCAGAGATACTCTCAGGGACGCTATTGCCAGGCAGGAATTGTTCCAGCGGGTACGTATCGAGGACGTCGAAGGCATCCTCGATCGATGTGAAGTGCTTGAGCTCGACCGGGATGAAACCCTGATCCAGGCCGGACAGACAAACCACGATCTGTACCTGATCCTGGAAGGCAGCCTGCGTGTGCATCTGGCCGCCGACATGCATACGCCGGTCATCACGCTGCATGCCGGGCAGAGTGTCGGTGAAGTCTCGGTGATCGATCACCAGTCGGCCTCCGCCAGCGTCATCGCTGACAGTCACTGCCGCCTGCTCGTCATCAGCGAGGAAAGACTCTGGATGCTGGTGGAATCCTCGCACGCCATTGCCAGCAATATGCTGGTGATCCTGTCACAGCGTTTACGCTACGGTAACTCGGTTATTAACAAGATCAAGGAGCTGCTGCGCGAGTACGAATACAACGCCACCATTGATCCCCTGACCAGCCTGTATAACCGGCGCTGGCTCGATAATATGCTGGAACGGGTGATGCACCGCTGCAAGACCAACCATCAGCCGCTCAGTGTGATCATGATTGATATCGACTATTTCAAGCAGTTCAACGACACCCATGGCCACCTCGCAGGGGACGAGGCCCTGCGTGTCGTGGCCCGCACCATGTTGCAGAGCCTGCGTCCTGAAGACATGGTCACACGATTCGGTGGCGAGGAACTGCTGGCCCTGTTACCGGGTCTTGAACTCGAAGCCGCGCGCCGCGTCGCCGAACGCCTGCGCCTGGCCATAGCCGCCACCCCTATCCAGGATAACGATGGCAAACCCCTGCCCGCGTTGACTATTTCGGCCGGCATCAGTGAAATGGAGGACGACACGGAACCACTGGACCTGATCAACAAGGTGGATGCCGCCCTGTACCGGGCCAAGCACCAGGGCCGTAACTGCGTTTGCGATTGAGCCGTTGATTTGCCACTCGTAACCCTGGCAGGCCGTACTCGACACAGTAAAAGATTAATGTTCTTAACACGCAGTTCATTCCATCATAAAAGCCAGTCCCAGCAACAACGGGGTAAACAGGCAAACCATGACATTGGCGGCCAGGTATTGTGGTGATGATCCGATGTTGTCACCGTAAAGCACGGCGCCGGAAAGCGCATACAATCCCGCGGGCAGCGGCAGTAACGCCATCCAGCTTTGTTCCGGAAAGACGCCGGACCACATACCCAGACCTAGCACCGCGGCCGTAGCCGCCAGAAACAGGGCGTAGACAATATTGGCGGTTGTAGTCCCGTAGACTATGGTCAGATGTCGCCGGCCGGACTGTCGGTCAGCATCGATATCAGGATATTGATTCAGCAATAACAGGTTGTTGACGAGAAGGAAGGGAACCAGCATCACCCACCCGGTTACAGGCAGGTACTCACCGTGCAGTACATACTGGGTGCCGGCCACCATGAATATACCGAAACCCGTACCCGGCGCGATGAGACACAACCACGGCCTGCGATTGATGTATCCGGGATAGGCCGCTATCAACGCCATGCCCGCCAGCCCCGGGATCAGCAGTCCTGAACCGCTGCGCCAGACCAGATACGCTCCGATGATGGTGGTAATGATTATTGCCACGATGGCCGCGCCCAGCACGGCAGCAGCAGATTGTGGATGTGCCGGCAACGCGCCGCTGCCGCCGCTGAACGCGGTGCGCCGTGTCAGTAGATCCAGGCCGCTTCTGAAATCCAGGTATTCATTCAGCGTGTTCACACTGATATGCGCGGTCAACGCGCCGCCCAGCACCAGCAGCAGCAAAACGATATTGATCTCACCATGGCCGGCATAAACCACGGCTGTGCCGAGAAAAACACATACCGGCGTCAAGAGCAGGAACGGCGGACGGAAAGTCCGCACTATGACGAGCATATTCATGGCCTGGCCCGATCAGTGAGCGTGTACACGTTGTGTCATGGCATTGCCGGCGGGCTATGCGCCAATCGATCAAACAATATCCGGCAAGACCTGCGTTGATTTCCTGTTAATACTGCCATCATGACGCTGAATCCCGAAATTCAATCATGCCCATGATCCCTGTGCCCGCCCCTGTTTACAAACGGTCGCGGACGCACCATAAACCAGCTCATAAGAACAACAAGTCCAAACAGTGTATAGACAAGTATGAATACCCACATCGGCGCCCGGTAATAGAGCAGGGACTGCAACCAGTGCGAGATGAATGTCCCCGCGTAAACATGATCCCCGGCGCGGGCACGCAACTCCATCTCCCAGATGGTGAGCGGGCAGATCCGGCCCAGCCATGATTGCAGGATTACCACGCCGATGGCCAGCAGGTGACAAAGACGAAACCAGGGATTACGCACCCATTTCCAGCGAGCCGGCCCACCGACCAGGATCAAAAACAGACCGATGACCACGAATACAACAAATAGCACATGCAACACGAGCAGGCCATCGGCCAGCAGCAGGAGAAACGTGGGGGATTGCACTCTTCAGTTCAGGGGCATGTATACGGGAACTGACTGCCGGCGATCGATAGCTAGAGGCCACCCGCCTCGGCGATATAGGAATCTATGGTTTTTTCAAGACCCGCCATATCCAGGGTCTTGAGCACGTAATCATCACATCCGGCGCGGCGCGCCTTGCTCCTGTCTTCATCGGATTCCGATGCGGTAAGCGCCACTATAGGCCGATCAAAACCGGCCTGTCGCAGTTGGCGGGTGATTTCAAAACCATCCAGCGTCGGCATATTCAGATCCATAAGTACGAGATCGGGTTGCTCCTCCCGGCACAGCGCAATCACCTCGTCACTGTTTTGTGTAGTCAGTATCCGGTAGCCGGAATTCTGCAGCACAATCTGTACTATCTCGATCATTTCCGGGTTGTCCTCGACATACAACACTTTTTTCATCCTGCTCTCCTGACCGTTCCGCGTTCTACTGTACTACTGTAGCAGGTTTGCCCGGTGTCTGGTGAATCCGGACGCCGGCGGGAAATCCCGGTTCGGCAAACAAGTCTGCGGATGACTTGCTATGCCGAAGGTGAGAACTGCATGCGATGCAGGGTGGCATAGACACCGCCCCTGTCCAGTAACTGCCGGTGTGTGCCCGATTCCACCAGCCTGCCTGCTTGCAGCACCAGCACACGGTCGGCGTGTTCGATGGTCGAGAGACGATGGGCAATGATGATACAGGTACGACCCTCGCGCGCCTTGACCATGGCCGACTGGATCTTCTGCTCCGACAGCGAGTCAAGCGCTGAAGTGGCCTCATCAAATATCAGGATCGGCGCATCCTTCAACAAAGCGCGGGCAATGGACAGGCGTTGCATCTGTCCGCCCGAAAGCTGTTTGCCATTGACGCCAATCACCGTATCCAGACCATTATCAAGCTCATTGATGAATTCCATGGCGCAGGCGTTGATCGCCGCCTGACGCACAGCCTTATCGTCACTATTGGCAAGATCGCCGTAGGCGATGTTGTTCCTGACAGTGTCATTGAACAAAAAGGTATCCTGACCGACCAGGGAAATACTGGCGCGCAAGGTTGCCAGCGGTATCCGGGTGATATCGGTGTCATCAATAAAGACCTGGCCCGGGTCCACCGGATAGAAACCGGTCAGCAGGTTGGTCAACGTGGTTTTGCCGGAGCCGGAGACACCGACCAGGGCCACGGTTTCACCCGGGTTAATCGTTACAGTAATATCCTTGAGCACCTCGGGTTGATCGTCGGCATAACGAAAATTCAGGTCCTGCAGCCGGATTTCGCCTTGCAGGCGCAGATCCGTAGCCGGCTGATCCACTGGCTCAACCGGCGCATCGAGCACGGCAAAAACACTTTCACTGGCGGCCAGTCCACGCTGGATATACTCGTTGATACCCACCAGTCGTTTTAATGGTCCCAGTAACATGGCCATGGCCCCGAAAAAGGAAACGAATGCACCCACCGAGAGATCGCCCTGTATAGCCTGTCCCGTGGCGATGTAGATGATAATGGCCAGGAAAATTACCGTAATCAGTTGAACCGATGGGCTGCTGGCCACGGCAGCCATGGCGAATTTCATGGCATAGCGGCGATTGGTGTTGATGATTTGATAGAACCTGTCCTGCTCCTGGCGGTAGCCGTTGAAGATCTTGATCAGCTTGTGGCCATTGATGCATTCATGGATGACATGATTGATATCCGCCATGGATTCCTGGAACTTGCGACTCATCTTGCGTAATCGCCTGCGAATGATCATAACGACAACGGCGATCAACGGCGCGCTGATCATCGCGATCAGGCTCAGTTGCCAGTTGATGTAAAACATGTAGGCCAATAAACCGATGATAGCCAGGGAATCGCGCACCAGTACGGTCAGGGCATTGGTGGAAGCCTCGCGGATTTGCATGACATCGTAACTGAACCGGGAAACGATGCTGCCGGCGCTGTGCAGATCGTAATAGCGGCAGGGCATGTGCAGCAGGCGCTGGAACATTTCATAGCGCAGTTGCATGATGACCCTGTTGGCGACCCAGTGCAGTGCGCCGCCGCTGGTATAGGCAGCCAGACCACGCACGGTAAACAGACCGACAAACAACAGCGGGATCATCAGGATCATATCCGCATCCTGTTCGATAAAAGCGCCATCGAGCATGGGCTTGAGCAGGGCGGGGATAGCCGGATCGGTGAGTGCCAGCACGATCATGGCGATAATGGCAAGCGTAAATACGCGCCAGTGCGGCCAGACGTAGCGCAACAGGCGCCAGTAAAGCTGTTGATCCCCTTCAGTGCCGGTCATTTTTGATTACAATTGCAGGTGACGTGACTTGCGCAAACACGGATTATATCCCATTGTGTCGGGTCCTGATATTGATGTCATGACATCCATATCGATCACTGTCCAGTCAGCAAGGTGGAAATATGTCGGTACAGCATCCTGTCGTTGCAGTCACAGGTTCCTCGGGTTCGGGCACGACCAGTGTCAAGGAGGCATTCGAGCATATCTTTCGTCATGAGGGTATCAAGCCGGCCATGATCGAAGGCGATTGTTTTCATCGTTACAATCGCAGTGACATGAATGAAATGCTGGCCAGTTTCGAGAAGGAGAACAAACGCCTGACCCACTTTGGTCCGGAGGGCAATCTGTTCGATGAACTTGAACGCGTGTTCAGGGAGTATTCTGAAAAAGGCACCGGGCGCCGCCGATATTATATCCATAATGAAGAAGAAGCCGCCCGGCATGGTTTCCCAATCGGCGCACTGACACCCTGGGAAGATCTGCCGGAAGATTCCGATTTGCTGTTTTATGAAGGCCTGCACGGCGGCATTGTCACTGACAAGTATAACGTCTATCAGTACGTCGACCTGCTCATCGGCGTGGTGCCTATCATCAACCTGGAATGGATACAGAAGATCCATCGGGATCAGTCCGTACGCGGCTATTCGGCATCCGATGCGACCAGGATGATCCTCGGGCGCATGCACGATTACGTGCATTTCATTACCCCGCAGTTTTCCCGTACCGATATCAATTTCCAGCGCGTGCCCACGGTGGACACCTCCAATCCCTTCGCCACGGAAAAAATTCCCACCAACGATGAGAGTTTCACCGTCATACATATCCGCAATCGTAATAAAATAGATGTCGATTTTCGTTACCTGCTGGAAATGCTGGAAGGCTCGTTCATGTCCACACCGGACACCATCGTCGTGCCGGCGGGTAAAACCATTTTCGCCATGCAACTGATCCTCACCCCGGTGATCCACGACCTGATGGAGCTGCAGACAGCGGGGGAATGAAGGTCGCCCGGGATCAGGTTATACTGGGCGCACTTCATTCAGCTGAAACCCTATGCGATCAATCCTCGTACTGAATCCCAAAGGCGGATCCGGCAAGACCACGCTGGCCACCAACATTGCCGCCTGGATCGCCGGCCAGGGCAAACGCGTGGCGCTGGCTGACCTCGACAAGCAGGGTTCGAGTAATGACTGGCTGGCGGTGCGCCCGGACAACCGGCCGGCCATTATCCGGGCCTGCGAGGACAGTAAAACCGTGCGCGTCGATGCCGATATCGATTATCTGATCATCGATTCCCCGGCGGCCCTGCATGGCAAAAAACTGGCGAAATTCGCCCATAATGCCGAACGCGCCATCGTGCCCATCACCGCATCGGCCATCGATGTGCGCGCCGCAGAACGGTTTTTTCATGAGCTGGTATCATTGAAAAAGAAGATCAACCGTAAAATAAAAATTGTCACCGTGGCCAACCGGGTGCGTGAAGATACCCGCGCCGCCGCGCGGCTGGAACACTACCTCGAGCATCTGCGCCTGCCCGATGGCCGGGAACTTCCCTACCTGAGCCGGCTCAGAAACAGCCAGAATTACGTTACCGCGGCCGAGCGGGGCCTGAGCATATTCGAACTGGCGCCGTCGAAAACCTTCCAGGACCGCGAGCAATGGGTGCCGCTGTTAAAATGGCTGGCGCAGCACTGATTGACCACTGATAAACCTGTTAGCCGATATATTGAAACTGTTTTGACCTCCCGTACCGTTACTATTCAATCCACCGGTGATACCTTCACCGTTGCCGAAGACCAGTCCATTCTTGATGCGGCCCTGGAGCAGGGCCTGCTGTTGCCCTACGGCTGTCGCGATGGTGCCTGCGGCTCCTGCAAGGGCAGGATCATCAGCGGTGAGATCGAGTATCCCGATCGGGAGTTACCCGGCATCTCGGCGGAGGAAATGGCCGCCGGCTCGGCGTTATTCTGCCAGGCTCGGGCAGCATCCGATCTCGTCATCGATGCCCGTCTGCCGGACACCTCGGCGGATATCCCGGTGCGTAAACTGCCCTGCCGCGTCGATCGACTGGAAAAACTCAATCACAATGTCATGCGCCTGTACCTGAAACTGCCCGCCAGCGAACGGCTGCAGTTCCTCGCCGGCCAGTACATCGATATCCTGCTGGCCAACGGCAAGCGGCGTTCCTTTTCCCTGGCCAATGCCCCGCACGACGATGATTGCCTGGAATTGCATATTCGCTACTACAAGGGCGGAGTATTCTCCGAACTGGCTTTTCACGGGCTCAATGAAAAAGCCCTGTTACGGCTGGAAGGACCCTACGGCAATTTTGCCTACCAGGAGGATAGCGATCGCCCCATCATCATGGTCGCCGGCGGCACCGGCTTTGCCCCGGTCAAGGGTATCATGGAGCATATACTTGCCGGCGGCGTCAAACGTCCCATTCACTTTTACTGGGGCGCCCGAACACGTGCCGATTTGTATCTCGATGAATTGCCGCGGGCCTGGGCAGAGAAGGAACCCCTGATTACATACCACCCGGTGCTGTCCGAGGCGGCCCCGGAAGACGACTGGAATGGCCGCACCGGCTTCGTGCACGAGGCCGTACTGGAAGATATGGAGGATTTATCCGGCTATGACGTTTATGCCTGTGGTCCGCCACCGATGGTGGAAGCGGTAGGAAACACGTTTATTGAACGCGGCCTGCCCAGAGATCAGATATTTTCTGACTCGTTCGAGTTCGCCAGGGACTGATTCCGTCATTCGCGCAGTCAGCGCATCGGTAGCGCATCCCTTTTCATTCCAGGAAACGGCCCTGGACGCGATCCGCCACCGTCGCCAGTTGCAGGCCTTTCTGGTAAAAGTCCGTGGCCCGCTCCGTCTCGCCCTGTTTTTCCAGCAGCACCGCGAGTTCCCGGTAGACTTCGGGATCGGGCCGCACCGACAGGCACTCCTCGAAGTACATGCGCGCTTTACCCCAAAGCTTGTTTTGCAGGCACAACCGTCCCAGCGTCATCAGCAACACCGGATCGCGGGCATGGCCACGGAGTAAATCCTCGGCAAAACTCAGCTGCCCGATCGGGTCATGGCCGCGGACAAATCCGTACAGGCGCACCAGGTTTTCATCCCATTGTTTTTTCAGCACGTTACGGATCTGGATCTCGCTGTCGAAATGATCGCGAAAACGGATACGCTGGGAAACGTAGGCTTCAATCAGGAACAGTTCCCGGCGAAAGGCCCTGGGTATAGTGATCCAGGTCCGTGCCAGCACCTTGTCATTACCGCTGTCACCGGCCTGCTGCAAGAGACCGGCATACGCCTTGAGCTGCTGGCTGCGGATGCGATCAGCATCCTGATGGCCGGCTTTTTTCAACTCGTGCAGCACATCGATCACCGCATGCCAGTCCTTGTGCCGGGTATATAAATCCAGCAAAAGGTATTTCACTTCCAGTTGCCGGGGATAGCGTGCGCGCAACCGGGTGAGCACGGCCAGCGCCTGCTCGGCCTGGTTTTGTTCCAGCAATAAACGCGCCTGGGCAATGCCGGCTGCCGGGGAATCGTCAGGAGAATGCTGATGCGCCAGACGCAGGTAATCATCACGCCGCCCGAGTTCGCCCTGTTTCTGCGCGGCTCGCGCCGCACCGATGAAATTCAGTTGGCGGTGATCGCGCGAATAACGGCTACCCTTCTCAAACGCTTTCTCGGCCGCCGTCCAGTTACCCTCAATCATGGCCATCATCCCGCCGGCCAGGTAGCGATCGGAACGGATGAGATTTTTTTTATCCAGGTAATCGCGGTACTGGCCGGGCAGATTGAGCAGGCGGATGCCCAGCCGAATCAGAAAATACAGGGCAACGAACGTGACAATGATGAACAGAATGAAAAAATTAGTGGAGGTCTGTACGGTCCACTCGCCAAACGTCAGGATCATGACACCACTGTTACGGGTGGCGAAAATACCTGCAAACACCGCAATAATCAGCGCGGATAGGATGGTCAGCAACAGTTTCATGGATTGGCCGTTATCGGATCAGGGGTTGGCGGTAAAATCACGAACGGCCCCGAGCGAGCGGCCGAGGTCCGGCAGTTCGGGCCGCAGATCGGCATCCCGCATCCGCTTCAGCGCGGTAACGGTATTTTTGACCGCGACGGCATCGGTATTGTAGTACGCCTGCAACCAGCGTGTTACCTTGTCCAGCGCGGCCCGGAAAGTCGCCGTGTCATGACGCAGCAGCGCGATGCGGGCGCTGCCCAGCTCCAGTTTCAGATTCTGCTGCAGATAATATTCCTCGTTTGGCATGATAAAAGCCGCGGCACCGTCATCACTGCGTTTGATCACGACCAGCGATTTCAACACCTGCCAGATACGTGATGGAATAGCGCGCCAGCCGTCCTGACCGGGGATATCCTGCTGCGCCGTTTCCATAGCTGCCGGGGTTACGCTCTCATTGTCGATGATATTTTTCAGGGGCAGGGTTTCGATGCGGTTGCCTAGTTCGACCAACTCGGCGGCCATGCCCTCGACATCCGGTTGTTCTACCGTTGACAACGCATTGATATCGCCGGCCAGCTGCTCGCGCAACGGGATCAACGCCGGGTTGGACAGATCCCGCAAACGTTGATCAGCGGTCTTGAGCGCCGTCATGGCGGTATCGATATCGCGTTCCAGGTGCAGCCGGTGCATGGCCACGCGCACCAGGTATTCCGCTTCGCGCAGGGTCCAGTCATGATCAGTATCGGGCCGTTGCTTTTGCAGTGACTGCAGCGCTTCTTCCAGGGCACGCTGTGACTGCGTCAGGCGGTTATCATCGGCTTCAAGCCCCGACACCTGTTGCTGCATGGCCTTCAGTTGCGTTTCCAGGCCGTTTAACTGTTCCGTGACTGTCTGTTGATAACCAGCGGTCGTGTTTGCGGTTTTGTTCAATGCCACCAGTACATAAACCAGTGCGGCGATGAGCACGGCCAGCACAACCGCCAGGGCGATGAACAGTTTCTTCACATCGATGCCTGCCGGAACCTGTACCAGTGATGTACCGCCCGTGGTCTTTTTGGTGGTTTTCTTTTTCCGGGTCGTTTCCGTCATGCGTTTTTATTCCTGCAGAGTTCCTCACACATCTTGATAATGCCTTCGTCGTCGGATTGTCGAATAATCGCCGCCGGCTGGCGGAATCCCAGTTCCACCAGATAGTCGGCAATACGCCGGCTCATGACCACCGTGTCCGCGTTGCGGAGCTTGTCCTGAAACTCCTCCGGGACTCGCTGCAACAGGTTATTGGCGGCTTCGCAACTGGTCAGAATCACGATATCCGGACTGTGCCGCCGCCAGAATTCTGTTTCATGGGCCAAATCATAGCATGGCTGGACGCGTTCATAGACCTCGGCATACGTGATCGTTGCGCCGCGTTCACGCAGTGTTTGCGCCAGCAGTTCACGCCCGCCCAGACCACGGACAATCAGTATCCCGGTACCGTCTATACGCTCGGCAGCCAGTTCCGGCAACTGCAACAGCGTTTCGCTGTCGGCGCCACCCCCGGGATAACGCACTGCATCAAAACCGGCCTGTTGCAATGCCTGCGCGGTCGAACGGCCCACGGCAAACAGGCGTTGCCGGGTCGGGTTAATATGCTCGCCGAACCAGGGCAAGCCATACTGTACGGCGTTACGACTGATGAAAATCAACACCGGAAACCGCTCCAGTTGCGCGGCGATAGCATTCAATGTCCGCGAGGATCCAAGCGGAACAATCTCAAGCAAGGGGTATTCCAGGGCAATGCCGCCACGGTCGCGGATCATGGCGCACAATGGACGCGCCTGTGCAGCCGGTCGCGTTACCAGGATAGATTTGCCCGCCAGTATTGTCGCGCTACTGATGATTCAATACTCCGGCAAGGATCTCATCGGCGCCTTGATCCAGCAGGGCGTCGGCCACGGCTTGTGCCAGTGAGCCAAGATCCGCCATGGGGCCGCTCCGCTCCACCCGGATGACTTCACTGCCGTCCAGACGGCCGACCATGGCCCGCATCTGTACCTTGTCATCCGTCGCGCTCGCGTGCGCCGCTATGGGTAACTGGCAGCCACCGTACAGGCGCCGGGAAATAACCCGTTCAGCCTCCACCAGGTGATGGGTCAGCGGATCATCCAGCAGCCGGATCAGTGCATGGGTGTCATCATCATTGCTGCGTGCCTCGATACCGATGGCGCCCTGGCCGATAGCGGGGATCATGTCTTGCGTGGCCAGGTAATCACGTACCCGTTGATCCAGACCCAGGCGTTTGATACCGGCGGCGGCGAGAATAATGGCTGCGTAGTGCCCGTCATCCAGTTTTTCAAGGCGGGTACCGACATTGCCGCGCAAATCGCTAATCCGCAGATCCGGTCGCAAGCGTAACAATTGGGTGCGCCGGCGCATGCTGGAAGTGCCCACGGTGGCGCCCTCCGGCAGGGCGGCCAGGCTGTCGAAGCTGTTGGATATAAAGGCATCACGCGGGTCTTCACGCGGCAATATGGCGGCCAGTTGCAGTCCCTCGGGAAAATCCACGGTGACGTCTTTCATGGAATGCACGGCCAGATCCGCATCGCCGTTCAACAGGGCCTGTTCCAGCTCCTTGATGAACAGCCCCTTGCCGCCGGCCTGGCTAAGGGGCGCCGACAGAAACCGGTCGCCCTCGGTGGACATACTGACTAAACGGACCTCGAGGTCCGGGTGCAGTTGCTGTAACAGGACTGATACATGGTTGGCCTGCCACAGGGCCAGGGGGCTTTCGCGGGTGGCTATTTTCAATTGTTGTTTTTGCATACTGGAATATTGATTTCGTTATTATCCGCTTCGGGGTGAACGTGCCATTGGCCGTGATCCTGACACCCGGTCACGGGTTTGAGGTTAGAATAGCGGCTATGTTTATATAAGGATACAGGACCCATGAAGGTTGGCATCGTGATGGATCCCATCAGCGGGATCAATATCAAAAAAGACAGTTCCTTCGCCATGTTGCTGGCGGCCCAGGCGCGCGGCTGCGAGTTGTATTATATGGAACAGGCGGATCTGTACCTGGACATGGCCACGGCCAGGGCGCGCATGCATCCGGTGGAAGTCGAGGATAACCCGGATCACTGGTTCCGGCTGGGCGATGCCGCCGATCGGCCATTGACCGATCTCGATATCGTGCTCATGCGCAAGGACCCGCCCATGGACGCGGATTACCTGGTCACCACCTGGATCCTCGAACAGGCCCAGCATCAGGGCGTGATGGTGGTCAACGATCCGCGCAGCCTGCGCGATGCCAACGAAAAGATGTTCTGCACCTGGTTCTCGGGGCTGATGGCGCCGACCCTGATCACACCTTCGGACGAACGGCTGCGCGCCTTCATCGCTGAACATGCTGATGTCATCGTCAAACCCCTGCACAGCATGGGTGGCGACTCCATCTTTCGTTTGACCATGGAGGATCCGAATCTCAGCGTTATCCTTGAAACCATTACCCGGCGCGGCCACAGTCACGTCATGGCCCAGAAATACATAGCCGATATTGTCCACGGCGACAAACGTATATTACTGATTAACGGCGTGGCCGTGCCCTGGGCGCTGGCGCGTATTCCGGCCAGCGGGGAGACGCGCGGTAATCTGGCCGCCGGTGGGCAGGCCCGGGGGCAGGCCCTGACCGATCAGGATCGCAACATCTGCGAACGTGTCGGTCCGGTACTAAAAAAGAAAGGGCTGTGGTTCGTCGGTCTGGATGTCATCGGTGATTACCTCACCGAGATCAACGTCACCAGTCCCACTTGTATCCGTGAGCTGGACCGGGCATTCGATCTGGACATTGGCGGACAATTAATCGACGCGCTCATCGCCCACCGACAATGATCGGTTGCCGAATACACAATAGAACAGCACCAGGCGTCGATGATTAACCCGCCCACTGCGAACACGTATACTATCCGGCTTATGCAGACGGTACGCACCTGAACGTGGCGGCGGTAACGGCACGTCCACAAGTCACCTCCCTGGATCGGTTTGGCCTGACCCTGTGCCTGGCCATTATCCTGCACGGGATCATCATCCTCGGCGTAACCTTTGCGCCCGAGGATCTGGTGCAGCCGCGTTACAACACCATGGAGATCATCCTGGTGCAACAGCGCAGTCAGGAAGCACCGGAAGAAGCTGATCTGCTCGCCCAGGCCAATCTTGAGGGCGGCGGCGATGTGGAAGAAGAAGTCAATCCGGCCACGCCCACACCGGCGCCGTTCCCGGAACAGACACCGGAAATCACTGCGCCACCGCCGGCGGAACCGGCACCGCCACCCGAACCCGTCCCGCCACCGGCTCCCGAGGAGGTGGTCGAGACACCGGAACCCGAACCAAAAGTTATCGAGGAAACGCTGGTGGCTGAAACCGGGGTAGCCGAAGTCCCCGAACCGGTCGAGGTCGAGCAGCCTGAAGAGGAGATCAAACCGGCTGAGCCGGTGGAACAACCACCGGTCGTGGCCAAAGAAGAAACGCCGCCAATCGAGGAAAAGGTGGAAAAACCTGTTCCCGAGAAACCCAGGCGCAAACAGCCCACGGCGGCCGCCCTGCTTACCAACAGTTTCAAGATCGCATCATTGAGCGCCGAGATCCGCCGCAAGATGGAGACAAGGGCGGAACGGCCACGGCGAAAGTTTATCTCTGCCAGCACCCAGGAATTTCGATATGCTTCCTACATGGAAGCCTGGCGCGCCAAGGTCGAGCGGGTCGGCAACCTCAACTACCCGGACGAGGCGCGGCGGCAGAGACTCTCGGGCAGCCTGATCCTGGACGTGGCCCTGAACAAGGACGGTTCCATCAACCAGATCACGGTGCGGCGCTCATCCGGGCACAAGGTGCTCGACGATGCCGCCGTGCGCATCGTGCAACTGGCCTCGCCCTTTGCTCCGTTTCCCGATCAGATCCGCGAGGAAACCGATATCCTGCACATCACCCGTACCTGGCAGTTTTTGAATAACCGGGGGTTTAGGTGAGATCTCAGACATCAGATCTCAGACATCAGATATCTGGCATCTGGCATCTGAGATCTGAAATCTGAGATTTGAGATCTGATCACGCCAAAAAAAGTTTGTACGCCAAATTCCCCGTCTCTTCCCAGTAAAGCATGCCCAGTTCATCAAGAAAGGCCTGGAACGCCGCACGCTCAGCGGGTGGCACCTGCAATCCCATTAACACCCGGCCGTAGGCAGCGCCGTGGTTACGGTAATGGAACAGGCTGATGTTCCAGCGGTTGCCGGTGCGGGTAAGAAACTGCAAGAGGGCTCCGGATCGTTCCGGGAACTCAAACCGGTACAGCACCTCGTTATCGGCCTGCGGCGCGTGCCCGCCGACCATATAGCGTACATGCATCTTGGCCATTTCATTCTTGCTGAGGTCTTCCACCGCGAAGCCCTTGTCCCGTAAATGCTCGATGAGCTTGTCCTTTTCATCCTTGCCGTGACGCAACTGGATGCCGGCGAAAACATGCGCCTCGCTGTGATCGGAATAACGGTAATTGAACTCGGTTATGAGACGCGGTCCGAGCGCCTGGCAGAACTCATGGAAACTGCCGGGACGTTCGGGAATGGTCGCGGCAATGATGGCCTCGCGACTTTCGCCCAGCGCCGCCAGCTCGGCAATATGGCGCAAGCGGTCAAAATTGACGTTGGCGCCGCTGAAGATAGCAATGAGTTCCCGGTCACGGATCTGTTCACGGGCGATGTACTGTTTCATCCCGGCCAGCGCCAGTGCGCCGGCGGGTTCGGGAATCGCGCGCGTGTCCTCGAATATATCCTTCACGGCGGCGCAAATCTCGTCCACGTCCACCAGCAACATTTCATCCACCAGTTCACGGGCCAGACGGAACGGCTCCTCTCCGGCCTGGCGCACGGCGGCGCCGTCGGCGAAGATGCCGATCTTCTCCAGCAACACGCGCTCACCCGCCTCCAGCGCCCGGGTCATGCATGGCGCTTCGTCCGGTTCCACGCCGATGATACGTATATCCGGGTTGACAGCCTTGACGTGGGCGGCGATCCCGGCGATCAGTCCTCCACCACCGACCGGGATAAACAATATATCCGGCCGCGAGGGATGTTGCTGCAGGCATTCGACCCCGACCGTGGCCTGGCCGGCGATAACCAGGGGATGATCGTACGGCGGAATGTATGTCATGCCCTCGCCGGCCGCGAGTTCCTCGGCGTACTCCTTCGCATCATCGTAGGCATTGCCGTGCAGGTGAATATCGCCACCCAGCCTGCGTACAGCGGCGATCTTGATCTCCGGCGTGGTCTTGGGCATGACGATGGTGGCCTTGATACCCAGCCGTCTGGCCGCCAGCGCCACGCCCTGGGCATGATTGCCGGCAGAGGCCGCGATCACACCCTGTTCGCGTCTGGCAACGTCCAGTGAGACGATCATGTTGTAGGCCCCGCGCAGCTTGTAGGAAAATACCGGCTGCTGGTCTTCACGTTTCAGCCAGACGCGGTTACCGGTTCGTTCGGACATAACCGGCGCATGATCCAGCGATGTGCGCACGGCCACGTCGTAAACGCGTTGCGTGGCCTGCTCAATTAATTCCTTGTATTCATCAAACATCGACATAAGATAACAACCACTCAGGCTTAATCAATCAATAATTACCGCAGACAACCTTAACGTGAGCCAGGACAACCAAAAACAGGCGGCGGCCATTGCGGCCCTGGACTACATTCCGGGGGAGTGCATCGTCGGAGTCGGCACCGGCAGTACGGTGAACTTTTTCATCGATGCACTGGCCGGCATGCGCGGTCAGATTGAAGGCGCGGTGGCCAGTTCACTGGCGACTGAAACACGCCTGCGCCGGCATAACATTCCCGTACTGGATCTCAATTCAGTCGACGAGATCCCGGTATACGTGGATGGTGCCGATGAAGTGACACGGCACAAACACATGATCAAGGGCGGTGGCGGGGCGCTGACACGGGAAAAGATCGTCGCCGCCGCCAGCCGAACCTTCGTCTGTATCGTCGATGAGGCCAAACTGGTGGACAGGCTCGGCACGTTTCCCCTGCCCGTGGAAGTCATTCCCATGGCCCGCGGCTACGTCGCCAGGGAACTGGTGAGACTGGGCGGTCAACCACAACTGCGCGAGGGTTTCACGACCGACAACGGCAATATCATCCTCGATGTGCATGATCTGAAAATCAGTGATCCGTGCGCGCTGGAGAGTGAGATCAACCAGATCACCGGGGTGGTTACCAACGGGCTGTTTGCAAATCGCGGCGCCGATATTGTCATTCTGGGATGTAAAGATCAGGTAAATACTATCGAATAGCGCATTTTGAGTGAAAAAAGGCTTTTTTAATCCGCAATATTTTTATAAATTGGACGCTATAACAACGTATACTGTGATCAAATCGGACCGGCCGCAGCGAGTTTGACAGGCATACGGCTGGGTTCGATTACTTTTAATAGGGGATAACATATGTGGTTCTACCTGGTTTATCTGCTGGCAATCATTGTCGTCATCCTGCATTTCACCGGCTGGTTGAAACGTCACAACTGTGAATGGATCGTACTGGTCATGGCTATTGCAATATTTCCCGCCGTTATATTTCTCTGACCTTTCCTCCCGCGTGATCGGACTTCTGCAACGTGTGACCCATGCACGGGTGGAAGTGGATCAGAACGAGATTGCCGCTATAGGTACCGGTCTGCTGGTACTGATTGGTATAGAAAAAACCGATACTGAAAAAGATGCCGACCGGCTGCTGCAACGCCTGCTCGGCTATCGCGTGTTCGCCGATGCCTACGGCAAAATGAATCTTTCTCTCAGGCAAATCGCAGGCAGCCTGTTGCTGGTGCCGCAATTCACACTGCCCGCCGACACGCGCAAGGGCACACGACCGGGTTTCAGCACCGCTGCACCGCCACAACGCGGCCGGCAGCTGTTTGATTACCTGCTGCAAAAAGCCAGGGCCGAATATCCCGATGTGGCAGCCGGCGAATTCGGCGCCGACATGAAAGTATCCCTGACCAACGACGGCCCGGTGACGTTCTGGCTACGATCCAGATGCCAGATATCAGATCTCAGATCTCAGAAGTAAGATCGCAGATATCTGGTATCTGGTATCTGAGATCTGGTATCTGGTATCTGGTATCTGATATCTGATATCTGAGATCTGGGATCTGGGATCTGGGATCTGTTATCTGGTTAGCCAATCCCGGGCTTGTAAAAAGTCCCGATACAGCCGTTCTTCCTCGCTGCCTGCCTGCGGTTGCCAGTCGTAGTCCCAACGGACCAGCGGGGGCAGTGACATAAGTATGGATTCGGTGCGGCCACCGGACTGCAGCCCGAACAGGGTACCACGGTCATAGACCAGGTTGAATTCCACGTAACGGCCGCGCCGGTAAAGCTGGAATTGCCGTTGCCTGTCCCCCCATGGCGTATCATGACGGCGTTCGACGATGGGCAGATAGGCATCAAGGAAGTGATCACCCACGCTTTGCATGAACCCGAAACAGCGTTCAAAACCCCAGGCGTTCAGATCATCGAAAAACAGGCCGCCGATACCCCGCGGCTCATTCCGGTGTTGCAGATAAAAATAATCATCACACCATTTTTTATAACCTGGATACACATCATCCCCGAATGGTGCACAGGCCTTGCGGGCCGTTTCATGCCAGTGGCGGGCATCTTCCTCGAACCCGTAATAAGGAGTCAGATCAAAGCCGCCACCAAACCACCAGACCGGGTCTGCACCGGGTTTTTCCGCCAGGAAGAAGCGGATATTCATATGCGTGGTCGGCACGTAGGGATTCAGGGGATGGATGACCAGTGAATCACCGAGAGCCTGGAAACTGCGGCCGGCCAGTTCCGGTCTCTGGGCACTCGCGGAAGGCGGCAGCGACTCTCCGGCCACATGCGAAAAATTAATGCCGCCTTTTTCCACGACCTCGCCCTGCTGGAAGATCCGGCTAATGCCGCCACCGCCCTGCGGGCGCTGCCAGCGATCTTCCCGGTAGCTGACCTCCGGGTCCAGATCACGCAATGCCTCCGAAATGCGATTTTGCAGTTTCAAAAGATAGTGTTTTACGTCGTCTATCATATTCACGATTATGTACACGCTACCCGTTGCCGGTACAGCATCGGGAAATTCATATTCAGTTGAACACGCGCCGTTCCGGCGAATGCGGGCTTGTTCAGCACTTGCCGCTAAGGGTATGCTGTGCGCCTGCAAAGACAGGGTAAAGAATAAATGACCACTCGAACAGCCAGAATTCAACGCCATACCCGAGAGACCCGTATCGAGGTAGAACTGAACCTGGACGGCACCGGCAAATCGGATTTGCAGATCGGTGTGCCTTTCCTTGAACACATGCTCGATCAGGTAGCGCGTCACGGCCTCTTCGACCTGACCATCAGGGCCGAAGGCGATCTGGAGATCGACGCTCATCACACCGTTGAGGATGTAGGCATTACCCTGGGACAGGCGCTGGCCAACGCCCTCGGCGACAAAACCGGCATCCGCCGTTACGGTCATGCCTACGTGCCGCTGGATGAAGCCCTGTCACGTGTGGTGCTGGACTGTTCCGGCCGGCCCGGACTGGAATACCAGGCCAGTTACCCGCGCGCCCGTGTCGGTGAGTTTGATGTCGACCTGGTTTACGAATTTTTCCAGGGCTTCGTCAACCATGCCCTGGTTACCCTGCACATCGATAACCTGCGCGGGCGCAACTCGCACCATATCGCCGAAACCATTTACAAGGCTTTCGGCCGCGCCTTGCGCATGGCGACCGAACGGGATCCGCGCATGGAAGGCATATTACCTTCCACCAAGGAGCATTTGTAATCCTGTCCGCTTCGGGCCGGTTGCTGACACTTCGATTTCACGTATTGACACGACTGCAGCATATTGCATGGCCAGCGGAATGCACTACGGTAAATGAATACAACCAGTAGTCTAGTTTCAACGTCGGGGCGCAGGTTGTGAACGCCCGGCAATCTGTTGTGGTCATCGACTACGGCACCAGTAACCTGCGTTCGGTCGCCAGGGCGCTGGAACACGTCGCCGCGAAACGGACCCGGATCACGGTGACGGGCAACCCCGCGGACATCCGCAAGGCGGATCGCATCGTTTTTCCGGGACAGGGCGCCGTCGGACAGTGCATGCAACACCTGATAGAAATGGGTCTGGACGACTGCATTCGCGAATGCGTCATTGACAAACCCTTTCTCGGCATCTGCCTCGGCCTGCAGAGCCTGATGCAATTCAGTGACGAGGACGGCGGTACCGACTGCCTGGCTATCTTCGCGGGCAAGGTGAAGCGCTTCGTGCTCGATGATACCGCCAGGGACAATGCCTGCAAGATCCCGCACATGGGCTGGAACCGGGTCCGGCAGCGACAGGCGCATCCATTGTGGAACGGCATCGAGGACGGCAGCCGCTTCTATTTCGTGCACAGTTACTATGTCGTCCCCGATGATGCCGGAATCATCGCCGGCACCACGGAGTATATTCACGAATTCACCTCAGCCGCGGCACGTGACAACATCTTTGCCTGCCAGTTTCATCCGGAAAAAAGCCAGCATGACGGACTGCAACTGCTGCAGAACTTTCTCAGCTGGGATATCTAGTCAGGAGATCCTGAGAAAGAATCAGACATAAAAAAGCCATGCATGGCATGGCTTTTTTATACGTCTTTGTACAGCTTATCAGGCAATGGCATCTTTTAATGCTTTCAGCGCAGTAGCCCTGACACTGGTGCTGGCCGGCTTTGCCTTGAACATCATTTCTTCACCGGTGAACGGATTAACACCCTTGCGGGCCTTGCGGGCCGGCTTGATCACACGACGAAGCTTGATGCCCAGGGAAGGAACGGTGAATTCACCGGAACCCCTTTTCATCAGGTGACGGGTGGCAATACCACTCATTGAATCAAGCACTGCAGTAACATCTCTCTTGGTGAGACCGGTTTCTTCAGCGATTGCCCCGATAATCTGTGCCTTGGTCTGCTTCTTTGCGATGGCAGACGGTCTTTTGGTTTTGCTTGCTCCCATTATCTCTCCTCACGTTTATCTGTTCATTTGAAAAGCCGCTGCACATTCTATGCAATCAGCCGCGAAAGGTGAATCTTATTTTTCCCTGTTTATTGCCTTGTCTCCAATATCGCCACGGTAAAACATACCACTCCAGGCGATGAGTTCAACCGCATTATACGCCTGTTTTTTCGCATCTGTGACGTTTTCCCCCAAAGCGGTAACACAAAGGACCCGGCCGCCATTGGTCAGTATCATTTGATCCTTTTTCACAGTTCCCGCGTGGAAAACCTTAACATCATTCGGAAATTCACTATCCAGCCCGTGTATCTCGTCGCCTTTTCTGACAGATTCCGGATAGCCTTCAGCCGCCAGCACCACGCCCAGCGCCGGACGCGGATCCCAGTTAACTTTTGCCTGATCCAGTTCTCCCGCACAGGCCAGCCGGCATAATTCAAACAGATCACTGTCAAGACGCATTAACACCGGCTGGGTTTCCGGATCGCCAAGACGGCAGTTGAACTCGAGCACCCGCGCTGTGCCATCCGCGTCGATCATCAAGCCGGCGTAGAGAAAGCCGCTGTATGGCCTGCCCTCATCAGCCATGGCAGCGACCGTCGGCCGTATAATGCCGTCCATGATCTGCCTGGACATGGCCTCGTCAATCACCGGCGCCGGTGAGTACGCACCCATGCCGCCGGTATTGGGGCCCTGGTCACCTCGATCACGCGCCTTGTGATCCTGTGATGTGGCCAGTGGCAGCAGGGTTTGCCCGTCAGTCATGACAATAAAACTGACTTCCTCACCGGCCAGGTACTCTTCCACCACGACACGATGACCGGCCTCGCCGAAACGGTTGGCGGAGAGCATATCGCGTACGGCGTCCCTGGCCTCGTCGCGTGACTGCGCCACCACCACACCCTTGCCGGCGGCCAGGCCATCGGCTTTCACCACCACCGGCACGGCGCAGGAGTCGATAAAATCGAGGGCGGCGTCAACATCGGTGAAAATGCCGTACTCCGCTGTCGGGATCCGATGGCGCTTGAGAAAATCCTTGCAAAAAGCCTTGGATCCTTCCAGCAGGGCAGCCTCGCGGGTGGGGCCGAAACAGGGCAGGCCGAGGTCATTGAAACGGTCCACAATACCGGCCACCAGCGGTGCCTCGGGACCGATGATGGTTAATTCGATACATTCCTGCGCGGCGAAATCGGCCAGCGCCTCGACATCTTCGGCGCCGATTGCCAGGTTACTGACACCGGGCTCCATCGCTGTACCGGCATTTCCGGGCGCTACGTAAACATGTTTGACATGTTCACTCTGCGCCACTTTCCAGGCCATGGCGTGTTCGCGACCGCCGCCGCCGACGATAAGAATTTTCATTGCACAAACGCTAAAGGGCAGGCGGTCTGTGTAACTGAAATATATTCTGGTCCGTTCAAAATGATCATTCGTGCAGTTAGAGTTGTCAGTAAATTACAGGAGAGAAATGTTCATGAGTACGAGGTGCGAGGGTTTCGAGAATCGCAGTTTATATGCAAATACATGAAAACCGCAGAAACCCGGGCAACGACGTGATCATGGAAATTCAAGCCTGTAATCAGTGCAAAAAATGACGCATGGAAGTAAACACCATCGCCATATCATGCTCATCCGCCGCGGCAATCACCTCGTCATCGCGTACGGATCCGCCGGGCTGGATGATGGCGCTGATCCCCGCCTCGGCGGCCGAATCAATGCCGTCACGAAAAGGAAAAAACGCATCCGAGGCCATCACCGAGCCTTTCACCTCGAGATTCTCGTCGGCGGCCTTGATCGCGGCTATACGGGCGCTGTAAACACGGCTCATCTGCCCGGCGCCGACACCAATGGTCCGGCTCTCGCGGGCATAGACGATGGCGTTGGATTTGACATGCTTGACGACTTTCCAGGCAAACAGCAGGTCGCGGATCTGCGCTGCGTCAGGCCGGCGCCGGCTGACTATCTTCAGATTCTGTTCACTAATGACGCCGCGATCCTCGTCCTGGATCAGCAATCCGCCGCTGACGCGTTTCAGATTGATGCGGCCGGTGGCGGCTTCGGGAACGCCACATTGCAGTACCCGCACGGCGGCCTTTGCGGACGTTACAGTCAGGGCCTGTGTATCCACTTCCGGGGCAATAATCACTTCGACGAACTGACGATCAATAATGGCTTTTGCAGTGCCGGCATCGAGTGGACGGTTAAACGCAATAATGCCGCCGAAAGCCGAGGTTGGATCGGTTGCCCAGGCGCGTTCGTAAGCTTCGAGCAGGCTGCTGCCCGTTGCCACCCCGCACGGGTTGGCATGCTTGACGATGACGCAGGCGGTTTCATCAAACGCCTGCACACAGGTCAGCGCGGCATCGGTATCGGCGATATTGTTGTAGGAGAGTTCCTTGCCTTGCAACTGTACGGCGCCGCCAAGCGTACCCGGGCCCGGCCGCACCTCGGTATAAAATGCCGCGGCCTGGTGCGGGTTTTCGCCGTAGCGAAGATCCTGTTTTTTATGAAACTGGCTGGTGAACGTTACCGGAAAGGTATGATGCGTGCCGCCGATCAGGCTGCCCAGATAATTGGAGACGTTGGCGTCGTAATTGGCCGTATGCGCAAAAGCCTTTTGCGCCAGCGTGAAACGCGTTTCCTTATCGATCGCCTGATCCTGTTCCAGCCACTGCAATACGGTGTCGTAATCCGCTGCATCCACGACCACGGTGACGCGTTCGTGATTTTTGGCCGCAGCGCGCAACATGCCGGGACCGCCGATATCGATGTTTTCAATGGCTTCTTCCAGGGTGCATTCCGGTCGCGCGATGGTCTGCTCGAAGGGATACAGGTTGACGACTACCAGATCGATCGGATCAATACCCTGTTCCTGCATCACTGCATCATCAACACCGCTGCGGCCCAGCAGACCCCCGTGCACTTTCGGGTGCAGGGTCTTGACGCGGCCGTCCATGATCTCCGGGAAGCCGGTGTAATCCGATACCTCGATGACGTCAACAGCGTTTTCCGCGAGCAGGCGGGCGGTGCCGCCGGTGGAAAGGATACTGACACCAAGCCGCGCCAGGGCCTGGCAGAATTCCACAATGCCGGTCTTGTCAGATACGCTGACCAACGCTCTTTTAATCATGATATATGCCGAAAATGAATGATCGTTACTGGTGAATATTCCCTGCCCGGTTTCTGGTTCAGATAATCCGGTATTTCTTCAGACGATTACGCAGGGTGCCACGATTGATGCCGAGTAATGAGGAAGCATGGGTGATGTTGCCATTTGTCTTTTCCATAACCACTTCAAACAACGGTTTTTCAACCTGTTGCATGAACAGTTCATAAAGGTTGGTGGTGTCATGCCCGTCAAGTGTTGCGAAGTAGGTCTCAAGAGACTCACGCACACTCTCTCGCAGACACTGTTTTCTATGATTGGTCAGGTTGCCTGGTTTCAGTTCTGCGTCCACCGCTATGCCGCTTCTTGTTTTAATTGGCCGTGAAAAAAACCATCGACCAGACTGAGTTGCTCAGCCGGCTGGTCAACACGATTGATGACAGCACGAAAGGACTCCGCCCCGTTCAGACTTTTACAATACCAGTTTATGTGTTTTCGCGCTATACGCACTCCGGCGTAATCGCCATAAAATGCGTACAGATTTTGCAAGTGTTGTCGCAACAGGCAACGGATCTCCACAGCCTCTGCTGCAGCCATGTTCACCCCGTACGCAAGAAAATGATCTACCTGCCTGAATATCCACGGATTGCCCTGCGCGGCGCGGCCGATCATCACTGCATCGACGCCGGTGTCCTGGAATACACGCGCCGCTTTTTGCGGTGAATCAATGTCGCCGTTGGCGATCACGGGAATGGACAACGCGGCCTTGATCGCCGCCACGGTGTCATATTCCGCCTCGCCACTGAAACCACAGGCCCGTGAGCGGCCGTGCACGGTCAGTGCCGCGATACCGGTATCCTCGGCAAGATGCGCAACCTGCAGAGCATTATTCGTCTGCCGGTCCCAGCCGGTACGGATTTTCAGGGTCACCGGTACGGATACCGCTTCTACAACCGCCGCGAGTATTGCCGCCACCCGCCTCTCGTCACGCAACAGCGCGGAGCCCGCATCGCGATTGCAGACCTTTTTCTTCGGGCAGCCCATGTTGATATCGATGATTTGCGCGCCGTTGTCCACATTGAATTGCGCCGCTCGCGCGAGATCACCGGGCTCCGATCCGGCAATCTGCACCATAACAGGGCCGGGTTCACCATGATGGTCCATACGCAAGCGGGTCTTGCGGGAATGCCAGAGCGCGGGATTGGAGGTCACCATCTCGGAGACGGTCAGCCCGGCGCCGAGTTGGCGGCACAGTTGACGGAAGGGCAGATCCGTGACGCCGGCCATGGGCGCCAGCAACAGACGGTTATGGATGGTGTATGGGCCGATTCTCATCGTGCAATACATGACAGATTTCGCGGGGAGGCAATCATAGCACTTTTAAGGTACGGATAAAGGATCAATTCCCTGGATAAATACGTGGCTGGACATTTTCTCGCCGTGGCTGCCAGGTGCATGATATCCAGGAATTATTGATAAAAATGACAGCCGCTGATGGGTCAGTAATTCAAGGATGTTCCGGTTACACTGTCATCCCGAACCGAAGGTGAGAGATCTTAATGCCAAGGACTTCTTGTTTCACTCGAAGTGACAGTGCCTCTTTAATCATGCTGTCTTGACACGTCCGGATACCGGACTTATTTCCCGGAATGGATCGAATTCAGTGGCATGAACACAACAGATTTTGTCAGCCCTGGCCCTGCAGGAAATCGAATTCGAAACTGACCGCACCCTCGGTCGGACCGGTCACTTCAAGCACGAAATGCACAGGCATATTGACACTCATGCCGGCGCCACGATCGATACTGTCATCGAGATACTCCCCGGGCATAAAATCACGATAGGAAATGATGTTGCCGTGGGTATCAAAGAGACTCAGTCGAATCAGCGGCCAGGGCTGGACGTTAGCGGAGTGATTGATCATGGTCGCGTTGACCAGCAGGCTGTCCACATAACGTGGATGCTCGCGCACGTCGCGGTTCACCAGGCGGATACCGTTCGTTTCCCGAAAGCGCGTGACCCGGCAGCCGAGCTGTTCACACAACTGCTGAACCACGGGTATGAATTGCGGATAACGGGTAAGCACGTGATCGCGATGGTACCAGGCCGCCTGCGTCACCAGGGCGATCATCAACAAAACGCAGCCCAGGCCCCAGAGGATCCGGTTGCGCCGCACCGGCGCGGGCGCCTCGTCCCCGAGGTAAGCATCCGGGAAGTCGAAATGCGCGGCAACCGGTTGTTCCGGATCAGTCGGCGGCGCTGTCCCGGCAGCGGACTCTCCAGCCTGGTCGAAGCCGGATTCCATGCCGGCATCAGCGGATGCGGGACCAGCAGGGATCGGTGACTCATCCGGCAGCACCGGGCCCGGATCACTGTCCATGGCCTCCGGGGGCAGACTGAATTCGGGTTCAGGCAGATCCTGTTCCGTCGCGGACGCGGAACTGTGCGCTGTCTGTCCGGATGCATTGGCGGCATTTGCGATTTTTTCAGGCGGCAGCGGCTGATCCCGAAGATTTTGCAAGGCATTGAACTGTCCGCCACAGTAGCCGCACTTCACCTCGCCGGCCGCGACGCGCAACTGATCGGCGCGGATTCGGAACTGTCGTTTGCATTCAGGGCACTGTGTATACACGTAAGTTGGCTGTCTCGCTTGAAGTCAGGTACGTACACCCTGTAGCAACGCCCACTCTTCCCTGAATTCCGGTGATTGCATGGTAAAGCATGGCCGGTACGCCTCCAAACAGGTGTCCACCTGGTGCGCCAGTAAACCGGACAAGACCAGCCGTCCGCCCGGTTTGACCAGGCCGGTCAGACGCTCACGAAGTTCCAGCAATGGATTGAGCAAAACATTGGCGAGCAGGATATCGACCGCCTGTAATTCGATGTGGTCCGCATGGCCGACGCGCACACAATGCTGCAGTCCGTTTCCGGCGACGTTACTCTCACAGGCGCTGACAGCCTGCGGATCGATATCCACCGCCACCACGGCCGCGGCACCCAGCCGGGCCGCCGCCAGGGCGAGAATACCGGAGCCACAGCCGTAATCGATCACGGTGCATCCCTGCACCGGTTCGCGTGCCAGCCACTCAAGGCACAGCGCGGTTGTCGCATGCGTGCCGGTACCGAAAGCCAGACCGGGATCCATCATCACGGTCAGGTAATCGCCCTCCGGCACTTCGCACCAACCCGGACAAATACACAACCGATCCGCGAAGACAAGTGCCGGCTGGCTTTGCTGAAAGGACTCCACCCAGTCGCGATCTTCAAGCCGGCTGATGGCGTGGGAATAGATATGCTCAGAGCCGATGCGATCGCGCAGGCAGACCAGCAGAATATCCATATCGACATCCTCGGGCAGCAGCGCCGAAACCCGGGTGTGCCGCCAGTGGCCAGTGTCCTCGCCGTCACAGTGATCGAACAGCGGCTCATCACTGGCGGCGCTGAAGCTGATGGCCGTGGCGGCAAACTGTTCGAGAAATTCGGCCAGTGCCTCACTGTGTTCACGATCCGTTTCCACGCTGAGTTGCAACCAGCCCATTGCTTAATCCGTCCCGGGCAGCAGGACAGTGACGGTGTGAAAAATGCGGGCAGTCCGGCCGTTGCGGATCACGCTACTTGATACCGAGCTTGTGCTCGAGGTAATGAATATCCGTCCCACCGGCGATGAAATTGCCGTCATCGATAATCTTCTGATGCAGGGAGATGTTGCTGTTGATGCCGGTGATCACCAGTTCGGCCAGTGCCGTGCGCATGCGCGATATGGCGAGTTCGCGGGTTTCGGCGTGGGTAATGAGTTTGCCGATCATGGAATCGTAGTGCGGCGGTATGGTGTAGCCGTCGTAGATGTGCGTGTCCACGCGCACCCCGGGACCGCCCGGGGCGTGAAAATGTTCGATCTTGCCGGGGCTGGGCATGAAGGTCTCCGGGTCCTCGGCATTGATGCGGCACTCGATGGCGTGCCCGCGAACGCGAATATCCTCCTGGGTGTAACTCAAGGGCTTGCCGGAGGCGATGTAAAGTTGCTCCTTGACGATGTCGACACCCGTGATCATCTCGGTTACCGGATGTTCCACCTGCACCCGGGTATTCATTTCTATAAAGTAGAAATGGCCGTTTTCATACAGGAACTCGAACGTACCGGCGCCGCGGTAACCGAGCTTCTTGCAGGCATCGACACAGCGCTGGCCGATGTCATGCCGGATCGTTTCACTGATTTGCGGGGCCGGCGCCTCTTCCAGCACTTTCTGGTGACGGCGCTGCATGGAACAGTCACGCTCGCCCAGGTGAATCACGTTACTGTGTTCATCGGCCAGAACCTGGACTTCCACGTGACGCGGTTTTTCCAGGTACTTTTCCATGTACACTTCAGGATTGCCGAAAGCCGAACCTGCTTCACTGCGGGTCAGGGACACCGCGTTGCGCAAGGCTGCCTCGCTGTGCACCACGCGCATGCCGCGGCCCCCGCCCCCGCCGGTGGCTTTGATAATGACGGGATAGCCAATCCTGCGGGCGATGGGCAAAAACTGGTCGGGGTCTTCCTGCAGCGGGCCGTCGGACCCGGGCAGGCACGGAATGCCCGCTTCTTTCATGGCGTTGATGGCCGAGATCTTGTCACCCATGAGACGAATGGTCTCCGGCCGCGGACCAATGAATACAAAACCGCTCTGTTCGACACGCTCGGCAAAATCCGCATTCTCCGACAGGAAACCATATCCGGGATGAATGGCTACGGAATCGCTGACTTCCGCCGCACTGATCACCGCCGGGACATTCAGGTAACTCTCGCTGCTGGGCGCCGGACCGATACACACCGATTCGTCGGCCATGAGCACGTGTTTCTGTTCCCGATCGATGTCGGAATAGACAGCCACGGTGCGAATGTCCAGTTCCTTGCAGGCGCGCAGGATACGCAGGGCGATCTCGCCGCGGTTGGCAATGACAATTTTATCCAGTATGGGCATGGTGCCGGCTACGGGGCTTCACAATGTGGACGGGAGTCACTCGACTTCGGTAATGGTAAACAGCGGCTGGCCGTATTCCACGGCTTCACCGTTACTGACATGCACCCGGCTGATCGTGCCGGTAACGTCGGATTCGATCTGGTTCATGATCTTCATCGCTTCAAGCACGCAGACCACGTCGCCCTTGTTCACGACCTGCCCGACGCTGACGAACGGCGGCTCTCCCGGCGCCGGCGAGGCGTAGAAGATACCGACCATGGGCGAGGTGATGATATGTCCCGGCTCCGGTTGCGGCTCGGATTGCAACTCCACCGCCACCGGGTTCGTGCCGCCGCTTGCGAGTGCCGCACCCACGTCCGGTACCTGGACATGGGTCTGGGTACTCTGGGTGTGGACCTGGCGACTGATGCGTACGGATTCCTCACCTTCGCACACCTCGATTTCCGAAACGCCGGATTCCTCCAGCAACTCGATCAGTTTTTTAACCTTGCGAATGTCCATCAACCGGCGCCTCCCATGTGTACAACAGCGGCATCGATGGCCAGTTCATAACCCTTGGCGCCCAAACCGCTGATTATGCCCACGGCGATATCGGTGAGATAGGAGTGGCGACGAAACGCCTCGCGGGCGTAGACATTGGACAAATGTACTTCGATGAACGGAATGCTGACACCGAGCAAGGCATCCCTGAGGGCAATACTGGTATGGGTGAAAGCACCGGGATTGATAATGATGAAGTCGGTGCCATCGGCTTTGGCCGCGTGGATGCGCTCGATCAACTCGTGCTCGGCGTTGCTTTGCAGGGCAACGAGCTCATGGCCACCCTTGGCGGCGTAGGACTGCAGGCGGGCATCGATATCGGCCAGGGTCGTCGAGCCGTAGATCTCCGGTTCCCGCTCCCCCAATAAATTCAGATTTGGCCCGTTAAGGACCAGAAATTTCGCCATAATGACCCCATTTGTTGTTATGAAACGGCTATTTCAAAATAAGACGAAATGCCGTTGTTCGATACAATAGGCGGCATGTTAGCAGATTATCGAAGGAATTCCGAAGTATTTTTAGCGATTTTGAACCCGGTTCCCCCGGCGTTGCGCTAGAGGTACTGCAACAGGGTGCTACGGGCGGTCTCCAGGTCCAGAGGTCCGGCTTTGACGAATTCGATGACGCCCTCGCGGTTGATGACGACCGTGTAAGGCAGCGCCCCCATGTAATTACCCAGGGCAGCGGCAATTTTGATGACTTCCCGGTAACCGGTCAAGACCGGATAGTTCATACCCGTCTCATTGACGTAATCGCGAACCTCTTCCGCCTCCTGCAGGGCAATACCCAGAAACTGCAAACCCCGGTCAGCGAACTCCTCCTGCAATTCCATGAAAACCGGGATCTCCTCGCGACAGGGCGGGCACCATGTAGCCCAGAAGTTGATCACGATGAGCTTGCCATCCCATTCATTGAGACTGCGCATCTCACCTTCCAGATCGGGCAGGGAGAAATCCGGTCGACGCTTGCCCAGCACCTCGCCTGGATCAGGATTGCTTCTGACAGTGCCGGAACCCAGGTCCGGCTTCAACGACTGGTGCACCACGAATCCACCGATGGCGGCAACGATCATGATGGAAAGAACTCCGGCGACGGCAACGGCCGGTTTCACGAGCCAGTGGCCTCGTTGACGTGGGCAATGAAATCCTCGGCACCAACAAAACCCACCAGGCGATAGGCCCTGCGTTCACGCGCATCGGGATCGAAAAACAGGATGGCGGGCGGACCGAAGAGTTCGAACTGCCTGAGCAGCGCCCGGTCCACCTCATCATTGGCCGTGACATCGGCTTTCAGCAACACTATATCTTTCAACGCCTGCTTTACCCCGGGATGTGGAAAGGTTTTGGCCTCCATCTGGTTACAGTCCACGCACCATTCGGCGTAAAAATCCAGCATGGCGGGCTTGCCCTGCAAGCTGGCCTGTTGCAGTTCACGTTGCAAATCTACCGGTGATTTGATGATCCGGAATTCCGGGGCGGAGTTTTCGGATGCCACACCGGCCACTCCCTGGAGCAGTTGCGGCGAGAGAGGCCGGAATACATCACTGCCACCGGTTGCGGCGCCGATAATCAGCGCCACACCATAAACCAGCATCACCAGCCCCAGACCTTTCCAGACCCGGGTCCAGCGCGCGGCGGCCTCGAGCCGATCCAGGGCGCCCATGAATATGGCCGAGACCATGATCAGGGCTGCCCACAACATCAATGTCACCGGTCCCGGCAGGATCCGCTCCAGGAACCAGATGGCAACGCCGAGCATGACCACGCCGAACACCGCCTTCACCCGGTCCATCCAGATCCCGGCCCTCGGCAGGAGTTTGCCGGCGGAAGTGCCGATGATGAGCAGCGGTACGCCGAAACCAAGTCCCATGGCAAACAGCGCCAGGCCACCGAGCAGGGCATCACCGGTCTGGCTGATGTATAACAAGGCGCCGGCCAGCGGCGGGGCCACGCAGGGGCCGACGATCACCGCGGACAGCGAACCCATGATGCCGACGCCAAAAGTACTTCCGGATTCCTGGCGGTGGCTGAGCGTATTCAGGCGCTGGCGCAGGCCTGACGGCAACTGCAATTCATAAAAACCGAACATCGACAGGGCCAGCAACACGAACACAAGACTGAAAGCGATAATGACCCAGGGATCCTGGGCGGCCGACTGCAGATTGAAATGAAACGATCCGGCAATGATGCCAAGCACCGAGTAGGTCAGGGCCATGGCCAGCACGTAGACCAGCGACAGAATGAACGCACCTCGGGTGCTGAGTTCCCGGCCCTGTCCAACGATGATCCCGGACAGGATTGGCACCATGGGAAACACGCACGGCGTCAGTGACAGCAGCAGACCGAAGCCGAAAAACACCAGCACATTGGCCAGCAGGCTGCCCTCGACCAGACGCTGGGTAATGGCATCCTGTTCGGCGATCGGTGCCGGTGTTGCGGCTGCAAAAACGGATGTGTTCGAGGTCACCGGTGGCAGGCTAAACGACAGGGTTTTACTGATCGGCGGATAACACACGGAGTCCTTTTTACAACCCTGGTAATGCACCTTGAGATCCAGCGATCGGCCGCCGCTCGTCGGGCGCTGCAGCGGGATCACGGCATTGACTTCCCCGGTATTGATGGCCACCTCGCCGAACAGTGGATCATCAATCATCTCGCCGGCAGGCAGACGGATGGCGCCGAGGCCGAGCTCCGCATCCTCTGCCTCGAAAGCAAATTTGTCGCGATACAGGTAATACCCCGGTTCGACGTCCCAGCGCACCTCCAGTGTCGAGCCGTCAATGATGCGGCTGTCAATCCTGAAGGCTTGTTCGGGGTCGAGAATTTCATCGGTCTGGTTGCCGGAAAAGACCCCCGAAATACGATCCGACAGTGACCCGGCCAGCGCCGGCCACACGATCGCAAGCAGGATCAGTGCGCCAGTAAATCTAAACAGTTTCATGGTGATTGCGTGCTTTTGCTAATCCAGTCCAGGTATGCCGGCAGGCCTCTGTCAATAGGGACTGCAATCACTTCGGGAAGTTCGTAAGGATGCAGGGTCAGTATGGCGGCCTGCAGGGCCTGGTAACAGTCCGCGTGGGTCTTCATCACCAGCAGCAGTTCATCGTCGGTTTCCACCTCGCCCTGCCAGAGATAGCAGGATCGAATCCCCGGCAGGATATTGACACAGGCGGCCAGTCCCTCACTGACCAGGTGATGGCTGATGGACTCGGCTATCTGCTGATCCGGGCAGGTGCAGAAAACGATGATGGCGTTGGTTTCGTTCATGACGGCTGGCTATTGTCGATAGCAGGGTGTATGGATGCAAGCCCGGGGCTGCACACGGATCAGGAACACTTATTTAGTGCCGGTAAATACCGTCCGCCGTGCATGCTGAATAACGCACTGTTACAGCGGCCTTTCAATTATCGGTCACCGGTTTAATATAGCGGGCACACTTTAACACGATATCCAGACCGGCCTCTTGTTTAAAATCCTGCTGTTCCTGTTCATCAGCGTACCCCTGCTCGAGATCTACCTGCTCCTGAAGGTGGGCGGTTATATCGGCGCCATGAATACTATTGCCCTGATCCTGCTGACGGCATTCATTGGTACACTGCTGCTCCGGCAACAGGGCTTGTCGACACTGGCCCGTGTACAGCAAACGCTGGATGAGGGCCGGTTGCCGGCCGGCGCCCTGATCGAGGGACTGTTGTTACTGGTGGCCGGCGCACTGCTGCTGACACCGGGATTTTTCACCGACGCGATCGGCTTTTTTTGCCTGGTGCCGCCCTGCCGGCAGTGGCTGGCCGGACATTTATTATCGCGCCTGCTGGAACGTCAGCGGACACAGGCCCGGACCCGGGAAGACCCGGATATCATCGAAGGCGAGTACTGGGAAGAAGACGAACGCAAGAAAAACAATAATAATGACTACCTGCCCTGACGGTACACGGCAATGGACCGGGATCAGAAAGAAAAAATAATCAGCTACCTATCCGGTTTCATCAATGAGCAACGCCAGATCCTGCTCGGTGACGTGCTCGCGCATCGCACCCGGCATATCACGGTAGTGCTGGAAAATATCTACCAGCCGCAAAATGCCAGCGCTGTGATCCGCACCTGTGAATGCCTGGGCATCCAGGAACTGCATGTCATTGAGAACGATCACGAATACCAGTTGAACCCGGCTGTGGTGCAGGGCGCTTCCAAATGGATTGAGCTGAACCGTTACAATGAATACAGCAATAACACCGAGACTTGCATCGAGCGTCTCAAGGAACGCGATTACCGCATCGTCGCCATGACCCTGAGTGAGCATGCCGTTCCGCTGTCCGAACTCGAAGTCGATGAAAAACTTGCCCTGTGTTTTGGTTCCGAGGAACCGGGTCTTTCCGATGACATCCATGAACTGTCCGATTTACAGGTCAAAATCCCCATGCACGGTTTTACCCAGAGTTACAATCTCTCGGTCAGCGCCGGCATCAGCCTGTACACCCTGCGCCGGAAACTGGACCAGTCCGCTGTTGCCTGGCAACTGGATGAGGACGAACGTGATCAGCTGTATATACAGTGGCTGGCGCAATCGACGCCCAGCGGTGAGGCGTTGTTGAAAAAAATCATCAAGGACGACCAATGACCCGGGCCGAACGCTTTCAACAGTGTCTGCCCGTGCCAGCCTGGTGCCCCGCCTGCGGCCGCAGGAAACTCGAGGCCGACAGCGAAAAGTCACTGCGTTGCCGGCATTGCGGTTTTTTATATTTTCACAATGTTGCCGTTACCAGTTCCGCCATTATCGAATGCGGCCACACCTTTCTCATGGTGCGGCGCGCGCATGATCCGCACAAGGGCACGCTGGATTTTCCCGGGGGATTCATCGAGACCGGCGAACGGGCCGAGCAGGCCCTGCTGCGCGAACTGGCGGAGGAACTCGGCTATGAAGCGCAGGTCGACCCGGTTTACCTGTGTAACTTCACCAATGTCTATGAATATGGCGGAGTGCATTATCACACCCTGGATCTGTATTTCCTGATCAGCGAACAAACCCGGCCGGAGATCCGGGTTGACGATGATGTCAGCGGTCATGAATGGATAACTCGCAATGCCGTGCCGGAAGATGAAATCGGATTTGCATCGGTCAGGAACGCCAGCCGCTTTTACCGGCGCTGGCGTTCAGACTGAATCGGGGTTGAGTAAATCCGCAAGCAACTGCCAGTCCGATCCCGCCGGCAGTCTGTCCCGGTAATAACGGCCACGGCGCCAGTACACGCGCCAGGCATTGCGGTTGCGTATGGAAGTGAGGATGCGGTAGTGATCATCGACGATCTCGATAGCTGTCCCGTTTTCCACGGCCACCGCCACGCCGGGCGTGCCGCGCATCATGTCGCGCAATGAATCCCGGCGATGTTTTTCCACATCGTAATGCGGACACAGCAAGGCATCCACGAAACCCAGACCGGTGACCCGGATCAGCGTTTTGTCATTTTCATCGGCGAATTTACGCGAGTCGCTGTTGCCCTGGCGGAACCAGCAAATGGCGCCGGCACTGAGCCCACACAGCACCGTCCCCCGCCGGCGCGCCTGATCCAGCCAGCGATCGATGCCAAGCCGGCGCCAGAGTTTCATCATCCGCAGCGTGTTGCCGCCGCCAACATAGATAATGTCGCTGCCGAGGATCAAGTTGCGCATGGTTGCGCGATCCGGGCGGTCACGATAGAGCAGTAACACCTGCATGCGACAACCGAGGTGATCGGCGTACACACGCCGGATGGCATCACAATACTCGCTGTTGTCCTCGCTGGCGGTGGGGATAAATAAAACTCCCGGCTTTTTGCGTCCCGACAGGCGTACGATTTCCTCATCGATAGCCAGCGTTTGCGGTTCACGGTTGCCACCGACCATCACCCGCCCGCCGCCAATGGCGATGATTTTACAGCGCTTGCTCATGATTTTTTATACAAATAAAAAACAACTCTCGCGAAGACGCAAAGGCGCAAGGGAAAAACACAGGACAAGAAAATGAATTCCGCATATGAAACCGGAAGCAGTGCAAACCCGTTTTGAACAGGATAACTGTCTGCCTGGTTTGTAATTCGGATATGCCCGATAATACAGGTGTTTTCATGAAGCTTCGCGTCTTTGCGCCCTGGCGAGAATCGTCTTTTATTTCAATCCCCGTTCCGACTTGATGCGCTCATAGGCCTGCTTGATCTCGTGTGTCTTCTGCGAGGCGGTCTTCATCATTTCCTCGGGCAATCCCTTCGCCACCAGCTTGTCCGGATGATGCTGACTCATCAGGCGACGGTAGGCCTTTTTCACTTCCGCATCGCCGGCACTGGATGATACATTCAGGATGGCATAGGCATCATCAAGACTCATACGCGCCGTTCGACCGCCGGTGCCGGCCGCATGGGCCTCGGCCTCAACCATGTTGATCAGGCGCTCGAATTCAGAGCGCGGGAAATGCAGCCATTCGCAGATATCCAGCAATTCACGCTTCTCGGCACGGTCCATGCGGCCGTCGGCCAGCGCCGCGGCAACCATGATCTCAAGGAACATGCGCTTCAGATTCAGGCGCAAGCCAAGTTCCCGGTTGAACTGGTTGATGACATCACGAAGCGGGAAACCGGGCTGCTTGCCCTGGTTAAAGAGGTCGATCGCAGCCCGTCGCTGATCGGAATTGAGCTGCATGTTGCGCATGACCTGTTCGGCCATGGCAATCTCGCTCTGACTGACCTGGCCATCGGCCTTGCTGATATGGCCCATGACGGAAAACACCGCGGTAAAAAATGCGGCCTGTATGCGTTGCTGTTTGCCGCCGGTACCGCCCGGCGGCTGCTTCAGCCCCTTGTCAAAATTGTGACCGACCACCGCGCCGAGCAATGCACCCAGCGGCCCGCCCAGCATGAGGCCGAATGCACCACCGATGATCTTGCCCCACCAGCTCACGCGATTGACGCTCCGCCAATGCCTGTATAACCGTGCAATGACAATACCGCAGGCGGACGGTTAATACGCGGATAATCTGTTAGAATCTGATGATAAGGGTAATATCTCATATATAATCCGAATCCTGATCTGATATCAGATCTTCAGTCATCTTTATTTATTGCAGGAATCCGTTATGCCGTCCAAAAACAAGAAACATAAGAACAAAATGGCCGATCAGGCCGACAGACACGTACTTTATCAAAAATCGGTGCAATGTGTTGAAGCCGAAATCGATTTTATCGACGAAACCTTCGAGAAGCTGCGCGGGCGCAAGGCCATTACACTGCGCGAGGACTTCTGTGGCACCATGAACACTTCCTGCGAATGGATCCGCCGACGCGATAATAACGTTGCCTGGAGTGTGGATCTCGACGAGAAAGTGCTGGACTGGGGGCGCAAGAATAATATCGGTAAACTCAAACCCGATCAGCAAATGCGCATCAAGCCGGTACACAGTAACGTGCTGGACGCAAAAATCGACCCCGTGGATTGCATCCTGGCCATGAATTTCAGTTACTGGATCCTGAAGGAGCGCGCCACTCTCAAAAAGTATTTCAGGAAACTCTACAAAGACCTGGTCGAAGACGGTATCCTGTTCCTGGACTGCTTCGGCGGATACGAGGCCTTCCAGGAACTGGAAGAAAGCACCAAACACAAGAATTTCACCTACATCTGGGATCAGGCCTCCTACAACCCGATTAATGGTCATTGCACCTGCCACATTCATTTCAAGTTCAAGGACGGCTCGAAAATGAAAAACGCCTTTAGCTACACCTGGCGGTTATGGACCATGCCGGAGATAATTGATCTGCTGCACGAATGCCGTTTCAAACCGACGGTTTACTGGGAAGGCACCGATGAGGATGGTGAAGGGAATGGCGTATTCGAGCCCGCCGAGGAAGGCGAGGCCGATGCCGGCTGGATTGCCTACATCGTCTGCGAAAAAGCCTGAGCAGCGCGCGGCTGTTGCGACTGGAAACCTTGCTGCTACACGTCCCCGGGACGCACCAGTTGCTGCAGATGACAACCGCCCTCATCGACGCCATTGTTGCCGGTTGTGAATACGGCAACAGCCGCCGTGGTCATCAGCTTGCCGCTCGCGGACCGCGGTGGCGGCGCATCGGCCAGGTATTCGACCAGCGCATCCAGGGTCGGATTATGGCCGATGATGACGGGGCGGTCGCCCTTTTCAACGGCTTGTATCAGCACATGTAATGCCGTATTCAAATCGGCATCATACAGTGACTCGCTATCGGTGATATCCTGCAGCGGAATGCTTACGGCGCCGGCGACCAGCTCGGCCGTGGCTCGCGCCCGCAGCGCGGGGGAACATATGATGCGATCCGGGGCGAGTTTGTTCTTAAGCAACCACTTGCCCATGCGGGCGGCATCCTTGTGACCGCGCTTGTTGAGTGGCCGCTCGAAGTCATGCCGGTAAGCGGAACTCCAGTCCGATTTGGCATGCCGCATCAACAGAAATTGCGATGTCATGGTATTCACCCCGTAATAATGGACACTATAAAAAATTCCGTGACAGCATAACCAATTCAATATGAGTCCGTTATACTTCGCAAGTAAAAACCATCAAATAACCAGCGATTCACCGATCCCGTACCATGCCGGAACTGAATACTGATACCTACGCAGCCATTGACCTCGGCTCCAACAGCTTTCACATGATCGTGGCCAGACGCAGTGATGACCGCCTGGTGGTCATCGACAAGATCAAGGATATGGTGCAACTGGCCGCCGGTCTCTCCAATGACCGCATGCTTTCCGAAGAAGCCATGGTCCGCGGCATCGGTTGCCTGGAAAAATTCGGCCAGCGCATCCACGAACTGCCGCGTCAGAATATCCGCGCCGTCGGCACCAACACCCTGCGCCAGGCGCGCAACGCCACCCTGTTTCTGTCCCGGGCCCGGCAGGCGCTGGGACACAGCATCGAGATCATCGCCGGCCGCGAGGAAGCCCGGCTGATCTACATCGGTGTGGCCAATAACATGTTCAATGACACGGACAAACGCCTGGTCGTCGACATCGGCGGCGGCAGCACGGAAGTGATCATCGGCAAGGGCTTTGAACCCATCCTCACCGAAAGTCTGTACATGGGCTGCGTCAGCATGACCCAGCGCTTTTTTGCCGACGGCGAAATTACCGCCAAGAAGATGCGCAAGGCCGTGGTTTATGCGCGCCAGGAACTGGAATCCACCGAGAATATTTACAAGCAGGAAGGCTGGCAACAGGCCATTGGTTCATCAGGTACGGCTATCGCCATTCATGATGTCGTGACACAACAGGGCTGGAGTGAGGCCGGTATAACACACGAGTCACTGGAAACGCTGATGCAGGAACTGGCCAAAACCGGCAACATCAGCAAGCTGAAATTTTCCGGTCTTTCCGAACGGCGGACGCCGATCTTCGTTGGCGGTACCATGATCCTGTACGCCATATTTGAAGCGCTGGGTATTGACCGCATGGTGATTTCCGAAGGCGCCCTGCGCGAGGGGCTCGTCTATGACCTCATAGGCCGCGCCCAGGACCATGACATACGCGATCGCACCGTCGATACCATGATCCAGCAATACCGCGTCGACCCCGAGCATATCAACCGCGTTACCAAAACCGCCCATACCTTGTACATACAGTTACGGGAAAGCTGCGACCTCAATGAACAGGACAACAAATTAATCCGCTGGGCTGTCAGTCTCTATCCGGTCGGCCTGCGTATCGCCCACAGCCAGTACCAGAAGCACGGCGAATACCTGGTCCGGAATTCGGACATGCCCGGATTTTCTCGCCAGGAGCAGGCACTGGTCGCGACCCTGATCCGTTATCATCGCCGTAAACTCTGGTCCGACGATTCACGGCTGCAGCTCGAGGAGTCGGCGGACAAGATCCGCTACCTGTGCCTGATCGTACGCCTGGCCATCCTGCTCAACCGCAGCCGCAGCCAGTCACCATTGCCCGAATTCACCATCACACTCAAGGATAAAACAGTAAACCTGCACTTTCCCGAAAACTGGCTGACGGAAAAACCGCTGACCGAAGCCGACCTTGGCACCGAGGCCGATTACCTGAAGACCATCGGCATCACGCTGGAATTTGAATAGTACTGACAGGTGTCTGACTTTAGTCTGACACCGTACTAGAATTTAATAGGGCCGGAGTGGTTTAAATTAAACCACTTCGGCTCTGAATTTAATGGGGCCGGAGTGGTTTAAAATAAACCACTCCGGCTCCGTTACTCAAATATTAAAAGAGGTCCGAGCTATGTTTGAATTGTTATATGCCAGCACCGCCGTAACAGATTTCAACAGTCATAACCTGTTCCAGTTGTTATCGAATGCGCGGGTTAATAACAAGAACCTTGGTGTAACCGGTATGTTGATTTTTTCAGACAAGTATTTTGCCCAGCTACTGGAAGGTGATGAAGATACTGTTAGAAATTTGTTCGACACTATCAAAGACGATACCCGGCACACAAATGTGAACAAGTTTTATGAGGGTGAAATTAAATCTCGCTCTTTCTCAAAATGGACAATGGCGTTTCATGCCGTCGGCGATAGTGAAGAGCTGAAACAAATTCCCGGCTTTGAGAATATCAAGGCTGGAGAATCACTGATCAATACAATGATTGGCAGCCCGAACAAGGGCAAGGAGCTATTTATTTATCTGCGCGACTTTTTATTGTCGGAACCGGACAGATGACTGAATATTACCAATTTAATTTAATGGTAATTTAATGGGGCCGGAGTGGTTTAAATTAAACCACACCGGTTCCGTTACTCCCCGCAGTATTAACAATGAATCGGCGTCACCGAAATTGAAACAGCATCGAAGTGATTTAAATTAAATCACTTCGACTCCTTTTATTCCTTTTATGATTCAGGAGTCAAACAGGCTGACGATGAGCGGGGCAAGCATATCCTCGAAGGTCCACTCGAAGCCGGCGACGATCTGTTCGAAATAGTTGTAATGCAGCCACCCCAGCGCCGGCCAGATCAGCAGCAGCACGATAAGTCGCACGCGGTAATCGCCGCGCGTCGTTGTGTAGGGTCTGTATATGCCACCCTCGGACCGATATTCGGTTTCCACGACCTCGTCGTCGTTCTCCTTACTGAACGGCAACGCGACCAGGTTGGCGAGCCAGTTGGTGGCCCACCAGAAAACGAACCAGATGTAAAAGATAAGCATGGCCAGGGCCGTCAGGCCCAGGGCGAGACTGTCAGACATGACCGGAAAGCATAAAGTACAGTATAAACGGGATCAAGCTATGTGGTAAAAGAAACAGGGTAAGCAAACAGGGAACCGCCCAGACCTGGGTAATTTAATGGGGCCGGAGTGGTTTAAATTAAACCACACCGGCTCCGTTACTCCCCGCAGTATTAACAATAAATCGGCGTCACCGAAATTGAAACAGCATCGAAGTGATTTAAATTAAATCACTTCGACTCCTTTTATTCCTTGATATGAAATACGTCAAAATCTCATTGTTTTATAATTATCTGCTTTCCAAATGTTCCTGGTGAGAGTGTTCGTTGTTGGATTATTTTTTGAAAATACAGAACCGAATATAAAGACTCTGAACCCAATTATTCACATTTCTAACCGCCGGTCAGTGATTGGAAGATATACACCGTGCCGTCATCGGGGACGTGATCGGAAAGCGTCTTGCGGTCGATCAAAATATTGTTATTCACGCTGATATTCACGTGCCGGCGTAATGCACCGTGGTCATCGAGCACGTAATCCGAGAACCCGGAAGCAATCGCATCAACGCTACGCAAGACCTCGGCCACGGAACCGGCCGGTACGGTGATCTCGCGGTCTTCCAGGTCCGGGAAAAACCGGTACAGATGCGATGTCATGGCCACCGTCGGCATGGTGGGTTAACCAAAACGCACCGAGTACACCGGTGGAAAGTTATTGCCGAGGCATTGCCAGCTCTCGCCCCGGTCTTCCGACAGGTAAACGTTACCCGTGGTACTGCCGAAAGCCAGGCAATCGCCGGCCACGTCCAGGCCGTGTCTGAGGACCACATCGTAGGCGTTGTCCTGGGGCAGGCCCTCGCGAAAGGCTTGCCAGGATTCGCCGCCATCCGTCGTCTGCGCTACGAACAGGCCACCGTCGATGGCCATGCGCTCCATATCACTGCGTGCCGGTACGACCCAGGCGGTGCGTCCGTCGTTGGCATCCACCGCGACGGGATAGCCAAAATTGACCCCGCCCTCGTTGCTACTGACCTTGTTCCATGTGTGTGCCCCATCGTCACTGTAATAGACGCCAAAGTGGTTTTGTTGCCAGTAGTGATCCGGCTGGCCGGGACAGGCCGTGACAAAATGCGGATCGTGACCCCACTCCACATCCGGGTCCGGCAGGTATTCGGCCCGCATACCCCGGTTACAACTCGCCCAGGTGTTGCCGCCGTCCGTAGTTTCCAGCACGCCCGCCGACGAGACCGCCACGTGCATGTGGTCCGGGTCACGCGGGTCGATGACGATGGAATGGATACCCGGTTCGAATACGCCGTAATCAATGCTCGCCGGTGTGCCCCACCAGCGGTTCTCGCTGGTGGCCTCGCCGTTGAACAGATCACCGCCGCGACTTTCGTGGTTCCACAGTGGTCGGTTCAGTTCCCAGCTATCACCGCCATCATCGCTGACGAACAAACCGCCGGGGATGGTCCCGGCATACAGTCGGCCGGGTTGATCCGCACTGCCGAAGGCAATCGTCCAGATCTTGTAGACAGTGGCATCGCGGTATTCCGGCTCGCCCTTCGGTGCCGCCGGATCAAAATCCGGCGTGGGCATGTATTGAATAATATGGCGCGCACCCTCCGGGTATTTGACCGACGAGAGGTCTTCCCAGGTCTCACCGCCGTCGCGGGAACGCGACAGCTTCGGTCCCCAGTGGCCATGGTCCAGCGATGCCCACAAGGTTCCGTCACGCGGATCACGTGCCGCGTAGCAGACCGGGATACCATCATGCACAATCGGTTGCGGCTGCCAGCCCGATTTTTTCCGTTGAAACAGCACAGTGCCCTTGCGTGTACCCAGTAGCAGCAGTTCAGACATTTCCTTGCCCTCGTCATAACATCCGGATTAACTGGCTTTTTATACTTCTAATAACCAACCGTCAACCGCGGGTCGGGCCGGCGCAAGCGTCAGATGGAAGAAAATAATTCTGTCCCTGACGGGTGCAGTATTCGGAAATTATTCATTGAAATGATCAGATATATCCATGCTTTTATGCAGGATGCGCACGATGAATATATCGCTATCTGCCTGGGTATAGAAAATTATGTGGCTCTGGTGAGGAAAACGACGGTAACCCGGTTGTATATCTTCTGCAGAGTTGCCAATTTCCGGATTTCTGGCAAGTAATTCCAGGCAATTTTTCAATGAGAGATAGTATTGCTCTGTTTGGGCCAGGCCAAAATCAATTAATGACCTCTCTAACAGTTTCTCAATATCCCTGGCAGATGCCTCTGAGAGTACGTAGATTTACCTGGTCCGTGTTTTTACTTCCTTCCAGATTTCATCAATGGTACGTTTCGAAACGCCGCTTTTCTCACCTCTCTTGAGTGCCTTCAGCAGCGCATCGTATTTATCCTTATATTCCTGATCACGGCGGATCAGATCCCGGATGTAGTCACTGGCGTTGCTGTAATGACCACTTTCGATCTGGGCTTCAACCCATTCGCGCATGGGATCCGGTATTGAAACATTCATGGTGGCCATAGTGCGTTCTCCTCAAGAGGAGTATGGCAATAATTGGCAAACTTTGTCAATTAAACCTATGAAGAAATCAGTAAATTGACCCCGGAATTCGCGGTCCTTCGAATCAGAAACGAGTCATGTCACCCATTTTGATTTTTTTGTACTTGAGATAACAGGCGAATGAGCCGTCAGGATCTATATCTACCTCGTTCAGGCTGATTTCTCCCAACCGGTAGGGCCTGCCGGTGTTTTCAGGCACGTCCGAACTCTCCGGGTTGAACCAGACCTCGACCAACCTGTTATAGCCAGTATCAAAGGGATAGTCTTGCAACACTTGTTCAGCCACCTGCTGCCCCAGTTCGCAAGATTCATCGATTTCCAGGCGTTCTTTCAATGCCATCACGACCCGCATCTCGCGAAGTTTTTTATTAACGTCTATGGAAGTAAGCTCAAAAACACCATCGGCATAAGTTGTGGTGTTCAATGTGGGCGTCCGATGCTGCCAGTGGTCAAAGGCAATATATGTGATCGCGCCAACAACGCCGACGACGGCAAGACAGGTCACGGGAAACAGGACGGGATTGGCCTTGCGGTTCGGCGGCACCAGCACCAGGCTGAAGGCCAAACCGGCCAGCGCATCCACCCAGGGAAACAACAGGAATGGAATCTTTTCGTTCAACGTTAGTAATAACAGGCCGGCGATGATGGCACACAACAGCCGGTAATTCTGCGTCAGCTTCCTTCTGGCCCGGCTAATATATAACAAGGGGATGCCGAAAATAAGCATAGTTGGCCAGTGCGCCAGTGCCCAGGTAAAAGGCAAAGGAATGGCATACTCACCAAAGCTGGCCTTGACATTGAACAGGGAGGGATAATTCAAGGCAAGAGCCACATATCCCGACAGCAGGTTGACGCTTACCAGGTACAGGACAAATGCCAATGGCCGGAGCAATGATTTCCCGGTGATTCCACCAATCATCTTCGATCAAGCTTCCTCTTTTTCCGGTAGAAAACCACCTGCCTGCATGTTCCACAAGTGGGCGTAATGACCATCTTTAAGCAACAACTGCTGGTGACTGCCATCTTCGATAATCCTGCCCTGGTCAAATACCAGGATACGGTCCATGTGTGATATTGTTGATAAGCGGTGCGCAATGACGACCACGGTGCGACCCTGCATCAGGGTTTCCAGCCCCAGCTGGATTTTCTTCTCGGTATGCGAATCAAGCGATGAAGTCGCTTCATCAAGAATCAATATCGGCGCATCTTTCAGGATCGCGCGGGCAATCGAGATACGTTGCCGTTGACCACCGGAGAGCTTGACCCCGCGCTCCCCGACCAACGAGTCGTATTGCTGCTCGGTCTGCATAATGAACTCATGGGCGTGCGCTTTCTTCGCCGCCTCAATGACCTCGTCATCGCTGGCTTCGAGTCGCCCATAACGAATATTCTCCATCAGGGAACGATGAAACAACTGCGGGTCCTGCGGAATCATCGATATGTTTTCGCGCAGACTATCCTGGGTCACTTCGAGAATATTCTGCCCATCGATCCTGATTGCACCGCCCTGCGTCTCGAACAGGCGGAGCATCAAATTAACGAAGGTGGATTTACCGGAACCGGAAAACCCGACCAGCCCAACCTGCTGTTTCGGTGCGATGGTCACACTCAGGTTCTCAAATACTGGTAATCCTTCCTTGTACGTAAACGAGACATCATCAAACTTGATTTCACCCCGGGTCACCTGCAACGCCGGCGCATCGGGCTGGTCGACAATCTCATGCGACTGCACAAAGACCGAGACCCCGTCGCTGATATTGCCGAGGTATTCAAAGAACTCGAGGAAACTGCGGCTCAGACCCCTGGCGGCCTCGATCAGCATGATGGCCAGGCCCGCCACCATGGAAAACTCCCCGACTGTCATGTCACCTTCAGACCAGATCTTCAGCGCATACCCCACCATCGCGATCATCAACACCATCGCCGCCGAGTACTGGAACCAGCGCAGTTTCTCCATGTACCAGTAGGTTCGCAATGCATGATTCACTTCATGGTTCAGGTAGTCGGTCAGGTAATCTTCCTCGTATTTACGACGCGCAAACATCTTCGCATTCATGACATTTGTTACCGAATCAACGACCTTGCCGGTGACCAGTGACCGCGCCTCGGCAAAATCCTGGGCATACACCCGGCACCGTCGCGCCAACAGGTAGGACACGTACACGTATATCCCCAGCCAGAGGCTTAACACCAGGGCCAGCTCGCCACTGGCATTAAACAACAGGAACAGCGCGACCACGGATTTGATGATCAAGGGGTAAAAATCAAAGGTGACTGTCCACAGCGCATGCATGCTGCTCATGGATACCTCGGCGATGCGATTCGCCAGTGACCCGGCGAAATGCGAGATGAAATAGCGGTGTGAGTGATGCTGCAGGTAACTGAACAGCGTTTTACGTATCTCGCGGCGCAGTTTCGGCCCGGTCATGACCAGCATCGCACCGCTGGCGCGACTGAACAGGACTATCCCCAGGTTTAACAGGGCAAACAGGATCAGGGCATCCTTGCTGGCAGTGAAAACATCCATGCCACTTTGATTGGCCAGCGTTACTGCATCAATGATTTCCTTGACCGCGTAGGGCAGCAGGATGGTACAGGCCGCCTGCGCTGCCTCGAAGACGAAGATCGCCGCCAGGGTATAGCGCGATTTGAAATAAAAATACAGCGCGAAGCGCCATGGTGAATGTGGCAGTCGCGGCGCGTTCTCTGCAATGACTACTGATGAATCCATCGTGTAGTAAAGTCTGTCCCCTTTTATTTTACGACCTTGCCTTACTCAATAAAACAACTCGGATCAGCAATTATATCCGACAGGATTTTCTGGTAATCAGAGTACACTGGTTAAATATAGGTTTATTATTTCACATCAATCGATGCTGACCCTGTTGAAGGTAAACTATAGGGCTCTAACCTCATTTATTAAGTGCTATAAGATATATAAAGACATGTGTCCCACATTTAATGTATACAACCTAACCATAGCTTTCCTAATCGCTTTTCAACGGCCTGTCTTAATACCTCATCTGCTTCAGGCGCGACTTGAACTCCCCATCCTAATAAGGTCGGATTCTGACCAAAGTCGACAGGTTCATCATTTTCTGGATCTATAACAACAGGGTCTGTTGCTGAATCATAATTTTCTCCATCATATATTACAGGTCTTGTTAACATTGCATAACGAAGGTTCATAAGAAGAGCCCAAGACAGGGGCGCTTCTGTTCCTTTTGCATAGCCAGTATTCCGACCACCAATATCAACTATTTTTTCATCACCAGTAATTGCAGACTTCACTATTTGACCGAAACTGTGTGCAACTGCATCCGCAACTTGAATTCCTCTACACTTCAATGAATTTTCCTCTGCGTAAATTTTGCAACCAGTCAAAGAACTGAAGAGACCATGTAACCGTGCTGCCTCATTAGTTGATTTAAACATATCCTCATCAAAGTGAACTATTAGACTCTCAGTGTCTATACCATTACGGACAATGACCGATTGTAGTGCTTGTAGTGTTTGTATCCCTAACCGTTTTCTGGAGAATGGTCCAAAAAAGACAGCAATCTTTGAGTTACTTCCAGCGATATTCATCAATTTCTTTCGTACTAATTGCAACCTACTGTCTGAATCCATTCTTGAACTACTTTTAAATTCTTCGCGTTCTGGGTCAAATCCACTATCACTTAGCGCAGAACGAACTTGATCATCAAGACTTTCATTTACAAATACAAATGCGGAAACGAAAACACCCACTGAATTGTGGACGCTTTCATCTACATAACAAATAGTTTCAGATTTCAAAAGTTATTTTTTCCCGCTTAGCTTTACAAAGTTTCTACTGTCACCTTCATCAAACTTTCTTAGAAAGTCATCATCATCAAACTTTACAAAAAAATAGTAATCTGTCCTTTCTTCTATAACACCATGGCCAAACGCATCATGAAACACCTTTTCACCTGCATTAAATTTTATGCACGGTTCTGTATCTTTAGATGTTGGCTTCGCCGATAAATCTATTTTTGATTTAGCTTCATAATATCGATTCATTCTTTCCTCTCTTTTGGTAGATATCAAATTCTTACGATGACTATTTAAGTCCGATGCTATTATCAATATTCGATTTTCCAACCATTCATCTTTTTCACTTAAAACAAAAGACATAGATTTTTCATTTTTAAATATTACCTTAGCGGGCGGTATTTCAAACCATCTAGCAAATAAACGCTTAGAAGTCTTATGATACGAAACAATCAAGAGAGGAATCGCAAGAGACTCATAATAATCACACTTCTCATGAGACAAACGTATCGTCAATGCAGTATTAACGTCTTCATTTCCTGTAGACTTAAGCTGAACAAAAAAGAAGTCGCCAGTAACCATCCCATTTTCAGTAAATATTTCAACTATTCCATCTAGTCCATAATCAGGTGTTACAGTTCTATACACCCAATACGATGGAAGCGATGACTCAAATGCGACTCTAGATTCACTTTCGAGTTGATGTTGTATAGGCCTATTGGTCATCGGAATTATTACTTGTATTAGATATTAATTTAGATGCGAGCTCATCAAACTCTTTGAAAAAAGCTGCTTGAATGTCTGATAGTTTTGAGATTATTTCAGTTGCACTAATTTGCGTAGCATTAGCTAACTCAATACAGTCTTTGTAATTATGCTCATAAAGTAGTCTATGTGCAGTAGGTATTCTATAATTATTATTTATATTGTTAGCAGCTTTAATAACCTCTTTTTTCATGGAACTCAGCTCCATCAAGAACTGTAAAAGGGGTCAGACCCCTTTAATTTTGCCCCAGTTACTCAATGGATTCTGACCTTTTTGATAATTCTATATGATCGATCTCAATGAGTGTTTGTTCTTAAACACAAAGGGTTCAAGCCATTTCGTATTGTCCCTTGCATATACGAAGCGAGTAGCATTGCTAACAGTCCTTCTATTTAATTCCAACACAAGTTGATGTTGGCCTGCTATATATTGCATTTCAGATCGTTTCCTTCGATCAGCGCATAAAACAATGTTATGACTAATCGGGAAGCTAAGTTCAGAATTACTATTGCCTATTCCCAAAGAATCAAATACGAACGCAGGATTATCACTTGTTAGGAATTGTTCTCCTGGTTTTATATGGAAAAAGAACCATTTCATCGAATAGATTGCCTTAGTAATATTGTCAAGATAGTCTGGTCCAATTGTTTGAAACCAAATATTGTCTGGAGGCTCTTTCTTATATCTATTTACTACAGTATCAATTTCTAGTTTGCGTTGTTCTCCAATATTTGATAAGGATGAATCTTTGTCTATAAGCACGTCAATTTCATTTTTGCTTGATGTTCTGGTTTGTTCAGCTACCTGATCAAAGTTTTCTAGAAATCGATTCTTGCCAGCAGGGACACGTTTTAGCTGGGTAGTAAGGAACTTCGACATAATATGTTTCTGTTCTTGATCTAGAGATTTTCGTTGATGTATGGAATTGATAACTAAAGTTTATGGGGTCGGAGACAAAAGCAAATGCAAATCAATATCAGGTGACTCCGACCCCTTAAGCGCCTTAAGCGCGTTGTGCAAATCAGGAATTTGATGACATGACCCTGATCGAGGTTTGCCTTGATTAACAATTTAAAGCAAATGGGGCGCAGATATATTCAGAGAAAAAAGTCTATAAAATAAATCTGTCATCTTTTATTGTCTCTTTTCTTTAAACGATCACCCAATTTATATTGATTCGATCAGATGTAGTACTTTATCTTTTTCTTTATCTGAGAAGTCTCGGCTGTTATTTTCAATATACGCCTTTGCTTCCTCTTTTTTATTCTCAAAAGCTAATACTATTGCTTTCTGTTTGAGTAGAGTTTTCTTGGAGAAAGTGAGCCCTTTTGATACAGCATTGTTAATATTTTCAATTGCTTTTACCATACTTTCTACATCTTTATTATGGAATGCCATGTCGAAGTTAGCAAGGTATGGATATATTTCACGTGGGTAACTTAAAATACATTCTTCTATAATATCTTTAGCATCATCATAAGATTCATATTTTGATTTATAATTTGCATCTGCAATCATGCTCATTTGTTTTGCAGTATCACCATCAAGAGATTTAAGTTCGTCGCATAGTGTTTTTAAAATTTGTTGTCGCTCACTCTCCTCGATATCAGTCCCAACATGCAATAAGCAGTCAAAATACGCTTGAATATTAAAAGGGTTATACTTTTGTCTTAAATAATTCTCTCTTGCATATTTTAGCGCAAGTTCATATTCATCTATTTGCAAATAGACTTGGACTAGTTCTCTTTTGGCACGAATCGATATGTAAGGCTCATTGATAAGTGGCTCTAATCTTTCTAATGCCGATCGATTTCTTCCTGTAAGTCTATAATAAAATCCCAGAAGAAAATCATGTTCGGGACCATGAATTTTCTGAACCTCGTGAGGAAGTCGTTTATCTCTCAATCTTGATAGCGCAAGGCACAAGTAATACCTTAAATCATCAACAACTTTTTTATCTATATTTTCTTCATTCTCCAGAACCCAATCAGCTAATTTGACAACACGATGATAGTCCTTTCTGTTTCTATAAATATCCTTCATGCAACGTAAAAAATGTGAGGGAATTAATAATTTTTTATCAATGTGATCTGAGTCTGCCAGTGCAAGTTTAATGGAATAAAGATAGTCTGAGGAATCACGTTCAAATATATTTTCGTCTTGAAGAAAGTTCTCAACGTGCTTACGTATTTTATCATTAATTTCATGGGGCAATTCGATAAGATTTCTAGAAACATAGTCTTTAATTGCATCATTGATTCTTATAAATTCACCTTCGTTACCAAAGTATTCAGCTATATTTTCTACAACTAAATTATCTATGATTGGAAAATATTTATTTTCATCGAGGATATCAAATACAAAATCTAAACTTATCAAGTCAAACTGAGATAATAATACTATTAATAAGTAAATTTCTTTATCATCCTCATAATCTTTTATAAATTTAGAAACCTTTTCTTCATTAAATTCAGCTAACTGAAATGACTCTTTTTTCGCTTGATGTAGTTTTAGCTCGCTTATTAGAGATACACAAAATAGAATTTGATCTGGGAAGCCAGTCAGTTGTGCTGCAAAATATTCAAAGTCATCCCTTGTTAATGATATGTCTTCAATTTCTAGAAGCTTTGAGAAAAGTCTTTTTCTCTCAGATACTGTAAATTCTGGTATACTAATACAAAATATATGATCATAGTTATATTTTCTATTGAATTTTAGATTTCGTCTGCTGGCTACACATAAAATAATATGATTAGGGATCTTGCTGCTTACAATAGACTCATAAAACCATGCGGCTACTTCACCTCTATAGTCCACCACGCAACCATTGTCTAAGATCAGAATTATTTCATCGTTATCACATACGGATTTTAGTAGTTTTACAACGATTTTCTTTTTGTCTTCTATATCCTTTTCTAATAAGTTTTCTAGTCCAGCGCCAAGATCAATAAGACCAAGATCATTTAATTTTAGTATAAAATCTTCAATGCTATCGTTTCTGTCTAGATAAATAGTCGGAAAAACATACGACTCTCTAACCGCATGTGTTTTTGAAAGTGCATTCTTTAAAAATGTTCGACGTCCAATTGATTGCAGTCCTGACGTGAAAATACAATTAGGTTTTGGAAGCTCATGGTCGTCAATCCGTATTTCAAACTCCTCTAATTTGTCGTTTCTTCCAATAAAAAGCTTTTTTCTTTCATCAAGTTTTGGATGATGAGCTAAAGAAATTTGGCGTAGTTTTCCATGTATTCGCCTCGCAGCAACACTTGGCCTTGATATCTTTTTCAAATTATATTCATCCCTCATCCATTGAGGGATCCGGCCATCAGAATAATTTGTGTCATCGATTATTATGGGATATATCTTTTTCCTTAGATCTTTCTCCAATATTTTTTCAACGGCTAATATTTCTTTTTTCACCCATTCTGACTCAAGAGAGGCTTGAGATATGAAAAAAACAAATAACTGCGTTTGGTCAAGTCCCCTTAATATTTCTTCAATTGTTTTGCATCCTTCTTCAAACGTAATTTCATCATACTCAATATTATCTTTGCCTAAATTGTTCGCAACTATTCTCACATATGATTCTTTATCTTTACTAGAATGAGAAAGAAAAGCTCGAATCATTTTTTAAGAACCTAGTGTTAGAAGCTGTTTAGTATATGTTGGATTATAAATAAATTACCTGTCAGAAAAAACCGCAGTGATATTTCCCCCACTGCGGCCCTTTACCCTTAACTGCGTTCTCCCTTCTGTTGTTTCATAGTTCTCCTATGTGGCAGCTTCCACCTGCACCAGGTTATCGAAGAACGACGGGGCGTTGCCCATTTCGATAAACTCGGCGGAACTGGTGATGTTTACCGTGCCCTTGTTGAGTTGGCGCCAGTAACCGAGTGTGGCAACTACCACGCCGGGGTTGGTGTCGTCGGTGACATGGGCCACGCCTTCAAATGTGCCGCGGTCGTTGAACACCTTGACGTTGTCGCCTTCTTTCACGCCTCTCGCATCGGCATCTGCCGGGTTGATTAGCACGAACTGTGCGCCCTGCTCTTTCTGCTTGCCTTCCATGTTCGCGTAGCACGAATTCAGGAACGCGTGGCTCTTCGGTGTGACGATGTTGAGTGGATATTTCTTCGCCAGTTCCGGGTTGGTTTCCGGGCGTTCGTTCGGCGGCAGGTAATCCGGCAGTGGATCGATGTCCTGGCCCGGTTGCATGCCCTCGTACATCTGCCGGAACGGCGGGGCGACGAAGTTCTTCGCGCCGTCGACTCGGAAGTGGCACTTGCCGGTTTCCGTCGGGAAGTTGCCTTCCTTGTGCGGGCAACGTTCGTCCTTGCTGCCAACGTTCAAGCGGGCAAAGCCGTCTTCACGCAGGGAGTCCAGCGTGATGCCTTCACAGGCCGGGGCGTCCCAGTCGATGAAGTTTTCCAGGCATTCGGAGTCGGACCATTTCAGGCGCTCCTCGTCGTAGCCCATCTTCTCGGCCAGGCGGCGGAAGATCTCGTTGTTGGACAAACATTCGCCGGGGGCGTCGGTGCACTTGGTGTTGTAGGTCAGGTACAGGTGACCCCAGGAGAGGATGATGTCTTCCATCTCCGCGCCCATGGTCGCCGGCAACACGATGTCGGCATAGGATGCGGTGTCGGAAATGAAATGTTCCGCCGCGACGTGGAACAGGTCTTCGCGTTCCAGGCCTTTCACCACCTTGTCGGCCTCGGGCGATTGCGTCACCGGGTTGGAGTTCCAGGTCATGATGGACTTGATCGGTGTCTTCAGTGGCAACTCACCGGTCAGGCCGCGGCCCAGTTGTAATATGTTGACCACCTGCGTGCCTTCGGGGATCCAGTCCGGGCGGCAGATGACGTCGAACTTGTAGGGATGTTCCCACACCGGGAACTGGGTAACGCCGCCGCCGACGTGACGCCAGGCGCCGGTCAGTGCCGGGATGGAGGTGACGGCACGGATGGTCTGGCCGCCGCCCTGATGGCGTTCCAGTGCCACGCCCATGCGGATGGCCGCCGGTTGTTCGGTGGCCAGTTCCTTTGCGAATTGTCGGATGTCATCGGCAGGTACGCCGGTGATGTCCTCGGCCCATTCCGGGGTGTGTTTTTTCACGTGCTCGGCCAGGTCCTCGTAGCCGACGGTGTAGTTGTCGACGTAGTCCTTATCGACAAGACCCTGTTCGATGATGCTGTGGATCACCGCCATGGCCAGTGCGCCGTCGGTGGCCGGTTTCGGGGCGATGTGCCAGTCGGCCTGCTTGGCGGTGCGCGACTTGTAGGTATCGATGACCACCACTTTCGCACCGCGTTTTTTCGCATCCATGACGATATGCCAGTGGTGCAGGTTGGTGCTCATGGAGTTACACGCCCAGATGACGATGTATTTGGAATGAATGTAGCTTTCCGGATCGACGCCGGCAGTGGGGCCGACGGTTAATAACCATGCCGTGCAGGAACCTTCACCGCAGTAGGTGCGCTCGCACACCGTGGCGCCCATGCGGTTGAAAAAGGCGTCGCCGCCGTTGAGGCCGTGCACCAGGCCCTGGTGGCCAAGGTAGCTGGCCGGCATGATGGCCTGCGGGCCGTCTTCTTCTATGATCTGTTTCCACTTCGTGGCGATGGTGTCCAGCGCCTCGTCCCAGGTGATTTGTTCGAACTGCTTCGAACCCTTGGGGCCGACCCGCTTCATGGGATGGTGGATGCGGTCGGCATGGTAGTGGCGTTTTTCGTAATCTTTCAGTTTGACGCACAGGCCTCCGCGCGTCATGGGGTGTTCTTTATTGCCGCGAACGCCGGTCAGTTTGCCGTTCTCCACCTCGAAGACCATGGAACAGGTGTCGGGACAATCATGCGGGCAACCGCCGTGGAATTCTTCTTTGATTACTGCAGCCATCGTAAAGTCTCCTCATTCTCAGCTCATCGGTAAAGTGATGGTCTCACGACCCGAGTCGTCGGCAGGTGATTACGTCGGCTTGGTTCCGGTTGTGTTCTGCTGGTGATGACTGGATTCCGGTCTCCGCCGGAATGACGTCAAAGAACACCGGGTTGACGTCAAAGAACTTGCCTGCCGAACTCTCGACCCTGAGACCTGTTCTTTGAAATAGTTATGGGCCCTAGACTAGTCCTTTTTGGGATAAAGGTCGACAGACATTGGCGGGAAAAACGCTTGTTTGACTGGATTCCCGCCTTCGCGGGAATGACGAATGGGGAGATTTCAAAGTCGGATGTCGTCATGCCAGACTCGTTCTGGCATCCAGTCAATTCATGTCACTCTCGCAGAGTCGCAAAGCCCGCCAAGTAACCATTTCATCTACTTCGCGCCTTGGCGCCTTGGCGAGAATACCGTTATTGAAAGGTGTTTCGTCTATCGGGTAAGACTGGATTCCGTGTGTGCGAAGCCTGCCCTTGGGGTGCAAGCCCGGAATGACGAATGGGGAGATTTCAAAGTCGGATGTCGTCATGCCAGACTCGTTCTGGCATCCAGTGAAAGAATGCCCGCCGCAGGCGGGACTTGTAATACTGGATTCCCGCCTTCGCGGGAATGACGAAGGTTTGTCATTTCGAGCGCAGCGAGAAATCTGGTCTGTCCGTGCCAGATCCCTCACCAGCTCCCTCGCTACGCTTCGGGACAAGGCTCGGGATGACAGTTGAGGCGAATGACCGGTTCAGCCGTCCTTGCTCACGCTACCCGGCTTTTTCAGCTTGCGGGTTTTCTTGCGCGATTCGGCGGACATCTCGTCCTTGTAGGCGCTGAGCTTGTCCTGCAGTTTTTTATCGTTGGTAGCGAGGATCTCCGCGGCCAGCAGCCCGGCGTTCTTGCCGCCGCCGATGGCGACGGTCGCAACCGGAACGCCGCCCGGCATCTGGGCGATGGAAAGCAGCGAATCGAGACCTTTCAACGCCTTGCTTTCAATGGGCACACCGATCACCGGCAGCACGGTGTGGCTGGCGACCATGCCCGGCAGGTGCGCGGCGCCGCCGGCACCGGCGATGATGACTTTCAATCCCTTCTTTAATGCACCGCGTGCGTAGCGGCTCATGTCCATGGGCGTGCGGTGGGCGGAAACCACTTTTACCTCGTGCGGGATGTTGAACTGCTCGCAGACTTTCGCGGCCTGTTCCATGGTCGGCCAGTCGGAGTCCGAGCCCATGATGATGCCGACAAGAGGCGTTTTCTTACTGGTTGCCATATTCATTAGTCCCCGAACTGTATCAGGCCGGCGGCGCGGGTGGCGAGACTTTCCGCCGTGCCGAGATCATCGGCCGTGACGGTGAGGTGGCCCATCTTGCGGCCGGGGCGGCTTTCGCTTTTACCGTATATGTGCACGTGCGTGCCCGGGATCTCCAGGGCCTTGTCGATGCCGTGCGGCGTACCGCTGCCGCTGCCCTCGCCGAGCAGGTTGACCATGACGGCGGCCGGGGTTTTCATCTGGGACGAACCCAGTGGCCAGCCGAGTACGGCGCGGACGTGATTTTCAAACTGCGAACAGTCGCAGGCCTCGATGGTGTAATGGCCGGAGTTATGCACGCGCGGCGCCATTTCGTTCAACAGGATTTCATTGTTGTCAGTTAAAAACATTTCCACGCCAATGGTACCGGTGCCATCGATGGCTTCCACGGCGCGAATGGCAAAGTCGCGTGCGGCGTCCTGCAGTTCCTGCGGTATCGCGGCGGGCGCGCGCACGATGTGGCAGATGTGATCTTTCTGGATGGATTCCACCACCGGGTAGGTGGCGGTCTCGCCCGTGCGTGAACGGGTCACCATGATGGCCAGTTCCATGGTGAAGGGACAAAACGCCTCGACGTATAAATCGCGGTTATCGCCGTCGAGCTTGTCCCAGGCCGCATCGATATCGGCGACGCCGTTGAGGGTGGCATTGCCCTTGCCGTCATAAGCGTTGCGGCGTGCTTTCAACACCAGCGGCCAGCCGAAGTCAGCGGCGATGGTTTCGATCTCGGTGCGGTTCGTGACACTGCGGAATTGCGGCATGGGCAGACCGGCGGCGGACAGGGTTTGTTTCTGGATCAGCTTGTCCTGCACCAGGCCGATGGATTTCGAGGACGGGTACAACGCGTGCCCGGCGTCTTCCAGTCTGGCCAGGGCGTGGGCATCGACGAACTCGTTTTCCAGTGTCAGGTAGTCCACAACCACGGCCAGTTTCAGCAGTTCGTCGGGATCGTTCCAGTCACCGGTTAGCGCCGTGCTGGCCAGTGGTGCGGCGGGACAATCGGCGCTTTTTTCAATAAGGCTGACATCGCAGCCGAGTTGCCGGGCCGACACGGCGGTCATCTTGGCGAGCTGGCCGCCGCCGATGATGCCGATGCGCGGGCACACGGCAGGTCTGGCTACTGCCCCGGGTGATTCGATGATTGTCGGTGATGTGCTGTTCATGGTTGATGCTAATCTGACAGCCGTTGGCCGGAAAACCGGCGATTTTAGCACATTGGTGGCTGATTACAGGTGCGTAAAGGCGCTTTTTTGACAGGATTTCAGCTTGCCCCGCGCTGAAATGACATCAAAAAGTGGGTTCAGATCTGACTTATCCCCGCTCAGGCGGCGCTGGTGGTGGCTTCGAGCTCCGAGACGCACCTGTTGCGGCCCATGTTCTTGGCTGAATAAAGGGCCATGTCGGCGCGGTGGAAGACCTCATCGGCGTGTTCATTCATCTTGAATTCGGCGTAACCAATGGAAATGGTAATGGGTACGGACTGGTTATGATGATGGAAATTGCAACGCTCGACCACGTGGCGCAGGTTCTCGACGGCGATGGCGGCTTCCTCACCGTCGGTTTCCGGCAGTAGCAGCGCAAATTCCTCGCCACCGTAGCGGGCCAGGAAATCCGCTTCGCGGACGTTTTCATTGCACACCGTGGCCACGGCCTTGAGGACCTTGTCGCCGGCCTTGTGACCGAACCGATCATTGACCTTCTTGAAATCATCGATGTCGATCAGGGCCAGGGTCAGGGGTTGACGGTAACGCTGGCTGCGTGCGATTTCCTTTTTCAATTGTTCATCGTAGGCGAGTCGGTTCGGAATGCCGGTGAGGGCGTCACGGTGGGCATTGAGGTGTACCTCGTTGAGTTTTTCCTTGAGGTTGAGGCTCTCGGATTCCATTTCCTGCAACCGGTGTTTCAACTGCGCAGCCCGCTGGTCGGCGGCCTCCTGGCGCTGGCGTTCGGTAGTCAGATGCTCATCGAGCGCGGTTTCGAGTTTCGCCATCTGCGCATCGACGCAGGCTTTCAGTTCATCCAGGCTCTGCGCCTCATCCATTTTCTGATGCAATAAATCGTTTTGTTGGTGGAAATCCCTGTTCAGGGCTTCAGCCTCCATGCAGGAGATCCCCTGCTCCCGTTGTGTGGCTTCCAGGTGCCGGTACAGTGCACTCAACTGGGCAATAAGCTTGTTCAGATAACGCTGGATGTCATCCAGTTCCTTTTGTAATTGCTCGTGTACGCCGTTGATGATACTGGTGATCTTCTGGTTGACCGACTTCATGGAGCTGATCTGGTTGAGGCTGATTTGTTCACGAACACGATTCAGCTCCTGCATGGCTTCCCTGGGCAGCACCAGATGTTCGAGCAGGTTGATCAGGTATTTGTTGCTGTCCTCATCCGTTTGCCGCGCTGTGCATATCAGTTTGACGGTTTTATCTATCAGCTCCAGGTATTGCTGTTGCTGCTGGTTTTTTTGCGCCTGTTCACGGATAGACAGGATTTCATCATTCAGGTCATCCGGCAATGACAGCCGGTTGAGGAATTCGGGAAAATAATCGGTGGTTTTTGAGTTCGCTGAGGTAAAACCCGCACGAAGTTTCTCTGAACGTGTGAGGATGACCTCAACGGATTTCTCGATGATGATACGGCGTTCATCTTCGCTGCCGGCATGACGCAGGTTGTTTTTCAGTTTGGCGATTTCATCGTCAATATCAGGATCGATGCCGGCAAATGAAAACACCAGTTTGAGGATGGTTTTTTTCAACTGGTTATGAATCCTGTTCAACTCTGTATCCCGTCTAGATGATTGAATGAGGTTGTCCCGTGCCGGGCTGTTCTCCGGCGCGCCCTCCGCGTTGCCGGCGTTACCGGACATGGCGGCTTCCCCTGGCGACTGCATCGAATCCGTTGATTCCTTTTCTCATAATCAACATAAATTCCATTCGTATTTGAAAAATGACTTACCGGGGATTGCCGCGCCTTACAGCATTATTCCGGGCGCGGAATCCCATTCACAACAGGGTATCGACAGCCGGTGTAAAACCTTGAGTGTTGTGCGTCAGTTTGGAAAGCTGCCCGGGCGGGACGGTCTGGTGGCAATCAGGCTGCTGATTGCAGGCACTGTTCGGTCTTGCAGCGGTTGCGGCCGTCGCTTTTGGCAGCGTAAAGCGCCTCATCCGCGCGCTTGAATACCGTTTCAGTGCTGTCTTCCCCACGAAATTCGGCCATGCCGATGGATATGGTGATGGGCACGGACTGGTCGCTGTAGTGAAAATGACACTCCTCGATGATGCCGCGCAGGTTTTCAAGGGCCTTCAGCGCCTGGTCGAGCCGGGTATCAGGGAGCAGCAGCACAAATTCCTCGCCACCGAATCGGGCGAGAAAATCCGCGCTGCGGATGTTGTTGCCACAGACCTCGGCAACGGCTTTCAGAACCTTGTCGCCGGCCTTGTGCCCCCAGGTGTCATTAACACTCTTGAAATGATCGATGTCCAGCACCGCCAGTGTCAGCGGGTACTGGTTGCGCCGGTAACGCTGCACTTCGTCCGCGAAGCGTTCATTGAAAGCCAGGCGGTTGGGCAGCCCGGTGAGGACATCGTGCATGGCCTCTTTTCTGGCGGTGACGAGTTTTTTTTCCAGGGTGTTGCAGTGTTTCTGCATGCCGGTGAGTTCGCGGCGCATGGCCATGAGGCGTTGTTCCGATTTGGCATGCTGCCGTGACTCCATTTCGATGTGGGCCTTGAGGTTTTCATTCACCGTGCTGATATGGGCGTTGACGCAGGTCTTGATCTCCTCGATATCGCTGGTCGAATCGATCTTCATTTGCAGTGATTCGTTGCGCACCAGAAAGTCCTTTTTCAGGTTCCTGGAATCGGTGAAGGCCTGTTTGTGGTCGTTGATACTGCCGGTGATGTAAGAGTTGAGTTCACCCAGCTGGCCGATGACGCCGGAAATATACTGGCGAATATCACGAAACTCGTGCTGCAGTTTTTCGCTGCTCTGATTGATGATTTCCGAGATGTTTTTAACCAGGCTGACCAGGCCGGCGCTATCCTTGCTGCGATGGATTTTTTGCTTGATGTTTTCGAGTTCGCCGGCGGCTTCGGCGGGTAGACGGATATATTCGATCAGGTTCAGCACCAGTTCCCGGTTACAGGAACGCCCGGATTCGGAGCCGGCCGTTAACAGGTGGATGGTTTCATTGACAATTTCCAGGTGATCCTGCTGCGCCTTTATGCTGCGGACACGGTCCTTGAGCCTGATGAATTCATCGGCCTGTTCGTGACTGAGCGCCAGCTTGCTGATCAGTTCCAGGAACAACTCCGGTTTATCACTTGTGTCCTGTTTGCGCGCCAGGTCGCGGGCGTCTGTGTAGTCGAGGACGTCATTGATGGCCTCCTCTATCAGTGTGTCGCGCTGTTCCTCGCTGCCGGCATTGCGAATCGACGTTTTGAAGGTCTTGATGATGTTGTCGAGCTCTTCGCTTTCACCCAGATGGGAGAAGATCAGTTTCAGGATATTCTTATTCAGGCGGGTGCGTGTTTCCCGCCACTGCTCTTCCATATCGCCGGAATGCCCGGTTTTGGACTGTCCACGGTGCTGATCTGGTTTACGGTTGTCTGACATGAGTTTCCCGGGTCCTGGTTCCTGCACCGGCGGGATCACCTGGTACGCCGACGCGGCAGCGTCGGTTCAGGCATGAACGAGAATACCCCGGGCTATAAATCCGGGGCGGGTGTGAAAACCGACTACTGTGCAGATTCCTTATCGACCAGGGCGTTGGTGGCCTTTAGCATGTTTTCAAAGCTGCCGGCGATGGAAGGGCCGGTGAGGTACTTGCCATTGATGATGATGGAAGGCACGCCGCGGATCTGGTAGCGGCGGCCCATGAGCAGGGCTTTTTTGATCTTGTCATTGACGGCGTCGGACTCATAGGCCCGATCGAAGGCGCTTTCATCGATTCCGTTATCGGAGAACAGTTTTCGTAATTCGGCCTGGCTGCCCAGTCGCTGGCCTTTTTTATGGATGGCGTCAAACATGGGCTGGTGGACGCTATCCAGCACACCCAGTTCCAGTGCGGTGTAGTAGGCGCGGGCATGAGGAATCCAGGATTCCCTGAAAATGCCGGGCATGCGTTTGAATTCCACCTGCTCGGGTTTGTTTCTGATCCATTCCTCAAGGTGCGGTTCGAAGTCGTAGCAGTGCGGACAACCGTACCAGAACACTTCCAGGACCTCGATCTTGCCAGGGGCGACATCCGTGGGTTGCGGGGTGTCCAGGGTGACGTAGGTATCGGCGGCGAGTGCCGGCGCGCCGAGCAACAGCAGGAAGGTAAAAAACAGCTTCTTCAATAACATGGTTCTAATCCTTGGTAAATTATGTGTTCGCTGACCGGATACGGGTGTTCATGTCGCAGGAGTTGCCTGTATGGCGGTGTTGCGCCTGGGCCCGCTTTGCATGCATTAATTGATTCGCCCGCATTGATATGGTTTCACTGCCGCGGCCGGTGCGTGCATTTTGTCACAGTAATGACGGGACCGTAGCAGTGATTAATGCAAGCCCTGGACGTATTCGGAGACCGCCTTGATTTCCTCGGCGCTCATTTTGTTGGCGATGGTCCGCATGATCATGTTAACCCGTGTGCCGGCGCGGTAGGCATTCAACTGGGTCTCGACGTATGCGGCATGCTGACCGCTGAGCGCCGGGTACTGTGCGGGTGCATTACCTTCACCGGCGGGACCGTGGCAGGCCATGCAAGCCGGGACTCCGGTGTCCGCGTTGCCCGCCCGGTAGACTTTTTCGCCGCTGACGACATATTCAGGCGGGGTCTGGCCGATACGGCCCTTGCGCGTACTGTACCAGGCGGCGAGATCCTCGATATCCTGGTCACTGAGATTGGCAGCCATGGGTGACATCTGTGCATTCTCGCGTTCGCCGTTTCTGAAAAAATGCAATTGTGAGATCAGGTACCCTTCTCCCTGTCCGGCCAGATTGGGCCAGACCGGGTTGCTGCTGTTGCCATCGGCGCCGTGGCAGGCCGCACAGACCTGTGACTTCTGCTCACCGGCCTTGATATCTCCGGCAGCGAGGCCGGTACGAATCGACAGTATTAAAAAAAAGGCACACAAAAATAACAGGACTCGCTTCATTTTTGGTTTTTTCCGGTATTGAATTCAAGACAGGGGCAGCTTAAATCCGCTTGCCGGGCAAGTAAAGAACACAAGTTGCGCCAGATCATGGGATATTCACATTCTTTGCCGTCGCGATGCTTTACAAGCCCGCGAATTTAACGTTTCATCCCGGCATGCATGGTACGACTTACGGACGCGACACAGACACGACAGATCGCCACAACTACAGGCCTCTGAGGCAACCATGACGGATCGCTATGCGCAGACCCGTTTCCTGATTTCGGCCGCGGAGCTGTTGCAGTTACCGGCGGATACCGGTACGGAGGTGGCTTTCGCCGGGCGCTCCAATACCGGTAAATCCAGCGTCATTAATGCACTCACCCGTCAAAACGCACTGGCGCGAGTCAGCAAGACGCCGGGGCGCACCCGCCTGTTGAACTGTTTCGAGGTTATGCCCGGGCAGCGCATTATCGATCTGCCGGGCTACGGTTATGCAAAAGTACCCGAGCGCATCCGATCGCATTGGGGCGAAGTGCTGGAAGGCTATTTCCAGACCCGCGATTCACTCAGGGGGTTGATCCTTATCGTGGATATTCGTCATGGGCTGAAGCCCACGGATCGCCAGATGCAGGCCTGGTGTGAAAGTCGTGATTTGCCCCTGCATATCGTTTTGAACAAGGCTGACAAGCTGTCCCGCGGGGCAGCCGCCGGGCGTAAGCAGGCGCTTGAGACCGAACCCGGTCATTACGGCAGTGTCCAGGTGTTTTCCGCCCTGAAAAAAACCGGGCTGGAGCAATTGACTGCCAGGCTGGATGAGTGGTTCGACGTGAAATAAGCGGCCATCAGGCAAAAAAAAATGGCCCCGGGTTGTCAAGGGGAGGTAGGCATTCCGGGGCCTAATCATACCCGGCTGGGGAGACCGGGTTCGTTAGCTGTCCAGGGAGGGGGACAGCAACTTTCTTGCGTTAAATATTAGAACGCATCATGTTGTAGTAAGTTCACAGCCATGCTATCGATTATGCCAATTCACGGCTTTTATACACAATATATGGCATAAACCGACGTCATGCAGATTTTCTGCTTTCAGGATACCTCTGGAGGCCGCATTGAGCCGTGTAACTATATGTTATTTATAGTAAATAGTCCAACTGGTTAAATTTTAACAGATCTGTAATACAAGGCTTAAAAAAAGCCTTTTACCATTATCCAGACGATTTAATCCACAATGTTGTCCACTGATTTTGTGGATAAATATCAATCCGTTTTTTTGCAGTGAGTTAAGCAAAATTAATAACAGAAAGTGTTAAGCACGGCGTCTAAGTCTATGATGGTGCATCGCAACAGATCGCGGTTTTTTACTCCACGATTTTGATGAGTGAACCCGGCTCGGGTTCACCGTCGGGGTATAACGCGTTCAACAGCCGGAGTTGCTCCACGGCGTATTGCTTCAACGGGGATTGTTCAGCCAGGGCGGCGAAGCTGGTGTCTACCACTTCAGTGATTTTCAGTCTCAACGGCCGGGCGAGGATGCGTTCATTCGGGGTCATGGCATGAAAACTTTTCATACTGTCGAGAAAGACCGTGTCGTAGCGGGCGATGGCTTGCGGATCTTTTGTGATCCCGGCGAGGATGAAGGCCCGGTTGTTGAAATATATCACCGTCAGCCGGGCCAGGCGCTGACCGAAGCTGGTGTTGATGGTGGAGGTGCCCGTGTGGGCCTCGTTGCCATGAATATTCAGTACGCTGTCGTTGCCGAGGTTGTTTAGACCCAGGCGCTCGATCATGAATTGTCGTGGCGAGATACGCTTGTTCAGATCCTCGGTGGACAGTTGCAGCACGGCCTCGCCGCCCGGCGCCGTGATCAGCAGCCGGTCCGGCCGGTTGGTCATGTTCCAGCCACGTGGAAAGCTGAACGTGAATCCCAGATCCTCGTGATAGAAATTATTGCCGCGGGTAATACCCTCTTTGGGACTGTCACCGAAAACCACGCCGTCAAGCTGGTCCAGAAAGACTTCCTTGCCAACGTAGGATGTGTCGCCGGTTTTCAGGGCATCGGCGAGCCCGACCACTTCCTGCAAACGCGTGTCATTATCGGGATGGGTGGAGAACACGCCGTGGTAAATACGCGGTTCCCGTCCCTCTGCTTTCGCACGCTGGCTTTCGAAGATTTCCTGGTTTTTCAGCACCCCGATCACATCCAGCATGGCTTCGGGTTCATAACCGGTGGAGGCCAGGTATTCGGCGCCGAGGCGATCGGCTTCCAGCTCATGTTCACGCCCGTAGCCGCGCAGGAGGGCGGTGCCGAAGATGTTGACCAGTTGGTTGGCGGCGGCGTTATTCATGCCGGGAATAAAAATGGCGCCGAGTGTCGCGCCGATATTCGCCATCTGGGTGGCGCTGTACTGGCGCACCGAGTGCCGCGCGGTGACATGACCGATTTCGTGGCCGAGTACGGCGGCCAGTTCCGCCTCGCTGTTCAGGTAGGCCATGAGGCCGCGGGTGATGTAGATGTATCCACCCGGCAGGGCGAAGGCATTGACCTCGTCGCTGTCGAGCACGGTAAAGCGATAAATCAGGTTGTTGCGGTGGCTCTTTCGGGCCAGGCGCTCGCCGACCTGCTGGACGAAGACCTGTAATTCCGGATCGTCGTAAACGCCGTACTGGTCCAGCACCTGTTGATGGGTCTGGCGGCCGAGGGTGATTTCCTGCTGCTCGGACATGAAGACGATATCCTGTTCGCCGGTGACCGGGTTGGTGGCGCAGGCACCGAGTTGCAACAGGGCCGTTAACAGAAGCGGTAGTCGTAGGGGTTTCATCATGACAAATCTTATGACAGCCTTTTTATAAAATCATTGCATTCGTGTCTGATCCCGGCGTGACGGGTGCATAAAAAAAGCGCCGCTGGGGCGCTTTTTTCAAGTAACCATGGCCTGGATGTATTACATCCCGTATTTGCGGCGGAACTTGTCCACGCGGCCGGCGGTATCGAGCATTTTCTGTTTGCCGGTGTAAAAAGGATGACACTGGGAGCAGACGTCGATGTGCAGGTCCCTGGTGTGCGTGGAGCGGGTTTTGAAGGTGTTGCCGCAACTGCAGGTGACGCTGATTTCTTCGTAGGCGGGGTGGATCTCTGCTTTCATGGTGCTTGCCGTCGTTAAGTGGGGTTAACTGTGGGCGGCGAGTGTATTCGAATCGGGGGGCGGAATCAATTGCTTCCGGGCGAAATCGGCTCAATCAGCATCTCCGCCGGGTTTGTCGAAATGTATGACCGTGGCCTCCCTGCGCGCCCGTGTATTTCGGGTTTCCGGGCTCTTGCCCAGATCCTCGATGGTCTGCACCAGGCCATCCTCGCCCAGCACCGAATCCCACATCATGGAGGAAAGTCTCAGGCAGGAGGCCATGGGATTGTTCGCGGTCTGGCGAATCCGGTCGATCCGCCATTGCAGACCCTGCATGCGCTGGCGCATGTTTTCCGGTACGGCCGCGATCATGTCGCGGATTTTTTCCTCGCGCAGGCGTTCGAACCGTTCCGGATCTTCCCTGGCAAGAGTAACCCATTCGTCAAAATCGAAATTTGTGGATTGGTCCTTTTTGCTCATATATCTGGAGTATCCCGCGTTGTGAGAGCGTATGTATTATTATCGTTGACCGGCCTCGACATTGCATGGCTGAAATGTCGCCCCTGATCTTTATTTCGGGCGCGGGAAGGAAAATCTTTAAGGCTGGCGGATATCGATATCGAAACTGGCCACGACCGGGGTATGATCTGACGGCCTTTCCAGGGTTCTCGGTTCGGTATCGATACTGCAGGCGACGAGCTGTTGGCCGAGGGCTTTATCGGCAAGAATGTGATCGATACGCAGGCCGCGGTTGCGACGGAACGCCGCGGCACGGTAATCCCACCAGGAATAGGCGCCGGGGTTGCTGTCCAGCATGCGGTAACAGTCGACCAGCCCGTGGTCGATAAGCTTCCGGAACTCGGCGCGCTCGGCATCGCTGACGAGTACCTTGCCGGCCCACTCTTCCGGGTCGTGTACATCGATATCCGCCGGTGCGACGTTGAAATCGCCCACTATCACGAGATGCTGTTTTTCTTTCAGCAATTGCCGGATATACGGATGCAGGCGATCGAACCAGTCCAGCTTGTAGAGGTATTTTTCCGAGCCGACCTCGGAACCGTTCGGCACATACAGGTTCAGCAAGGTGACCGGACCGTAGTCGGCGGCGATGACCCGCTGCTGCGGATCGCTGTAGTCCGGGATCCCGCATTGTGGCGAAGCAGGCGGGATCCGGCTGAGAATGGCCACGCCATTGTAGGTTTTCTGGCCGCTGACGACGGCGTGGTAGCCGAGTTCCAGGAAGTCATCCGCCGGGAACTGCTCGCTGGTCATCTTGATTTCCTGCAGCGCCAGCAAATCCGGCTGGTGATTTTGCAGCCAGGCGACGACGTGCGCTTGCCGTACCCGCAGCGAGTTAACGTTCCAGGTGGCGACGGTCAGCACGGGTACATCAGGTGGACATTAGCAGGCAGACATCGAGTTACGGGACACGCCGGAATCAGACCCGGAAGCCGCTGTGTTTGCGGCGGTGGAATATGTCGTAAATCAACAGACCCAGGATCAGACCGATGGCCAGTGCCACGAGGATGTAGACGAGGTGACGCTTGAGATCGCCACTGCGGCTTTTCAGGGCCAGAATTTCCTGCTTGATGGAACCCTCGTCGGGCGGGTTACGCAGCAGGGCCAGTTTGTCCTCGAGTTCGATGTTTTGTTGTTCGAGTTCGGAAATGCGCTGGTAAAGCGCCTGGTTGTCCGCGCCGGCATCACCGCTGACGGGCGCCGCGGTCTTGCGCAGTTTGGAGATTTCAGCCTGTAATTCGCCGGCCTGCAAGCGAACAGATTTGATTTCCTGTTGCAGTTTGCTGTTTTCTTCGCTGAGGGCCTGCAGTTGTGGCTGATCCTGCTGTTGCTGCAGGCGGGCCTCGAGCTTGCTGATCTCGTTTTTCAGCTGTGTATTGCGGCTGCTGACTTCCTCGAACAGGCGGCGGGTGGGTTTTTCCGGTTGCAGGTATTCGTTCTTGATCCAGCCGGTGACATCGGCCTCGTCACGTACCTGGGCCAGTTTGTCGTCCCGGGCCAGGATCTCCAGTTCATCTCCGGTGGCCAGCAACTTGATGATGGGACTGTCGAGGCTGTTTTCCTGGTGCAGCCCGACCTCGATCCGGTCGATGACATAGGCGACCTCGGCAGCCACCGTAAGCGGCGCCATGAGCGTGACTGCCAGGCAGACCTGGATGATTTTCCCCGTATCGATTCCGTGCATGTGCTGGATTATATCGTTTCCATGCTTTGGTGAATGTTATTTCCCTGAAGATATGGATTATGCCGTAATTCCACTGTGTCTTAACAGGGGTTCGACACTCGGCTCGCGGCCGCGGAACTCGATAAACAGCTCCAGCGGATCGCGGGACCCGCCCTGCTCCAGGATGCTGTGCAGGAATGCCTTGCCGGTCTCAGTGTTAAAGATACCCTGTTCTTCAAACCTGGAAAAGGCATCCGCTGACAGCACCTCGGCCCACTTGTAGCTGTAATAACCGGCGGCGTAGCCCCCGGCGAAGATGTGCGAAAAGCCGTTCTGGAAGCGGTTGAAGACGGGCGGCTGAATCACCGCCACCTTTTCGCGCACCTCGTCGAGCAGTTTCTGGATGTCTTCGGCCGAGTCGATGTGCGGTTGCATGTGCAGGCGGAAATCGAACAGGGAGAATTCCAGTTGCCGCACCATCTGCATACCGGACTGGAAATTCTTCGCCGCCCACATTTTCTCGAACAGGTCCGCCGGGATTTTCTCACCGCTTTCGTGATGGCGGGCGAACAGATCCAGCGCCTCGCGCTCCCAGCACCAGTTTTCCATGAACTGGCTCGGCAGCTCGACGGCATCCCAGGGCACACCGTTGATGCCGGATACACCGGCGTAGTCGACCTTGGTCAGCATGTGGTGCAGGCCATGGCCGAATTCGTGGAACAGGGTGATGACCTCGTCGTGGGTGATCAGCGCCGGCTTGCCGCCCACCGGCGGTGTGAAATTACAGGTCAGGTAGGCAACCGGTGTCTGGATTGCCGAGTCCAGTTTGCGCCGGACCACGCATTCATCCATCCAGGCGCCGCCGCGTTTGTGCTGACGCGCGTACAGATCGAGATAAAAGCTGCCCTGCAACTCGCCGCTGCTGTTGTAGATATCGTAAAACATCACATCGTCGTGCCAGGTGGTGACACCCTCGCGCGGCCGGATATCAAGTTCATAGAGTCGCTGGACCACGGCAAACAGGCCCTGCAGCACGTTCGGCACGGAAAAATACGGGCGCAGATCCTCGTCGGAAAACCGGAACATGGCCTGCTTCAGTTTTTCCGAGTAGTAAGCAATATCCCAGGCATCGAGCGTGTCGATGGTGTATTTTTCACGGGCATGGCGATTGATCTGTTCCAGGTCCGACTGTGCCACGGGCGCTGATTTGTCGGCGAGCTCGGTGAGAAAATCCAGTACCTGCCGCGGCGTGGCGGCCATCTTTTTCGCCAGCGATAAATCGGCGTAACTGGCGAAGCCCAGCAGCCGTGCGACTTCCTGGCGCTTGTTGAGAATATCCACCATCACCGCGCTGTTGTCCCACTGCGGATCGTTGCCGGCTTCGGCCGAGGCGCGCGTGTTGTAGGCCGTGTACATTTCCCGGCGCAGTCCGGCATCGTCGGCGTACTGCATCACCGGCAGGTAACAGGGGAAATCCAGGGTCAAAAGCCAGCCCTCGTCAAAACCATTCTCACGCGCCGACTGCTCCAGGTAACCGAGCACCGATTGCGGCAGGCCGGAGAGCATGTCCTGATCGGTCACGTGTTTTTTCCAGGCCTGGGTGGCGTCGAGCAGGTTTTCCTCGAAGTGTGTTTGCAGCTTCGTCAGTTCCTGTTGCAAGCGCCGATAGGTGGCGCGGTCCTCGCTGTTCAGTTCGATCCCGGAGAGGCGGAAATCGCGCAGGGCGTTGTCGATGAGCTTTTTCTGTGCCGGTACAAGGCGCGCGTATTCGTCACTTTCGGCCACCGCCTTGAAGCCTTTATAAAGGCCTTCGTGCTGTCCCATCTCGGTGGCGTAGTCGGACAATTTGCCGATGCATTCGCTGTAGGCTTTTCTGAGCGCCTCGTTGTCGCGAACGCTATGCAGGTGACTGACCGGTGACCAGGCGCGATTGAGGCGATCATCCATGTCTTCCAGCGGCTGGACAAAGTTATCCCAGGTGAACCCGGTCGTTGTCGAGACCAGGTGTTCGACGGTTTCGCGGTTCTCTTCGAGTAATTGATCAATGGCGGGGACGACGTGTTCGGGTTGAATGCGATCAAACGCGGGCAACGTATGATTTTCAAGTAACGGGTTATTCATAACGGCTTATGGTCTTCTGTAATGGGAATGGAAATGGCGTCGCAGCTTATCCCGTCAGCCGCAGGCTAATCAACCATGTGGCCAGCGCGCCGCTGATAAAAAACGCAACCAGGCCGGCGCGGTAATAAAGCCGGTAGCGTTTGACCAGGTCCGATTCCGGAAGTGCGGAAAGAATAAAGGGTCGCCGCCGATCGCAGGTCTTGCCCATCAGATTCGTCGGCATGGCGACTTTTTCACTGGCGTGCCGTTGCCGGACTTCCTTGTACGCGGCCTCGCGCACGGCCTGCCATTCCTGCATGCAGATCTCGCCGTCCCGGTTCTGATCGAACCGTGCCAGCAGGGCGTCCGCGTTTTGTTTCCATTCGCGCAGCAGTTCGCGCACATCCTCGTTCATATCGAAGTTACCGCCCGCGCCGCCCTCGGTGCGAAACAGGCCGATGGCGTAGAGTGGATCGCCGGGACGCATGCGCTCTTCCGTATAGCGGTAGCGGCCGAAACCACGGCTGAATCGCGTGAATAAAGAGTGGCGGCCCGAAGTACTGCCGCCGGGCTGTTGTGACGGTGTTGCCGAGTGGCCGCGCCAGACATTCTTGACGGCGGGCGTGACCCTGGCGCCATCGGGATCGATCACGCACAGCCCGGTATCGTCGCGGAGCAGGAACAGATCGTCACTGGTACCCTTGCGCAAGGTAACCCACCTGGAATTCTTGCCCGAGCCGCGGTGTTCCTCGACGCGGAAGCGGTACCAGGTGCAGGTGGTGCCGGTGAGAGGCGCCATAATGGGCGGGCCATCGAGTAACTCCCCGGTGCCGTTCAGTTCAACATAGCCCTGGGCCGCGGAACGAATGCGGGAGGTCGGCGTGTCTTCAAACAGTCGCTTGCGGTAGAAGAAAATAAATGCGGCGATGAAACCGGCCACGGCCAGCACGGCCAGACCGATGGCCCAGAACCAGAAATCATCGCCCGGGCTGGTGCGGGCCCACTGGGTGATGCTGCTCATGCGCGCCGACGTGCCGTTTTTATTTCAGAAATACATCCTGCATGGATATCTCCCCGGGCAAGCGTTCATTCAAATAACTGCTTCATGTTGACGTCTTTCTTTTCTTCCTCGCTGAACTCCAGCAACTCGCGCGGCCCGAAATTGAACATGCGGGCGATGACGACATCGGGGAACTGTTCGATGCGGACATTATTATTGTTGACGCTTTCGTTATAGAACTCGCGGCGATCGGCAATGCTGTTTTCCAGGCCGGAAATACGGTTTTGCAAATGCATGAAGTTATCGTTGGCTTTCAGGTCCGGGTAGGCTTCGGCGACGGCGAAGAGATTGCCCAGACCCATGCGCAACTGGGTTTCCGCCGGTCCCAGCGCAGCGACATCGCCCTTCTCGCGGGCGTTGAACACGGCGCTGCGTGCCTGCATGACTTTATCCAGCGTCTCCTGTTCGTATTGCATGTATTGCTTGCAAGTCTCCACCAGCTTCGGCAGTTCATCGTGACGCTGTTTCAGCAGGACATCGATGTTTGCCCAGGCTTTGTCGACATTGTGTTTGAGTGAAACGAGGTTGTTGTAGAGAGTGATGCCGTAAATAACGACGGCCGCCAGCAGACCCCAGAAAATGAATGTGGATACGTCCATAACTCTGTCCTCTAAGATGAATGGGCGCCGCGGCCCGGGAACGCTCACAACGATTTGAACAAGCACCACATGCTAATGTAAATGAAAACAATTTTCAATTGTAAATCAATTACTTATTGCTTGACCCAGGTCAATCCCTGAGCTAGCTTAGCCTTTATCTAAAACCCGTCCGAGGAACGATCATGCAAGGCGATAAAAAGGTTATCGAACTACTGAACAAGGTGCTGAAAAATGAGCTGACCGCCATAAACCAGTACTTTTTGCATGCGCGCATGTACAAGAACTGGGGCTTCAAGGAACTCGACGAACACGAGTACCACGAGTCTGTTGACGAAATGAAGCACGCCGATCAACTCATCGAACGCATACTTTTCCTTGAAGGGCTGCCCAACCTGCAGGATCTCGGCAAATTGCGCATCGGCGAGAACCCGAAGGAAATGCTGGAAGCGGACCTGGCCCTGGAACGCGAAGCTCTGCCCGATCTGAAACAGGCCATCCAGTATTGCGAGGAATGCCGCGATTATGTGTCACGAGAGCTGTTTGAGAGCATCCTGGAGAGTGAGGAAGAGCATATCGACTGGTTGGAAACCCAGCTCGAGTTGATGGAAAAAGTCAGTATGGAGAACTACTTACAGTCAAAAATGTAAATTTATTGGGGATCAGGCCGGAGAATTGAAATTTTCTATTGAAAATGATTCTCATTAGTACTATCTTTACTCTTAACGATAGCTACTTATGACCCGGTTTGATGCCCCATGTTTGTATGTGTTTGTAATGCTGTAACCGAGAATGATATCCGCAGCGCCGCTTCGCGCGGCGTGGATTCACTCGAAGCCCTGACCAGTGAACTCAACGTTGGTGGTTGCTGCGGCAGTTGCTGCGAAATCGCCACGGAATGCCTGAATAACGCACTGGTCACGGCACAGCCCGCCGCCTGATTTAACTGTCCCGCCTTTCGCTGCCGCAGTTGATTGCGGCAACGATCACCGCTTTGTTTCAAGAATAACCAACGCCGATGAGACGTTAATACATGACGTCTCAGTGATACCGGGTATGGTTTGCCTCAACTGCCACATTCGACTCGTTTCTCAACACGCGTATACGATGCGCCGCTTCCAGCAGCGTCTCCACCACCGCGAAAAAGTGCGCCATTTTCAGGCGCAGTGATAGCGGGCCAATGCCCAGGTGCACGGTATTGCAGTCTTCGCACATCCACACATCACAGGCCCGGGTACGGCTAATGGCCAAGAGCTCACACGGTTTATCCATGATCATTCCTCAGTGCAGGGTGGAGCCCGCCAGGGGCATCCGGGTGGATTGCTGGCCGTGGTCGGCGCTATGCGCGGCAATCGCCAGCCATTGATCCATGACTCGTTCGCTGGTGCGAATCATGAAACCGGAATCCTGGTCCGGATGGCGGGCGAGCCGCTGCAGATGATCGCGGATCCCCCTGAGTACGCTCGGATCCGGTTGCCGGGCATACCGTGTCATCAGGAATAACAATGAAGCGAGGACGACTTCGTAGCTCGTTGGACCGCCTTCTGCGGTTGCGTTGTGTTCTGGCTGTTCAGTTTTCATGGGAGCTCCTTGACTTCACTTGGTTTGACTTCACGTGGCTTGATTTCATGTGGCCGAACCGGGGCGTGAAACGCCAGTCGCCGGCCGGGTTGGCTTTATCTGTTGAGTAGGTCGCGTCATTGCGTGCATCGCCGGACCGGGAGACCAGACTTTCACCGCAGGCAATCAGGAACAGGTTTTTAACCAGCAGCTTCATGCCGTATTTATCCGGTTGCAGAAATTCTTCTGGCTTAATCTCACCGTTCTCGAACATTTCCTGGATTTTCTCCATGCGCCAGCGCAAGCGTACACGGCCGGTTCCCTGTTCGATGACACACAGTTGTGGCTTCCCATCAACGAAATTGGCATGAACGATATATTGCATTGCAAATAATTCTCCCTTACGTATTATATTGCCTGATTGTAAATGATAATTATTATCATTTGTAATACTTTTTAGTTTAATCCAGGGAGAAAAAAAATGAGCTTTTTAACTTTTGATAGCAAAATTTTATCAAAAACAATAGGTTGTATTTTCTTTAGCAGTATGGTGGCCTTACCGGCGAGTGCCGAAGCCCCTTCCAGCGAGGAAATGTGGCGTATGATCCAGGAGCAGCAAAAGCTGATTGAGGAGTTGAAAGCCCGGCTGGAAGAGACAGATGGAAAGGTCGAAGTCGCCAAGAAAGAAGTGAATGAGGCAAAACAGGAAGTCGAGGCGGCTACGGAAGCCATGGCGGTGGCCCAGGAAACCCGCTCTCAAGGCGCCTCATGGGCGGACAAAACCAGCATCGGCGGTTACGGGGAACTGCACTACAACAACCTGAACGATCAGAATGAAAATGACGGTACAGGCGCCGATGATGTGGATCGTGTCGACTTCCACCGTTTTGTGATCTATCTGGCCCATGAATTCAATGACGATATTCGTTTCTTCTCTGAACTGGAGGTTGAACACGCCCTCGCCGGCGATGGCCAGCCAGGGGAAGTGGAACTGGAACAGGGCTGGATCGAAATGGATATCAATGACCATCACCGGGTTCGCGCCGGCCTGGATATACTGCCCATCGGCCTGATCAACCCGACGCACGAACCGGATACGTTCTACGGTGTTGAGCGCAATCGTATTGAATCGGAAATCATACCGGCCACCTGGTGGGAAGCCGGGATCAGCGTCATTGGCGAATTCGCACCGGGCTGGAATTATGATGTGGTCGTGCATTCCGGTCTGGATGTGCCCACTACCGGTGGCAGTGCATTCCGTCCCCGATCCGGGCGCCTGAAAGTGGCCAATGCCGATGATACCGAACTGGCGACAACGGCACGTTTGCGTTACACCGGTATCGCCGGCCTGGAAGTGGGTATCTCGGGCCAGTACCAGCGCGATATCACCGCCGGCGATGACCTGTTCGATGTTCCGGCGACGCTGTTCGAAGGCCACGTCGACTACAAGCACAGCAGCGGTTTGGCTGTCCGCGCCCTGTATGCACGCTGGGACCTGGACGATGACAACCTGCCCCTGCCCGGCGCCGGCGTGGATGCCGTCAATGCCGACAACCTGGTGGGCTGGTATGTGGAACCTGCGTACCGGTTCAAGGCGCCCTTCAACATTCCGGGCGATATCGGCGTGTTCGCACGCTACAGTGAATGGGATCAACGCAACCAGCTTGGTACACACCGGTTTGAGGAGTTCTCAAGTATCGTAACCGGTTTTAACTGGTGGCCGCATGAAAACGTGGTGTTCAAGTTCGATTACCAGAACGAGGATGCGGACGCCCCCGTGGACCGGGTGCTGGACGGCGTCAACCTCGGCCTGGGCTATCAGTTCTGATTATCCGGACCATGCGTTGTGATAAACTCCGGGGCGTTTTTTTACGCCCCGGTATTGTTATGAAAACAAGTCTGTGCCGATATCTTTTTTCAGCATTGCTGTGTACCTCATTCATGGTTGCTGCAACAGGTGTATATATGCAGCCGGAGGAATTCATCAAGTCGGTGTTTGCCGGCAATCCTCCGCAGGCGGAGCGACTGTGGATCACCCGGGAACTGAACGAGGACATACGCCGCATCCTGGAACGTGATCTCGGCATGATGCGCCTGCGCTACTGGCAACGTGACGGGCGCACGGCCTGGATTCTGGAAGAAGTGGGCAAGGAAAAACCCATTACCACCGGCTGGGTAGTCAATGACAGTGGCATCGAACAGCTCGAAGTGCTCATTTTTCGCGAGAGCCGGGGCTGGGAGATCCGTTATCCGTTTTTCACCGATCAGTTCAAGGGGTTACAACTGAAACAGAACCTGGAACTGGACGGACATATAGACGCCATATCCGGGGCCACGCTGTCGCGCAACGCTATGCTCAAGCTGTCGAGGCTGGCGCTGTTTCTGCACGACCGGGTGACGGGGCAATGACCTGGAAAATTCTCCAGCGCTGGCACCGGCGCATCGGTATCACGGCCGCCATTGTCGTCGTCCTGTTATGTGTCAGCGGAATTTTACTGAACCATACCACTGAGCTGAAATTGTCTGAACGCTACGTCGGCGTGGGCTGGATGCTCGACTGGTACGATATTCACCCGGCACAGCCACCGCTCAGTTACCGTGTCGGGCAAACACACATCACCCGGGTGGGTGATCGGCTTTACTATAACGACGAGGAGGCGGCTACCGCAGTTACGCAATTGCACGGTGCCGTTGCCTACGGCGATTGGGTCGTGGTTGGCGTGGATGCTCGCCTGCTGGTTTTCGATGGCGGCGGGCAACTGGTTGAACAACTGGATGGCATGGATGGCGTTCCTTCCGGTATGCGGGAGTTGGGAGTGGATGACCACGGCCAAATCATCATCCGCGCCGCGCATGGCGATTACCGTCTCGATTTCAGTTCGATTCACTGGGAGGAAGAGGATGAAATAGCGGCGGCATGGAGCGAGCCGGTCGGGATCAACCCGGCGCTGGAGCAGAGATTGCTCGAGCGTTACCGTGGCCGCGGATTGCCCGTGGAGCGTGTCCTGCTTGATTTGCATTCCGGCCGCATACTGGGGAACCAGGGTGTCTGGCTGATGGACCTGTTCGCGGTGCTGTTCCTGGTGCTGGCGGTGACAGGCATCTGGATGTGGCTGAAGCGTTAGCGCGCATTTCTCACCATAAATGACTGGGTTGGCCCAGTGGGCCATCGATCACAGGGAAATTATCCGTAATTGCAGATGACTCGTTGGATATTGTATACGGATTTTCCTCCACGTTTGATCGAGCGCAAATCATTCTTTAAATAAATGATATAAGTTATCATTATCATTCAATTTGTGGTTAGGGTTTACCGAATGCGTTTATACTTTTTGTTTTTCATTGCATTATTCATTTCTACGGCCGTCTCGGCGGAAGTGAACATTTACTCAGCCCGCAAAGAGGCGCTCATCAAACCGCTGTTGCAACGATTTACCGAGGCGAGCGGAACACGTGTCAACCTGGTCACCGGCGATGCCGATGCACTGATCAAACGTCTTGAAATCGAGGGTAAAAACAGTCCGGCTGACGTGCTGTTGACCGTGGATGCCGCCCGCCTGTACCGCGCCAAAACCCGGGGACTGTTCCAGAAGATCCCGTCCGAAATGGTTTCTGCGCGGGTGCCGGCCAGGTACCGCGATGAGGATGGCTACTGGACAGGATTGTCACTGCGCGCCCGGGTGATCGCCTATGCCACCGACCGGGTCAATCCGAATCAACTGACCACCTACGAGGACCTCGCTGATCCGAAATGGCGGGGCCGGATCTGCGTGCGATCCTCGTCCAACATTTACAACCAGTCTCTGGTGGCCGGCCTGGTGGCGCATCTCGGTATCGAGAAGACCGGGACCTGGGCAAATGGTCTGGTTGAAAATTTTGCCCGCGCGCCCAGGGGCGGTGACCGTGACCAGATCAAGGCCGTGGCGGCCGGTCAATGCGACCTGGCGCTGGTCAATACCTATTATATCGGCGGCATGCTGACTTCCAGTATTGAAGCGGAGCGCAATGCGGCCCGGCACATCGGCGTGTTCTGGCCCAACCAGCAAGGCCGTGGCGCGCATATCAATATCAGTGGCATCGGCATCACGGCGGCGTCGAAAAATACCGAACAGGCAAAGCGGCTGATCGAGTTTCTGCTCTCGGACGAGGCCCAGCACTGGTACGCCGAAACCAACTTCGAGTACCCGGTAGTCGATGGCATCAGGCCCAGTGAGACCCTGCAACAGTGGGGTGACTTCAAGGCCGATGAACTGCCCATGAACAGGCTGGGCGAGTTTAACTCCGAGGCCCTGCGTATCATGGATCGGGCGGGCTGGAAGTAAGCCGGGACATGCCCAGTTCCGCCACCACGGTCACCGGCTATTCGGCGCCGGCCGGGTTCCCGGTGCTGAAACCGTGGACTGTGCTGGTCCTGTTCCTGGTAATGATTTTCGCGGTGCCCCTGATCACCGTAATCAGCAGTGTCTTTGTCCCCAACGCGGAAATCTGGCGACACCTTCGCGAGACGGTACTTGCCGATTACATCACCAATTCCTTGCTGCTGATGTTCGGGGTCGGCGTTATTACTCTCCTGATCGGGGTGATAACGGCCTGGCTGGTGACCATGTTCCGCTTTCCGGGCAGTCGCCAGTTCGAATGGGCGCTGTTGTTGCCCATGTCCATCCCGGCCTACATCATTGCCTATACCTACACCGGTGTTCTGGATGTCGGTGGTCCGTTGCAGATCTGGATCCGCGAGTACTTCGGGATCGGCTACGGCGATTACTGGTTTCCCGAAATACGTTCCCTCGGTGGCGCCGTGTGCATGCTCAGCCTGGTGCTGTATCCCTATGTTTACCTGCTCACCCGTGCCGCGTTCGTGGAGCAGTCGGTGTGCGTGCTGGAAGTCTCGCGCACCCTGGGTTGCGGACCCCTGCGTTCCTTTTACCGTATAGGTATCGCACTGGCGCGCCCGGCCATTATCGTCGGCTTATCCCTCGTGCTGATGGAAACCCTGGCCGACTACGGCACCGTGCAGTATTTCGGCGTCGCCACGTTTACAACGGGGATCTTCCGCACCTGGTTCGGGCTCGGTGACAGCGTCGCGGCGGCGCAGCTTTCCGCCCTGATGATGTTTTTTGTCATCATCCTGCTGTACCTGGAATATCATTCACGCCACCGCTCACGGTTTCATCACACCAGTACACGCTACCGCAACATCCGCAAACTGCCGCTCACCGGTTCATCGGCCTGGCTGGCGACGTTCGTTTGCGCCCTGCCGGTGTTGCTTGGATTTATTGTACCGCTGTTTTTTCTGATGCAATGGGCGCGACAGACCTGGGGTATCGTTATTAGTGAGGATTTTTTCCAACTCATATACAACAGCATGGTGCTGGCCAGTATCACGGCCGTGGTGGCCATGATCCTGTCCATGGTCATGGCCTACGGCAAACGCCAGAGCGGCAGTCGCACCATCCGCCTGGGCACACGTTTCGTCGGCATGGGTTATGCCATACCCGGAACGGTCATTGCCGTTGGCGTGCTGCTGCCCTTTGCCTGGGTGGACCGGCATATCGATGTGTTCTTTAGCACCCGTTTCGGTATCAATACCGGGCTGCTACTGAGTGGTACGCTGGTGGCGCTGGTGTTCGCCTACCTGGTGCGCTTTATGGCGGTTTCATTAAATACCGTGGATGCCGCGCTGATGAAAGTAAAACCGTCGATGGACGAAGCGGCGCGATCCATGGGCATGAAGGATCTCGCCATTCTGAAAAGAATTCATATTCCTATGATCCGCGGCAGCCTGCTTACCGCAACCTTGCTGGTATTCGTGGATGTGCTGAAGGAACTGCCGGCAACCCTGATCCTGAGGCCATTCAATTACAATACGCTGGCAATCCGCACCTATGAACTCGCCAACGAGGAACGACTGGCGGAAGCGGCCTGTCCGGCGCTGGCCATCGTGCTGGTGTCCATCATCCCCGTGGTTCTGCTCAGCCGTTCCATTTCCCGTTCCAGACCCGGTAGTCATGCACTCGGTTAAGGTCGAGAAGGTCAGTATCGGTTTCGATGGCGTCCCTGTCGTCAGGGATTTGTCCATCGCCATAGACCCCGGGGAGATCGCCTGCCTGCTCGGACCCAGTGGTACCGGCAAGACCACACTGTTGCGACTGATTGCCGGTTTTGAAAAACCGGATACCGGCGAGATCTGGATCAATGGCGTCAAGTGCAGCGATCCCGCGGGCATGCTGCCGGTGGAAGAGCGTGGTATCGGCATGGTCTTCCAGGATTTTGCCCTGTTCCCGCACCTCAGTGTCGAGGACAATATTCTGTTCGGGCTGCGCAACAAGCCGGCAGCAAAACAGCGGGGCCGGCTCACCCAGCTTTGCGACCTGCTGCGCATCCGTGAACTGCTGGACAAGTTTCCACATCAGCTCTCCGGTGGCCAGCAACAGCGTGTGGCCGTTGCCCGCGCACTGGCTCCGGGCCCCCGGGTCATGTTGCTGGATGAACCGTTTTCCAACATCGATGTGGAACTGCGCGAGGAACTGGCCGAAGAAGTCCGCGCCACCCTGAAGGAAGAGGGCGTCACAGCCATAATAGTCAGCCACAACCAACTCGAGAGTTTTGCCGTCGCAGATCGTATCGGAGTGATCTATAACGGCCGCCTGTTGCAATGGGATTCCGCCTTTAATCTGTATCACCGTCCGCTGGACCGATACGTTGCGGATTTCGTCGGCCAGGGTGTGTTCATGCCCGCCCGGGTTGTCAGTGCTACGAGTGTCGAAACCGAACTCGGTATCATCAGTGGTTCCGGGCCACATAACTTTGCCGAAGGTGAAGCCGTTGAGGTATTGATCCGACCTGATGACATTATTCACGATGATGACAGTGATATGACCGCCGTGGTTGAGCACAAGATCTTCCGCGGGGCGCAATTTCTTTATACTTTGGTATTGAAGAGCGGTCAGCGTGTGCTCAGCCTGGTGCCCAGTCATCACAACCACCCGGTCAACCAGCCTATCGGTATTCGCATGGAAATCGATCACCTTGTGGTTTTTCCCACCGGGGCCGGGCGCGGTGTCTGAATTACCGCGCCCGGATGATGTCGTGTCGTAATGTGCAGTTGAAATTACTATACTAGGGCAAAGAATAACGAGTGAGTTCTGATGTATGAATGACTTACCTGAAGATCTGCAGTATTCCGTTAATCACACCTGGATCGAAGTCCAGAGTGACGGTTCCATGCGCGTCGGCATCACGGATTTTGCCCAGGAACAACTGGGTGATGTGGTCTTTGTCGAATTGCCCGAAGTGGGCAGAACCTATGCCGCGGATGAGGAGTGCGGACTGGTGGAGTCGGTCAAATCGGCTTCCGATATTTATTGCCCGGTGTCCGGCGAGATCATGGCGGTCAACGAGGACATTGAAGACAATCCCGAAAAAATCAACACCGATCCCTACGGTGATGGCTGGTTGTTCCAGATCATGCCGAAAGACGATAGCGAAACGGATGCATTGATTGACGTGGAAGAATACCAGGAACACATAAAAGAGGAGTAGAACATGGCAACAGTTACCTTACAGGGCAATGAATTTCATACCTGCGGCGAATTGCCTGCAGTGGGCAGCAAGGCCCCGGATTTTGTACTGGTGGACGGTGATCTGAATAACGTTTCGCTGGCAACCTACGCCGGAAAAAAGAAGCTGCTGAATATCGTCCCGAGCCTGGATACACCGACCTGCGCGTTATCGACAAAGAAATTCAATGAGAAGGCCGGCGATTTCGATAATACCGTTTTCCTCATGGTGTCGGCTGACCTGCCATTCGCCATGGGACGCTTCTGCAAGGCGGAAGGCACAGACAATGTTATTCCGCTGTCGATGATGCGTTCACGCAATTTCGCCAAGGATTACGGCGTGCTCATCGAGGACGGCCCGCTCGCCGGCATCACCTGTCGGGCTGTTGTGGTTATCGATGAAGACGACAACGTTGTCTACACTGAACTGGTCCCGGAAATTGCAAACGAACCGGACTATGATCGGGCACTTACAGATCTCAGATAACAGATAACAGACAACAGATAAAAGATAACAGATCTTTGAATCTGAACATCTAACCGGCAACGAACTTCCAGGAATCTTCAATCTGTGGCACAACAGGGTAACGCGGGTTTGACCCGTATTTTCAAGGCGTTTTTTTATTCCATGAACGGCATCAAGGCCGCCTTCGTCAATGAAGCGGCCTTTCGCCAGGAAGTGTTTCTCACCGTGGTGTTGTTGCCCGTTGCTCTGTGGTTCGGCGAGACCGGTGTCGAGAAGGCATTGCTGGTCACCACGTTGTTACTGGTATTGATCGTCGAGTTGTTGAATACCGGTATCGAGGCCGTGGTTGACCGGGTGGGCACGGAACATCATGAACTCTCCGGCATGGCCAAGGACATTGCATCAGCCTCGGTATTTCTATCGCTGCTGAACGTGGTCGTGGTTTGGGGACTGGTGCTGTTTCTGTAGCATTCAAACCTCTCCCATTCGTGCCCATGAGTATGAGTTAATCTTTCCCGTATTGTAGCGAGGCAAAGCGGGCGGCGCCGGCAAGACCGATGTTCTCGTCGGTATTCAGTAGCACGGTGATGTTTTCCAGGGCCGGAATGTAGGCCGGGGAAGCAGTGTTGAGAAACTCGTCCATGAAGGCAGGCGATGTGACGACCTCGGGATGCTTGATGGCGATGCCGCCGGAGATGACCAGCCTGTCGATCATATTGATCAGGCAGTAGTTACGGCATACACGTCCATAGAAACGTGAGAACAGTGCCAGTGTTTCGGCATTAGCGGTACCAAACACTGTCTCGGCGGATACCGCCTCACCGGTCAGAAACTCATGCAGCAGGGTCAGTCCGGTTCCGGACACCACCACATCATTGACCATGTACGGCAGGCCGAGCCGCGCCAGCATGAATTGTTCGAGGTTTTTTTCCTGTTCACCGTTGAACGCGAAGCCGGCATAGCCTGCTTCCGAGGGTACGGCAATACATCCCGTTTCATCTTCAACCAGGCAACAGTGGCCGAGACCGGTGCCGGCGCCGATGACAGCCATGCGCCGGTGCCGGTCCGTTTTTCCCGCCCTGATTTTACGGAATTGTTGCATGATATCGACAACGGTACAGCCGTAGGCCTGCGCCGTGAAATCGTTCAACATTATAATATGCCGGAACGGCACCTCATCGAGATCGATATCCCAGCACACATTCGGTAACAGACAGCGTTGACCAGTGACCGGTCCGGGCACGGCCAGAACGATACGGTCCACGTCCACGAAGCAGGGCAGGGATGCCGGTTTATGGGCGTGATAGTGTTCGATGAATTGCAGAAAAGATCCGATGCTGTTAGCTTGCGTGGCAAAGGAGAACACAGTCGAAGTGCGCAGGGGTTGCTGATTTTTTGCAGTGTAAAGCGCAAACCGTGTCGTGGTGCCGCCGATGTCCACTGCCAGGGTTTCGGTCATGGCGCCTTGCCGGTTTATCTGGCTGCACACACCGGGCAATGCGGATCGCGGTTGAGTTTAGCCTGGTGAAATTCCATGGACAGGGCGTCAAAGAGTAACAGTTTGCCGACCATGGACTGGCCGATACCCATGATCAGTTTCATGGCTTCCAGCGCCTGCATACTGCCGATGATGCCCAGCAAGGGGGCGATAACGCCATTGGCGGTGCAGGTCTGTTCGACATCGGCGTTGTCACCGTACAGGCAACGGTAGCAGGGTGATTCTTCCATTCTCGTATCAAAGACGCTGAACTGCGCCTCGAAACGAATGGCGGCGCCGGAAATCAGCGGTTTTTTGTGGAGCACACAGGCGCTGTTGATGGCAAAGCGGGTGTCGAAGTTATCACAGCAATCCAGTACCACGTCGGCCTGTTTCACGGCAGCTTCCAGTTCTTCCCGATCGAGTTTGTGGTCAAGGCTGACGATGCGGGTGTCCGGGTTGATGGCCGCCAGTGTTTCACCGGCCGAATCGATCTTGGTGCGGCCAATGTCCGCGGTGCCGTGCAGAATCTGCCGTTGCAGGTTGGACAGGTCGACCTTGTCGTAATCAACAATCACCAGTTCGCCGACACCGGCGCTGGCCAGGTACATGGATGCCGGTGAGCCAAGTCCGCCGAGTCCGATGATGAGGGCCGTGGCATCGCCCAGTTTTTGCTGACCGGCAGCATCGATCTCGGGCAACATGATCTGGCGACTGTAACGCAGGAGTTGTTCGTCGTTCATGAACGGAAGTAACGTGAAGGCGGTTGCTGTTGCTCCATCGTATAACAGTACAGATATACTTTCTGTAACTCGCTTTCCAGCCCGAATGGAGTGGCGGCATGGTCGCGCATATTGTGATCCATGCAGGTATACAGCCGGTTTTTCAATTGCATGAAGAGTCCTGTTGACGGCCTGCAATCCAGATCCTCGAGGATCGCAAGTATTGCCGGGTAATCCAGCAAGCAGGGATCATAACGCACGGACAGACGATTTCCCCGCCGTGATATGGAGTCAAAACCTTCGTAGCCCTTGATGGCCTGCAACAGCTTTTCAGCGTACGGCTGTGTCAGCGGTTCGGCCAGTCTGACAGTGCGGGAGACGATCATGGTTGCCATTGTGCACCGGTTCCCCGGTGATGTCCCGCCAGGTCATCAAAACATTCGATCGAGCTGAAGCCGCGTTGCCGCAGCAGTGCCTTGACCGTATCGCCCTGGTCAAAGCCGTGTTCGAGAAACAGGTATCCGCCCGGGCACAGATGATCCGGAGCGCCGTCAATAATTGTTCTGATCATGTCCAGACCATCGGCGCCGCCTGCCAGGGCGAGCCTGGGTTCGAAACGCACGTCGCCCTGATCAAGGTGCGGGTCTGCATCGGGGATGTACGGTGGGTTACTGATAATGACGTGAAATACATATCCGCCGAGATTCGTGAACCAGTCACTGGCGATCAATTCAACATTATCGAGGTCGTGCCTGTCCCGGTTATGTTCGGCGGTGGCGAGTGTCGCGGCGTCGATATCCGTGGCCACGATGTGGCACCGGGGACGCTCGCTGGCGATGGCGAGTGCGATGGCGCCACTGCCGGTGCCCAGATCCGCTATGCGCAGCGATTCCCGCACGGGAATATGCGCCAGCGCGGCGGCCACCAGGCATTCGGTGTCCGGGCGTGGGATCAGGATTCCGTTATTGACCTTGAGCGCCAGCGACCAGAATTCGCGTTCGCCGGTGATATAGGCTACGGGCTCGCCGCCGAGGCGCTGTTGCAGGTGTTGATCGAATTGCCCGCGTATTCCATCAGGCAATGTCTCCGCGCCCCGCGTATAGATCGCGGCGCGGTCACAACCCAGTGTTCGGGCCAGTAAAATTTCCACATCCAGGCGTGGTGAATCGGATTCTTGCAGTTTCAGTGCGGATGACCGCAGCAGTTCAGTAATGGTGGAAGAGGGCACGGTCACGCTCACCCATTAATGGCCGCGAGCAAATCCGCGTGGTATTCGTTGTTCAGTGGTTCGATCACCATGTCCAGATCGCCGGCCAGGAATTCATCCAGCTTGTACAGCGTCAGGTTGATGCGATGATCGGTGACACGGCCCTGGGGATAGTTGTAGGTGCGGATGCGTTCTGACCGGTCGCCGCTGCCGACCAGGTTGCGCCGGCTCTCGGCGCGCTCACTGTTTTGCTTTTCCCGTTCTGCGTTCAGCAGTCTGGCCTTTAATAATGACATGGCGCGGGCGCGGTTCTTGTGTTGTGAACGTTCATCCTGGCATTCCACCACGGTGTTGGTGGGCAGGTGGGTGATGCGAATGGCAGAGTCAGTCTTGTTGACATGCTGGCCGCCGGCGCCGGAGGCGCGAAAGGTATCCACCCTCAGGTCCACCGGGTTGATTTCGATCTCTTCCACTTCCTCGAGTTCCGGCAACACCGCTACCGTGCAGGCCGATGTGTGTATGCGGCCCTGGGATTCGGTCTCCGGGACGCGCTGGACGCGATGAGCGCCGGATTCGAATTTCAGTTTCGAGTAGGCACCTTCGCCGATGATGCGCATGATGATTTCCTTGTAACCTTCCATCTCACTGAGTGTTGCACTCATGATTTCAACCTTCCAGTGGTGGCGTTCGGCATAGCGCATGTACATTTTCATCAGATCGCCCGCGAACAGGGCGGCTTCCTCGCCGCCGGTGCCGGCCCGTATTTCAAGATAGATGTTGCTCTTGTCGGCCGGGTCTTTGGGCAGCAGCAGCTTTTGCAGTTCGGCTTCCAGATCCCGGTTTTTTGCCTCGGCTTCCTGCAGTTCCTCGCCGGCCAGGGTACGGATTTCCGCATCGGTGTCGGACTGCATGTCGCGGGCTGACTGCATGGCATCGAGATTATGCCTGTATTCAGTGTACTTGCTGACCAGGGGCTGGATCTCGGCGCGCTCCATGGACAGCTCCCGAAACCGGTTCTTGTTGCTGATGGTCTCCGCGTCGGACAGCAGCGCATCGATCTCGACCAGGCGATCGCTCAGCTTGTCCAGTTTTTCCAGTAGACTTTCTTTCATGACCGGCGCCGGGAGTTACAGCGGGACTACTTCTTCGGGATGTCCTGCTCTTTCAGATCAAACAATTCGTGGGTAGCGGAGAGTAAATCGATTCGACCGTTAACTCCAGCGTTTCTGAGCTGGCTGCTGGGGGTGTGAATGAGTTTGTTAGTGAGGGTATGGGTGACTTCCTTGAGGACGACCGCCGGATCGGCGCCGTTTTGCAGTTTCAACAACGCGCCCTGGAGTACTTCATCCTGGATACTGCCGGCATGGCGGCGCAGTGCGCGGATCGTGTCGACGGCATCCAGCGAGTTCAGCCATTCCATGAAGTTGAGGACCTGGGCTTCTATGATTTCCTCGGCTTGCAGGGCGGCCTGCTTGCGGTTGTTCATGTTTTCCTGGATGACGTCCTTAAGGTCATCCACGGTGTACAGGTAGATATCGTCCATGTCACCGACTTCGGGTTCGATGTCGCGAGGTACGGCGATATCGACCATAAACACCGGTTTGTGTTTGCGTTGCCGGATGGCGCTTTCCATGGCGCCCTTGCCGAGTATGGGCAATTGGCTGGCGGTGGAGGAAATGACGACGTCGGCCTCGGCGAGGTGGTCCGGAATGCCGGACAGGGCGATGGCATAACCCGAAAATTCATCGGCCAGTTTGCGCGAGCGCTCGACGGTGCGGTTGGCGATGATCATTTTTTTCAGGCCGTTCTCGTGCAGATGACGCGCGACCAGCTCGATGGTTTCGCCGGCGCCAATCAACAGGGCGGTTTGCTGCGAGAGGTCGCCGAATATCTGCTGCGCCAGCCGTACCGCGGCGAAGGCCACGGAAACCGGATGCGAACCGATGGAGGTGTTGCTGCGAATATCCTTGGCGACATGAAAGCTGTGCTGGAAAAGCCGGTTTAGCAGTTTGCCGATGCTGCCGGTTTCCAGCGCCACCTGGTAGGCTTCCTTGAGTTGTCCCAGCACCTGTGGTTCACCAAGGACCATGGAATCGAGGCCACTGGCGACGCGCAGCATGTGTTTGACCGCGTTGGCGTCGGGATGCGTGTACAGGTAGGGTTGTACCTCGTTATGACGGATACCGTGAAAACCCGACAGCCACTGTACCGGCCGGGTGCTGGTATGATCATCGACACTGCAGTAGACCTCGGTGCGGTTGCAGGTGGAGAGAATGGCCGCTTCCTGGACTTCACCCATGCGCGTCAGATCCTTGAGGGCATCGGTCATGATTTCGCGGGCAAAACACAGCTGTTCACGCAATTCCAGTGGCGCGGTGGAATGGTTCAAGCCGTATGCCAGAATACTCATAAAAACAGTTTACCCGTGTTCTTTTGACCACTCTAGTGAACAAATTATGCAAAATCCACACACATTTTAGCCGCTTTTGATCCAGATCACCGCGGATTCAGCTAGAATCGGCCAGGATTTCGCCCGCGTCGAGGCTGACAGTCTGCATTGATCGGGTTCAACGAAAGTACAGAACTGACGTTAATTATATATTGTCAAAAACAGTAGTTCCCCGTTAAGGTAATATTCATGAGCCAGCCTAAGGCAACCCTTCGCGCCAGAATCCCGGGTTATTCACTGATGTGTCTGTTGCCCCTGTTTCTCGGCGCCTGTACTACCGTGCCACCCCGGGACACGGATCTGACCGATATCGAACCCGACAAGCGGGTTGAGGTTTACGACCAGGCGGATGCGGAAGTCACGCCGGACTCTATTCCCCCGAGCCGGCCTGCCCTGGAACTGACCGATGAAATCCTCTACAAGCTGCTGCTCGCCGAAATCGCCGGGCACCGGGGCATGCTCGATATTGCCGTTGAAAACTACCTCGATCTGGCCCGTTCCACACAGGATCACAAGGTCGTGGAGCGGGCCACCCGCATCGCCGTTTATGCGCGAGATGATATGGCCACACGCGAAATGGCCGAACTCTGGATCAAAATCGACCCGAACAGTACCGATGCCCGCCAGGTACTGGCAATCATGGCCGTGCGTAGCGGCAACATCGACGCGGCACTGGAGCATCTGAATATCCTCATGGATAGCAGCAGCGGCAAAATCGATCAGAAGTTATGGATGATTGCCAACATGCTTGGCCGTGAGGAGGACCAGGAGGCGGTGCTGGCCGTTATGGAACAACTCATGGCCGACCGGGCGGACGATCCGCAGGCGTTATTCGCCTATTCGCATGTGGTGGCGAGACTGGGTGATCTGGAAAGGGCCCGGGAGTTGCTGGAACGGGTACTGGTGTTAATGCCGGACAATACCAATGTGGCGCTCAGCTACGTGTCTATACTGCAGCGCCAGGACAAAACGGATGAAGCCATTCAATGGCTGGAAGAAAACCTGAAGACCAGGGAAGATGATTTCAATCTGCGCCTTATCTACGCTCGCCTGCTCGCCGACGTTAAACAGTTTGAAGCGGCACGCCGTGAATTCGAACTGCTTGCCGCGCAGGCGCCGAACAATCCCGATGTGCTTTACGCGCTGGGCCTTTTATACCTGCAATCGAGCCGTACTGATGATTCGGAGCGTTATTTCAAACGACTGACCGAAACCGGCAAACACGTGGACGAGGCCAATTACTACCTCGGCCGTATCGCCGAGGAACGCAATGAACTAGACAGCGCGGGCAGCTGGTACCAGGGTGTCCAGAAAGGTGAAAATTATTTCGATGCGCAGATCCGGTTCGGGCTGATCCTGGCACGGCAGGACCGGATTGAGGAGGCGCGTGATCATTTGCAGAATGTGCGTGCCGACACCCGGCGTGAAAAATCCCTGCTGGTACAGGCCGAAGGTGAACTGCTGGCCGGTGAAGAGCGTTACGAGGATGCCATGACGGTGTATACCGAGGCCCTCGATGAGCAATACGATGCGGACATTCTCTATTCGCGCGCCATGCTGGCGGAAAAGATGGATCGTCTTGATATTCTCGAGAGAGATCTGAAGGAAATTATTGAAAATGATCCGGAGAATGCCCAGGCTCTGAACGCGCTGGGCTACACCCTGGCGGATCGCACGAATCGCTACCAGGAAGCCTACGAATACATCAAACGCGCCCTGGAAGCCAGTCCGAACGACTTTTATATACTCGACAGCATGGGCTGGGTGTTGTACCGGCTCGGCCGGCTCGACGAATCCGTCAAATACCTGCAACGTGCCCTGGAGATACGCAACGATCCCGAAATAGCCGCACACCTGGGTGAGGTGTTGTGGGTCATGGGAGACAAGGAACGTGCCCGTGATATCTGGGAAACCGCGTTACAGGAAACACCGGATGACTCGCGTTTGCTGGACGTGATCAACAGGTTCCAGAACTGAATGGCTGTTTCGACGTATCGATCAATCAACAACCCGCCAGGGTTGTGACTGACCGTCGGCCGCCTCCCACTGCCGACGGTTCCTTAACATGATGTCCACCTGCCAGTGAACTCTTTGGTACTATCCGCGGATGGCGGAACACAGTGACAGTGATGTGCCGGCGACTGTTCCCGATAGCGGCTGGCTGTTAAGATGACGTTATTCTGATCCCGACTGCCGGACGATTCGCAAACTCCCTTGAAACTATCCTGTTCATATCTGCTCCGCTGGATACTTGCCTGTCTGGTCGTCTCCATTCTGGCGGGTTGCGCAGGGATGGCGGTGGATGAAGCGGCAACCGGCCCGCAAGCAGAGGCGCTGTGGCAAACGCGGGAAATTGCCCTGCGGGGTATCAATGGCTGGGCGGTGAAGGGCCGGCTGGCCATAAAAACCAGTGACGAAAGCTGGACAGCCAGCCTGCACTGGGCACAGAAAGCCCGTCTCTACATGATGCGCATCATTGCTCCTTTTGGACAGGGTACGTACGAAATCAAGGGTGGGCATGGCAAGGTCAGTTTGCTGACCGATAAGAACGAAGTCTTCGAGGCCACTGATCCGCATACACTGATGACTGAAAATCTTGGCTGGAGTGTGCCGCTTCTGGGTATGCAGTACTGGATTCTGGGTGTGCCCGAACCGGACCTTGCCGTTGAAGGCAGGGACATCGATTCCCTGGGGCGTCTGATCCGGCTCGATCAGTCCGGCTGGACGATACAACTGACCGACTACAGGCAGGTGGGCAAGTACGAACTGCCCGCGAAGATCAGCATGGAAAACGACCTGGTCAGGGTCAGGTTGGTGATCCATGAGTGGGTTCGGGTCATATGAACAGCAATGGCTGGCCGGCCCCGGCAAAACTGAACCTGTTTTTGCACGTCACCGGCCGTCGTGATGACGGTTATCATTTGCTGCAGACGGTGTTTCAGTTTCTCGATTTTCAGGATGAGCTGGCTTTTGATGTTCATCGGGACCCGGCCATCCGGCGCGTCGGTGATTGTCCGGGTGTTGCCGCCGACTCCGACCTGGTGGTCAGGGCGGCGCGTGCCCTGCAGTCGTACACCGGCAGCCGCCTTGGTGTGGATATCCATATCAGCAAACACATCCCCATGCAGGCAGGCCTGGGCGGCGGCAGTTCCGATGCGGCGACCACATTACGGGCGCTGAATCGCCTCTGGGGCCTGGAATTGCCACTCGGTGAACTGGCTGCTATCGGTGTCAAACTGGGAGCGGACGTCCCGGTTTTCCTGCACGGGCATGCCGCCTTTGCCGAGGGTGTGGGGGAGGAACTGACGGACCTGGAACCGGCGGAGGAATGGTACCTGATCATCCGTCCGGACTGCAGCGTAAGCACCGCCGAGATCTTCAATGACGCCGATTTGACACGTCATACCCCACCTATCACAATACGCGACTTTCTGGCAGGGAGAGGGCACAATGACTGCCTGCCGGTCGTGTTGCGGCGCTATCCACAGGTCGCCGAAGCAATTGATTGGCTGGGGAATTTTTCAGAAGCCAGAATGACGGGCACCGGTTCCACCGTGTTTGCCGCTTTCGCGAACAGGGCGGCCGCCGAAACGGTTCTCGAGCAGGTTCCCGCGCACTGGTTTGGCCAGGTTTGCCGGGGACAGAATCAATCCCCCTTACTGCAACGATTGCGGCAACCGGACTGAGATCGGTCAGGATGGTTTATCGACAACAGAATTGAACAGCAAGCACGGTGAGCTGGACCGCCAGGGTGGAGCGCAAGGGATATGCGTAACAACCCCGGCAGAGCAGTGACAGGACGAGAACGCAGTACTGATTTTTGATGGGGTGTGGCCAAGTTGGTTAAGGCACGGGGTTTTGATCCCCGCATTCCCAGGTTCGAGTCCTGGCACCCCAGCCATATCACCCATACCAGCGGATAACATTGGCGGATCAGAATTTAACAGGTAACGCGAAAACCATGTCACTGGAAAATGTGATGCTGTTCAGCGGTAACGCCAATCCGGATCTGGCGTCCTGTATCAGCAGCCACCTGAGTATTCCACTGGGCAAGGCCATGGTTGATCGTTTCAGTGACGGTGAAATCATGGTGGAGATCGCCGAGAACGTACGCGCGCGCGATGTCTACATCATCCAGTCCATCTGCGCTCCGGCCAACGAGAACCTGATGGAACTCCTGGTCATGGCCGACGCCTTGCGGCGGGCTTCCGCCAACCGGGTGGTTGCCATCATCCCGTATATGGGATACGCGCGCCAGGACCGGCGCACACGATCGGCGCGGGTGCCGATCACCGCCAAGCTGGTGGCCGACATGATTTCCGCCGTGGGTATTTCCCATGCGCTGACGGTGGACCTGCACGCCGATCAGATCCAGGGTTTTTTCAATATACCGCTGGATAACGTGTACGCCTCGCCGGTGTTGCTCGGCGATATCTGGAAGCAGCCCTACGAGGATTTGATGGTGGTTTCGCCGGATGTCGGCGGTGTGGTCCGGGCCCGGGCCCTGGCCAAGCGTCTCGATGACACGGAACTGGCCATTATCGACAAGCGCCGTTCGAAGGCCAATGAGTCCGAGGTGATGAACATCATCGGTGATGTCGAGGGACGTACCTGCGTGATCATCGATGATCTCGTGGACACGGCGGGGACGCTGTGTAATGCCGCCGGCGCACTGAAAAGCCACGGCGCGCTCAAGGTGGTGGCCTACTGTACCCATGCCGTACTTTCCGGCAGGGCGATCACGAACATCAGCAACTCGAAGCTGGATGAACTGGTCGTCACCGATACCATCCCGCTGGGAACAGCGGCAAGAGAATGTGAAAAGATTCGCCAGCTCAGCGTCGCCGCCATGCTGGCTGAAAGTATTCGCCGAATCAGTATCGGCGATTCATTGAGTTCAATGTTCATAGACTAGTGACTCAATGCTGATGATTCCGCCTGGTCGCGGGCGGGATCCTGTTATGAAAGCCCTGGCAGACAGGGTTTTCTCATCCATAAACGGAGTAATTACGATGAAAAAATTTGAACTGGTTGCCGAGTCGCGCAGCGATGTGGGGAAGGGTGCGAGCCGCCGCCTGCGTCGTAGCAATAAAATACCCGGCGTTGTCTACGGACAGGGGCAGGAGGCACTGTCCATTACGCTGGGTCACGATGATGTGTTCCATCAACTGGAGAATGAGGCTTTTTATTCCCATATCCTGACACTGAAACTCGATAATAATCCGATCAAGGTAGTGCTCAAGGATTTGCAGAGACACCCTTACAAACGCCGCCTGTTGCACATTGACCTGCAGCGTATTAACGAGTCAGAAGCCCTGACCATGCGCGTGCCGATTCACTTCATCAACGAGGCCAAGAGCGTGGGTGTGAAAAGCGGCGGCATGGTCAACCACGTCATGAACGATGTGGAAATTTCCTGCCTGCCCGGTAATCTGCCGGAATACATCGAGGTCGATCTGCTGAATCTTGAACTGGGTTCTTCCATTCATCTCAACGAGCTGAAACTGCCGGAAGGTGTGGAGCTGTACGCGGCCCTTCATGATGAAAACCTGGATGCGCCGGTGGTTTCCATCGTCATGCCCAGAGCCGTCGAGGAGGAAACCGACACCGAGGCTGAAGAGGCCGAGGTTAAGGCTGCTGCCGCTGCGAAGGCTGATGAAGATGAGGAAGATTCCGACGACAGCTGATCCCGCCTGATACCGAGCCGTCGCTGTGCCGGATCCGTTTCAACTGATCGTGGGCCTGGGCAATCCGGGCCCCGATTACGCCCGTACCAGGCACAATGCCGGTTTCTGGTGTATCGACCGTCTGGCGCGGAAATACGCTTGCCGATTTCGTAGCGAAACACGATTTGCCGGCGACCTGGCCCGCCTGTCCGATGGCGACCTTGATTGCTGGTTGTTGAAGCCTGCCACCTTCATGAATCACAGCGGCCGCGCCGTGCAGGCCTTGCTGTCCTTTTACAAACTGGATATCGAACAGACACTGGTGTTGCATGATGACATTGATTTGCCTCCCGGTACCGTGCGCCTGAAAACCGGCGGTGGACACGGCGGTCATAACGGTTTGCGCGATCTCATTCAACAGACCGGCAGTAACGCTTTCAGCCGTGTACGCATCGGTGTCGGGCATCCCGGACATCGCGACCGGGTGATCGATTCCGTGCTCGGACGCGCGGGAGCCGAGGAACAGCGGCTGATCGACGAGGCCATTGACGATGTGCTGGTATTGATGCCGGATATACTCAGGGGTCGTATGCAAAAAGCCATGACGGTTCTGCATACGGTCGCGCCCGTGGATACCGATTCCACGGACGGGGACTGAAGCATGGGATTCAAGTGCGGTATCGTCGGCTTGCCCAATGTCGGCAAGTCCACTCTCTTCAACGCCCTGACCAATTCCGGCATTGATGCCGCCAACTATCCGTTCTGCACCATTGATCCCAACATCGGCGTGGTGCCGGTACCGGACCCGAGGCTCGATGCCATCGCCGCCATCGTACAGCCGAAACAGGTGATCCCCGCACACATGGAGTTTGTGGATATCGCCGGTCTGGTCGAGGGCGCCTCCAAAGGCGAGGGACTCGGTAACCAGTTTCTGTCGCATATCCGGGAAACCCACGCCATTGCCCAGGTGGTGCGCTGTTTCGATGATGACAACATCGTGCACGTATCCGGGCGCGTGAACCCCCTGGAAGACATCGAGGTGATCAACACCGAGTTGTGCCTGGCTGACCAGGAAACCGTGGACAAGGCGCTGCAAAAGGTGCTGAAAACCGCCAGAAGCGGCGACAAGGACGCGCGTAAACAACAGGTGGAACTGGAACGCATCGCCGCGCACCTGAACGAGGGCAGGCCGGTGCGCACGCTGGCGGATCTCGCGGAGGAGACGCTGCGGCACCTGCACCTGTTGACCGCCAAGCCGTCGTTTTATATCGCCAACGTGGAAGAGGAAAAACTCGAGGGCAATCCCTGGCTGGAAAAACTGCAAACACTGGCATCCGCGGAAGGCACGGAAGTGATCCCGGTCTGCGCCGCCATCGAATCGGAAATGTCGGAACTCTCGCTGGAAGAGAAAACCGAGTTCCTGCAGGACCTGGGGCTAAAAGAGCCCGGCCTTAACCGCATCATTCGCGCCGGTTACAGGCTGCTGGGCCTGCATACGTATTTTACCGCGGGACCGAAGGAAGTCCGCGCCTGGACCATTCCCAAAGGTGCCACCGCGCCGCAGGCGGCGGCCGTGATCCATACGGACTTCGAGCGTGGTTTTATACGCGCCGAGGTGACCGCGTACGAGGATTTCATTGCCTACGGTGGTGAGCAGGGTGCGAAGACTGCCGGCAAGTGGTGGCTGGAAGGCAAGGAATATGTCGTAAACGACGGTGATGTTATGCTGTTCCGATTCAACGTTTAAATAAACGGATGTCATTCCGAGCCTTGTCCCTCGCTACGCTTCGGGACAAGGCTCGAAATGACAGGTACTTGTCATTATGGATCCAACCCGGCTTTGCAACGAACTGATCAACACCGTCCGCTCCTTCCACGGCAGCGGACTCAGTACCGGTACGTCCGGTAACGCCAGCGTACGTAGCGAAGCCGGGTTCATCATCACGCCGACCGGCGTGGACTACGATGATTTGCAGAGCGAGTCCCTCGTAGAAATGGATTTGAACGGTACTGTTGTGAACGGTGCATTAAAACCTTCCAGCGAGTGGCGTTTCCATCGGGCGATTTACACCTCCCGCCCGGAGACCAACGCGGTGGTTCACGTGCACTCACCCTATGCCACCGGCATCGCCTGCACCCGCAAGGGAATACCGGCGTTTCATTACATGATTGCACTGGCCGGCGGCGATTGCATACGCTGCGCCGAATACGCCACTTTCGGTACGGAAGCATTATCCGACAATGCTCTGGCGGCCCTGCAGGACCGCAAGGCCTGCCTGCTGGCCAACCACGGCCAGATCGCCGTGGGCGGGGATTTGCAGGAGGCGCTGACACTTGCCGAAGCCGTGGAAAATCTCGCGCAGCAATACTGGATCAGTACTGTTTTCGGGGAACCCGAACTGCTGGATGCGGACGAAATGCGTGTGAATCTGGAAAAATTCAGGCACTACGGTGAGCAGTAAAACGTATGCCATTATCTTTACAACCGTTTCATCTGGCCATTCCCGTTGACGACATTGCAGCGAGCGAGCGCTTTTATGTCGACACCCTGGGTTGTACGCCGGGACGGCGCGGCGAACGCTGGATCGATTTTGATTTTTTCGGTCACCAGCTTTCCGCGCATCTAACGGCCCGGTCAGACAATCCGGTGCCGACCAATCCTGTTGATGGTGAGGATGTGCCGGTGCGTCACTTCGGCGTCGTTCTCGACCGGAATGACTGGCAGGCTTTGCAGCAACGCCTGCTCGATGCCGGTGCGGAATTTTTGATCAAGCCCACGATCCGCTTTGCCGGGCAGCCCGGCGAACAGGCCACGTTTTTTCTCCGCGATCCTTCGGGTAATGCTCTGGAATTCAAGTCGTTCCTATCCCCCGAACAGTTGTTTGCCGGAGCATAATGGCGGCATGGCGATACGTATCCCTCCCGCTGCCGAGCTGATTACCGTGCCCGGTGAAGTGTCGCTGGAGTACGGCGGGACACTGAAAAGCCCGGTCGTGGCCATGGAACGCCTGGGCCAGGTACGCGACGATTCCGCGCCGGTGGTACTGATCTTTACCGGCATCTCTCCGGATTCGCACGTAGCCTCCTCGGCGCTCGACGCATCCACCGGCTGGTGGGAATACATGGTGGGCAGCGGTTTGCCCGTAAACCTGGATGAATGCCAGGTGATCTGCATCAACACACCGGGCGGTTGTTACGGCTCGACCGGACCGTTGTCTATCAACCCGGATACTCATCAAGCTTACGGCCCGCAGTACCCGCCGCTGAGCCTGTGGGACATTGCCCGCATCAGCGGCATGGCGCTGGAACAGATTGGCATTGACAACATTCATTGCGTTATCGGGCCATCCATGGGCGGCATGGTCGCGCTGGCCTGGTTGCTGACCTGGCCGGGCCGTAGCCGCCACATGGTCAATATTTCCGCGACGCTGGAGGCCGGCACCTTCGCCATTGCACTGCGATCCCTGCAACGCGAGATCATCCGTTCGGATCCCGGATTCAACCAGGGTAACTACCATGACAGGCGGGCACTGAGGCAGGGTATGACCCTGGCGCGCAAACTGGGAATGATCACCTATCGATCGGCGGATGAATGGCGACAGCGATTCGGCCGCTCGCGTGACAGTGTGGGAGAGCACGGCGGTCGTTTCGTGATTGAATCCTACCTGACCCTGAATTCGGAAAAATTTGCTGACAGTTTTGATCCCAACAGTTACCTGATTCTGTCGCAGGCCATGGACTGGTTTTCAGTAGCGGAGACAACGGCTGATCCGGTGCGGGCGTTTTCAGAGTGCGGGCTTGAATCGGCGCTGGTCATCGGGGTAAATTCAGACTTCCTGTTCCCGGAATACCAGCAACGGGAATTGGCGCAATGTCTGCAGGCGGCCGGGATCCACTGTGACTATGAATGTGTAGCATCACATTACGGACACGATGCCTTTCTTATCGACGAGGAAAATTTCTCTCCCCTGGTACGTGCGTATCTTGGCCGGACTATGGAAAACGCGGAGTCATGATCGATACCTATAACGACTTTGGTGAATTGTCAGCGTATCACCTCGAGGAGGTGGATTACCGTATCCACAGGCGCGAGGTCGATTCCCGCTACGCGATCATGGCCATTCATGGCGGCACTATCGAACGCGGCACCATGAAAATTGCCGATCTCATCGCTGCCGACGATTATGCTTATTACTGTTTTGAAGGCATCCACAACGCTTCCCGGCATCTGCATATTACCTCCAACCGTTTCAATGAACCCCGCGCGCTGGAAGTTGCGCGCAGTGTCGACACCGTGATCACGGTGCACGGCGCTTACGGCCAGGCCCGGGAAGTGTATCTTGGAGGACTGGACGAGGAACTGAAAAGCCGGTTTATAGAGGCGCTGCTGTCTGCCGGGTTCGCGGCGCGGCCGGATCCCAGTCCGACACGCCAGGGCCGCGGTAAATCCAACATCTGCAATCGCGGCCGCTCGGGCCGGGGCGTGCAACTGGAATTACCGCGGGGTTTGAGAAAGTCGCTGTTTATCAAGCCCTCATTCAGGGACAGTACCTGGCAGCCCGGTGAACGCTTGCAGGATTTTGTCGCGGCAATTCGCACAGCGCTGGATTAGCGAGACTGTTTGAAAACCAGGTATTGCATGGCCAGGGAATTGATCCATGTGGCCAGTTGGTCTGTCCACCCGGGCGCCTGCGCACAGGCCCGCGAGATCTGTATCGACAGCATGCCGTCATCCCGCGTTGCCGGTTGTTCCCGGGTTTTTACGATCAGGGCATCCTCGGTTTTGTAGATAATATATTTTTTGCCGGTATCGATATCGTGATACACCGACGAGCCGTACTGTGTATCCACCAGCCAGTGGCCCGCATTCAACAAAGCAGATTCGAACGGGTCAAACCAGAGCTCGGGCCTGAGATCGTGTGACAGCTTGCGCCGCGTGTTCTGCTCACGCACATCGGTATAACGCCCGGAAAGCCGGTCCAGCCGGTACAATGATTCAAAACCCAGGGTCACGGCCGGCCCTTTCCATTTCAGAAAGCTGGCATCCAGTTGCCACTGATCGCCATAAACCGGGAATTCCTCCGGGAAACAGAAGTCACCGCTACGGAGCACGGCGATGTAAACATCATCGGCAAAGGCCTTGAATTCGAGTTCGGCCACCGGCTGTTCGATGTTGAAGCGGTCGTAAAGCCAGTACGAGGAAAAGGACAGCAGGGCAACCAGTACCAGCACAAACGGAAAGCCGATGACAAGTATGAATTTAAGCAGCCTGCGCAGCATGTGATCTTCCATTCTACAGTCTATCCGGAGATACAGGATTGTACCGGACCCGGACATGGCAGGCACGGTTTCGTGTACTGCCACGGCATCGGGTCGTGATGCGCTATGGACGGCGTATGAGGCCGGCTCAACGCTAACGCATACCGGCATTGCCCGTCACACGCCGCCGGCCGGGTCCTGCTCCCGATAATAATACTTTACTTCGCCCAAACGCTGACTATAGTTACGCACATTACAGCAGCGGTGCAAACAATGTATCGTAACAAAACAGTATCGGCCGGAGTGCATCCGGCAACCACTCCCGGTGTGCCTGCAGCGGCGCCCTCATGGACAACCATGCCTGCGGCGCACGCCGGCCGCGGACACGCCTGAGTTTTACCCCGCTTAACCCCGTCATGTCCGATCCCATACCTGCGCGGAAGGCCGCTGCAGTCAGGCTCCGCTATTCGTTCAGGAAAATAATGACCGGCTCGGATCTGTCGCGGCGGCGCTTGCCGCTGATGTCCGCGATCAGCGAGGTTCCGGGTCCCGTGGTCTGGCTGACCGCCTGTGGACACGGCGATGAGGTCAGCGGCATCGTGGTCATTCAGGAAATTTTCAGACACATTCGCCGGCGCCTGTGCTGCGGATCCATTTTTGCGTTCCCGCTGATGAACCCGTTCGGTTTCGAGATGGTGTCCCGGAACATCACCATGAGCAGTGAGGATCTGAATCGCTCTTTCCCGGGCAATCCTGACGGTACCCTGGGTGAACGTATTGCCGATCTCATCTTTACCAGCATTATCGATACCCGTCCCGACCTGGTTCTGGATCTGCATAATGACTGGATCGAATCCATTCCCTATGTATTGTTGGATCACCCGCCCGCTCATGCGCACAGACAGGCTTACCGTGACGCCCGTTCCGCCGCGCGGCAATCGGGCATGTGCGTGGTCGTTGATGATGAAGAACTGCACAGCAGTTTGTCGTTCAACCTGCTGCTGAATGATGTCCCGTCGCTGACGCTGGAACTGGGCAAGTCGTATGTGGTCAGTGAATCGAACGTCAAACACGGTGTCGAGGCAATCGGTAACATACTGGCTTCGCTGGGTCTGTTCGATGAGCGGAAAACGCCTGTCATGTATCCGTTGCCGGAGTGTTATGGCAAGGGCAGGTTACTTCGCTATAGCGACAAGCCCTATGGTTCCAGAACCGGCATCATCCGTTTCCTGACCAGGCCCGGCGAAGTGGTCAGTTTCGGTCAGCCACTGGCCCGGATCGTCAATGCCTTCGGCCGTCACCAGGAAACCGTCACGGCCAATCACGATGCCCTGGTGCTGGGTCTGGCGGACTCATCCGCGGCATTCCCGGGCATTCCCATCATGTCTTTCGGTGTCCCTGAAGTTTCCGGCCGGAACGGCGTGGCCAGGGGCTAATCCCATGTACCGGCAGGATCCATTCATAGATTTATTAAAAGCACTCATCCGCCAACCCAGTGTTGTTGCCGCGGAGCATTCGTTTTTCAGGGTTCTGCAAAGAGAACTCGAGGAACGCGGAGCGAAGGTGACGTGGTACGAAGGGCTGCTGGTGGCCCAGGGGCGGCGGCCCGATTCGGCCCAGTTTTCCGCACATATCGATCGTCACGGTCTGGTTTGCACGGGGCCGAATGAATTCCAGTATGCGGCGTTCGTGGCCGGGCACCGCTCCGACCTGCTCGGCAACTCGGTTTCGGAAAAAATGATGATGAAGATTGTTGACCGGTTCCGCTCGGTGCCGGTTATGGCCTACGAGCCGTGGTCGGGTACGTATCGCGGCGCCGGTATCATTACCCGTGCCTATGTCTGCGAATACCGTAAGAACCTGATATTCGAGGTCGAAGGACTCGAACACCTGGTGGCGGGAACGCCGGTGGCGTTTACTGATCGGCTCAGTCTGACCGACGGTTACCTGAGCGGCCAGCTCGATAACGTGCTTACCGCGGCCCATCTGGTCAATCTGTTCAGCCAGGGATTCGAAGGCACGGCTTTTTTCACGGCGCAGGAAGAAACCGGCAGCAGCTGGCGCTTCCTGCTGGAATGGTTCCGGCGATTCGGCGGCTCCACGGAGCGGTTGATCGTGGTTGATACCAGTCCCTACCCTGACCGCGAATCTGCCGGCCGGCAACAGGTCGTGCTGCGCCGGCGCGACGTCAACGCCGGATTCCATCCGCAGACCACCGAATGGCTGGAGTCACTCTGTAGAAACAGTGGTATCAGCTATTCTTTCAAGGACGCCTGGATAGAGGCGAGGAATCTGGAAGCGGCACGGTCCGGCAATGATATACAGTCACTGGGAAGCACCGAACTCGGTCGCATTGTCCAGGCATCGAACGGTTTCGTGCAGGGTGCAACGCTGCAGATCCCGACCACCGGTTATCACACCATGCAGGAGTCCTGCAGCCTGGAATCCTGTGAAGCCTTTAACCGATTGCTGTTAATGATCGCCGGGCTCGAGCGTGCTATCTGAGCAGGGAATTCCGGAAGCACTGAACAGGTTCATCCAGGGCTTGTCCGGGCACGGCATAAAAAAGGTGATTTTATGTGTCTCCGGGAATCAATCAACAATCTGGCCGCCAGGCCAAATCCATAAAGGGTAATAATTATGAGTAGCAAATCAGCAAACAGGAATTCGTCACTGGTCAAGGTGCTGGGTCCGGTCGAAAATCTTGAGAACTATGTCAGTGCGGACTGGTGGCGGCATATCTTCAATGCCAACTATCTGCGCACCGATGGCGATGTGGTCGAGGATCCGGAAATCACTGCCAGGGAAATTGACGTGTTTATCGAGGCACTGGCACTGGAGCCAGATTTACAGATACTGGATCTGTGTTGTGGCCAGGGCCGGCATGCACTGGAACTCGCCCGGCGCGGTTATCAACATGTGTTCGGTCTGGACCGTTCCCATTACCTGATCAACCGTGCCCGCAAGCTGAACCGGCAGGTCGGCGCCAGCGTGCAATTCAGGGAGGGTGATGCCAGGAAGATGCGATTCAAACGCGACATGTTCGACGTTGTGATCATCCCCGGTAACAGTTTCGGATATTTTGAATCCCTGAAGGAAGACCGTCGTGTGCTGGAAGAGGTCAAGCGTGTGCTGAAACCCGGTGGCCGGTTGCTGGTGGATGTGACCGACGGTCAATACATGCGTGAGAATTTTGAGCCGCGCAGCTGGGAATGGATCGACAAGAACTATTTTGTCTGTCGTGAACGCTCTCTTTCCAAAAGCGGTGATCAACTGGTGTCCCGGGAAGTGATCACGCATGTCACCAGGGGTGTGATCGCCGATCAGTTCTATGCCGAACGGCTCTATACGCAGCAGGAACTGACCCGGCTGCTGAGCGACATCGGCTTCAGTGATGTTTCGGAACATACCAACCTGATGTCGGAGTCCAAGCGCAACCAGGATCTGGGCATGATGGCGCGTCGGATCATCATGACGGCGCGCATCGACAAGGACTGGGCGCCGGTCAGGGGCATACGCTCCGCTGAAACTGTCGTGGTCCTGCTCGGTGATCCGGGAAGAACGGATCGCGTCAAACCCAACGCCACGTTCGATGAAGATGATTACCGGACCATTGACCTTCTGAAACAGGCATTATCCAGGGTCAAACAGTTTGATTTTATCTATCTCAATAACCACCAGAGCCTGTTCGAGGATCTGCAAAAACAACGCGGCAAATGCGCCTTTGTCTTCAATCTCTGTGATGAGGGCTATAACAACGAGGCATCGAAGGAACTGCACATCAGTGCCCTGCTGGAAATCCTGGATATTCCGTACACGGGCGGAACGCCGCAGTGTCTTTCCTACTGCTATGACAAATCACTGGTGCGGGGTATTGCCAACGAAATGGATGTGCCGGTTCCACGTGCGTTTACCATCAAGCCCGAAGATGTCAATTTTATCGAGTTCCCGCTGAGTTTCCCGGTCATCGTCAAACCGAACTTCGGTGATTCCAGTTTCGGGATCACTGCCAGCAATGTCTGCTATGACATACAGGCACTGGAGAACGCCATCATCCAGGTGCGTGATCGCTTCGGTTACGACAAACCGATTCTTGTCGAGGAATTTCTGTCCGGCAAGGATCTCAGTGTCGGCATTATCGGCAATCCCACTGTGGGGTATACGGTGCTGCCCATTATCCATGAAGACTATTCCGCACTGCCCGCGGGGCTGCCGCAGATATGCGGTTACGAGGCCAAGTGGGATCCGTCATCGCCTTACTGGAATATCAAATCCGTACCGGCCAATCTGCCCGAGGACGTTGAACGGTTTATGGTAGCCAGTTGCCTGAAACTGTTTGAACGTCTGGACTGCCGTGATTACGCGCGATTTGACTGGCGACTGGATGCCGATGACGATCCCCGTCTGCTGGAGGTTAACCCGAATCCCGGCTGGTGCTGGGACGGCCACCTGGCCAAGATGGCGGCATTGCAGGGGATCGACTACAACGACATGCTGAAAATGATCCTGGAAGCCTGCAAGGATCGTCTGGAGTATCAGAAAAACTAACGCCGGGAAAAACTAACGGCGGGAATCGGGCCGCCACTGAAAGCGGGATAACGGCACCCGGCCGTTGTCATCGAAGACAATGCCTTCGTCCTCGAGCAGTATGCGCTGGTATTCTTCGGCGCCGGGTTCGCGACGTGAGCTGATCATACCGCGGGCGTTGATCACCCGGTGCCAGGGTAGCTGAAGATCCCCGGCTGCAGACAGAACCTGACCCACCAGCCGCGCCTGTCGCGGCAGGCCCGCGAGTGCGGCGATCTGTCCGTAGGTTGCCACCTTGCCGCGCGGGATCTGTTTAACGGCAGTGAGGATGTCGCGATATGAATCCTTCATGGGTCGCGGACGGATTCAGGGCAGGATCAATAGCCGCAGGCCATAGGCAAGAAGTGCGGTGACAACCAGGCCGGCGACGTACAAGCCGATGAACCAGAGCCATCGGGATTTGCGGTTTTCCTGATCCTGCATGTTGATTAGTTGTGATTCAGTAGTGAGGATATTGTTACTCTGTTATCCCGAACGGTGTCAAAATGACAGGATCGTGTCATCCCGAACCCGTTCGGCGATGGCCTCAGGGTAAACTCCGTGAGGGATCTTCTTCGAGACATTCAATGTGAATATCCGGAGTCCATGCGCACCTTGCCGCGAAATACCCAGTACACATACACAGTGTAGGCGAGAATGGTGGGCAACAGGATCACTGCCCCGGCCAGTAACAGAGCCTGTGCATTCGGCGCCGCCGCGGCTTCATAAAGTGTCAGTGAATAGGGAACCAGGTAGGGAAACAGGCTGATCGCGAGGCCTATGTAACCGAGCAGAAACAGCAGCACGGCGCAGAAGAAGGGTTTATGCACGGTGTCGCTGCCGCGAATGGCCCTGAACATGGTCATACCGGTCACGGCGACGAGGATCGGGATGGGCGACAATGGCAGCAGCCGCGACCAGTCGATATGCGGATAATCTATGCCCCAGCGCATGGCGGCATTGGCATCCAGTAACGGCACCCAGAGACTGACGATGATCATGCACAGCAAGACCACAAACATTGAAACCAGGGCCAGTTGCCTGGACCATTGCTGCAGACCGTTTTCAGTTTTGATGATCAGCCAGGTGCTGCCGAGCAGTGCATAGCCCCAGACCAGCGCACAACCGGTAAAGAAGCTGAACGGCGTCAGCCAGCCGTACATATCCCCGGCAAAACGGCCGTTCTCCAGTTCAATACCCTGAACGAGCGCTCCGAGGATCAGGCCCTGACTGAAAGCGGCAACCACCGAACCCCAGTGAAAGGCCTGGTCCCAGACCCGTTTCAGGATGCCTTCGGACTTGAAACGAAACTCGAAAGCGACGCCGCGGAAGATCAGCGCCACCAGCATGAAGCCGATGGGCATGTATACGGCGGGTAACAGTGCGGCGTAGGCCTTGGGGAAAACCGCGAACAGGCCGCCGCCGCCAAGCACCAGCCAGGTCTCGTTGCCGTCCCACACCGGTGCCACCGAGGTCATCATGACATCACGATCATGATCGGAAGGCGCAAAGGGAAACAGAATGCCGAGACCGAGATCGAAACCGTCCAGCAGTACGTACATGAAGACGGCGAGGGCCAGCAGGCCGGCCCAGATCAGGGGCAGATTGAGTGATTCCATCATGTCAGGTTTCCGCCGGGCGAGGTTTTTTAATCAGTGAATGCTCGTAGCCGGAAATGGTCAGGTTGCTGGCCATAATGGGTTCGGCTTCAAGACCATCATCCGGGTCCGGTTCCAGCGGACCTTTCCAGGCCAGCTTGAACAGGTAATAAACGCCGGCGGTGAATATGATGGCATAGACGAAGATAAAAATAGTCAGGGACATACCTACGGCCCCGGCGGTCACCGGTGAGACGGAATCCGCGGTCCGCAACAGGCCGTAGACGGTATACGGCTGCCGTCCCACTTCCGCGGTAAACCAGCCGGCGATGACGGCAACGAATCCCGAGGGGCCCATGACGAAACAGGCCTTCTGGTAAATGATGTTGTCGGTCAGCCTGCCGGTACGCATCAGGTACAGACCTGTAAATGCAAGCAACAGCATGAGCATACCGATCCCGACCATGATGCGAAAACTCCAGAATACCGTGGCCACCGGTGGCCGTTCTTCCCGCGGCCATTCTTTCAGGCCCTTGATCTCGGCATTCAGATCATGAGCCACCACCAGGCTGCCCAGCTTGGGAATGGCAATCTCGTAATCATTGGTTTCCTTTTCCTCGTTCGGGATACCGAACAGGATCATCGGCGCGCCCTGATGCGTTTCCCAGTGACCCTCCATGGCGGCCAGTTTGACGGGTTGATGTTCATGAACGTTCACGCCATGCGAATGTCCGGCTGCGATCTGCAGGGGCGTGACGATGGCCGTGAAAACAATGCCCATCCGGAACATGAGCACATTGGCCGGTGTCTTGTTGTTTCTCAGTAATTGCAGTGCCGCGACCGAAGTTACCACGAAGCCGGTGGTCAGGTACGCAGCCAGCACCATGTGTACTAACCGGTAGGGAAAGGACGGATTGAAGATCACTTCCATCCAGCTGGTGGCGTAAAAGATGCCGTCACGGATTTCGTAACCGGCCGGTGTATGCATCCAACTGTTGGCGGCCAGGATCCAGAAGGCCGAAATCAGGGTACCGACGGCAACGATGCAGGTCGAGGCAAAATGCAGTTTACGCCCAACGCGGTTCCAGCCGAACAGCATGATGGCCAGAAACGAGGCTTCCAGAAAAAACGCGGTCATCACCTCGTAGCCAAGCAGCGGGCCCAGCACGTTGCCGGTTTTCTCGGCGAACAGGCTCCAGTTGGTGCCGAACTGGTAGCTCATGACCACGCCCGATACCACGCCCATGCCGAAGGATATGGCGAAAATCTTTACCCAGAAGCGGTAGAGATTGAGGTAGATGTCCTTTCCGGTTTTCAGCCACAGGCCTTCCAGGAAAGCCAGGTAACTGGCAAGGCCGATGGTGAAGGCAGGAAAGATAATATGAAAGGAGACCACGAATGCGAACTGGATCCGCGCCAGCATGAGCATGTCGAGTGTCCCGGTCATAGTCGTTACCTCGTCCTCTGCCTGTTGTATCCGCCTGTTGCAGCGGGTCTGGCCCGACGGTTACCGTACCCGGTAACCGAGCAGGGTATTGTTGTTCATCATCGGCAATACTATCACCGAGTCATTTTCCATGTATTCATGATCGGCCATGCCCTGTTCCAGTTCGAGCAACAGCGTGGCATTGCCTGCGCGATCGATGCGATAGAGTTTACCGGCCATCCAGTCGGTTACATAGAAATCACCGCCCACCGGTTCGACGCCGTCAAGGTTGCCGACAGGGCTACCGCTGCCAAGGCTGTTGATGCTTTTATCCTCGAGGTTAACAGTTTTCAGGTGTCCCGGCACTTCGGTGGCAAAACCATCGGTCATGACGCCCCAGGCGCCGACGATCAACTGACCGTTTTCGGCATGCAGGCCGTTGGGATTTTCCAGCGCGGCATCCTCCAGCCAGACGCTGAAACTGCCGTTATCGAGCACATGGATGCGGTTGGTGACCATATCGGAAACGAAGACCCGGCCGTCCGCGGCAGCGGTAACATCGTTGAGAAATTGTGCATTGCTGTCGGTCCAGGTGTTGCTGATCACGGCGCCGGCGATATCAATTTCCACCAGGCTGTCGATGTCGGCCACGTAGAGGCGGCCATTGTGCAAGGCCAGACCCTTGGGCGCATCCAGGCCTGTAACCCAGTTCAGTTCAAGCATCTCGCCCGTGGGTGAGACTCTGGAGATAAAGCCGTTGCCGTCTTTGGCATCCGCGGCGCCGTTGACGTTGGAGACGTAGAGTGCTTCGCCGGCCGGATCATAAACAACGGATTCGGGATTGCTCAGTCCTGCCAGTTCCCAGATCCTGACCGGTTCCGCGGCCTGTACTGTGGCAGGGAGGATGCCGAGTATCAGAATAATGTTGTAGATAAATCGTTGCATGGTAGTGGCTCCTTTGGGTTACAGCTTCAAATCGTACTACTGTTCCTTTACCAAGGGAAGGGGTTCATTAGTAGTTTGTTACTTCAGTGTGAATCGAGTTCATGGACTTCCGGTTAACGGATTGTTTCCTGACCGGGATGTTCCAGGGTTTCCAGTACAAAATTATAGATGAATGCCGGCAATTCCTGGCCCGTATCACGAATGATCTTCTGCACACCACTGTAATCGACCCGACCGTTCTGCACCAGGATGGGTGATTTTTTCATCTTCATGACCTTCTCCTCGCCGTCGTCCACCGCGTGATGTGACAAGCCTTGATCGCGCGTCCACGTGAGGGCATGTTCGTTCTGGCCCTTGTTATAGCAAAGCTGGAAACGGAGAATGGATTCATCCTCAGCCAGCCATACAAACAGGTCCGTATTGTGATCCGTGAACCAGCGCTTCACAGGTTCGTTTTCTTCACTGATGACCGGTATTTCTTTGAGCATGGTTGTTCTCGTCCGGGAATCCCTGCCTGGAAATATGATGTCTTGTCGGGGCCAATCGGTTTAACCTGGAGAGATCAATAGAGAGATCCCTCATGTTCATTCGGGACAAGGTCCGAAATGACAAGCCGCATTATCCAAACAACTCTTTCAGTTTCTCACCCGGGTCATCGGCACTCAGGAAGGCTTCCCCGACCAGAAAGGCATTGACGTCGCGCTTTCGCAGTAACTGTACGTCCTTCGGCGAGTGAATACCACTCTCGCTGACCACGGTACGGTCGGGAAAGACATCGGTCAACAGTCCCAGCGTGGTTTCGAGGCTGGTTTCAAAGGTGCGCAGGTCGCGATTGTTGATGCCGATGAGCGGGGTACGCAGCATCAGGCCGCGTTCCAGTTCCTCGCGGTCGTGAACTTCGATGAGGGTATCCAGTCCGCATTCGTTCGCTACCCCGACCAGGTCCTGCATCTGCAGGTCGCTGAGAGCCGCCACGATAATCAGCACGCAGTCGGCGCCGAGGGCGCGCGATTCGTAGATCTGGTAAGGGTCGATCATGAAATCCTTGCGCAGCACCGGCAGTTCGCAGGCGTCCCGGGCTTGTTGCAGGTGTTCATCCGTGCCCTCGAACCAGGTGATATCGGTCAGCACCGACAGGCAGGTAGCGCCGGCGTCTGCGTAGGAACGCGCGATCTCCGCCGGCTGGTAGTTATCACGGATCAGGCCTTTACTCGGCGAGGCTTTTTTGCATTCTGCGATCACGGCGGCATTGCCCGCATCGATTTGCCGGCTGATGGCCTGGAAAAAACCGCGTTGCGGTTCACGGTCATCGGCGGCACTGCGCACGTGCTGAAGATTTTTTTTACGGCGCCGGTGCTCGAGTTCTTCCCGCTTGGTTTTCAGGATCTGTTCAAGAATGTCCGGTCTGTCCTGCATGTTCAGTTCACCTGTTGTTGCGTGAATGCCGCCAGTGCATCGAATTTTTCCCGGGCCCGGCCCTGGCTGATGACGTCGTCAGCGAGTTGTACACCGGCCTTCAGATCCGCGCAGACATCGGCGGCATACAGCGCCGCGCCGGCGTTGAGACAGACAATATCGCGGGCCGCTCCCGGTGTGTCATCGAGCACCGACTGCATCAATGCCAGGCTTTCCTCGATACTGGAAACTTCGATCGATTGCAGGCTGCCGGTTTCGAAGCCCAGGTCTTCCGGTGCGATGGAATAACTGTTGATCTGTCCGTCTTTCAATTCGCAGATGTGGGTACGGGCGGCAAGACTGATTTCATCGAGGCCATCCTCGGAATGCACGGCGAGCACATGACGGCTGCCGAGTCGTTGCAGCACTTCCACCATGGGTGTGAGCCAGTGGCGATCGAATACGCCAAGTACCTGGTTCGGCGCGGCGGCCGGGTTGGTCAACGGGCCGAGCAGGTTGAACAGGGTCCGTGTGCCGAGTTCCCTGCGCGGTCCGATGGCGTGTTTCATGGCACTGTGATGCAGCGGTGCAAACATGAAACCGATACCCACGGTGTTTATGCATTCAGCCACCTGTTCCGGAGTCAGTTCAAGTTTAATGCCGGCGGCTTCCAGCAGATCGGCGCTGCCGGAGTTGCTGGAGACCGAACGATTGCCGTGTTTGGCGACGCGGGCGCCACCGGCCGCGGCGACGAACGCCGAAGTCGTGGATATATTGAAAGTACTGGCGCCATCGCCGCCGGTGCCGCAGGTATCCACCAGGTGTTCCGGATCGGCTTCGACGCGGGAGCAAAGCGCGCGCATGACGCCGGCCGCGGCGCTGATTTCCTCAACCGATTCCCCTTTCATTCTCAGGGCGACGAGAAACCCCGCGACCTGCGCATCACTGCATTGCCCGGTCATGATGGCCTGCATGATCGTTTGCATGGACCCGTAGTCAAGGTCCTGCCGGTTGATGACGGTATTGATCGCCTGCCTGATATCCATCATCAACCCTGTGACCGGTCAAGAAAATTTTCCAGCAATTCGTGGCCGTAGGCAGTGAGGATGGACTCGGGATGAAACTGCACGCCGCTGATGGGTAACTCGCGGTGGCGTATACCCATGATCTCATCCATCCCGCCATTGTCATTCAGTGTCCAGGCGGTGATCTCGAGGCAGTCCGGTAACGAGGCCGGTTCGATAACCAGTGAGTGATAACGGGTGGCGGTGAAAGGACTGTCAAATCCGCGAAACACATCCTCGCCACGGTGATGAATTTCCGAGGTTTTACCGTGCATGATGCGGTTGGCGTGAACGATATTGCCGCCAAAAACCTGGCCGATACACTGGTGGCCGAGACAAACGCCGAGGATCGGGATCCTGCCCTTGAAGTGATCGATCAGTTCCATGGAAATCCCTGCCTCGTTGGGCGTGCAGGGTCCCGGCGAGATGACAATGTGTTCCGGGGACAGCGATTCAATGGTGTCAATATCGATGGCATCGTTACGGTAGACGCTGACTTCCTGACCCAGTTCGCCCAGGTACTGGACCAGGTTGTAGGTGAAGGAATCGTAGTTGTCGATCATTAACAGCATGTTATCTATACCGTTTGCTCAGTTTTCAAGGCCCTGTTCGGCCATGGCCACGGCGCGGAATATGGCCCGGCCCTTGTTCATGGTCTCTTCCCATTCGCTGGCCGGTATGGAGTCGGCGACGATACCGGCACCGGCCTGTATATGTAATGTGTGATCTTTAATGACCGCGGTGCGAATAGCAATGGCCGTGTCCATGTTTCCGGTCCAGGATAAATAGCCTACGGCCCCGGCATAAACACCGCGTTTGACCGGCTCCAGTTCGTTGATGATCTCCATGGCGCGGATCTTGGGCGCGCCCGACACGGTGCCTGCCGGGAAGGTGGCGCGCAGGGCGTCAATCGCGGTCTTGTCGACGGGGAGTTTGCCGGTGACATTGGAGACGATGTGCATGACATGGGAATAACGTTCAACGATCATCTTGTCGGTCAACTCGACGCTACCCGTTACAGCCACGCGGCCGATATCATTGCGGCCCAGATCGATCAGCATCAGGTGTTCGGCCAGTTCCTTGGGATCGTTGAGCAATTCCTCTTCCAGTTGCCGGTCTTCCTGCTCGTTGCGTCCCCGCGGCCGGGTGCCGGCAATGGGCCGCACGGTGACTTCGTCATCCTCCTTGCGCACCAGGATTTCGGGCGAGGACCCGACAATGTAGAAATCGTCGAGGTTCAGGTAATACATGTAGGGTGACGGGTTCAAACAGCGCAGCGAGCGGTAAAGATTGATGGGCGGCGCCTCGAAGGGTATGGACAGCCGCTGTGACAGCACCACCTGCATGGTGTCACCATCAACGATGTATTGTTTTATGCGATCCACGGCCGCCTCGAAATCCTCGCGGCTGAAACCGGAGGTGAAATCCGTTTCCGACACCTGCCGTGTCGTTTGCGTGGTAGTGTCAGGCAGCTTGCCGATTTTCAGCTTGCCGGCGATCTGGTTCAGTTGATCATTGGCCTTTTCCCAGGCGCCGGTTTCTTCCGGGTTGGCCAGCACGATGATGTAAAGTTTGCCGCCCAGGTTATCAAACACAATCACCTGTTCGGAAACCATCAGCAGAATGTCCGGGCAATCAATAGGGTCGGGCTTGTCGCCGGCCTCGAGACGTTCTTCAATATACTGGATGCACTCGTAGCCGAAGTAGCCAACCAGACCGCCGTTAAAGCGCGGCATGTGTTCGATATTCGCTACCCGGAAATCCCTGTGCAGGGATTCGATCTCCGCCAGCGGATCCGCGGCGGTGAACTCATCGATGATCTCGCCATCCTGTTCCAGGGTGATGCGGTGGCCATGCACCTTGATGATGGTCGTGGCCGGCAGTCCGATGATGGAATAACGTCCCCATTTCTCGCCGCCCTGAACCGATTCTAGCAGGTAGGAGTACGGACCGTTAGCCAGCTTCAGGTAGGCGCTGAGCGGTGTTTCCAGATCCGCCAGTACTTCGCGCATCAACGGGATACGGTTATAGCCCTCGGCGGCGAGTTGTTGAAACTGCTCAGGCGTCATGATGCCTGCAGATGCCGTGGCAGTTCAGCCAGGGAATCCACCACTGCATCGGGATTGGCCGCGTTGATATCCATGCCGCGATTATAACCGTAAGAGACGCAGAGAATGTTGAATCCGGCCGCCCGTGCCGCACCCACATCATTGATGGAATCACCCACCATCAGTGAGACTGCCGGCGACACCGAAAAATACTCCGCCGCGTGCAGTAGCGGCAGCGGATCGGGTTTGCGTCGGGGCAGGGTGTCGCCGCAAATAACGATGCCGAAATCATCATAGATTCCCAGTGTCTGCAGCAGGATTTCGGTGAAGCGGGTGCGCTTGTTGGTGACGCAACCAAGTTTGTAGCCAGCCGATTTGAGATAGTGCATTCCGTCCTCCACACCCGGATAGAAACGGCTGTGACGGGCCGCGTTATCGGCATAGATGTCCATGAACAGGGGGAAAGCGTGTTCGAACAACGCCGTGTCGGGTTCGCCGTCGTCGTCATCGGTGAGTGCGCGTTTGACCAGCGTCTCTATACCGTTACCGACCCAGTTCCGTATCTTGTCCTCGCCCCGCTGCGGGAGGCCGATTTCCTGCAGCATGGTGTCCACCGAGTAGGCCAGATCCGGCACCGTATCCACCAGTGTGCCATCGACATCAAGCAGGACCATTTCTGTGCGGGTGAATGCCATCGTCTGCCAATCAACCGGTTTATGCCGCCAGTTGCTTGCGCATGGCCGAGATGGTGGCGGCGTAGTCCTTACTGCCGAAAATAGCGGAACCGGCGACAAAGGTGTCGGCGCCGGCGGCGGCGATTTCAGCGATGTTGTCGATCTTGACGCCACCATCGATCTCCAGGCGGATGTCGCGGCCGCCGGCATCGATGAGTTTGCGGGCCTCACGCAGTTTCTCCAGGCTGGAGGGAATAAAGGACTGGCCGCCGAAGCCCGGATTGACCGACATCAGCAGGATCATGTCCAGCTTGTCCATGACATGCCGCAGCACGTCCAGCGGCGTCGCGGGGTTGAACACCAGCCCGGCCTTGCAACCATTGTCCCGGATCAACTGCAGGCTGCGATCGATGTGCTCGCTGGCTTCCGGATGGAAAGTGATGTATGTGGCGCCGGCGCGGGCGAATTCGGGGATAATGGCGTCCACGGGCTTGATCATCAGGTGCACATCCAGCGGGGCGCTGATGCCGTGTTTGCGCAGGGCCTCAACCACGATGGGACCGAAGGTCAGGTTCGGTACGTAGTGGTTATCCATGACGTCGACATGGAGAAAATCGGCCCCGGCGGCGAGGACGGCTTCGGCTTCTTCACCCAGTTTCGCCATGTTGGCCGAGAGGATGGATGGTGCGATGACGTAGTCCATGGAATGCGTGGTATTGTTCCGGAAAAGAAGCGCAACTTTACCTGATCAGGTGGCGGGGCGCCAGATTGCAGACTTCAGATTTCAGACATCAGACATCAGACTACAGACTACAGACGACAGATTACAGATGGCAGGGAACAGGTAACTGGGAACAGGGATTTGTGAATCGTGACTGGATCGAGAATACTATTTACCAATCACCAATCACCAATCACCAATCACCAATCACCAATCACCAATCACCAATCACCAATCACCAATCACCAATCACTGTCGTGAAAAAATACTGCATATTCTCAATCTATCTGTTCGCCTTTCTGGTCTCTATGCCGGCCCCTGCCTATGACAACAGCCGGGAGACGCTCATCGCCGAGCGTCTCGAGGAACGTATCAAGTTGGGCAAACCCATGTGGCTGGAGTCCGCCAACGGCGATTTTTTTGTCATCCGGACAGAGCAGATGACCCGTGAACCGCAGGGCGTCGCGGTGTTGCTGCACGGTATCGGCGCGCACCCCGACTGGCCGGTGGTCATTTCCCAGTTGCGCAAGTCACTGCCCCAGCAGGGCTGGTCCACGTTGTCGGTACAGTTACCGGTGCTGCCGCCGGAACACGCCATTGCCGACTATGGCAAAACACTGGATGAGGCCCGCCGGCGTATTGGCACAGCCCTCGAATATCTGCGAGAACAGCAAATTGAACCGGTCGTCATCATCGGTTACAGCTTTGGCGCGGCAACGGCCTTCAGCTACAGCGCCAACCTGCAGGAAACGCCTTCGGATCTGCTCGGCGTGGTCGGGATCAGCGCCGTGGCCCAGCCCTTCATGCGACCCCCGGTGGATCTGCTGGCTGAAATCGAGGGGGTTAAAATACCGGTGCTGGATATTTACGGCAGCCGCGATTTTCCGGAAATCGTTAACGGCGCAGCCGATCGCCGGCTGGCCGCGCGCAAGGGCGAAAATCCCTGGTATCAGCAGATTGAAATCGAGGGCGCCGATCACAATTATTCCGGCCTCGGCAACGTCCTCAGCAAACGCATCAGCGGCTGGTTGAAAAAGCTGATAGAAGATTACCGGATCCGGCAATCACAGGACGCAGTTGACTGACTTCACATCATAAAGGTGTCTGGCTTCAGCCAGACACCGCGAACCACGCCACGTCACACAGGTATCTGCCTTTAATGCAGGTGTCTGACTTCAGTCAGACATCGTGAACCACACCTCCCAGGTATCCAGGCCGTGTTTGCCCCGTTCAATAATGCAGAGTTATACTCAGCTCACTTGCATAACGGCATGAATGCAATGGAAAACACCGGCATATTCCACCTCGCCTATCTGCGCGATATACGGCCTGCCACGCCGGATAAGAATCTTATACCGGCCACAATGTCCGTATTTGCTGCTTTCAATAATACCCGAATCCAATAAAGAACGGACACTAACGACATGAAATAAAACGGAACAGGCAGGAGCGGGAGAACAGAAATCACTGTTCCCCCTGCGTCATATCCGGCGTGTGGTCCATATATTAACTGTTGGGCGGCACAGAAGGACACTTCATGCAGAATTCACGATAGATAATACATTTTAGCAAGAAGATCATGGCAAGACATATTGAAGAACAGCTTTATTCATCACTCATCGATGCAAAGTTTCGTTTTATGGCGAGAGGTGAACATCACATCGATGATATTTATGCACGTGTTAAAACAGAGTTTCCCCTCTTATGTGACGACCAGTATTTCTGCTCAGAAAACTGCAATGCCGGCAATAATCAGTCTGAGTGGAAACACACAGTTCGTAACGCATTGCAGAGACTTAAGAAATTAGACCAAAACATAGCCTTTACAGGCAAACGAGGATACTGGTCTTTTGGCTAGTATGGAACAACAGCTCAACTGATTGATAGAAACCAACAATGATTTCACGACATATAATAATGATAGCTGTAGGAATACTTCTCAAAAATATTTTTATACTTACCTACTTAGGCATTGCTCAGGCGCTATTTTTATCGGCCATTGTAAATGGTATTGATATGAAATTTGTAGTAAAAGATGCCGATATGCGAATGAAAAATCTAATCGATCAGAATTCAGCTGATGAAGGTGCAAGACAATGGCTAGATCGGTCATCTAGAACAAAATCTACTATATTTAATTTATGGTTATGTAAATCTATATGGTATGGGGCAGTTGTTTTGGTTGCAGCCTATATTACAAGATCATGATGCCGCCTAACCAGCGCATCCAGGTGACGCCAAAAAGCGGCGCACCTGATACATTACGTTATGTTGCATTATGACTCGTAAACAACGTCTTCGCAGGGTAGGAATACTTTGCTGCCATTGCCTACGGAATCTTGCCTTCTACAAAGCAGGTTGGCGGAACGGTAAGCTTATATTCCACGATCAATTTTGGGTAAACGCCAATGGTAATTTTTTAGATATTTGTGTAATGGAATGGTGCAAGCTCTTCGGTGAAGTACGTGGCGCACATTATTGGAAGAAAGTGATATCTACACCAGATGAATTTTTTGGTAGTTTATTGAACGAGGCCAAAGTAACGGAAGCAGAGCTTGATGATTATATAAAAGAAATGCGCACATATCGAGATAAATTCGTCGCTCACCTAGATTCTGAAGAGACAATGCACATTCCGAAACTTGATGTCGCGCATAAGACTGCGTCGTATTTGTACGACTATCTTCTGGCGAATGAAGATGAGGGCGGCTACTTTGCCGACGCGCCAAGAAAGGCTTCAACTTTTTATCAAAAGTATCTGAAGGAAGCAAAGTCGGTATACGACCAATGAACATGCAACATAACAAGGCAAATTCACTCGGACGTCAAAAAGCGGCGATCCTCGTTCCTCGTCGCTTTGCTTTTTGCCGCCGCTGATTTGTGCCATTATGTGGCTTGACATAGTTGCGCAACACGCTACACTCATGATTCATGATCAAAACATTCAAGCACAAGGGACTGAAGCGGTTTTACGAGACAGGAAGTACTCGTGGGATTCAGGCCAAGCACGCCAAAAGGCTACGGATGCAATTGGCGGCCCTTGATACCGCCTTGGATATTACTGATCTCGACATTCCTGGATACGATCTGCACGAACTCAAAGGGGACCGTAAAGGCGTTTGGGCCATATCTGTCAGTGGAAACTGGCGACTGATCTTTGAGTTTATTGATGGCAATGCGTATCAGCTTGATTATGAGGATTACCACTAATGACTATGCATAACCCACCGCACCCCGGTGAATTCATCTTTGCTACATATATGGAGCCTTACGGCTTGAGCTGCCGGTACTTGGCAGGCCAGCTTGATGTCTCTCCATCCACCCTTAACCGGATTCTTAAGCTACAGAGTGGAATTAGTCCGGAAATGGCTCTGCGTCTTTCAAAAGCTTTGGGGCGGAGTCCCGAGAGTTGGCTTGCAATGCAGGATGCTTACGATCTGTGGCACGCAGGCAAAACCTTGAAACTAAACAATGTGCGTAAAGTTCGGCTCAGCGCCGCATAACAAGGTGCTCGAATTGACGCCGGGAAGCATGGTGGCGCTTTGCGGAACTCACCAAGAGAAAAGGTGCCGGAGTGATTTAATTTTGACCAAAGCGGTCGCGTGAACGAGCCACTTGGCTTCACCGTTATTTTCCCTTAAAGCATCCTACATATATTGGAAATGATTGAAGAATCAGACCCCAACATCGGGAAACCATACACGGCGCCAATGGGAAATGGTCTGTTTGAGATCCGGGCCAAAGGGAAAGAAGGCATAGGGCGTGCTCTATTTTGCATTGAAATAGATAAAGAAATTATTATCTTGCACTCATATATCAAGAAGACGCGAAAAACCCCAAAGCGGGAACTGGACAAAGCCCGCAGACGTATGAAGGAATTGAAGTAATGACCAGAACCAGCTTGAAATCATTCAAGCAGAAATCATTCAAGCAACCTGAAGTAAGGGAGGCCTATGATGAACTTGCGCCGGCATACCGATTCAGGCGTCAGCTACTGGCCCTTCGGCAAAGTGCCGGCCTGACACAGGAGCAGGTCGCAGAGAAGCTGAAAACGAACAAGAGCAATATATCCCGTCTGGAGAGTGTCAACTCAGCTATTTCTCCTAAATTATCGACTATCCTGGATTATGCTGACGCAGTGGGTTACGACGTCAAGATAGATTTTGTCCCGAAGAAGAAACGGGAACATAACAAGACACTGCAGCGTAGCGATAAAAAGTGCGCCCGCTGAGTGTGGTCGTTATAGATCTGGGGTCGGACCTACGCAACTGACTGATTTACAAAGAAGACAAGGAAAAATAATGGTCTGACAAGAGCTTAAAAGGGCTTTTTTACAATCAAAAACACGGATTTAAGGAGTGGGACATGCCGATGGCTAATCGGTATTTTTTGAAGGATATGGTTGGCACATCACACATCCAATCCATCATTACCGGGAGATAACGTGGCACACTCGAAAAGCAATACGGAATTCGTGATCAAACCGGTGTCCTCCGGCGGTGGTCCGAGCGAGTTTCGGCAGTCTATGAAGCCCCACCCGCTGGTGCACCAGGAACTTTCATATGATCCGCATTTCGGCATCTACAATCGGCGGCTGCGGTCGCTCGAATACGGCAACGTGCGTTCCGAAGATCTCTACTGGCGTTTGCGTCGCCAGGTCGGTCTTGCCCATACCGGCGAACTGGCAACCGAGATACGCGGGCCGGATGCCGAGGCGATGCTCAACCGCGTGTTTACCCGTGATGTGTCGCGCGTGCGTGTAGGGCGTTGCAGCTATCAACTCGCTTGCTTTGCCGATGGCGGAATGATCATGGATGGGGTCCTTCTTCGGCTCGCATCCGACCGCTTCTGGTATGCCCAGGGCGATGGCGAGTTTCCTGTCTGGCTGCGCGCCCACTCGGAGGGCTTCGACGTCGAGGTGTTCGATCCCGATGTCTGGATCAGTCAGGTCCAGGGGCCGCATTCAATGGACGTGCTCGCGCAAGCTTCCGACGAAGGCATGCCGGAACACTTTCGCTACTTCGACCTGGCCCACATACGCATCGGCGGCCAACCCGTTGTGATCAGCCGTACAGGCTTCACCAATGAACTCGGCTGGGAGTTTTACTTCGGTCCCGATGCCGATGCCGATGTCATCGGGGAACGGATCCTGAAAGCGGGCGAACCCCATGGAATTCACACGATACCGGCCGCGGCGACCAACGCCCGACGTATCGAAGCCGGACTGCTTTTTTCAGGTACTGATTTTGATGACAGCGTAACGCCGTTCACTGCGGGGCTCGGGGCGTTCGTGGACCTGGATAAGGCCGACTTTATCGGCATGGCCGCACTCGCACAGGCGGACAAGAGACGACGGACCTGGGGATTGCAATGTGCAGGTGGCGTCGCCCGTCACGGTGATACGCTTTTCCTCGATGACGAGCCGGCAGGTCGTGTCTGTAGCAGCGCCTGGTCACCCTGCCTGCAACGCGGTGTCGCCATTGCGCGCCTGAATGACCCGAAGTCCGGACCGGGGACTGAACTGCGAGTCGAATGCGTTGACGGACTTGCACGCGCTGGTGAAGTCTGCGAGCTGCCGATGTATGACCGTGCCGGCGAGATCCCACGCGGCAAGTGCACAGACATTCCCGCGGTCCCGGCCAGGGAATGACGTTGAAAGCCACTCGCTGCAAACCGCTCAATAAAAAAAGGGGACACCGCGAACGGCATCCCCTTTGACGGGTGATAAACCCTTTTTTTAAAGATCGACCCGTATACCCACAAATCCGGATATCGGTGCTCCCGGTCCGAAAAAGCGGTTGTCGGAAAATGTGGAAAATACCTCATCCGGTTCGCCGAGTAGTCCGAAGGTTTCATAGTCGGTATCAAACAGGTTGTTTACGCGAGCGAAGAGACTGAAATTTTCGTTAATGCGGTAGCGGCCGCGAATGTTGACCACGGCGTAATCATCAACCGTGTCCAGGAGATTGGCTTCATCACCGCGCAGGTGCTGGTCGGAGTTGTAGACCAGGTCTCCACCGATGGTCAGGCGGCTGGTGATCGGGTATTCGGCGCCGACTTTCAACGAGTGCTCGGGAATACCCGGGAGGCGGTCGCCGTTATCGACAAAGATTTCACCATTGGCATCGGCCAGTGGATGGTTGGCGCTGGCGGCCTGGAAGGGTGTTTCAAAGGTGGCCCGGACAAAGCCATAGTTGAGAAACCAGCCAAGCTTCTGCCAGTTACCCTGCAAGGACAACTCGGCGCCTATGCGGCGGGTCTGGCCAACGTTCTGGAAAAAACCCTCATTGGAACCCACACCACCGGTGCTGGTGAAGATGATGTCATCGTTGTTGGTGCTGCGAAAGCCACCGACACTGTAACGTATGCCACCCGGCAGGCCGCCGCGAAAACCACCCTCAAAACTCTTGGTGACTACCTGGTCCAGCGGCGGGTCGGCGAGAAAAGCGTTGGGCAGACTGCAAGGGGCGCTGGGATCGGCGCATAATAACTCGATGGGCGTGGGCGCACGTGAGGATTCACTGTAGCTGCCGTAAACATTGTGCGCATCGGTGATAGCATAGGTTGCGCCCACGGCCGGGTTGATGCGGTTATAATCGTGTTCGCCGTTCAGGTCCTCGGGATTGTCGGGATCCACCAGGGGATCGCTGTTACTGCGATCACCCAGTTTCAGACTGGAGTTGTTGTAACGGGCGGAGACCGTCAACGCCAGTCTATCGGTGTACTGGAAGGTATTGGAGAAGTACAGCGACCAGGTGCGGTTATGGGACTTGATAGCGGTGCCTTCCTCGACGGCAAACAAACCTGAACCCACGGTGCCGCGATCACCGCCTGGTAATTCACAGGTTCCGGAACCGTCGAATTCACAGGCCAGCGTTGCTACTTCCGTGGCCTGGTTGAAATCGATGATCCCCTGCTGGTAGGCAGCACCGACCAGAAACTGGTTTTGCCGGCCGAACAGATCGTGGAGAAAAGTGGTCTGGAATGCTCCGCCAAAACCTTCCTGTTCCCGTGTGCTGAGATTATTGATGGCGTTACGTTCTGAACCATTGGCGTTTTCAGCCAGGAAGAAGCTGCCGAACTGGTCTTCCGGGACTTCGCCACCGGCTGCCTCCAGTTGTGCTTCCGTGAAGCCCGCCGTACAGTCCAGACCGGCATCGTCCAGATCATCCTCGTCGGCTTCAATTAATATTTCATTGGCGGGATCGATATCGGTGATCAGACATTCTTCAAATTCACTGCCGTCACCGTTGAAGGTGTCGGTTTCATTGTTACGGTAGAAGGCATTACCGGAAAGTTGCACCAGATCGTTCAGCCAGTGCGTGCCTTCAAGGTTGAGCATGAAAAGTTCGTTTTCGGTCTGATCCGGGGAAGTGAACACGGCTTCGCGATCGATGTCCAGCAGCTCGGCCGGTATGGCGCCGTTGCCGATCAGATCAGTACTGCCATGGTTAATACCGAGGTCCAGTGTGGTAGCCAGGCTGCGGTAGCTGATCTTGCCGAATACATTCAGCGCATCGGATTCCGATGCATCACGCCAGCCTTCCTCGTCGAAATAATTACCGGTGATGTAATAACCCCAGGTGCCGTTGTTGCCGCCGCTTTCGATGGTGGTGACGACGCGCTCGAAGGAACCGCCGTAGACTTCAAGACTGTGGCCGGGATTGGTAAAGCCATCCTTGGTGGTGATGGACAGAGCGCCACCGAGTGTGTTTAGTCCGAAGATCGGGTTGGCGCCGCCGACCAGGTTGATACTGGCAATGGAAGATTCCGGCACCAGGTCCCAGTTCATGGAATCGCCAAAGGGTTCATTAATGCGAATACCGTCCTGGAATACCGATAATCCCTGGGGCAGGCCCAGCAACGGTGACAGGGTAAAACCGCGGAACTGCACATCGCGTTGCAACGGGTTGTTCTGGGCATCGTTAATAGTCACGCTGCCGAGATTGCGGTTCATGTAATCGGCAAGATCAAGGCTGGTGGATCGCTCGATATCCTCACTGGTGGCCGACTGGATGTTGTAGGGAATCACTTTTTCCGGCAGACCGACGCCGTGGGTGGGTGTGATGCCGATGACTTCTACTACATCCTGTTCAGCAACGGATTCCTGGGCAACAAGCGGTGAACTGACCAGGCCGGTCAGTAAAGCGAATGCAGCAGTTTTTCGCGGGCATATATGGAAATAATGTGTCACTGAGGTTCCCCCTGTTATTTTTTACACAGTGACCTTAAAGAATGATCACCGGATTTTTCATCATGCGTATAATAGCGATAGATAAGGTGTGCAAGAATACAAGTAAACAGATGCGGTAATCTTTAGGATAATTTCCTTTTATAACAGGAGAAATTCCTGTCAGACACCCCGGCTATCATGCGGCATACAGGATTCGGTACACGGTCCGTTTCATTATCGCTGTGCAGTGTGGGCAACCAGGCCAAAGGTATACCGGTTTGCGAATAACACCCTGGCTGATTCCGGCTGCCCACGGAATTGAATTTACAGAATTAATCGTGGTCACAATAGGTATCTGAGCAATTTCAGGAATAACTCCCCGATCCATCGGATATTTTTTCCTGTCCCGGGATTGCCGGCGGTTTCCGGTGATCAGGCATTGCCCTGGTCGATGTAGGGAGTATCCTGAAAACGCCGGTTTGCGAACAACTCAATATACAACTGGAGGTACATTAATGTACTCGAAAACAAGTCAATCGATTGTATTTGCATCAGCACTCATGCTTGCACCCGTACTGCAGGCAGATGAGCATTCCGATAACCGGGATCTGGACGATATTCGCGGCTGGGACATAGTGTCCGTTGAAACCTGTCTCGATGCGGCCCTGGATTTGATTCCCGGTCATGCCCGTAAACTGGAACTGAAGATGGAAGGCGACGATCCGATGTATGAATTCGATATCGATGCCGTGGACGGCAATCGCTATAACGTCGAGTGTAATGCCGAAGAAGGCTTTATCAATGAAGTTGAGCGCGAAGTGGACAAGAACGATGCCACGTTCAAGAAACTGGCCAAAATCAGTGAACAGGAAGCGCGTGATTTCGCCCTCTCCATTCACCCCGGCACCGTTGTCGCCAGTGAATATGAAATCGGTTTCAATGGTGTCGCTACCTACGAGTTCGATATCCAGACCGAGCTTGGCTACGAAATCAAGGTGGATGTGAATGCCGCCACCGGTGAAATCGAGGAAGCCAATGTCGAGCTTTACGAGATTGGCAGCGAAAAAGAATAAGAGATATTTACAAAATCCAGTCACAAGCCGGCGTCAAGCCGGCTTTTTTTATGACCTGACGTAAAGCCGGTTACGCCCGGAGCCGGTGTTTCTGACCGACACATCCTCCTCGAAGCCGGCCCGATGCAGGTGCGGCTCAATCAGGGTGTCGGCGTGTTCGGCGTTTTCCCCTTCCACTTCGATGAGTATGGATTTGACGTTGCGCAGGGTTTTTTCGGCCCCGGCCAGGATCTTCGGTTCGATACCGTCCACGTCCAGCTTGATGTGATCCGGCGCCTGCAAGTGAAACTGTTCGATAAAGTCATCAATCGTATAGGCCGGGATGGACTGGGTGAATACGGTTTTGAAATTCTCAAACTGGTTTCTGGCCTCGCCCAGGGCATTGCCGGCATGACCTGATTCGATATTGGTCATATTGAGTTCGGCAATACCGGTCTTGTCTCCAAGCGCAATGCACAACGGTTTGATGCAGGCGCTCTTTTCATTCAAAGCAATGTGTTCAACCAGCACCCCGAAATTGAATCCGCTCGGTTCGAAAGCATAGACGCTAACCGCGGGCCGGAGCGCGGCGTAGAGTGAATAGATGCCGATGTTGGCGCCGATGTCCCAGAGTGTCTCACCGTCGCTGACCTGATCGATGAACTTCAGTGTCTCGGGTTCGTCGCTGTGAAAGCGTTCCACGGCACTGGCCACGTAGCCGCTTTTCAGGCCGTACAGCTTGATCGTACCTCGCGGTGTGTCGATCTCGCTGAGGCTGTCTTCGGTGAGCCGGTTGATGAGGCGGGCAATGGTGCGTCGTTGCTGGCGCTTGCTCATCGGTGCGGTCAGGCCGGTGACCAGGGTGGTGAGAATTCTGGAATAGGATCGACTCATGTGGTGATTAGTGATTGGTGATTTGTGAATGGTGTTTGGTGAATTATCGATTATTCTCGCATTCCAGTCACTAGTCACCGTTTACCATTCACGGCCTTCAGTCAATCCAGTGATTGCGGTTGCCTTGTATTTTATGGATCTTTTCGTTGCGTTGCCGCTCGAAATCATCCGCCGGGTCCTGTTCATGCCATTCGAGTAACAGTTTACGCAACTTATTTTTCAGATACAGATCGTAACGGTCGGCCATATAGAGCATGGCGCGGGCGATTTCGCCGCGGATCTCCGGCCGCGGTTCCACACGCCGCGTGGATTCGTCCAGTTCAAAATCACATTCACCGAATTGCCGTTTTTCGCCGGGAATGATGGCGAAGGCGTGCGCGGATCGGGCCTCGTTGATGTCGCTGCGTGCAGGATAGAGGTTATGAAGATCGGCTTCAATACGATTGAATACAGCGCTGTTCTCGCGGCATTGCTTGCGCTTGCCGCATTTCAGTTTCCACGTCACCCAGCCCATGGGGAATACGTGTTCGATGTTGATGCCCTTGTTGTAACCGGAACCGAATTGCCTTTGGCAGTAAAAGGTCTCGCCGCCATCGGCATAGAGTTTCTGCCAGAATATCGGCCGGGCTTCCTCGTAGGTCGGGATAGGTTCTCCGGCGTCGGCAATGGGGATGAAGAGCAGCAGGAGTAGAAATAAAATCATGGAATGTTGATTTGTCATCCTATGCTTGCTTGTCATCCCGACGACCAGAGGGAGGAGGGATCTCATAAAGATTTCTCGCTGTGCTCGAAATGACAATCGTTCTTCATTCTGAATTCTGTCTCCTGACTCCTGTATTCTTATGTTTCATGCTGTTCCAACGCCCATTGCACATGCTCACGGATCAATTCGGACGGATCGTCAGCGCGTCCCTGTAATGCCTCGATGACTTCCGGTGTCGTCTCCGCGTTACCCAATGCCACGGCAATGTTGCGGATCCAGCATTCATAGCCGATGCGGCGGATAGCGCTGCCCTCGGTCTTACTCAGGAATTCATCTTCGTCCCAGCGGAACAATTGCACAAGTTCGGGCGCGTCCAGGCCGTGGCGCGTTCGAAAATCCTGCTCATCGGTATTCCGTGCAAAACGGTTCCACGGGCAGATCAACTGGCAATCGTCACATCCGTAAATACGGTTGCCCATGGCCTTGCGGTATTGTACCGGTATGGCGCCGCGCAGTTCGATGGTCAGGTAGGAGATGCACTTGCGGGCGTCGACCTGGTACGGACCGATGATGGCATTGGTCGGGCAAATGTCCATGCAGGCCCGACAACTGCCGCAGTATTCATTTTCAAACGGTGCATCAACGGGCAGGGGTAAGTCGGTGTAGATTTCGCCGAGAAAAAACCAGGAACCGGCCTTGCGGTTGATCAGGTTGCTGTGTTTGCCGATCCAGCCGAGACCGGCATTGCGGGCCAGGGCTTTCTCCAGCACCGGGGCGCTGTCCACGAACACCCGGTAACCGAAATCACCGATGAGTGATTCGATGAACCGCGCCAGCTTCTGCAGCCGGGCGCGCATTAATTTATGGTAGTCACGGCCCATGGCGTAGCGGGAGATGTAGGCAAGCCGGCGGTTGCCGAGCACGGTAGCGGGATGGGTCGCATCGGGGGGCAGGTAATCCATGCGCGCCGAGATCACCCGCACTGTGCCCGGCACCAGGTCCGCGGGCCGGCTGCGCCGGGTTCCGTGGCGCTGCATGTAATGCATTTCACCGTGCATGCCGGCATCCAGCCAGTCGATCAGGTGATGTTCATCCGCGTCGAGATCCGTTGTGGTAATACCGAGCTGTTGAAAACCCAGCAGCAGGGCTTGCGCCCGTATATCCTCTGCCAACGCGTGGTAGTCCGCAGTCTGTTTACAGGTTTTTGCCATGGCTGAATTATGAACGCGATCCGGTTCGGGATCATGCCCCGAATGCGGTGTTGTGAATCAGGCCGGCTCAGGCTGCGTTCGAGGTATCGCTGCGACAGTATTGTATGAGGTTCTTCAGTCATCCCGTTTGATTGTTGATTCAATTAATACATGGTTGAATATCCGGTTTAACAGCAACGTTGCTGTCGAATGTGATTACGCCATTGCAATCCCGAACACGCATGACGTATCCTGTAATGTTCATGTGCAGTGCAGCAAGTACTGCGCCAACGCTGATATGGGACTATATAATTGATAAACGAAGGGATTTAGAATCAGGGTAGTGGTGATACGCCAGACCGTGAGCACATTAACGGGACAACAGATCGATTGTCGGTACCAAATCGAGGCATATTTATTAATACGCGAATGACAGCGTTGTCATCGTTACAAGTCCCTGTAAAAACAAGGGTGATAAAAGATCGCCGTCATTCTCCGCATTTCCAGGTCGACTGGCCCGGATGTCTCTGACAGATATGAAATGGACTGATTGAATACACAATGTTTGATTATATAAATTCCTGGTACCGTCGGTACTTTACCGACCCGCAAGCCGCCTTGCTTGTGATTCTACTGTTGTTCGCCGGAGTGGTGCTTTATTTCCTCGGCAAGATGCTGGCGCCGTTACTGGCGGCGTTGATCATTGCCTACATGCTGGAAGGCCCCGTGCAGAAACTGCAACAGTACAGGACGCCCCGTTTGCTTGCGGTCAATGTGAGCTTCCTGCTGTTCCTGGTGTTCCTGTTGTTTCTGCTGATTGGCCTGATGCCTGTGCTGATGCGCCAGATCAGCCAGTTTTTCCAGGAAATGCCGGCCATGATCAATAACGGTCAGGAACTGCTGCTGCGCCTGCCAGAGCAGTACCCGAACATCATTTCCGAAGAAGCCGTATGGAATTTTATCGACACCATCCGTGGCGGTCTTTCAACGCTGGGCCAGAGTGTGCTGTCGATATCCGTTGCCTCCATTCCCGCCCTGCTTTCGATTATCATTTACGTGGTCCTGGTACCGTTGATGGTGTTTTTCTTTCTGAAAGACAAGGACAGGATCCTGCAATGGGTCAGCCGTTTCCTGCCTGCCGAGCGGCGCCTGGTCACCGAGGTATGGCATGAAATGGACGCCCAGATCGGTAATTACATTCGTGGCAAGGTTTATGAAATCCTCATCGTCGGCGGTGCGGCTTATGTGTTGTTCCAGTTTTTCGGACTCAACTTTGCCTACCTGCTGGCCTTGCTGGTGGGATTGTCCGTACTCATTCCCTACATCGGCGCCGCGGTGGTGACCCTGCCGGTTGCGCTGGTGGCCTATTTCCAGTGGGGTGTGGGACCGGATTTTACCTGGTTACTGATCTCCTACCTGGTACTGCAGTTTCTCGACGGCAACGTGCTGGTGCCCATCCTGTTTTCCGAAGCCGTTAACCTGCATCCCGTTGCTATCATCGTCGCCATACTGGTATTCGGTGGGCTGTGGGGTTTCTGGGGCGTATTTTTCGCCATACCGCTGGCGACGCTGGTGAAGGCGTTACTGGATATCTGGCCGACTACGCCGGAGACAGAAGCAGTGAGCAGTGAACAGTCAACAGAGAACAGGTAACAGGTAACAGGTGTCTGCCTTCAGGCTGACACCGTACGAACCGGCTGCAGGTGTCTGACTTCAGTCTGACACCGTATTGATGGCAGTGAATAGTAAATAGTGAACAGTGATTCGTGAGAATGGTAAGGGTTGACAGAGTACAGGTTTCACGCACGCCTTGCCCGCTCACCACTCACAGCATTAGCCGTTGGTCAAAAAATTAAATCACTCCGGCCCTTTTCCCCCTTGTTGTTAGCCCATTATTTGATCGTATTCGGCATGTGAACCAATCCAAAACCATAGAATACCGTCATCGACTTCCACACCGAGTGCACGATACTTAAGTCCGACTCGCACTGACCGGTATCGACCGATGGATTTAAAATGCAATGATGGATGTGTTGAATTTGCCTGGAGAATCTGGAAATTTTTATCAGCGAGAGAGCGAATAGAGGCGGGTAATTTTTCATAACACTCCCAAAATTTACGGGAGGCATGATGCTTCACAAGCCTTTGCTCTCGCCCCTTTCATGCTCTTCCAGGGCTTCCTGCGCAATTTTGTCAAGTTTGCCCGATTGGGCATCCTCCTCAATCTGAGCGTCCCATACTTCAGAATCAAATTCCTGAAACCAGTTTCGGAATTCAGACAATTCCTTCTGGTTCAGGGATTGAACTTCTTTTTCAATGGTCTGTACTTTTGTCATAAATGTAATTTCATCAGAAAATACAAGACGATTCCAGATCTATGGGCTCCAAGGGTGGGTTCCAAGGGTCGGACCTGCGCAACCCACTGAAATCCAGACCAATTAATTCAGAAAAACCATGTTATCAGTCCTTAAACAGGCCATTTCAGGGCGAAAAAGGCTATTGTAAGCTCCGCGGTCCTGGTGGTCGGACACAACTGAACATACAATTCACACACGGCATGTATTCACTCTCTTAAAGCGCGATTTTCGATGCCAAAATGGACCTTTTAAGCGTTGATTATGCCGTTATTACGCGATGCTTTGCTTTATCAGTCAAACGGTTACGTAGGTCCGACCCCGCTCAGTTAAAAGCTTTTATTTATCTGAGGTATGACGATTAAGCTGTGCGGCGCAAACAAAGCGCAGCGTAGTTTGCGTCCGAACGAGCATCTTGCCAGGCGAATTTTTTCCAATGTTTCATGTACAGAAAGCCGAGTCCAACGATTGCCAATCCGTCGCACAACACTTTGGTCAAAATTAAATCACTCCGGCCCTTTTTCTGCAGACTATTGACGCCACAGTCGCTTGTTATGCGGCATTTAACGGGCGAATCCGTGCGACTTCTGACTTAAGCGCTTGGTTCGCTTCCCACAGATCGACTGCACGCTGGGCATTCAGCCAGAATTCTGCAGAGTTACCAAACAACCGCCCGAGCCGTATAGCCATTTCAGGACTGACCGCGCGCCGCTCCCTCAAAAGCTCATTAATCGATTGCCTTGAAACACCCAATGCTTCCGCTAGTGCCGATACGCTTAATTCGTAATCAGGCATGAAGTCTTCGCGCAGCATTTCCCCGGGATGGGTGGGCTTCCGCTTGATTCCAGTATTTCTAATAGCCATGTAGTCACCTCATTTAATGGTAATCGCAGACCTCAACCTCAAACGCATCACCATCTTCGAATCGGAAACAAATGCGCCACTGATCATTTATGGCGATGGCGTGCTGCCCTGCACGATCATCCGTGAGCTTGTGCAATTTGTTTCCAGGTGGAACCTTAAGATCATCGAGACAAGTTGCAAGATTCACATATTCCAGCTTCCTTGAAGCCCTTGCATGTATATCTGGCGGGAATTTCTTGGACTTTCCAGATTCATACAAGGCCCTGGTATGCTTGTCAGCGAAGGTCTTGATCATGCAACATAAATGTAATGCGTCACGTGACAGAAGTCAAGATGCTTTCGCTGACAGTTGGGATGCCGCATAACAGCGGAATTGAGTGGCGGCGTTTTGCGCCGTCCAGCTCGAATGACTGGTTAGGCTAGAATTCATCTTTTTGTTGTCTTTATGAAATCAACTATACCGTCAAATAACACTGAATATTTATCTGCTTTTTGTTCGAGGTATTTTTTTTCTAATCTATCTTTATTTTTTTCAATAATATCGTTTTTTAATTCGCTTGGATTTATTTGCTTTCTCGAATATTGAAGATATGAAGAAACAAATGCCAATCCGTCGCACAACACTTTGGTCAAAATTAAATCACTCCGGCTCTTTTTCTGCTCTCTCACCACTCACAGCATTAGCCGTTAGTCAAAAAATTAAATCACTCCGGCCCTTTTTCTGCGCAGTTTTTTAGCCATAAGTATTTACTACTAATGATAGTCGACAATTTCAACATCATAAGCAAAGTGGGCAGGCTAATATCCTATTAAATTAATCATCTAAAAATTGTGACAAATCAATTGAACCAGGTTGTACGTTACCACTTGGAACAGCATGCAATGTATATTCAACAATAGTATTGTAATAATAATTAGCATCTGATGTTGTTATAAAAGGATCATAATCTGGGTATGTAAATGCATTCATATTATGCATAAATTTTTGACATACTCTACTAAAATCATTGCCGGTCGCAAATTGAGTGCCGAAATATCCTTCAGGCACATTCAGTATTTTTGCCTTATCTTTTGCGCGCACATAAAATGACAAAACAGTGCTACCAGATTTATTTTTTAATTTAACTAACGCGTCTTGTGAAGTTCCATTATGGATATTGATTTCATGTTCACCACGTGATTTTTGCACAAATACCTCGGCCGTATAAGGTCTTTCGCCAGCATTATCAATACACCATTGCATTTCAGCAATTCTGCCGTCTCCTAATGTGATATATTTCTGGGATACGTAACCAACATCTCCGTTTATTGTTTTAACATAAATCCAGTCTGATTGGGCTTCATTTTCTTGTATTTTTTCAAGTGTGTCGTACTGTTTCAAAACAGTAATAACATCAGAGCTTGTTGTAGGCCCTTCCCTTAAATTCAATGAATGTATATTTACATAATACAAAGCTTTATTGGGTGATTTGCTTTCTGATTCAATAAAATCCTCAGCTCTCGATTTGTTGTCATCAAGTGGTTGCGCGGTGGATGGATCGAATACTCTGGGTTCAATAAGCTTTTCGGAACCCGGTTTGTTTTGTTGTGTATAATCAGATGGGGCATCCAGAAACGCATCGATATCGTCGATAGTTTCGGAACCCGGTTTGTTTTGTTGTACATAATCAGGCTGGGAAGTATGTTTGTATTGCGCATTAGAAACTGGTTCTTTAACCGCATTAACATTATTGTCGTCTTTTAATATTCCAATTCCTATATAAACTATAAAATATAGAAAAAAACCTATAATTGTAATATTCCATACAAACGCGATTGCATATCCAATGCCCTTAAATAACTTGTTTAATAATGTATTTAATAAATTTATTGAGCTTGCTAAAAACGACCTTTTATAGGTTTCATGTCTGTTAGTGTGATAATTGCCAGCGCCATCAAATTGTTGGTAAAAATCACCATAATCTAATGTGCTCCAGTATTCCGTGTTGTTTAAATTAAGAGATGATCTAATCGCTCCAATTAGGGTAAGTGTCCTATGTATTCTATCGTATGAAGTTTTTCGCTCATGGTGTAAAAGTACTGCTTCAGCATCTTTTCTGTCAGCGTCAGAACAATTAAATAATGCTTTCTTGATTTTGTCTCTATCTGAACAATAAGCTTCAAGAGCTAATCTGCGGTACAGGTCTTTCATTGCTGTAATAGGTAATCATATGCTGACTGAATTCTTTGCATAGTTTTGTTAGCAGTTTCAACAGCATCTCTTCCAAGAGATTCGAATTTATCTGGATGATGAATCTTAACCAATCTTCTATATGCAGTTTTGATTTCTTCAATTGTTGCATCGGCAGTCAAACCAAGAATGGCAAGCGAATTTATGTATTCATTAGAATAAAATTCCACATTACCTTTATTTTTAGTGGAGGAATATTGGTCATTGTAATATTTATAATCGGATTTTTCGTTAACATATCTTTCCCAAAATGCGTGACTGCTAATATCATTTGGTAATCTGAATTTTCTTCCAACGCATTCTTCATATATTTTTTCAAATTTTGACGGAGTTAATCCAATAAAATCTACAATGAAACGTAGAATTAAGTTCTCAGATATCGAAAGTCTTCCATCTGCTACCGCAACTCCAATCGAAAGCTCTGCTAATGATATTTTTTGTTCATCATTGAGAAGATTTTTCATAAGTGAACAAGCCAATACAAAATCTGTTACATTTTTATTATTAATAATCTGTTTTAACGTATTAGTATCAACATTGTCAGTGCTATCTGGAAAAATTTCATTTACGAAATTATTTTCTTGTTCGGAATATTGATCATCTGATAAAGCAATCCATACCAAAATAAATTTAACGCAAACACCAAGATTGTTATAGTGTGCTAATACGTCTTTGAAAGTTCTCATTAGATATTGCTCTCAGATCTTTAGACAATATTGTTAGGGTTCATAATCCAGGTGCACTATCTTCGACGGAAAGCCGAGGCAGCGCCACCGTCTGCAGAGAGGCACCGCGTGCTCTATAACCGGTAACCCGTATACTGGTGACAGTTAGGGTTGTCCATGTTGATCGCATTATTAAGCGTCCATGTCCAGATATATCCAATCGATGATCTTAAGTCGGAAGGATTCTAGTCGTTGTGCTACTTGCCCTATTAGCGCGAAATCCGACTGAAAATCTTCAGGCATCAGCGACTCTTCCACCTCTTCTCGTTCTCCTTTGCTGCTTCGAAGTTTCGAGGACTCTCGTAACAATCCTTGCCTGCCTTCAACGTTTTGCCAATCAGTGTACTTGGAATGCACCAACTCATTCCTTCGTTCGCCGAGCTTTTGAAGGTCCGTCATCAGCTTGTGAAATTCCGCAATCTGTTCCTCAAACGAACCTTTCCGAACTGCTAAAAACCGGGAGAACAAGACATCTACCGTTTTGAGTCTCTTCGAGTATTCTAGCTCGTTGATCAAAATATTAACCATTTCATCGTCCGCTTTGGCGAGAAGACGCATCAGATCCGAGACGCCATCCTCAAACCTCTGAAACTTGGCTACGAAAAACCCGAGTTGGTGATAGCTGGTAGGTTCCATAGGCGCCTAACAGATAAGCATTTATCCGCTGTGCGCAGCATGGCGGATAAATGTTTGTTGGACTAAGCCGCCCATCAGGTTACCGGGACTTATAGATAGGGGATTGTATTAACCGGGCCGGTAGCGTGGCGGCGGCGAGGCAGTGAACGGGCGTTCGGATGCACGGTTTCAAGGCCGATAGGACCATGTAGAGACTCCCTGTGTCGTTCTGTGACGGACACTGTAGCGCGATCTTTCGCCACAATCCAATCCCAGGCCGAGCGCGGCCGCACCCCTTGGCGGGGTTGGCAACGACACCCTCTTGGGCGCCCAGGCCAGGCCGGTAGTCGTCATCCCGGCCCCACCGCGCAAACAGATGCAGCAACGACTCACCGAGCAGCACCTGGCGGTCCTTGCCACCTTTGCCCCGGGTCACTCTTAACAGACGGCGCTCGCCATCGATATCGCTGACCCGTAGCGCCATCGGCTCGCTGACCCGCAGACCACAACCATAACAGGTGGTCAGCATCATTCGGTGTTTGCGGTTCGCCACCGCCGCCAGCAGCCGCGCCACTTCATCACGGCTCAACAACTCGGGAATGCGCTGCTTGCGTTTGGGTGTGTTGAGCGTCAACTCCACATCGCTCCAACCCAATACCTGAAGATAGAAAAAGCGAATACCGTTCAGATAGAGACGGCGGGTGGCGGGTGACAGCTGTCGTTCTTTCACCAGATAGAGAAAGTAAGCTTGCAATTGCGCTGTCGTTAATTGATCAGGCGAACAGCGATAGTGCTTCACCAACTGAAGCACGGCATCCAGATAACTGCGCTGGGTCCGTACCGCAAAACCACGCACCAGCATGGCGTCGATCATCTTTTGACGTAGTGGGGTCATGACTTATCTCCTGTGTTAAATCCCCGGATGGGGTAGAGATAAGTATGGAAAATGGTGCCGGTAATCGAAGGGAAAAAGCCCCGCGTAAGCGGTTTAGTTCAACACTGGTGATAGGTGAATTCCACATAGCACCGATATGGTGGAAAAACATCCGGGAATGAATCGGTTCATTTCCTGAATCATTATTGCAATTTCCCTATAAAGAGATAATGAATGTATTACAAGGAGATTAGCACATGGAGGTGTTACGTCAATTTGGTCAATCTCTGCCTGGAGGTTTCCGGCATGACATATTCTGATTTCCTTAATTACAGAATCTCCGTCGCCGCATCCGCCAGCCGTGAACGTTCCCCTCTGCGTAATGTGATGTGTCCGCTGTGCGGCCAGGTCTTGAAACGGTCCACCACGTAGGTCAGGCCCGAGGTGGTTTCGGTAAGATACGGTGTATCGATCTGGTTGACGTTGCCGAGACAGATGATCTTGCTGCCGGGACCGGCGCGGGTGATCAGTGTTTTCATCTGTTTGGATGTGAGGTTCTGTGCTTCATCGATGATGATATAGCGATTCAGGAACGTGCGCCCGCGCATGAAGTTGAGCGAGCGCAGTTTGATGCGCTTGTTGAGCAGGTCCGCCGTGGCGGCGCGGCCCCAGTCGCTTTCGTCCTCGGACTGGGTCAGCACTTCGAGGTTGTCCAGTAGCGCTCCCATCCAGGGCGCCATTTTTTCTTCTTCCGTTCCCGGGAGAAAACCGATGTCTTCACCCACCGGTACGGTGACGCGGGTGATGATGATTTCACGATAGAGTTTGGTTTCCATGGTTTGCACCAGCCCGGCGGCGAGGGCGAGCAGGGTTTTACCGGTGCCGGCCGCGCCCAGCAGGGTGACCAGATCCACTTCCGGGTCCATGAGCAGGTTCAGTGCAAAATTCTGTTCGCGGTTGCGGGCGTTGATGCCCCACACGGCGTTACCGTTACGGTAGTCCTGCACCACCCGCAACGTGGTGCCGCCTTCATCGATTTTTTCGACCAGGGCTTCGAAGCCATTGCCGGCGAACAGGCACTGGTAGGGATAGGAATCTTCCAGTGGAAACTGTTCGATTCGGTAATAGGACTTGCGCTCGGATTGCCAGGATTTCAGATCATCGATCTGTTGGTTCCAGAAGTCATCGTCGAGTTCGGTGAGGCCGGTATAAAGCAGATCGACATCATCCAGCACCTTGTCGTTGTAATAGTCTTCGGTGTTAATGCCCAGCACATGGGCCTTGATGCGCAGGTTAATGTCCTTGGAAACGAGGATTATCCTGCGCCCTCTCCAGGTTTCCTGCAGCGACAGCGCCATGGACAGAATCGAGTTGTCGGTGTTTTTACCCGGCAAATGGGCCGGTAGTTCGATCTTCAGGGTCTGGGTTTGCAAAAACAGCCGCCCGCTCGGGGCCACACCGCCGTTGACGCTTTGCAGTGAGGACAGTTCGAGGCCGTTGGTAATGGCTTCATGATCGGCGCCTTCCACCAGTTCATCGAGGAAGCGGCTGACCTGGCGCACGTTGCGGGCTACTTCGGAGGTGCCTTTCTTGGCGGCGTCCAGTTCTTCCAGAACCACCATGGGCAAAAACACATCATGCTCGTGAAAGCGGAAAACGGCCGTGGGATCATGCATCAGAACATTCGTGTCGAGCACGATCAGATGCCGTGAATTTTCGTTGGGCATTACTTACTGGTCTGGGTTATGTAAAGTTGAGAAGTCGTCGGGTGTGGCGGATTCGCCGAATGAGATAAAGCGTAGTGCTGGTAACATGATTGTACGAATGATTGTATGTCCGGTATATGACGGTTATTTGACCGGCTCCATGATAGCGTCGAGATTGAGCCGATCACAGAAATCCATGAAATCACTGCGCAGGGTGGCAATGGATGTGTCGGTCGGTATGTTGATGGTCATGTGCAGCGAGAACATGGTGGTGTCCGAGAACGCCGCCTTGTAGGTATGGGTGTACATGTCCTGGATAATGACATCATTTTCCGAAATGAAGCGAGCGATTTCATGGACCATGCCGCTGGAATCCGCGGCGACAACGTCAATGGCATAGGGCATGAAGCCCTTGCCGGGTCCACCGGACTTGGTGCGTTGAGTAGCTATCTTCAGTCCCAGCTCCTTGCCCATTTTGCCGACGTGATCCTCGATCTTGGCAATGGCGTCCCAGGGGCCGGAGACCATGACAACCAGGGTGAATTCCTCACCCAGCAGCGCCATGCGGCTGTCAATGATGCTGCAACCGCACTGGCGAATATCTTCACAGACACGGCCGATCAACTGCGGGGAGTTCGGCCCCAGGGCAGTAAGCACCAGGAAATTCTTCATTTGGATCGGATCAGTCCAGGGTGGCCGGCGCGTGGCTCGGGATAGTTCCTGATAATAACAGGTAAATCAATCTGTTGGTTGTCTCTGGTAAGCTTGTCATAAGGATTGCAGATAAGTACCATACCTTACCCTGCAAATTGTGCCAAGCCACATGGCCTGCTGATTTGCCTGGCATCCCGGGATGCCTGTTACAAGGTATCCAGGATCCGGGACCTGTTATTGAATCGAACATTCTTTGAGCATGATTACCTTATATATTTATCTATGACGAATAAACCTGGTGGCAGCATGGTGGCCATAGCAACACCCATGCAAACGGGTGTGGCACCGGATACCCCCCTGGATAACGACGCACTCGCCGCACTGATTGAATTTCACATCCGGAATGACACCGACGCCATCGTCGCCGTCGGCACCACGGGTGAGTCGGCAACGCTGGATACACAGGAACACAGCGATGTCATCCGCCGGATCGTCAAACTGGTGGACGGCCGTATCCCGGTCATCGCCGGTACCGGCGCCAATTCCACCTCCGAAGCCATACACCTGACCCAGGCGGCCCGTGGCGCCGGGGCGGATGCCTGCCTGCTGGTGACACCGTATTACAACAAGCCGACCCAGGAAGGTCTGTACCAGCATTACAAGGCTGTCGCCGAAGCCGTGGACATTCCGCAGATATTATATAATGTACCCGGGCGCACGGCCTGTGACATGCTGCCGGAGACCGTGGTGCGCCTGTCCGATATCGATAACATCATCGGGGTCAAGGAGGCAACCGCTGATATCGACCGGGTCGATGCGTTGCGCGCGGGTTGTGGCGAGGATTTCCTGATCCTGAGCGGTGACGATGCGACGGCCTGCGACTTTATCCTGCGCGGAGGGCATGGCGTGATCTCGGTAACGGCCAACGTTGCGCCCAAAGCCATGCACGATATGTGCGTTGCGGCCGCGGCCGGCGAGGCGGACCGGGCCCGCGCAATCGATGCCACGATCGCCGGGCTGCATGAAAAACTGTTTGTGGAAGCCAATCCCATTCCTGTGAAATGGGCCTTGCACAGAATGGGGCTGATCGAGGCGGGCATTCGATTGCCGCTGACCTGGTTATCGGCACAATTTCACGATGAAGTATTGATGGCCATGCGTAGCGCAGGCTGTATAGAGTAAATGATGATAAACAGCATTGGTTTGAAACGGGTTTTGACAATCACCGGCCTGGTCCTGATGGCAGGTTGTGGAAATATTCCCAAATTGGACGAAGTTCTGCCCGATAAACGCGAGCAGTACCAACGCAGTCGCAGCTTGCCGGATCTCGAGGTACCGCCCGATCTGACTCTCGAACAGGCCGATGAGACCATGGAGATCCCGGGTGAGGAACCCGCCACCCTGAGCGAGTACCAGCGTCAAAGGCGGCAGCGCAGCGGCCAGTCGACGGCACTGCAAACCCTGGAATCCCACTTTCCCGGAGAACAGGTGCTGGCGGTGCAAGGTACGCCGGCAGATGTCTGGCCGAAATTACTGGCGTTCTGGGAACTCAAGGGCTACCCGCCCGAACTCTCGGATCCGGAACTCGGCGTAATGGAGACCGCATGGGTGGTGGATGGCAAGACCCGGGAGCGTTTCAAGGTCTTCGCGGAACCCGATGAAACCGGGTTGAACACAGTCCTGTTGATTTCCAGCGAACGTGAGGAAAATGTGGGCCTGGATGATGACAACCCCGAGTGGCTGATCAGCGACAGTGACAGCCGCAAGGAGAAGCAACTGGTCGCTGAACTACGCAGTGAATTTTTCACAGAGGCCCCGGTGGCGGCTGCCACATCGACCCCACGCGACAGCGCGGCAGCGGAGCCGGCCGGTGGCTGGAACGATCCCGATGCCTCCGCGGCGAGCCCGTCGCTACAGGCCGAGATAGTGGATGCCGGCGACAGCCGCTATTTCCTCACCATCCCCGAAGAGTACACCCGAGCCTGGCGCCGTACCGAGTCATTGCTACTGGAAAGCGGGCTTTTTATCGAGGACAAGGACCAGGAACGTGGCCTTTATTTCGTGTTCTTTGCCAGCCAGAACGCCGCCGGGGAAGAGAAGGGTTTTTTCTCGAAACTTAAATTCTGGGGTGATGATGAACCGCAGGGCAAAGCCTACCAGATCAGCCTCACCGGCGTGGGTGATAACACCGAGTTGGTGGTGCTGAATGAAGAAGGCGACTGGGAAACCGGTAATGACGCCGGGGAGATCCTGTCCTTGCTGCAGAAACGGTATAACGGCATCTGATTCAGATATCAGACTTCAGATCTCAGATATCAGATCCCGGATGCCAGATATCTGAAATCTGAGATCTGAAGTCTGATATCTGATCACTTCCTCCGATGGTGACTAATCAACCTTTTCCGCTTGGCCTTCTGCCGGTCAGTCAGTATATTTTTCCGTCCCGCGTAGGGATTTTCACCCTGGCGGTAATCAATCAATACCGGCACGCCTTTCAGCTTCAACGCACTCTGGAAATACTTGCACAGGTATCGATGATAACTGTCGGGGATGGATTTGACCTGGTTGCCGTGGATGATGATCCGCAGCGGGTTATGCCCGCCGATATGGGCGTAGCGCAGTTTGATGCGGCGGCCGCGCACCAGCGGAGGTTGATGTTCCTGTACCGCGCGTGACAGCAGGTCGGTCAACTCCGCGGTGGATATGCTGATGAACAACTGTTTGCCGATGCGCCTGACCGACTTCATGAGGTTGCCGACGCCGCTGCCGTGCAGGGCCGAAATAAAATGTATGACCGGCTGCTGCAGGAAACGCAGTTTGCGATCCAGTTGGGCGCGGATCAGGTTGCGTTGATCCGGCTCCATGCCATCCCACTTGTTGACGGCCAGGATCACGGGCTTGCCCTGTTCCTGGGTCAGGCCGATGAGGTGCAGGTCCTGATCGGTGATGGCCTCGCTGGCGTCCATCACCATGATCACCAGGTTGGCACTGTCCACGGCCTTGAGTGCTTTTATGACACTGAATTTCTCCACTTCATCGACAATGCGTGAACGCCTGCGCACCCCGGCCGTATCCATGAGCACATAAGGGGTGCCTGCATAATTAAACGGGACGGCGATGCTGTCGCGGGTCGTGCCCGGATGATCGCAGGTCAGCATTCTCTCGGATCCAATAATGCGGTTGATCAGGGTTGATTTGCCGACATTGGGCCGTCCCACCACGCTGATACGCAGACCCTCTTCGAGGTTTTCTTCCGGCTCCGGCCGTATATCCATATCGCGTACGATGGCATCGAACAATGCGCCGACACCATCACCGCGTTGCGCTGATATGGCCTGCAGGTTGTTTAGCCCGAGGGCATGGAATTCAGCGCTGACCATGTCGAGATCGTGGCCTTCGGTCTTGTTGATGGCCAGATAGAGATGCGGATTCAGCGGGCGCAGGTCCTGCGCCAGTTGTTCATCAGCGGCGGTCAGGCCGTCACGTCCGTCGACCAGCCAGATCACGGCGTCGGCCTCGCGCGCTGCCTGCAGTGCCTGGGCCTCGACCCGGCGTTGCAAATCATCGTGGTCTGGATTGCTGTCACCGACTCCCCCGGTATCGACCAGGATAAAGGAGACATCACCGTGGCGCCCGATGCCGTATTGCCGGTCGCGCGTGATCCCGGGGCGATCGGCAACCAGGGCGTTACGGGTGCCGGTCACACGGTTGAACAGCGTCGACTTGCCGACGTTGGGGCGGCCAACAATGGCGATCACCGCGCTCATAGGTTATCCGGGTTTGTTACTGGTAAGTAAAGGCACCGAGGGTGCCGTTACTGCTGTATGCGTAGATGATGTCCTGGTAGGCCACGGGCGGGGCAATAATGCGCTTCTTGGTGAACTGGTGGCGGGCCACGAATTCGCCGGTCTCGCTGTCCAGCCAGTGCAGATAACCTTCAAGATCGCCGATGACCACGTAATTGCCGATGCTGGCCGGCGCAGTGGCCGCCCGTGACTTCAGACTCTCCTGTTTCCAGACTGAACTGCCGGAAAAGCGTTCCAGCGCCCAGATGTTGCTTTCGTCATCGGTCAGGTAAACATGCCGCAGGTCCAGACCGAGCCCGGCGTAGGACGGGATATCCCGGCTCCATTGCAGCTGGCCGGTTTGCAGATCCACGGCGGCGATATTGCCCTGGAATGTGGCCACGTAGATGACACCTTCACGGATGATGGGTTCGGAATCGATATCCACCATGCGATCCAGTTCTGAACGCCCGGAAGCCTGTGCGATTTCGGTTTCCCACAACAATTTGCCGGTGCGCAGATCCAGGGCCACGAGCTTGCCGCCGTCAAAACCGGTGATGACCAGTCCCGAGTGAATGACCGGCGCACTGGTGCCGCGCAGTGTCAACGCCGGTACCGTGCGATCATAGATCCAGAGCCGACTGCCGGTATCGCCACTGAGTCCGAATATCTTGCCGTCAATGGAGCGAACGACAACGATATTGTCATCGGCTTGCGGCGCGGCGAGCACTTCACTGGATACGCGGCTTTTCCAGAGAAATTTTCCCTGATCCGCGGAATACGCCAGGACCTCGCCTTCGCTCGTTCCCAGCAGTATCAGGCCGCCCCCCGCGCCCGGACCCCCGGTTACCGGGTGATCGGTGTCCACGCGCCAGATTGCCTTACCACTGGTGGCATCGATGGCCGAAAGCTCTCCGTTACTGTCGGCAATATAGACATGGTTATCGTAAATGGCCGGGGTCAGTTTCAGATACAACGATTCGTATCCTTTACCGACGTTTTTGGACCAGACCTCGATGATGTTGATTCGTTGCGCGATCTCCGCCAGTGGTGTCGGTGGTTCGGAGTTATCGACACCGACGAATTGTGAACTTAGCTTGTTCATGGTGCCGCAACCGGACAGCACCAGGACAAGGGACACCAGGGCGAGACGCACCATCATCAGTTTACCGGCGCACTCACGGATTCGAGTTTCAGTGACAGCAGTTCATGTGCATTACTGCCCGGCGTAGTCATGGCCAGCGCCGTGTTGTAGGCTTTCCTGGCGGCATCGGTGTTGCCCTGGCGCGATAGAATGTCGCCTTTCAACTCCTCGGCAATTGCGGAAAGTTTGCCGAAATCCTTGCTGCCCAGCAGCTTCAGGGCGGCGTCAAGTTCTTCCTGTTCCAGTAATACGCGGGCAAGACGCACATCGGCCAGCAAGCGCAGTTCACGCGTCGGGGCATTCTGGCCGGCATACTCGAGCTGCTTGCGGGCGCCGGTAAAATCCCCGTTCTCGACATCCAGTTTTGCCAGATTCAGCGCGGCGTAGATGGCATAGGTGGTCGATTCGTAGTTATCCAGTAATTGCCGGGCTGCATCGCGCGCGGATTCATCATTTTTATTACGGATACTGTTGACCATCGTCTGATAGATATCGGAAGCGGCTTCGGCCTGTTGCTGTTGATAGGCTTGCCAGCCGCGCCAGCCGAAAATAGCACTGAGCCCGATGACAAGGCCAACCACGATAGGAATGCCGTTTTCCTTCCACCATTGTTTTACCGCTTCAATCTGTTCTTCGTCTGTCTTGTAGGTTTCCAACTTAATCTCCCAAAACCAAAAATGTGTGCCCACGGGGCGGCGGGATTCCGGCCGCTGCCGGTATAACAACCGGGATTATCGCAGGTTTCCGTCCAACCGGTGCAAAGCGGTTAGCGGAGTGTGCAATCAGTGCCTGAACCTGCCACGGGGTTACTGCCTCGTTCGGGTGAAAAGGCCACGAGGCGATGGATCATAATGATGCTTGGCCTTCAGTTCAAACCGCTTGCAGGCGCGCGGCCAGATGAACGGCCAGGGAATTCTGGCCGATTCGCTCCTGTTCGGCCTGGTCGCGCAGGGATTTGATACTCACCTCCTGGCTGGCGGCCTCATCCGCACCCAGCACCAGGGCCAGCCGGGCGCCGGATTTATCCGCTTTTTTGAACTGGTTTTTGAGACTGCCGCCGCCCAGGTGAGTGACCAGCCTGAGCCAGGGCAGTTGCTCACGCAGGCTTTCAGCCAGTGCCAGGCCGGCGGCCCTGAATTCATCACCGGCGATGATCAGGTAGGCATGCGGGTCGCTATCCGGCAGGCGGTTCGTGCTGCTTTCCATCAGGCCGATCAGCCGTTCCAGTCCCATGGCAAAGCCGATGGCCGGCGTCGGTTGCCCGGCGAAATGCTCGACCAGACCGTCGTAGCGGCCGCCGGCGCAGACGGTGCCCTGGGCGCCGAGATCGTCCGTGATCCACTCGAACACGGTTCGGCCGTAGTAATCCAGTCCCCGGACCAGACGGGAATTGATCACGTAGTTCAGCTGTTGCCGGTCCAGGTATTCGCACAGGCTCTGAAAGTGTTCCACGGACTCGTTGTCGATGTAGCCGGAAAACTCCGGGGCATCGTCGATAAGCGGGCGCATGTCCGGATTCTTGCTGTCGAGTATGCGCAGGGGGTTGTTTTCCAGCCGGGTCAGGCTGTCCTTGTCGAGTTGATCCTGGTGGGCGCTGAAATAGTCCACCAGCACCTTGCGATAGGCAGCGCGTGATTCCGGGGTGCCCAGGCTGTTGATTTCCAGGCGCAGGTTGGCAAGACCCAGGCGCTGCCAGAGGCGCGCGCACATCAGGATCATCTCGGCATCGATGTCCGGTCCGGGCAGGCCGAAGGCTTCCACGCCAATCTGGTGAAACTGCCGCTGCCGGCCTTTCTGCGGACGTTCATGTCGAAACATGGGGCCCATGTACCAGAGTTTACGGACCTGGTTGTGAAACAGGCCGTGCTCCAGCCCGGCGCGTACACAGCCGGCCGTACCCTCCGGTCGCAGCGTCAGGCTGTCGCCGTTGCGGTCCTCGAAGCTGTACATTTCCTTGGCGACAATATCGGTCAACTCGCCGATGGATCGTTGAAACAACTCGGTTTTTTCAACGATGGGCAGCCGAATCTCCTGGTAGCCGTAGGTGTCGAGCAGACTGCGTGTGAGCGCCTCCAGGTGCTGCCAGCGGGGTGTGTCCTCCGGCAGGATGTCGTGCATACCGCGGATAGCCTGAATTTTACCGCTCAAGGTAATCCCCTGTTTTTGTCTGACGAAAATGAATCCGGTGAATTGTAACAGTGAAACCGCGACGATCCCTGCAGTGCGGTTATTCTCCCAGTTGGAAGCGGGCCACACCGGCGCTGGAATGCGGGCCGAGGTCGAATGGCTTGCCGTTCCAGTTGACGCTGACCCCTTCGGCGTTACCCAGCACTACGGACAGCGGTAACTCGCCGTCCACCTCGATGGTCTCGCCCGGTTTGGCGATGTCGAGGTAGAGCTTTTCGTCATTGGCGTCGCGGATCTCGATCCAGGCTTCCTCGTTGACGGTGATCACCAGCCCGGCGGACGGGGCTCCGGCAACGGGTGTTTCCACGGCGGTACTGTCTGCAGTTTCGGCCGCCGGGGTCGCTGGGCCGACACCTTCATCGATGTCGAGTATCGGCGGGTTAGCGGCGGGATCCGGGATATCCGGTTTAGTGCCGCCGGGGGCATCGATTGCGCTATCAGGCGCCCGGTAAAACGGGTCATCGGGGTGGATGATGCTGGGATACGTATAATCAAAGCCGCCGGGATAGGGCCCCCCCGCGCTGACTGCATCGGTATCGACCTGCTGATTGCCATGATCGACGATGAACTTGCTTTGCCACCAGATCAACAACAGCAGCACCAGTCCCAGCGAGATCAGGTAGGTCATGATCTTGACCGGTTTATCGGTACTGCTGAACTGCGAGGGCCTGGAGACCTGGGGCAGTATTTCGGGACCGGATCCTGTTGATGTGCCGGAATCAAACAGCCGGATGAGTTCATCGCTGTCCAGGTCGAGATGTCGCGCCACGCTGCGAATGTAGCCTTTGGTGTAGGTGGGTGCGGCGAGCCTGTCGAACTGGTCGGTTTCCAGGGCATCGATGATCGTCACCTGCAGATGCAGCATATTGGCCAGATCTTCCCGTGAGAGTTGCTTTAACTCCCGTCCCGCGCGCAGCCGTTCACCGACAGTCTGACTGCTCTGGTCGTGGGTATCTTCTTCGCTCATGGTCACAGGGTGGATTGCCTCAGCAGTTGCGCCTCCCGGCTGTCCGGAAAGTTATTCTTCAATAACAGGGCATAGCTGGCTTCGGCGTCCCGATCCCCGAGTGCCCGCTCGATACGCACGCCCAGCCACAGGCTGCGGGGGTTGTGTGAACCGGTTTCCGAGTAGCGTTGCAGGTAGGCGCGGGCGGACAGATGATTGCCGTTCTCAAGGTTGATCTCGGACAGATTGATCAACGCCAGCGCCATTTGCGGTTCTTTCTCAAGCGCCTTGCGAAAGTAGTCTTCAGCCTGTTCCCGGCGATCATTTTTCAGCGCGCAGAGACCGGCGTTGGTATAGGCGATTTGCGGAGAATCATACAGTGGATTTTCCGCAGCCTTTATAAATGAGCTCTCGGCTTCATCCAGTCTGCCGGTGGCGCAGAGAAACTGGCCGTAGTTGTTGAGAGTGGGCGAATCATTGGGGTATTTCGACAGGGCGCGTTTGAAATACCGTTCGGCATCTTCATTGCGTCCCATGCGTTGATGCAGGATCCCCAGCACATTCAGCGTGGCGTAATAATCCGGATCAGCACGCAGGGCCTTCTCGAGCTTCTCCAGGGATTTTTCATAATCACCCTGTTCCATGTAGGCCGTGCCCAGACGCAGGTTGGCAAGCGCTACATCGTTGGTGCGCGTTTCGGTGCGGCTCATTGGCCGGATGCCGGCCGGTGTGCAGGCGGAAACCATGAGTACGGTCAGTGTAAAAATACAAATCTGTCTGCAGCCGTATCTCAATGAGTCACCTTCTCTGGTTGATGGCGTTGAGCCCTGGCCCGGACCTGCCCGACCAGTTGTCCGCAGGCCGCGGCAATATCGTCACCACGGGTCTTGCGCGTCGTGGTGACGAAACCACCCTTGACCAGGATGTCCCGGAAGGCATCGATTCGGTTGCGGTCCGGGCAGTGGAATTCTGCACCGGGAAAGGGGTTGAAGGGGATGAGATTGATCTTGGCCGGGATGTCTGCCAGCAGCCGGACAAGTTGCCTGGCCTGGGCCGTGTCGTCATTCACCCCGTTTAACATGACATATTCGAAAGTTATTGATTCCCCGCCTTGTATCTTGGCATAACGCTTACAGGCTGCCAATAGTTCGGCCAGGGGATATTTCCTGTTTATAGGGACGATGCGATCCCGGATTTCGTCGTTAGCGGCATGCAGGGAGACAGCCAGGGCAACGTTGCACGACTGTGCCAGACGGTCAATACCGGGGACAACACCGGCGGTACTCACCGTCACCCGGCGTTTGGCCAGGCCGTAGGCCTGATCGTCGGTCATCAGGCGCAGCGCCGGCAGCACGTTGTCGAAATTCAGCAGCGGCTCACCCATGCCCATCATGACCACGTTGGTGATGCGATGCTGTTTGTCACGAAATTGATGCAGTTGGTCCATGGCCAGCCACAATTGCGCGATGATTTCCGCCGTGCTCAGGTTGCGATTGAAACCCTGTTTGGCGGTGGCACAGAAGCGGCAGTCCAGCGGACAACCTACCTGAGAGGAAATACACAGGGTGCCGCGGTTTTCCTCGGGTATAAAAACGGTTTCCACGCAATTGCCGGTAGCGTCCAGTTGCATGAGCCATTTTTGCGTGCCGTCCACCGAAGTTTGTGTATGAGTGATGACGGGCAGCCTGATTTCCGCCCGCTCCGGCAGGCTGCTGCGCAGGAGCTTGCTGAGATTGGTCATGGCGTCAAAATCCGTCACGCCCAGTTGATGGATCCATTTGACGATTTGCGTGGCGCGGAAGGGTTTTTCACCCATATCCTCGAAGAACGCCTGCATGGAACCGCGATCCAGATTCAATAAATTGACCGGATCAGCCATCGGACTCAACGTGTGCGCGGACAGATTTCGCTGTCTTCGAAAAAAAACCCGATCTCCCATGCCGCGGTTTCCGGGCTGTCGGAGCCATGCACCGCGTTTTCCTGGACCGCGGTATCCGGGTCGTTGACAGCAAACCGATCACGAATAGTGCCGACCAGGGCTTCATCCACCTTGGTGGCGCCCATGAGCTTGCGGTAGCGGGCAATGGCGGACTCGCCTTCCAGCACCTGTACCATGACCGGGCCGGAGGTCATGAATTCGATGAGATCTTTGTAAAACTTCCTTTCCTTGTGAATCTCGTACAATTGCTCGGCCTGTTCGCGCGTCAGGTGCAGCATTTTTGCCGCTATGATTTGCAATGAGTGCTCTTCGATCATCTGGTAGATACCACCGATGACATTGCGACTGACGGCATCGGGTTTGATGATGGAAAGCGTACGTTCTATTGACATGCCGAAGCTCCATTAATGCTTGAAATAGCGGTATAAATCAGGTGGATGCGTGTGGCGCGATTATACGCAATCGCCGGGGTGAAACAACTGTATTGTCCGCGGGATCGCGGTTATTCGGCGCTGTTCAGCGAGGATTCCCCGAATTTCTCCGGCAACACCTGAATCAGCCCGTATTCAACCCGCACCGGGTAACGGGCAACCGGTTCGTACGCCGGCGGAGTCAGTGCGGCCCCGGTCCTGATATCGAAACGGGCGCCATGATGCGGGCAGATCACCTGCTCGCCATCGAGCTGTTGTGTCGCAGGCAGGCCGCAACCGAGCATGGGACAGGCATTATGTGTGCAGATGTTGTCGATGGCATGCAGTTCACCGTCAAGATTGATGATGGCGATACAATGGTCGCCGTTTTCCACCACCCGGGCGTCACCGGGCGGCAACTCATCAAGCAGCGCCACGTCGATCCATTCAGTCATCAGTACATGCCGGTTTGTAAACGTGCTGCCTCGGACATCATATCCTGTGACCAGGGCGGATCGAAGGTGAGCTCCACGTTGACCTCGGTGACATTATCGAGACTGGCGACCTTGGCCCTGACATCATCAGCGAGAAACTCGCCCATGCCGCAGCCGGGCGCGGTGAGTGTCATGAGAATGTTGACACGATTACCGTTTTCGACGGGTATCACATCACATTCATAGATCAAACCCAGTTCGACGATATTGATCGGTATTTCGGGATCGTAACAGGTACGCAACATTTCCCAGATGGCATCTTCATCCACCCTGCCGTCGCCCGTCAGTTCCTTTTTTTCCGGCGTGGCTACCCGGCTTGCTTCAAAACCCAGTGCATCGGCATCCTCGTCGGCGATGCGGGCAAGGTTGCCGTTGATGTTGACAGTGTAGGAGCCACCCAGCGCCTGGGTGATATAAACGACACTGCCCTCGGGTATCATCACCGGTGTTCCCGTCGGGATCAGCGCCGCTTCGCACTCGCGATTAAGGATGATGGCTTCGTTGGGGGAATACTGACTCATTAATTTACGACCTTTCTTACTCGGTTGATACCGGTGTTTGTTCGCCCTGGAGAACCGCATTCAGGGTATGCCAGCACAGGGTTGCGCATTTGACCCGCGAGGGATAGGCGCGGACGCCGGCCAGCGCCGCCAGTTTGCCGTATGTATCAAGATCAATATCGTTATCCTTGGTCAGCAGATCATGGAATTCGTTAAACAGTCGCCGGGCTTCGTCCATGTGTTTGCCCTTCAGGGCTTCGGTCATCAGCGATGCCGAGGCTACGGAGATGGCGCATCCGCTGCCGTCGAAGCTGATGTTACGAATGATGTCACCGTCGGTTTCCACGTACAGTGTCAGCCTGTCTCCGCAAAGGGGATTGAAACCCTCAAGCACATGATTGGCGGTTTCCAGTTTGCCGAAATTTCTCGGGCTGCGGTTGTGATCGACAATGACTTCCTGATACAGGTCCTGCAGATCGAACATCAGTTGAAGATCTCCCGGCATTTGATAATGGCTGCCGCCAGCCGATCAATTTCCTCACGGGTGTTGTAAAAAGCCAGCGAAGCCCTGGCCGTGGCCGGCAGACCGAAGCGTTCCATGATCGGCATGGCGCAATGATGGCCGGCGCGAATGGCAATGCCCTCGTTGTCGAGGATGGTGCCGATATCGTGCGGATGAATACCCTTTAATACAAAGGACAGGATGCTGGTTTTCTTCGCGGCGGTACCCTTGATTGTCAGGTCGTCTATGCCGGCCAGTACCCGGCTGCCGTATTCGAGCAGTTCATGTTCATACTGCTGGATGCGATCCAGTCCGATGTTGTTCAGATAATCAATCGCTGCGCCGAGACCGATGGCGCCACTTATGTGTGGCGTGCCGGCCTCGAACTTGTAAGGCAGATCGTTGTACAGCGTTTTCTTCATGCTCACCATCTTGATCATGTCGCCGCCGCCCTGATAAGGCGGCATGGATTCCAGTAACGATTGTTTGCCGTAAAGGACACCGATACCGGTAGGAGCGAACAACTTGTGCCCGGAGAGTACGTAAAAATCACAATCCAGCGCCTGCACATCCACGGCTATGTGTGGTGCCGCCTGGGCGCCGTCGAGCAATACCCTGGCGCCGACTGCGTGTGCCTTTCTGATGATCGCTTCCACCGGGTTGATGGTGCCGAGCGCATTGGAGATATGCACCAGGGCAACGATGCGCGTTTTGTCAGTGAGCAGCCGATCAAACTCTTCCAGGTTCAGTTCGCCGGCATCATTGATCGATACGTATTTCAGTGTTGCCCCGGTTTGCTCACAAAGCATCTGCCAGGGCACGATATTGGAATGATGTTCCATCTCGGTGATGAGTATTTCATCGCCCGCCTGCAGAGATTCGCGGCCGAATGACTGCGCGACCAGGTTGATGCCTTCGGTGGCGCCGCGCACGAACACGATCTCCTGTTCGGATGCTGCATTAAGGAAGGTTTTTACCTTTTCGCGTGCGCCCTCGTAGGCGTCCGTGGCGCGCTGGCTCAGTGTATGCACACCCCGGTGCACATTGGCGTTGTCGAGACGGTAATAGGCAGCAACCGTCTCGATGACCTGGTGCGGTTTTTGCGCCGTGGCGGCATTATCGAGATAGACCAGCGGCTTGCCGTTCACCTGCTGGTGCAGGATCGGGAAGTCCCGGCGTATTTGCTCAATGTCCAGCGGCATGGTCTTGAGATTCTCGGCGGCGACAGACTCATTCATGGGTAAACTCCCGGATGGTTTCAGCATCGGGCAACCGGCCCAGCACCAGCTGTTCAAGTCGCTCGCGTATGGATGCCATGTGAATGTTGCGGATGATCTCCCCGGCAAAGGCAAAGGTCAGCAGGCTGCGCGCCGTGTGTTCATCGATGCCGCGCGAACGCAGGTAAAACAACATGTTCTTATCCAGTTGCCCGACCGTAGCGCCATGGCTGCATTTGACATCATCGGCATAGATTTCAAGTTCCGGCTTGGTATCGACCTCGGCCTTGTCGGACAGCAGCAGATTGGCGTTGGATTGCCGGGCATCGGTTTTGTCTGCGCCCTTGTGCACCACAACCTTGCCGTTGAAGACGGCGCGCCCCTGCTCATCAAGAATACCGCGGTAGTTCTGCGTACTTGTTGTTGCTTCAACCGTATGATCGACGCGGATGTGGTGATCCGTATGCTGTTGGCCGTTGACCATGTACAGACCGTTGAGCACGCATACAGCCCCGCTTTGCTCCAGTCTGCAGTTCAGATCAGTACGCGATAATTCGGCGCCGAGGGAAACCACACTGGATTCGTAGCGGCTGTCCTTTTGCAGCCTGACCGTGGTATGGCCGAGGTGGAAGCTGTTGCTGCTTTCCTGTTGAATGCGGTAGTGCTGTAATCGGCTGCCTGGATCGAGGCGGATTTCGCAGACGCTATTGGTGAAGTAAACGGCGTCATCCAGACCGAAATAACTCTCGATGACAGTGCCTTCACTGTTATCACCGAGGAGAATCAGATTGCGTAACTGGCCGCTGTACGGCTGTTGCTGCTGCGTGTTGATATGGATCAGGTGCACCGGCTTGTCGAGTACGGCGCCGGCAGCCAGTGAGATCACGCTGCCCTGTTGCAGGAAGGCCGTGTTCAGGGCGGTGAAGCCGCTGCTGGCCGTATCCGAATACCGCGCAATGTGATCGCTCACCAGTTCCGGCTGTTGATTCAGTGCCGCGGCCAGATCGGTCACGATGATCCCTGCGGCCAGTTTGTCCGCGCGCGAATGCGCCGGTGAATAGCGACCGTTGACAAACACCAGCTCATGACAGTCCGGTCTGGCGATAGGCAGGGACTCGATACGGCCGGCGGGCAGATCGACGACATCATCATTGATCCTGAATTCATGTTTGCACAGTTTGCGTACATCCGTGTACTTCCAGTTTTCCTGGCGCCGGGTCGGAAATCCGAGATTGCGGAATTCCTGCAATGCCGACTGGCGCAACTCACCGAGCCGGTCGCCAGTCCCCTCGGGATAACGGCGTTCATGCTCCTGCAGATAGTGGCTCAGAACATCACTCATGCCGCATCAGCCTCCGCGTTGACCCAGTCATAGCCCTTTTCCTCCAGCTCCAGCGCCAGTTCCGGCCCGCCCGATTTGATGATCCGGCCGCGGCTGAGTACATGCACGTGGTCCGGCTTGATGTAGTCCAGCAGCCGCTGGTAATGCGTGATCATGATGATGGAACGATCCGGGTCGCGCAGTCTGTTGACGCCCTCGGCAACCACTTTGAGGGCATCGATATCGAGCCCGGAGTCGGTTTCGTCGAGGATGGCGAGTTTCGGTTCCAGCAGTGTCATCTGGAAAATCTCGTTGCGTTTTTTCTCGCCGCCGGAAAAGCCCTCGTTGACCGAGCGGTTGAGTAATTCCTCGCTCATATTGACGACCTTGATGCGTTCCCTGACCAGCTTGAGAAAATCCACCGCGTCCATTTCCGGTTCACCGCGATGCACACGCACGGCGTTGAGGGCGGCCTTGAGCAGGTAGACATTATTCACACCGGGGATCTCCACCGGGTACTGAAAGGCCAGGAAGATGCCTTCACGGGCGCGTTCCTCGGGCGCCAGTTGCAGCAGATCCTTGTCCATGTAGCGGACTTCACCGCGGGTGACCTCGTAACCGTCACGCCCGGAGAGCACATTCGCCAGCGTGCTTTTCCCGGAACCGTTCGGCCCCATGATGGCATGGACTTCACCGGCCTTGACCTCGAGATTAAGGCCCTTGAGGATTTCCTTGTTGTCGATACTCGCGTGCAAGTTGTTAATGTTCAGCATAATCCAGTCTCGTAAATGTTTATCTGATGTCTGTAATCTGTAATCTGTAGTCTGTAGTCTGTAATCTGTAATCTGTAGTCTGTAGTCTGTAGTCTGTAATCTGGTCACCCAACCGCGCCTTCCAAAGTAACGCCAAGCAGTTTTTGCGCCTCGACGGCAAACTCCATGGGCAATTCGCGAAAGACATCCTTGCAGAAGCCGTTGACGATCATGTTGACGGCGTCTTCTTCCGAAATTCCGCGCTGGCGCAGGTAGAACAGCTGGTCATCACCGATTTTCGAGGTGGTGGCTTCGTGCTCGACCTGTGCCGTTGGGTTCATGCTCTCGATATAAGGGAAAGTGTGGGCGCCACACTGCTTGCCCATTAACAATGAGTCGCACTGGGTGTAGTTGCGGGCGTTCTCGGCTTTACGGCTGATCTTGACCAGGCCACGGTAGGCGTTTTGTGCATGGCCGGCCGAGATACCCTTGGAGATGATCGTGCTGGACGTGTTTTTGCCCAGGTGGATCATCTTGGTGCCGGTATCGGCCTGCTGGTAACCGTTGGTTACGGCGACCGAGTAAAATTCACCGATACTGTTGTCACCACGTAACAGGCAACTCGGGTATTTCCAGGTGATCGCCGAACCGGTTTCCACCTGGGTCCAGGAAATCTTTGAATTTACACCACGGCAGTCGCCGCGCTTGGTGACGAAGTTGTAAATACCGCCGACACCGTTTTCATCGCCGGGATACCAGTTCTGCACCGTCGAGTACTTGATCTGCGCGTTGTCCAGCGCGACCAGTTCCACCACGGCGGCGTGCAGCTGGTTTTCATCGCGTTGCGGCGCGGTGCAGCCTTCGAGATAACTGACGTGACTGCCTTCATCGGCGATGATGAGTGTGCGCTCGAACTGGCCGGTATTGGACGCATTGATGCGAAAATAGGTGGACAATTCCATGGGACAGCGGGTGTTTTTGGGGATATAGCAAAAGGAGCCGTCGGTAAACACGGCCGAGTTGAGGGCGGCAAAAAAATTGTCCGCGCCCGGCACCACCGTGCCCAGGTATTGCCTGACCAGTTCCGGGTGGTTTTGCACGGCCTCGGAAAAGGAACAGAAAATCACGCCCGCCGCGGCCAGTTTTTCCTTGAACGTGGTCGCTACCGAAACACTGTCGAAGACCGCATCCACCGCCACGCCGGCGAGCATTTTCTGCTCGTGCAGGGGAATGCCGAGTTTCTCGTAGGTTTCCAGCAACTTGGGATCGACCTCGTCGAGGCTTTTGGGGCCGTCCTTTTTTGATTTGGGCGCCGAGAAATAGGAGATGGCCTGGTAATCGATTGGCGGATGCTGCACATGGGCCCAGGTCGGATGGGTCATGGTCAGCCAGTGACGATAGGCCTTCAGACGCCATTCGAGCAGCCATTCGGGCTCGTCCTTTTTCGCCGAAATCAGCCGGATAACATCCTCGTTCAGACCCGGAGGCACCGTGTCGGCATCGATCTCGGTGACGAAGCCGTGTTGGTATTCCTTGCGTACCAGTTCTTCGATGTTGCTGTTTTCGGTCGCCATAATGATGTCCTGTTAACGTGAGTGTTTGGGATCCACGGTAAAACTCTCGCCGCAGCCGCAGGTGTCAGTGACATTGGGATTGTTGAAGCGAAAACCCGAGTTCAGTCCTTCGCGGATGAAATCCAGTTCGGTACCGGACAGGTAGCGAAAGCTTTCTTCGTCGATGACGATGCGAATACCGTTGGATTCAAAGGTCCGGTCGCCGTCCCTGATGGCCTCGGCGGTTTCGACCACGTATTGCTGTCCGGAACAGCCGGCGGGTTTGACGCCGAGGCGCAGACCCACGCCGGCGCCCTGCTTTTGCAGGTAGTTTTTCACATGATCCGCGGCGCGGTCGGTCAGTTTAATGGTTTGCTCGTTCATATCAGTTCAGGATTGCTGTTGGTGAAACTGCACGGCCACCGAGTTGTCCTGGCGTTCGGCCACCACCCTGACGTTGTTCTGGCTGACCAGGTCGGCGAGGGTGATGCCGTTAAAGTATTTCGCCACATGCTGGTTCAGTCCCATCCACAGATCATGGGTCAGGCAGCGCTGATCGCCCTGGCAATTCTGCTGGCCACCGCATCGGGTAACATCGATAGTTTCATCCACGGCATAAATCACGCGTGCTATGGTAATTTCAGCCGCATCGACAGCCAGCTGATAGCCGCCACCGGGGCCGCGCACGCTTTCCACCAGACCCCTGCGCCGGAGCTTGTTGAAGAGCTGCTCCAGGTAGGTCAGGGAGATATCCTGACGCCGGGCGATATCCGCAAGATTGGTCGGTTTCTGGTTACTGTGCAGGGCCAGATCCAGCATCGCGGTTACGGCATAACGGCCTTTAGTAGTCAGTTTCATCGATTTATAGTGATTCCAGTTTACCGGTCAGGATCGTAAATATTTCATATCCGAGTAATTTAGTCAAATATTTACCTGAGTAGTTTAGTCAAATTCAGAGAATTATATAACTTATTGAATTATATATATTTAACATAGCTACAGGATCGGGATGTAAATGGATTACGTCGGCAGGCGGGTGGGGCAGTGAGACGTCCTGGCAAGGCAAGGCCGGGCCGTCTCTTTCATGGTTTAACAGTGGACAGGGATTATGTGAATGGTGACTGGTGAATAGTGAATGGTGAACAGTGAACAGATAACAGATAACAGATAATCATTGACATGGCGGGATACGTCACTAGCCTTTTCACCAATCACCAATCACCAATCACCAATCACCAATCACCA
>MRWG01000092.1_pt1 | contig 176548 bp, 161 predicted proteins | sample 1013341 | NCBI WGS metagenome assembly MRWG01 (sample SAMN06117577, study PRJNA244670) | biofilm metagenome | biome: Water; feature: Cathode Biofilm; material: Biofilm; isolation source: microbial consortium enriched at the cathode of a solar microbial fuel cell | place: USA: District of Columbia...
GGCAACGCGGTCAGCGCCGATTTCAGGGCAAGCCCTCCGGGCCGGGGCCATTGTTGCGCACTCCGGCGTTACTCATCGCTTATTTAGCCAAGCTAAACTGCGCTCTTCGCGCCTTGGATTGCGCAACAATGACTCCCGGCGCAACGCGACTTATTTTTGAGACCACTTCTAGTAAGGTAGCGTACGATAAAATAACGTACCATATTCCCGCGCGCGTTACGATTGCAGAGCGCCACGTGGTTCGCCGGCAAATTCCCGCGCCGTGGCAACGACCGGGGGCACCGTGCCGCCCGGTGCAGCGTGCCCGGGTTCGCAACGGCAAACCGGAATGCCTGCGAAGCGGCGCGGGTGGTGAGGGACAAGACGCCGCGGGTGGCCGGATACGGCAACCGGTTTCTCGCTCACACGGGCAAATCCAGCGTGCGGCGTGGCCGCCGCAATGCTCCGGCGATGAGCGTCGGATCCGGTTTCGCGCACTCCGTACGGTTGGCGTGATGCGGGTGAGCGCGGCGCCGGAGCGCGCGCGATCGTTGCGTGGCGTAAGCGGTCTGGCGAGTGTGAACGAACGCCGCCATACTCACGTAGCGCAAAACGAATAACTGAATTCGCGGTCAATAACCGAATGGCAGGCGACCCGCGATCGGAGGCAGGCATGGATTTCGGGCTCGTTTCATACAATACGGAATACGGCATCCGACCGGACGATGCGGCGCGTGAAGCCGAAGCGCGCGGGTTCGAGTCGATCTGGTTTCCCGAACACACGCACATTCCCGTGAGCCGCGAGAGCCCGTTCTCCCTTGGCGGTGAGCTGCCGGAGCAATACAAGCATTTCATGGATATCTTCGTGTCCATGACCGCCGCCGCCGCGGCGACGCAGACGATCAGGATCGGCGCCGGGATTTGCCTGCTCGCGCAACATGATCCGATCATCGCGGCAAAGTCCGTGGCCACGATCGATACCTTGTCCGGCGGTCGCGTGCTGTTCGGTATCGGCGGCGGCTGGAACCGCGAGGAAATGGCAAACCATGGCACCGCGTTCGCGGACCGCTGGAAAATCCTGCGTGAGCGCCTCGCCGCGATGAAAGTTATCTGGACCGAGGAGCAGGCGAGCTTCCATGGGGAATTCGTTAATTTCGATCCGATCTGGTGTTACCCGAAACCGCTGCAGCGACCGCACCCGCCGGTGTTTCTCGGCGCGGTCAGCAAGGCCGGGCTGAAACGGGTCGTCGCTTACTGCGACGGGTGGTTACTCGTCGATCCGCGCGACGGCGCACTCGATCGCGCGGTGCCGGAACTCGAAGCCCTGTGCGCCGAAACCGGACGCGCGCGCGAATCCGTCTCCCTGACTGTTTTCGCGACAAGCCCGCTCGATTGCGCACTGCTCGACGCTTATGCCGCGGCTGGGGTCGATCGCGTCGTGTCGTTTCTCGCACCGGAAACACCCGCGGATGCGCTCGCGGTGATGGACGCGAGCGCGCAATTCATCGATCGCTACTGAAACCCGCTCGCCGCGACCACGCTTGCGGTCGCATTGAGCCCGTACATCGCGGTCCGCCGCCTGTGCCGGGGAATCGGTATCGGTCACGGAACAAGGGTTTTGCCACCCGCCGATGATTTTTGTCATCGCGGAGCAATGATCCGTGAGGCTTGTCAGGCGTTCCGCCGGAGCTCGCGCCGCGGGTCTCCAGTGACCGGATCGGCTTGTGCCGGACGCATTGGTACGGTAGCGTACTAAATGCGTGCGGTTAATCGGTGGCCGCGGAACCGGGATCACGCTTTACACTCCGTTCCGGTTCCCCGCTGTCGAGTTGAAGCGAAGGCTGGCTCGTCCATCGAGGTTGGCGTTGCATGATTTCGCGCACGGTTCGCGTTACGCGCGTACGCCATTGACCGGCCCGCGCGCCCGGAGCAATCGACAGGAAAGCGAAAATGACGCTAACGTTCGAGCAGATAAAGCAGCGGTTCCAGGCCGAGCAGGCGACCCCGGTCACGCCGATGACGAAAGCCGATATGCCGCCCACTTACGAATCGATCACGCCGCAATGGCTGACCGACGTACTCGCCAATGGCGTTCCCGGGGCCAAAGTTGAGTCACATGTGCTCGGGCCGCATGACGACGGTACGTCGAATCGACGCAAGATCGCCGTGCGGTGGAACGAAGCGGGCAGAAAAGCCGAATTGCCCGACAAGCTGTTTTGCAAGGGTACGCAAAGCCTCGAATCACGTTACATGCTTGGCATGAACGAGGGGGTGCAGGCCGAGGTTAATTTCTACAACGTGCTGCAGCAAAAAATCGATGTGATCTCGCCGCCGAAACTGTTCGCGCGCTACGATCCCGCCACTCTGAATTCGATCGTCGTGCTGAAAGACCTGAGTGACGAGGTTGCTTTCTGCACGATGGAGACGGATTTGAGTTTCGAGCACTGTCAGAGCCAGATGAGGTTGCTGGCGACCTTGCACAGCAGCTTCTATGAAAGCCCGCTGCTCGAGACGGAACTGAACATGTTTTCAAAGTGGGAAACGTTTTTCCGTATTACCGCGTTCGACGCCGGGTTCGAGGACTCCTGCATCCGCGGTTTCACGCAGGCTAAAGAAGTCATCCCGCCACGTCTGTTCGCGCGTGAAGCCGAAGTGTGGCCGGCAACGCTGAAATGCGTGGACCTGCACGAGACGATGCCGCGTGGCATGACGCACAACGATGTGCATCTGAAAAACTGGTTCATCCGACCCGACGGTGAAATGGGTATCAACGACTGGCAGAACTCCGCCCAGGGTAACGGCAGTCGCGATCTCGCCTATTGCATTTCGACGGCCGTGGTGCCGGAGAAACGGCGCGAATGGGAGCGCGATCTGCTGCGTTATTACATCGAGGAATTCGCCGCGCGGGGCGGCCCGAAGCTCGATTTCGACGTCACGTTTCGACGCTATCGTCAACAGTTGTTCGCCGCGCTCGCGTGGTGGTCCGGTACGCTCGGTCAGCCGCCGGATGCGCCGGCGATGCAGCCGCGGGACACGTCGCTGGAGTTTATCCGCCGTACGACCGTCGCGATTGATGACCTCGATGCGCTCGACAGTTTCGAGTGAGCGTGTACCGGGTGGCGGGCTTGGACGCTTAAGCACGCGGTCCAAACAGGTGTGCGTAAATCCGGGACGCTGTGGCTTCGGGACCGGAACCACTGTCTACACGCAATCTTAAGTCCCTTCCCGTCGATTCGAGGGGAAAGGTACCTGGTCCATCAAGGTCAGTGTTGCAGAATTTGGAGCACGTATTCAGCTTGCCGGAAAGTCGCGCGATGTCTCCACAACGAAAACCGCGTGTTCCGGTCCAGGCTGCCCGCCGCCGCGTCGCGCACGCGCGGCCCACCGGCGACAGGCGATAAACGCGATCCGTTTGTGTTCACAGTGGCAAGTCGGTCAACCGATAGAGGAGAAGTAACATGGCCAGTCTTAAGGCAGGCGCGATAGACGCCTTGTTTGACAGTTTCGTCGGCGCGCTCGCGGCAAATCCGCAGATGGAGATCGACGAGTTACGCGACATGCTCGAACGTTGCGGCGATCTCGCCACGGATCCGGGCGGCGTGGACTATCTCGATATCGACGTCGACGGTACGCCTTGCCTGTGGGCCGTGCCGCACGGTTGCGATGAAAGTCGCGTCCTGCTCGCGCTGCATGGTGGCGGTTGCGTCACGGGTTCACGTTTTTCCCACCGGAAAATGTTCGCGCATATCGCGAAAACGATCGGTTGCCGCGCACTGATCGTCGACTACGCGCGCGCGCCCGAAAGCCAGGCGCCGTCGCAGGTGAACGAATGCCTGAAAGCCTACGAGTGGTTGCTCGGCCAGGGTATCGAAGCGGCGCATATCGCCACGGTCGGTGATTCCGCCGGCGGCAACCTGTGCACGGCCGTCGTGCTCGCGGCCCGCGACAAGGGCGTGCCTTTGCCCGCCGCCGTCATGCCGTTGTCGCCATGGTACGACATGGAATCGAGCGCCCCGTCGTTCAAGACGAATGCAGCGGTCGATCGGCTCATCTCACCCGAGATGTCGCACAATATGGCGCAACTCTACATCGGTGACATCCCCGCGACCGATCCGCTCGTGAATCCGCTGCACGCGGACTTCACGGGTTATCCGCCGACCTACATCCAGGTGGGCGGTTTCGAGGCGATCCTCGACGATTCGCTGCGCGTCGCGGAACGCGCGCAAGCCGCGGGGGTGGATTGCACGTGCGAGGTATTTCCCGAAATGCAGCACGTGTTCCAGTTCATGGCCGGACGCGCGCCGGAAGCGGACGAGGCGATCCGGAAGCTCGCGCAATGGGTCCGGCCGAAGCTCGGGCTCGCGTAGCGACGATAAACCGATCGACGGGGGCACGTTTCGTGTTGTGCCCCGATCAGGCGCGATGATCCTGTGCCGCGGAACAGCCCCGGCGCAGGATCATCGCGCAACCCGGCACCGCATTGCCGCCCGGAACGAACGCGTGGTTTGCGTTCGCGTCGGATAGCGCTGCGACGGCGAGACGCCATTCGCTGCGCCCGGGTTCTTTCCCATACGCCGTATGCGCGATGCCGGTGATCGGCAGTCAGTCGATGATGGCGCTGACGACGATATCAGCGAGGCGCTGCAGCCGCTCCATGTGACAGGTCTCTTCCATCAGTCCGGTCGAGAGAAATGAGAAACTTAACTCCAGCCCGGGATCGACCCAGAAGCACGTCGAACCGGCGCCCCAGCCGCAAAACGTGTTTGGACTCGACAGATTGCTCATCGGACCCGGCTGGATCCCTTCACCGCGGACGAAAAATCCGATCCCGATGTTCGCGCGCCACGGCTTCCACCCGCGCGTGTCTTCAGCGTAGTCGAACAACACGTTGCGTTTGTCCCCGGTGAAGTTCTGCGCGCAGTAAGCGAGGGTTTTCGGCGACAGGATCCGGACCCCGTCGAGTTCACCGCCGTTCGCGAGCATGTGGGTAAAACGATCGACGTCGTGTATCGTCGTCAGGTAACCGCCGGCCGGGATCTCGCAGCCATCGACGAGGACCACGGCGCCGACGCCTTCCACCTCGTGCGGCGCAAACATTCCCGGTTGTTCATAACGCGCAACGACCGGGCACACCCGCGATTTCAGATCATCGCGCGGGCCGAGACTCGTCTCTTTCATGCCGAGCGGCTCGAACAGATCCGCGGCCAGGATCTCGGCGTAACTGCGACTGCCCCCTTCCGCGCGCTTGACCATCTCGGCCATCACGGAATGTGCCGCGATAATCGAATAATTAACCCGCTCACCGGGCACGGCTTCCGGGCGCTGGCTGCCGATGTATTCCGTCAGTGCCCGCGTATTGATCAGCGTCTCGACGGGTACGGCCGGGATCGCCGACATGATACCGCTCGTGTGCGTGAGTAGCTGGAACAGGGTCATCTCGCGCATGCCGCGATTGCGAAATTCCGGGATCAGATCGCCGACCTGCATGCTCAGATGTAATTCTCCGCGTTCGATCCGGTTCAGTACGAGCACATTCGAGTATTGCTTGCCGAGAGAAAACGACACGAACACGTCTTTCGGGGTCAAGGCCCGGCCCTGGTCGCGGTCGGCATAGCCATGCACCCCGTCATACACAGTCTTGCCGCGGCGGCGCACATGGACCGCGGCGCCGTCGTATTTACCGGCCTCGATGTCGGCGTCGATGCGCGCACCGAGTCGTGCGAGACGTTCCGGGTCCAGGCCGAGCGTGTGAAGTTTCGATTGATTCATAGCATTCTTCCTGTGGGATACCGATAGAAATTCCGTCCGCGCAGTTTATCCCGGTTCGCTCGTCGCACAGGGGCGGCGCAACGGTAAAAAGCCGGGGCCCGATGCGCGCCGGCCACCCGGTTTATCCTGGCCCGCGGCCAGCGGTGCGAACACGTTCCGCCAGCGGGCCGCGCGGAGCGCCGACGCGGTAGTCGCGGGTGTCCCGCAGCATCGTCCACGCGATGTGTTCGACGGGAACTCCGATATGCGTCGTTTCCCGATCGGGGATCACGCTGCTGCCGTCGTCACACAACCGATCGTTCGTCGTGAAATCCCGGGCACGAGGCACGGCTCCCGTGCGGCTGGCCGATCGGGTCGGCCGGTGCGCGCAAGCTCGACGAGGTCTATGGCAAACAAGATCCCTGAACCACGCGGAATACGTGCACGCGTCGAATCGGCAGCGGTTCGCCCGGCCAGACGACTCCCGCGACACAGACGTCTAGCGGCCGGCTTTCGCCGCTTTCTCCAGCGGCGGGGTCACGACGTCCGCACTCGTTTCGAACACCTTCAGCGTGGCGTAGAAATCCTCCTGTCCGTAGCCGTCGGCGATCGCGCGCTCGTAGATCGCTGACGCTGCCTTCGCCAGTGGCACCTCGGCACCGAGCGCGTCGGCGGATTCGGTTGCGATAGCGATATCTTTCGCCGCAATCGACAGCGCGAACACACCGAGGTCGAATTTTCTCGACAACGCCATCGGTGCGATGCGCATCAGTGCGGCGGCGGAACTCGCCTTGAGTACCTCGCTGAGTGTATTCGGATCCATGCCCGCTTTCGCACCCATGACGAAGCCTTCCTGTACGAGCACGCTCGCGGCAAGGAACAATTGGTTGTTAATCAGTTTCGCCATCGTTCCCGAACCGGCCGGACCGAGGTAGAAGATGTTGCTGCCGAAACGTTCCAGCAGGGGGCGTACGCGCGTGAATGCAGTTTCGTCGCCACCGACCATAATCGCGAGCGACCCGTCGCGCGCACCGGCCTTGCCGCCGGATACCGGTGCGTCGAGGTAGTGAACCCTCACGGCTTGCGCGCGTGCGCTGATCTCACGATTCAGGGCGATCGAATTCGTCGACAAATCGACGATCGTCGTGAGTGCGCCTTTATGCGCGAGTAATCCTCCGTTGCCGAGGACGACGTCCTCGATTTGTACGGGGCCCGGGAGCGACAGAAAGACCGTCGAACACTCCGCGGCGAGTTCGCGCACGGAACTCGCGCGTTTCGCGCCTTGATCGACGAGCGCCTGCATCGCATCTTCGTTCGTATCGAAGATACGGAGTGCGCCCGGATCCGTGATCAGGTGCGCCGCGATTGGAGCACCGATCGTGCCCGTGCCGATAAAACCCGTGTCACTCATGTACCGCTTCCGTTGATGGCTTCGTGCGTTTCGCGTTCGTGGTGAAAGTGCGGCATTTCCGCGCTATTCGAGCGCGAAGCCTGCGTAACCGCGTGCTACGACGTCATCGCACTTCTCGCGGTAGCGCGGCAGTCCGCCCCCGTAAGCGAGGAACATGCGCTTTTTGCCGGGAATATTCGCACCCATGAACCACGAGTTCGCGGTCGGAAACAGCGTGCCCGCGACGACTTCCTCGCAATGCTGCTGCCACTCGCGCTCGGCCGATTCCGTCGCCGCGATGCGGCGGAGTTTGTTGTCCCGCAGATGCGCGATACAGTCCGTCACCCAGTCGACATTCTGCTCGATGCAGCGCGGTATGTTGCAGAAATTCGCGGCGTTGTGCGCGCCGACCACGGTGAAAAGATTCGGGAACCCGGCGATTTGCAGGCCGAGGTAGGTCAACGGACCGTCCCGCCACTTGTCGCGCAACAACTGTCCGCCCTCACCGCGAATGTCCATGCGGGTCAGGGCGCCGGTCACGGCGTCGAACCCGGTCGCGAAAATGAGGATGTCGAATTCGTATTCCTGTGTCGAGGTTCTGACCCCGGTTTCCGTGATGCATTCGATCGGGGTTTCTTTCAGGTCGACGAGCGCGACATTCGGCTGGTTGTAAACTTCGTAGTAGCCGCTCTCCAGCGGCACGCGTTTCGTACCGAAGTGATGGTCGCGCGGGGTCAGTTTCTCCGCGAGTTCGGGATCCCGGACGCGTTCACGGATCTTGCGCCGCACGAATTCGGCAATCGTCGCGTTCGCTTTTTCGTCCGTCATGATGTCGTGGAAGTTGCCGAGCCAGAAGCCGAACCCCGGTTCGCGGTACAACTGCTCGTAAATGGCCTCGCGCTCGGCGTCGTCCACGTCGAAAGCGGAACGCGGGTCGAAATCGTGGATGAACGCCCCAAAAGAATGGCGACACTGTTCGAAGATGTCACCGGAGCGCGCGTGCAGGTTTGCCTGCTCGTCGGCGGTGATTTCACGGTTATGCAACGGGATGCAATAGTTCGCGGTACGCTGGAACACCGTCAGATGGCCAACGCTCTTCGCAACTTCCGTGATCAGCTGGACCGCGGTGGCGCCGGATCCGATCACGCCGACGCGTTTATCGCGAAAATCCACCGGTTCATGCGGCCAGTGGGCCGTGTGCCAGCTCGCTCGCGTGAACGTATCGCGCCCCGGTATATCGGGTATGTAGGGTGCTGAAAGTACACCGACGGCCGTGATCAGGAATTGCGCAACGGCACGCTCGCCGGATTCCGTGACCACTTCCCAGCGATTATCCGGTTCGCTGAACGTTGCGGCTTCGATGCGGGCATTGAACTCGATGTCCCGTTTCAGATCGAGCCGGTCGGCAACAAAGTTCAGGTATTCGAGGGTTTCCGCTTGCGGCGCGAAATGTTCTTTCCAGTTCCACTCGTCGAGCAATTCCTGCGAAAACGAATAGGCATAGGAATAGCTTTCGGAATCGAAGCGCGCGCCCGGGTAACGATTCCAGTACCACGTGCCGCCAACGCCGCTGCCGGCTTCGAACGCGCGCACATTGAGACCGAGTTTGCGCAAGCGGTGGAGCTGATACAGGCCGGCGATGCCGGCACCGATGATGATGGCATCGAACTCAGGTACTGGAGTCCGGTGCGAGTTGCTGGACCCGGTCTGTGTCGCAGTCATACGTGTGCTCCCCCAATAACATTCAAAGAAACCTTTGCGCCGATTGTGCCGCGGAAAAGCGACCATCTATAATAACAAACGTAGTATCCGCTACAGGCAGCGGTCATCATTACGGAACGCCGCGGCGGTCGTCACGTTCCTTGCAGCAGCATGCTGCATTGCGATGGGCGCGATGTGCCGGGGCATGCCGCTCGCCGCGACACCCTCTATTTTTGAGACCGCTTCTAGTTAAGACCAGGGAATCCGCATGAGCAAACCGTTTGTCGATCTGTCTGACGGCAGGAATTTTTCGCACGGATTTCCGCACGAGTTCTTCACCTGGCTGCGCGCGAACGAGCCGGTCTACTGGCACGAGCCGACCGCGGCGACCCCGGACGGCGAAGGGTTCTGGGTTATCAGTCGATACGCCGATGTCGACGCTGTGATTATGGATCCGAAGACCTACTCTTCGGACAAGGGCGGCACACGTACCGCTGGTGGCACGACCATCAAGGACGAAATCTCGGCCGGTAACGTCATGAATCAAACCGACGATCCGCATCATCGTCGGCTGCGCGCGATCGTGAACAAGGGCTTCACGGTGAAAGCGATCGCGGCCCTCGAAGATGAACTGAGGCGCCGCACCCGGGACCTGCTTGGCGAGATCAGGCGCGGGGAGGCGTTCGATTTCGCCACGCGCATCTCGCGAGAAATACCGACCCAGGCAATTTGCATCGTGCTTGGGGTACCCGAGGACGACCGGCTGATGCTCACCGACTGGGTCGATCGCGGAATCGAGGCGCCGTCGGATGCCGTGATCGCCATCGAGTACACGAAGAAGATCCGTCGCTATGCGCAGGGCCTGATCGAGCAGAAGCGCGCGGACCCGCAGGACGATATTTTCTCCGCGATCGTTCACGCCCGCTTCGAAGCCGACGGATCGACGCTGTCGGATCACGAACTGCGATCATTCTTCGGCCTGCTGTTTCCGGCCGGCGCGGAAACGACGACGCGCTCGATCAGCGGCGGCTTGTACGCACTTATCGGGCGTCGCGCGTCGTGGGAGCAATTGCGCGTGCAACCCGAGCTGATAAAAACCGCGGCCGAGGAGATCGTCCGCTGGACCACACCGTCGTGCTACAAGCGTCGCACCGCCACACGCGATGTCGAATTTCACGGCAAGCGTATCCGCGAAGGCGACAAGGTGACGTTCTGGGAAATGTCGGCGAACCGTGACGAGCGCGTTTTCGAGCGGCCGTTCGAGTTTGATATCACTCGCTCGCCGAACCCGCATCTCGGCTTCGGCGCCGGCGTGCATTTTTGCCTCGGCTCGTCGCTGGCGCGACTCGAGCTGAAGCTTGTGTTCGAAGAGTTGCGCGACTGTGGTCTCGCATTCGAACTTGCCGGTGAGCCGCAATGGACAGCGAACAACCGTCTCGTCGGGCTGAAATCGCTGCCGGTTCGCGCAGTGTAAACGTCGGGAGACGAATCATCGCGGGCGCTGGCTTTGCGGCACTGCGGCCGCGGACTTTAACGGCTAGCCGCGCTTCGTCGAGCCCGGTCGTCGCGGTTCACGGACCTTGCGCGACAGCACTTTCGCGGCGACGTCCGCTTCGTCCGCACGGCCGATGTAACGCATCATCACGAGTCCGCACGCCGCGGCGACGAGTGCCGCGACCTGATCGCGGCGCGAACCCGGCGGCGCGTCGAGACGGGCTTCGAAGTATTCGAGCCACACGTTGATCACCCGGTTCGTCATCGAACGGTAAAGATCTTCACCCTGCGAGGCATGGCCGAGCGCGTCGTACCAGATCCGCAGGTAAGGCTCGTATTCGGGTGCTTTCAGCAGATTCCACATGCCGGACAGCAACAGATCGAACGGTTGTCGTCCCGTGGGCAGCATCTCGCTGAGGCGCACTGAGAGCCGCTGCACGTAGCACTCGAACGCGGAAAACATCAGGTCGTTCTTGTCCGAGAAATAGTACAGGAGCATGCGGTCGCTCGTGTCCGCGGCAGCCGCGAGTGAACGCAGGCTCATGTTGCTCAAACCCTCGGCGAGCATGTAGTCGACTATTGATTCGAGTACGGCGCTACGCCGGTGTTCGCGGAGACTTGGGCTGGTCGACGTCACGGTGGGCTTTCGCAGCGTAGTTAACGGCGTGGCAGTTGAGTCGGGAAGAATAAACGATCTGATGCGTCATTGGCACGTGTGATCGCGCACACGACACCGTCCCGGCGCCCGGAGTACCGGCGGACGGGGACGGCATTAACGGATTTCACGTGCGGCAAGCGCTCATCGCGGCGCGCGTTCAAACCGCACGGGCCATCACCATTGCAGTATGAAATCCGCGATGTCCTGCACCCGTTGCTCTTCCTCGCGACTCAGGGGTTCGGGGAATACCCGCGGCATCGGTGCGCGCGGATGCTTGATGAACTCGACGAGTTGCGCCCGATCCAGGCGGGATTTGACCGAGCGCAATTCGATCGGGTGCCACGCATTGCCGTCGGCGCCGTGGCATACGGCGCAAGACGTGAGATAAGCCGCGCGCCCGGTATCGATGCGGGAAGCCTGGCCCGAGCGCTGTGCCGCGATCACCGGGTCGGGCAGCGCCATGATCACGATGTGCGGTCGCCCGGTCGCACCGAACAGGGAACGCGAGATATTGCCGGAGGTCATGGCGACGTACTGCTTGCCGCGCACCTCGTAGGTGATGATCCCGCCGGACAGCGAGCCACCGGTTTCGATCCGCTTCAGGATATCGCCGCTCGCGCTGTCGAACACGAAGAACGCCCCGGCGTTATCGCCGCCGAAAACGACGCCGCCGGCGGTCGGCGTAATCGCGCCGACCACGGCTTGCTCGGCGTGGTAGCGCCATATCACTTTGCCGTTGTCGGCATCGATGGAGTAGATCCAGCCACGCGGATCACCGATCCCGGACCAGCGACCGCCCATCAGATAGCCGCCCGGTGCCGGTTTCGAGGTGCCCGGTTCGCTGATGAAAATCGCGCAGTAGTCGAGCGAGCCAACCACGAGGCGGTTCAGTTTCGGGTCGTAGGCGGGACCATTCCATTCGACCCCGCCGGCCGGCCCCGGGCACGCCTTGACCCCCTCCGGGGTCGGGGTGACGACGGGTTCATCAACGGTCGTGACGGCGGTTTTCGCCACGAGTTCGTGCGTGCGCCGATCGACGATATGCAGGTAACCGTCCTTGCCGGCCGCGGCCATGCGTTGTTCGTTGTTGCTACTGCGGTAGAGTACGGGCGCGGCGGCGAGATCGTGATCGAGGCCGTCGTTTGGCGCGAGTTGATACCACCACTTGAGTTTGCCGCTCAGCGCATCGAGGACGAGCACCGAGTTCGTATACAGATTGTCGCCGGGACGTTCGGCCGGTACGAAATCGGGGATCGGGTTCGCGACCGGGATGAACACTTCGGCCGTCGACGGGTCGAGCGCGAAATGCGACCACGTACCACCGCCGCCCCCGCCGGTGTCGTTCCAGATCGTATTGCGCCACGTATCGGCATTCGGCTCGCCCGGTGCGGGCACCGTGTGGAAGCGCCACAGTTCGCGTCCGGTCATCGTGTCGTACGCAATGACCCGTCCACGCACGCCGAACTCCGACACCGCGGTGCCGACGATGAGGATGCCGTTCCACGCGAGCGGCGCGCCGGTCACAATCTCGCCCTCGCCCGGGTTGCCGACCGTGTTCGCCCACAACTCCGCGCCACTGCGGGCGTCGAGCGCGATCACCTGGCCGTCGTCCGTGCCGCGAAACAACCGCCCCGCGTAATAGGCGACACCGCGGTTGACGGGAAACGGCGCCGCGCGATCGCGACGGTGACGATGGCGCCACAGCACCTTGCAGTTCGTCGGATCCATCGCCAGCGTATCGGTAGCGGTCGTCAGGTACATGACGTTGTCGATGACGATGGGTCCGGCCTGGAACGAGCCGTTGTCCGCGACCTTGTAACGGCACACCTCGCCGAGTTCGCCCGCGTTCGCCGTGTTGATCTGGGTCAGTGGTGACCAGCGTTGCCCGTCCAGGGTCTTGTTGTAGCTTGGCCATTCGCCGCCGGCACTGTGTTCCGGGAGGTTCGAATCCGGGGCTTGTTCCGCGGCGCGGCCGACGCCGGCAGTGGCAAACAGGGTTATCGAGATCAGGATTGCGCGGTGCGCGCCTGTGATGGTCATGGCTGGGATCTCCCGCCGTTTACGTGGTTACCGGGTTCGACACGGGGTCCGGCCGGGACTGGCAGGGTGGCTGCGTGCCCGCGTGGGTGCGCAGGAATCCGCGTGCGCGGATTCCTGCCGGTGGAGCTCACTCAGCTTGCGGCGGTGTCGCCTGGCCAGCGGGCGCGCCAGTCACGGTCGAAGTCCGCCACGGTAACCGCCCGCCGCAACGTGAGGTCTTCATTCAATAGTTCATAGATCACATCGGTATCGGTGCGCATGCCGAAGAAGATGATCGCTTCCTCGTCGCCGCTGCCCTCGATATGGATCTCGCCTTCGCCGCCAACCGAAAAGCTGCCGGCGGGTTTCACCTTGATCACTTCGGTGCCGTCGACCTGTTCGCGCACGCGGAGTTCGCCCTGCAGTACGAGCGTCTGTGTCGTCGCGGCATGGCGGTGGTACATGCACTGGCTGTTCGGTGCGAACTTCACGATCATGTCCGCGGTGCCGGCTGCCAGATCAACATTCAGGATCCGGTAGAACGTACCGTCGGTAAAAAAGTCACCCCACTCGACAGTCGAGGAATCGAAGCGAAAGGCCGGGTTCTGGTCGTTGTGGGTCCGGGCTGTGGCGCTGGACATGCTGGGCTCTCCTTCAACGAAATGTAGTGACTGTTACGGTAGAGTGCTTTGCCCGCCGCCGTCAATCATTGCGGTGTCGCTGCAGCACAAAAATCGGGATCTCGCGCTGCGTTTTCGCCTGGTAATCCTCGTACGGCGGGCACACGCGCGTCATCAGCGACCACAGGCGCCGGCGTTCGTCGCCGGCCGCGAGCGTCGCGGTGGCGGTGAACCGCTCGGGGCCGACCTGGACGTCGACCGTGGGCGCCGCGCGCAGGTTGAAATACCATTGCGGGTGGGTGTCCGCGCCGCCTTTCGAGCCGACGATGACGTAGCGGTCACCGTCCCTGCCATAGACGAGCGGATGGGTTGTTGCTTTGCCGGAACGCCGCCCGACGGTCGTCAGCAGCAAGCACGGTACCGGGCCGGAACCACCCACCGCGGTGGCATCCCAGTAGTGGCCTTCCTTGCCGTCCGATTCCTGGTAGGTACGCACATGGTCGCTAATCCACTGCGGCAGTTCGCCGCGGTCGATGTGCGCGACCGTTTCATCAACATAATCATTCATCGTACCGGGACCTCCCTCCATGCATTCGTTGCCACGTCGCTTGCCGTTGCGTACCGGCGATGCGCAACGACCGCGGCCGCGCTATTTATAGTACTTCATGAAATCCGGGTCGCGTTTCTCATTCAGCGCCTGGACACCTTCGCGCGATTCGTCCGTCCAGTAATAGAGCTTCACTGCCTGCATCGCGAACTGGCTCAGGCCGCGAATGGATTCCGTATCCGCGTTGAAGCTCTTCTTTGCCAGTGCGATAGCGGTCGGGCTGCGCTGATTCAGTTCCTCGCACCAGTTGTTCACTTCTGCATCGAGTTTGTCGTCCGGATACACGGCATTGACGAGCCCCATTTCCAGCGCTTCGGCCGCGCTGTAGCGTTTGCACATGTACCAGATCTCGCGCGCTTTCTTTTCGCCGACGCAGCGCGCGAGGTAGGCCGTGCCGAAACCGGGGTCGACGGAACCCATCTTCGGTCCGACCTGGCCAAAGATGGCGTTCTCGGACGCAATCGTCATGTCGCAGATAGCCGCGAACACGTTGCCGCCGCCGATGGCGTAGCCACGTACTTTCGCGATGACCGGCTTCGGCACGTCGCGCAGCACCGAATGCAGTTCTTCGACCGGCATGCCGACGGCGCCACGTGCATCGTTACTGCCGTACTGTCCGCCTTCGTGGTCTGACTGATCGCCGCCGGTGCAGAATGCCTTGTTGCCGGCGCCGGTGAATACGATCGAGCCGATGTCGCGGTCCCAGCCCGCCACCTGAAACGCGTCGATCAGTTCGACGACCGTACGCGGGCGGAACGCGTTATATTTTTTCGGTCGGTTGATCGTGATGGTTGCGGTACGACCGTCAACGTCGTAGAGGATGTCCTGGTAGTCGCTCATGGCTCGTTCTCCGTTCGTTGTTGCTTTGGCCAATCATCGAACAACCACCACTGGCACTCAACACCCGGTGGGTCATGAGACCGGCGACGACGTTCGATGACCGGGGCGGGACTGCGTTCGCGACGTCGCACGGACGGTCGGGTAGTTCCGCGGCAGGGATTTCGCGCCGGGTCGAATGGCCGCGGGGGAACAGTTTGGGCTTGTTCGCCGACGCGCGGTTCGCGCCGGCCGCTCGACTGTCGCCCGGTACCGTGACACCGCGGCATAGCGCGTTGCAGCGGTTGCCCCGGCCTTCATGCCGTGGTCGACGGTCGCTCGATTATCGGAGTGTCGACGCGGATGAAAGCGTTCAGGGCGATGACAGCAATGGTCAGTGGCGGCATTCAAGCGCCGACGAACGCGCAGGTGTCCTGCGTTTGCAAACGCATCGACGGCACGCAATAAGCGAAAGCGGGCTCAGGGCGTGATGGCATTCGCACCGGTCAGGTCGGGGTTCGCGGTGGCCCAGGCGGAGCGTGGATTCGATGCTTTCCAATCGCTCGCGTAATTGTGCATCGTGTCGAACACGACCCCGTCCTGCGCCGCGAAGTGTTCGAGCAGGCGCTCGAGCATGAGCAGTCGGTTGCCGCGGCCTATCGTCTGCGGGTGCAGGGTTAGGATGAACACACCGCCACGGCTGTGCGCGAGCGCGTAGTCGAAGTCGCCGCGCCAGATTTCCTCGACCGCCGATGGCGCCTTGAGGCCTTCATTAAAACCGAGAACGAATTCCGATACCGGAAAGTCATCCAGTCCCCACGTGACCGGTAACTCAACGAGTTCGGTCGTCGTGCCGAAGCGGTACGCGGCGTCGACGGCCCATTCGTCGCCGGAGCGCAGGTAATACGGGTAATAGTCGTGACCCATACAACTCGAATCGTAGAGAAAGTCGTATTCGAGCAGCAAATCCACCGTGCGCGGGCTGAAGTCCCAGGCCGGCGAACGATAGCCGGACGGGCGTACCCCGGTGACGCGTTCGAGTGCGCGCAAACCCTCTTCGAGGTTACGCCGTTCGCCCGCCTCATCAAAGTCGGCCGGGTTCTCATGGACCCAGCCGTGGTGGACGATTTCATGGCCGCGTTGTCCGATCGCCTCGACGACGTTCGGGAACGCGTAGGCTGTGTGGCCGGGTACCGCGAAACTCGCCCGGACGTTGTGGCGATCGAGCAGGTCAAGGATCCGCGGGACGGCGACGGCGCCGAACTGCCCGCGCGATATCATGCTCGGGTTACGTGATTTCATCGTGCCGACCCATGAGGACATGGCGTCGAAATCGAACGTGATGCAGCACGTCAGGTTTGGTGCCGGCATGGGCGGTCTCCTCGTTTCTTTATGTCGTGGTCAACGGAATTCTGTAACGCGGACTGCACATATCGCGCGACAACATCGGTCGGTGGTAACAACGTCAGCGCGCGAATAACGGCGGGCGTCAGGCCCGCTGCCGGGGCCATGCCGATCGTCAGGATCAGGCATCCCACCGGCAAGGCAGATTCAATGGCCCGCGAAACGCCCAGCCGCCAAACGTTACGGTCGCGGCCGCGTCGATACGCAGGTTTTCGAGGCGCGCGAATACTGCCGGTAACGCGACCTCGGCGATGAGTGCACGTGACGCCCAGGCGCCGGCGCAGAAATGCGGGCCGGCGCCGAACGCGAGCGACGTCGAGGTGTTGCGCGTAACGCTGAAGCGATCGGCGTGCTCGAACACGTCTTCGTCGCGATTACCCGAGCTGAACATGAGGAAGACGCGGTCTTCCGGTTCGAAGTGCACGCCGTCGAGTTCGTAGGGCTCGGCAACCCGGCGCGGCGACATCCCGATCGGCGAGATCCAGCGCGCGTATTCCTCGAACGCCTGCAACCAGGTCGCTTCACCGGCGCGCACTTGCGCGAGTTGTTCCGGATGCGTGAGCAGCGCCCAGATGGCGCCGGCGATCGCGTCGCGCGGTTCGTTCTGCCCGCCGGAAATCGCGAGTTTGATATTCGCGCGGATCTGCGCCTCGTCGAGGCCCGCGGCGAGTTGTACCGACAGCAGTGAATGATCGGGGGCGGCCGCGAGTCGCGGCAGCATCTCGTCGATATGCCGGTCGATCGAAGCGGTGCAATCGTGGCAGTTTGCCTCGACCGCGGGGTCGCCGGTGTAATTCGCGCAGCCGTCGATCATGCCCTGGCTCACCCGGTTCATTTCCACGGGCGTCATATTCGTCAGTCCCGTAATCGCGCGCAGCGCATCGCCGGACAGCAGCATCGCGAACTCGTTCAGCAGGTCGGCGTGTCCGCGCGGCGCGAGTGCCGTGAGCAGGCGATCGGCATCGGCGCGGAACTGCGCGAGCCATACGTCCTTGACCGTGCGCGGCGACACCGCGGGAAAAATCGCCTTGCGCTCGGCCTGGTGCGCCGCGCCGTCCTTGCGCATGAGGTTTTCGCCCATCAGCGTGGTCATCAGCCCGCCGGGTTGCCAGGAAGAAAAGATGTCGGTCTTTTTCTCGTTGACGAAAATCGTTGCATGGCGGGTGAGCAGGGTGGCGCCGAGTTGGGGTACCTGGCACACGGGCATGTGTTCGCGCATGCGCGCCAGGTCGGGATAGGGATCGGCCCAGAATGCGGCCACGTCGATTTCGTAAGCGGGTGCGTCGGACATCGTCGTGCTCAAAACCTCGGGGCGTTCATGATAACACCGGCCCGGAGGGCGCCGACCTCGTTGCGCAAAATCGCGAGGTGCACGACGTGAGTAATCGTGCGGGCTACGGTCCGAACGCGGTTCGCCATCGGGTACACTCGAAAAAGTCGGGCCGTCCCTGCGCGGCTGGAGTACGCCGGCCGGCCGGGAACAAGTGGACAGGTAATCCGCGCACGACACACAACAATGAACACACCACAAGCTCGAGGATAAGGAGAACAAAAAGCGATGAAATTCGGGATCATGTACGACTTTCGCAATCCGCAACGGTGGCACATGTCGCCGCCGGCGTTCTATCGCGCCATGCTCGATCAAATGATCGAAGCGGAAGAACTCGGCTACGACCATATCTGGCTGACCGAACACCACTTCACCGAGGATGCCTACAACCCGGCCTCGCTGTCGATGGCGGCCGCGATCGCGGCCGTGACGACCCGGATCCGGATCGGTACGTTCGTGTTGCTGCTGCCGTTCATTCATCCGGTGCGCGCCGCCGAGGACATCGCGCTGGCGGACATTCTGTCGAACGGACGCTTTGATATCGGGGTCGGTCAGGGCTATACGCACGATGAATTCAACGCGTTCAAAATCGATCGGCGTGAACGCGCGCCACGCCTCGTCGAAGGCATCGATCTGATGCAGCGCCTGTTCACGCAAGACAATGTCACGTATGACGGCCGCTTCACGAGCGTGTCGAACATGACGCTGGCACCGAAGCCGGTGCAGCAGCCGCATCCGCCGCTGTGGATCGGCGCGCGGGGTCCGAAGGCGATCCGCCGTGCCGCCGAACTCGGCGCGAACCTGCTGACGACGCTCGGGCCCGATCCGGCGCCGGCCTACCTCGATGCGCTGCGCGACTGCGGTCGCGATCCGGATCAGTTCCGCATCGCCCAGTTACGCATGGTGTATTGCGCACCGTCCGAGGACCAGGCGTGGGAAGAATGCCAGGAGCATTTCGCGCACGTATTCGGCTACTACGAACGCGTCCTCGCGGAGGCCGCGGACGTGGAAGGCGACGATCAACCGCTGCCGTTCAGCAAACCGGAAGAAATCCGCACCTCGCCGCTCGCGGGTACGGCGCTGTTCGTGGGTACGCCGGATCAGGTAGGAGAGCAACTCGATCGATTCTGCACGGACTACAAGTGCACGGATTTCATCCAGTCGAGCCATCCGGCCGGTATCGATCCGAAATTGAGTTCGCGCTCGAACGCGCTGTTCGCGCGTGAAGTCATGCCGGCGTTCGCCGATCGTTGATGCCGGGAAACGTGGGGACGCATTGAACCACTCAATGCGTCCCCCGCTTGATCAAGCCACCGCCGCGATCGCTTCCCCGGAGAGAAACTCCGTCACGAGACGCGCGAACGCATCGGGCTGATCGAACCCGGCGATGTGTCCCGCGCCCGTCAGCGTCGCGAGACTCGAGCCGGCAATGAGCCGCTGCCAGGCCGCGCCATGCGCCGCCGGTACCACGACATCCTGATCGCTCGTGACGACGAGCGTCGGTGCCTTGACCCGGGGCAGGCGGCGCGCAACCCCGGTGTCCGGGATCGGCCACAGGAATTTCGCCCCGGCGCGCAGGTTCAGCAACTCCTCGACATGCGCGTCCATCTTGTCGCGGCCCTCGAACAGATACTGCTGACGGCCGTCCGCGTCGGCGAACAGGATTTTCGACGGCCAGCCCGGGTGCTGCGCGAACGGGTCTTCACCCACCGCATCATCGAGCCACAGGCCGATCGGGTTGACGAGGACGAGACGCGACACGCGTTGCGGCGCGATTGCGGCGAGTTCCGCCGCCATCCACGCACCGATGCTGATGCCGCACACGTGCGCGCGTTCGATCGCGAGCGCATCGAGCACATCGATCGTGTGCAGCACGAGATCGAGCGGGCCTTCGTCCACCTGCTCGAGCTGGTCTTTTGCCGGACCCCAGCCGGGCGCGTAGGGCGCAATCACGTCGAAGTGTTCCGCGAGCCTCGCCAATGCCGGCTCCGTGCCGGCGATGCCCATCAGGTGGTGCAGGTACAGTAACGGTTCGCCCTTGCCGGCGCGGTAGTAGTGGACTTCGGTTGCGGCGGGTCCGACCGACATCGTTTGCAGTTTCATCAGCCTGCCTCCTTTAACTGCGGGGTAGTGTGCGGCGGTGGGGTGACAACGCGCGGTATCGCGCGATCCTCGGCGGCCATCGGCTTCGGCGACCAGTGGTCTTCGTAGTCTTTCCACATGCCGCGCATCTGCGGAATGATTTTCTCCGCGAACAGTTTCGTCGAGTACTGGCACAGCTCGTTCGGCATGTCACCGAAATGCAGCAGGCACACGAGATGGCCGACCTTGAGCGACTTCGCGACGCTGTCGATCTGCTCGGCCACGCTGTCCGGGCTGCCGGCCACGATGTAACCCTTCTCGATCATTTCTTCCCAGGACAGCGCGGCCGCCTGGTTCAACGCGGACGACTGACCCGCCATCTGCGAGGCGAGGCCGGCGCGGATCGTTGGCTCCGTGCGATAGCCCGGTGCATCGGCAAATCCGGGATGCACGTGCAGACAACGCGAGAAGAAATAGCGCGCGTGTTTCTCATACAGCCGCTTCGCTTCGGCATCCGTTTCCGCGATGCAGATCTGCTGCGCGAACGTTGCCTGGTACGGATTGAAATCCTGTCCGAGTTCTTCCATGCGTTGCCAGAAACCCTGCATCAGCTGCGCCCCGCGCACGTAACCCGAGAACGACAGGTAACTGTAGTTGTAGCGATTCGCGGCACAGAAATCCCAGGTTTCGAGCGAGCCACCGCCGGGGATCCAGATCGGCGGCGGGTTCTGGATCGGACGCGGCCACAGATTCACGTAACGCAGCTTGTAGTGTTTGCCGTTCCAGGCGAACACATCGGGATCGGACCAGGCGCGGCGCACGAGATCGTGGGCTTCGTGATATTTCTCGCGCAACGTCGCCGGATTCACCCCGCAGGCATAGTTGTCGTCCATCGAACTGCCGACCGGAAAGCCCGAGATCAAGCGGCCACCGGAAATGCAGTCGATCATGGCCATTTCTTCGGCGACCCGGGTTGGCGGGTCGTACAGCGCGAGCGATTGCCCGAGCAGCAGGATCGACGCGCGATGCGTGCGCCGGGCCAAGGTCGAGGCCATCAGCTGCGGCGACGGCATGAGGCCGTAGGCATTTTGATGGTGCTCGTTGATCCCGAGGCCGTCGTAACCGACGTCCTCGGCAAGTTCGAGCAAATCGAGATAGTCGTTGTAAATCCTGTTCGCCTTGACCGGATCGAACAGGCGCGAGTCGACGTCCACCCACACGCTGCGATGTTTCTCCGTGAAATCATCCGGCAGGTGTGGCCAGGGCATCAGGTTGAACCAGTGAAATTTCATGGTGGGGCCCCTTTGCGGTGTTGCAGGAAAATGCCCTTCGTGATGCCGCTTCGGCACACGAACGCACGTGGGCCGAGACACATTAGGGCAAGTGCCCTAGAATATAGGGCAGCTGCCCGAAAATTGTCAACGAAGCTCTGAACGATGCCTGATCCCGGCTCCACCCTCGAGCACCGACCCGTGACCCTGTCGCCGAACAAGCGGGCGAAACGCGAAGCCCTGATCATTGCGGCTATCGGTGTTTTGCGCACTCGCGGCCTTGCGGGCTGCACGTCGCGCGCGATCGCCGAGGCGAGCGGTCTCGCGAAAAGCGCGCTGCACTACTACTTCCGCGATACCGAGGAGATCGTCGAACTCGCGTTTCAGCGCTTGATGACGCAATACATCGAACGCATCCGCGCGGCTGCCGACGCCGCGCCCGAACCGAACGCGGCGTTATGGGCAGCGACGTCGACGTACCTGCATCTCGGCTCGACGCAGCATTCCGATCAATTGCCGATGTTGTGGTTCGAGGTGCAACTCGCGGCGAGCCGCTGCGGTGACACGGCCGCGCTGAGCCGGCTCACGGCACAGACGACGGAGATGTTGTCCGCGATCGTCGCCGCGACGGGGGTCCAGGCACCGGCGGCCACGGCGCGCGTGCTGCTGGCGAGCCTCGTCGGCATCCTCGTACGCGACGCGCTCGAACCGATCGATCTCGACGAGGCGCTGCGCGAGTGCCTGCATGTGCTCGGTTTGACGGCCGTAAGCAGGACGCGCGACACCGGCTGACGCTCGCGGCGCGCAAAACCCGGTGATGGTTCGTGTTTCCAACGCCAGGCGCCTCGGTTGACGGTCGCGGCTAATCGACGTCGCTCAGGGAATATTCGATACAAGCGTGGCGGTCGTCGCCGGACGCGAGACTAAATCTTCGCAAACGGCTCACCGTTCGCCATTCTCGGGACATAATGGGAACCATGAGCCAGCAATCCCATGATACCGACGCCGGTGCAGCGACCGCCGGTCAATCCAGCGAACATCATTTCATCCACCGCATCGGCTGGCTGCGCGCGGCCGTACTCGGGGCGAACGACGGCATCGTCTCCACCGCGAGCCTGATCGTCGGCGTTGCCGCGGCCGCTTCCGAGCACGACAGTATCCTGATCGCGGGCACCGCCGGACTCGTCGCCGGCGCGATGTCGATGGCGGCCGGTGAATACGTTTCCGTCAGTTCCCAATTCGATACCGAGCAGGCCGATCTCGCGAAGGAGCGCGAGGCGCTTGCGCAAGCACCGGAAGAAGAACTCGCGGAACTCGCCGAGATTTATGCCCAGCGCGGGGTCGAGGCCGGTCTCGCCGAAGAGGTTGCGGCGCAGTTGATGGCCTTTGATGATCTCGCCGCCCATGCGCGTGACGAACTCGGCATTTCGGAAACCGTGAACACGCGCCCGCTGCAGGCGGCGCTGACGTCGGCGGCGACGTTTTCGATCGGCGCGCTGCTGCCACTGACCGCCGTCGCAATAACCCCGGTAGCGCACGTGATCCCGGTCGTTTCAATCACCGCACTCGTGAGCCTCGGCGCGCTCGGCTCCGTCGCGGCGCGGGCGGGTGGGGCGAGTGTCGTGCGCGCGGCCGCCCGGGTGATCCTGTGGGGTGCACTCGCGATCGCGGCAACGGCGGGGATCGGCGCTGCTGTCGGCACCGCCGTATGACGCGTGGCGGCGTGTGGTCCGGCATCGGCCGGCGCGCACCCGTTGCCTCGTCGCCTCCGTTAGCCGGCGCGGACGCAACGTGAGTCGATTCGCCGATGATGTATTACGCCAGCGCGCGCCCGCTCGGCGCGTTTCCCGTGTGCGGCTTATCGCGCGCGAGCGGCGCCCGGCACTAACGGGTTCGCTGAATACCGGCTTGCGCCCGGCGCGCCCGCGCGGCGGCGGCGATTTCGATCACTTCCTGCGTACTCGCCTCGCGACGGATCGCCGCGAGTTGCTGCTGTATGCGCCGCATGCGTTCGTCGATCCAGTGGCCGGCGGCCTGCGTCGCGACGAGACGCGCACCGTGTTCCGCGGCGAGCGCGTCGAGCAGCAGGTCGTAGAGCACGCTATACAGATACTCGCGGATCGCGGCGAAGCTCAGGATCGCCGGACTGACGTAAGCGATCCGCGGCGCATGATCGGTATCGCGCGCCGCGAGGGGTAACAGGCGCAGCACGCTCGTCGGGTGATCCCCCACCCCGACGAACTGCGTCGAGACGATGTCGAGACTCGACAGCTGATCGCGGACGTAGGCGGTGAGCAATTCCTCGGCCAGGCCGAGCAGAAACTCCGTGATCCCCTCAAGGCTCGTCGGGGCGCTCGACACGTGGGTGAGCGCGACCCCGCGACGCTGCAACAGGGCCGCGGCGCGCCGGCCGGCGCAATAGGTCGGTCCGTCTCCGAGTGCGGCCCGGTGCGCGGCGCCGGCCGCGACGACGCGCGCGTTGTAGCCGCCGCACAGACCGAGCTCGGCGCCGATGATGAGCAGACCGGGCGCGCCGTCGCCGGCCGGCAGTTCGGCGCCGCTCCAGCCGAGGATACGCTCGATGCCCTCGCGGTACCGGCGCGCGGGTTCAACCGCAACCCGCATCTCCCGATAGTGCCGCGCCGACAGGTTTTTCATCGCCTCTATCGCCTCGCCGAGCGAGTGCAGCGAGCGCAGTCGAGCGTGGAGTTGCTGTTCGCGTTTCACGCGACGTCGTTGCGGTTTCGCGCGGCGCATTCGCGCGCGCGTTCCAGCCACGCGGGCGGCACGGTCTGCCCCGCCTCGATCGCCGCGGTGTGCCCGGGCAGCTCGGCGCGCAGACTGTCCGCTCCCGCCCACACGTTGCGCGACACCTCGGCCAGCGTGGTCCCGTCCAGCCAGCCTTCGGTCAGCGCCGTCAGCGCGTACAGCTGATCGGCGACGCGGCGGACGGTGAAACGCGGCTGACGCAGGATCTCACGCATGATGCGACCGCGAGCGATGGCGGTGCTCGTGTGCGGATCGACATCGAGGCCGACCCGGGTCATCGCCTCGAGCGCTTCGAAGCGTGACATCGTGATGCGCAGATTACGCGCGGCAGCCCGAATCGCCGGTGGCTGCGCGACCCCGCCAATGCGCGAGACGCTGCGGCCAACGTCTACGGCCGGCCTCAGGTTGCGCTCGAAGCGCGCCGTATCGAGGTAGATCTGGCCGTCGGTGATCGAGATCAGATTCGTCGGGATATACGCGGAAATGTCGCTGTCCGTCGTTTCGACGATCGGAAACGCGGTGACGGAGCCGCCGCCCGCCTGCGCATTCAGCGGGGTCGCGCGTTCCAGCAACTCGGCGTGGATATAGAAAATGTCACCAGGAAAAGCCTCGCGTCCCGGAGGACGACCGAGCAGCAGCGCGAGTTCGCGGTAAGCGTCCGCATGTTTCGTCAAATCATCGTAGATGACGAGCGCGTCGCGACCCTGATCGCGGAAATACTCGGCCAGCGTGGCGCCGGCGTAGGGCGCGAGATACTGGAGCCCGGGCGTGTCGGTGGCTTCGGCGGCCACGATGGCCGTGTTCGCGAGCGCACCGCTGCGTTCGAGATCCGCACGCACCGCGAGCACGCGTGACATCGGCTGTCCGATGACGACGTAGACACACACGACGTCGGTGTCGCGCTGCGCCGCAACGATGTCGAGTCCGAGTGCCGTCTTGCCGACATTGCGGTCGCCGACGATGAGCTGGCGCTGGCCACGGCCGATCGGAATGGCGGCATCGATAACCATGATGCCGGTCAGCAGTGGCCGTTCCACCGCCGCACGTTCGGTCAGATCGGGTGCGTCGCGCAACACCGAACGCGCCTCGCCGGGCGGCGGCGGGCGGTTGTCGATTGGACGTCCGAGCGGATCGAGCACGCGTCCGAGCACCCCGTCGCCGACCTCGATCGAAGGCAGCCGCCCGAGTGGCACGACACCATCGCCGGCCGCGACGTGCTCGTCCGCGCCTAGCAGGACGATCCCGGTGCGTTCGGCCGTGAGTTCGATCGCCATGCCGAGCGCGCCCGAGTCGAACTGCACGAGTTCCCCTTCGCCGACCGCTTCGAGCCCGACCGCGCTGGCCACCCCGTCACCGACCTCGATCACGGCGCCGCGCAAGCGAAACGCGCTGTCGAGGTCGAGAGCTGCATCGGCAAGTGCCGGCATGACGGGAACGTCTTCAGCCATCGGCTGCGGTGACTCGCGGCGCATCCGCGGTGATATTCCGCGTTTTGATCGCGGCGGCGGCCTGGCGCGCGACCGACGCCGCCGTTGCATCGATCTGCCCGGCGGTCGTGGTGATCCGCACGCCGGCCCCGAGTTCACCGACCACGCGTTGCTCGAATGCGCCGCCGAGCACGTGTTCGAGCGACTCGCGTGACGTTGTGCCGAGCGGGCGGGCGCTTTCGACGAGCGCGCCGGACCGGCTTGCCGACGGCAGTTGTTCGATCTCCGCGCACGCGGCCCGCACCAATGCGGCGTCGAGATCGGGACCGGCCAGGCTCGCCAGCAAGCGGCGTACGGAATCCGCGGTAATGCGCGCGAGCGTGTCGGTCAGCGCGGCAGCCTCGCCGGCCTGCCGGTTCGCGAGTTCGGTTTCGAGTGCACGTTTTTCGTTCGCCGCATCGCGCCGTGCCATGGCGACGATACGATCCGCTTCCCGGGTGGCGGCGGCGAGCAGCTCGTCGCGTCGCGCGGCCGCTTCGTGCTCGGCGTTCGCACGCACGGTGCGGGCTTCATCGCGCAAGGATTCCGCTTCCTCACGCAAGCGTGCCTGTTCGTCGTCGTGCGTCGCCTGGCGTTGCTGTTCCCGCTCCAGCGCGCCGCGCACGGGTTTGAACAAAATCCAGCCGAGCGCGGCGGCGAGCAGCAGGAAATTCACCGCTTCGAAAAGAAAGTTCGCGAGCGCGGGCGACACGGTCTTATGCGGCCGCGACGAACGGGTTTGCGAACAGCAGCGTGAGCGCGATGACGAGACAGAAGATTGCGGTCGATTCGACCATCGCGAGCGCGACAAACTGGTTGCGGGTGATGGAGCCCACTTCGTCCGGCTGCCGCGCGATCGCATCAAGACCCGCGGCGCCGATGCGGCTCTCGCCGATCGCGGCACCGACCGCGCCGATCGCCATCGTCAGTCCCGCCATCACGATCGAGCCGAGTGCGAGTATCGTTTGTTCGGTCATAGTCAGTCTTCCTCTCCCTCGCGAATCGCCGCCCCGATGTAGACGCTCGCGAGAATGGTAAATATGTAGGCCTGAAGTAATCCGATTAACAGGTCCAGCGCCATCAGGGGAACGGGCACGAGCGGACCGACGAGTACGACGAGCAGGATCACGACCATGTGCCCGCTCATCATGTTGCCGAACAGGCGTAAGGCGAGCGCGAGCGTGCGCGTGATTTCGCTGATCACATGAAACGGAAAAAAAATCGGGTTCGGGCGGAAGTAATGTCCGACGTATCCGCTCAAGCCGCGCGCGCGGATACCGGCGAACGGGGCGGCGAAGAACACGAGCACCGCGAGCGCGGCCGTCGCCGCGAGGTTCGCCGTCGGCGCCGTGACCCCGGGCAACTGGCCGATAATCGCCGCGCCGGCGATGAACAGGAAAAACGTGCCGGCAAAAACCTCGAGCACCGGCACCGGGCGTCCGGCGGTTCCACGCACGAGGTCGCGCACGAACGTGTAGGTGAGCCGGCCGGCCGCCGCGAGTCGTCCGCCCGGCGCGTGCCGGACGGCGCGGGCCAGCAACCCGCCGAGGACGAGTAACACGAGGCTCGTGAACGCGCTCGCGACCATCATGCCGGTGATCGGGAACGGGCCGAGTGTGAACAGAACGGACTGTGCGAAGACATCGGGGGTCATGACAGTCCGCTCCGCAGGATCGCAACGCTGGCGCAGAATCCCGTGAACCAGCCGGCCGCCGCGGGCAGCAGGCTACCGGCGCGGGCGGCGAACAACAGCACGCCGGCGACGAGCAGCAGCCGGAACAGGAACGACAGGGGGGTGGCGGCCCCGCGCACGCTGCGCAGGAGCAGGCCGGCCTGGGCGACCCCGGCGAAAGCGCCGGCGAATGCGAACAGCCACGCGTTCATCGACCGTCACCCCGTACCACCCGGAACGCAATCGCGGTGCCGGCCGCGGTGCCGAGCGTGAGCAGCAGCAGGGTGAAACGCACACCGGTATCGAAGCGGCCATCGAGATAATGACCGAGCAGGGCGCCGCCGGTCGCGAGCATTACGATCGGCCAGCCGACACTGCCGATCAGCGCGAGCGAGTGCCAGAACCCCGGGCCCGCGTCGCGCCGGCGCCGGCGTTCGATGTCGCGGCGCGCGCTTTCGCGCAGGTCCGCGCGCCGGAACGAATCGGGTCCGTCGTTCACCAGCCGGCACCCTGCCCGCGGCGACTGCGATGGCCAAGCTCGCGCACGATCCGCTGTTCGAGTTCGTCGAGGTGTCGGCGCGCCGCGAGTTCACCGTCCGGGGTGGCCAGCGCGCGATCGAGCGCGGCGAGCACCTCGGCATCCGCCGCTCCGGTCACCGCGAACGGCGTGTACAGCACGCAACGCTGCGCATCGCATTCGAGCAGGCCGCCGGCGCTCGCGGCGAAGCTGTCGACACCCCCGGCGTGAACGACGATCAGGCCGGCCTCCACGACGAGCAGCAGCGGTTCGGCGCCGCGCCGGATCCCGACCTGACCGCTCACGGTCGGCACCCGCAGTCCGCGGATGCCGCGCTCGAGTACGATCTCGCGCGGCGTGCGGATCAGAAATTGCAGCTGCTCACGCATGCGTCACCTCCGTGAGTGCGCCGATCATCGACAAGGCGTCGACGGGCATCTCGTCGCAGCGGCCGTCGAGGATGGCCGCTGTCCCTGCGACCGTATCGGCGATCGGCACGCGCTGCCCCGGTACCCCGGTGAATCCTTCGGTGACATGAAACGGTTGCGTCATGAAGTTACGCAGCCGTTGCGCGCGACCGACGAGGGTGCGATCCTCGCTCGCGAGTTCATCGATGCCGAGCATCGCGATGATATCGCGCAGTTCCTCGAAGCGCGCGAGCAGGCGGCGCGCCTCCTGGGCCACGTCGTAATGCCGGGTACCGACGACCGCCGGGTCGAGCGCTTTCGATGACGACGCGAGCGGGTCGACCGCCGGGTACAGGCCTTGCGCCGCGATATCGCGCGAAAGGACGAGCGCGCTGTCGATATGCCAGAACGCATGCGTGATCGCCGGGTCGCCGTAATCGTCGGCGGGGACGTAAACCGCCTGCACGGCGACCATGCCACCGCGCCGGGTTGCCGTGATGCGTTCCTCGATATCGGCAAGATCGGCGGCCAGGGTCGGCTGGTAACCCACGCGTGACGGCATGCGGCCGAGCAGACCGCTCACTTCCATCCCCGCCTGGACGTGACGGTACAGGTTGTCCATGACGAACATCACGTCCTGGGCGAGTTCGTCGCGGAAGTATTCGGCGATCGTCAATGCCGCCGCGCCAACCATGAAGCGCGCGCCCGGGGTCTCCTTCATCTGCGCGAATACGAGCGCCGTGCGATCGAGCACGCCGCGATTCGCCATTTCCTGCCACAGTTCGAGACCCTCGCGCGAACGTTCGCCGATCCCGGCAAATACCGCCACGCCGTTGAAATTGTCGACCGCGTTATGGATGAACTCCGTCAGCACGACGGTCTTGCCGACCCCGGCGCCGCCAAACACGGCGGCGCGTCCGCCGCGGACGAACGGACAGAACAGATCGATGATCTTGATCCCGGTTTCGTACACCTCGCTCCACGGCAGCCGTTCGTCCGGTGGCGGTGGCGCGCGGTGCAACGGACGCCGCGTGTCTGCCGTCACCGCCGGTCCGCCGTCGAGCGGCTTGCCGTGCAGATCGACGACGCGCCCGAGCAGACCGCGACCGACGGGAACGGTCAGCGGTCCGATCCCGTGTACCGCTGCGCCGCGTTGCAACTGTCGCGGCGAATCAACCGAGATTGCGCGCACCCGGGATGTGCTGAGGTGGCTCTGCACCACCGCCGTGATCGAGCGCGTGGGCGACAGGCGACACACGAGCGCGGTGTCGAGCGGCGGCAGCGCGCCGTCGAGATCGACATCGATCACCGTGCCGCGGATCGCCGAGACATGTCCGCGGATCCCACTGGGGGAGGGCGTCAAGTCGGCCCCTTCGTGGCCCCGGCCAGGGGTGCTTCACCGTGCATGATAAGTGCCTGCGCCGCTGTGTGGATGCCGTGGCGCCTGTTTATTGCCGCCGGCATCGCCAGACAGGATCGGTAAAGAGCCTGGCACGGTCGCCGGTCCCGCGCCCTCGCTCGCCGGTGATCGCGAGTGAACCTGAGAACTGTCAAGCGTAGATTTCATGCTGGACGATGCAGAATTTATCCATCAATACAAAGTGTAGTAACTTAATTTGTTTCGTTATGAACATTGATCAATTTTCCGTCACCGCGGTCGATTGATTTTGCGCTGCGCCAGACCCCGTCTCGGCTTACACGATCGGCGGGGTCCCGGATTGTGGTCCGATTACATCGCCTGGTTGACCAGCGTTCTGACGTTTATCCCTGCTTCACTGCACCAGGCGGTAATCACGCCGCGATCAGACCTTTTTCCAGGCACGCGGGCGCGAAGTCGAACGCCCCCGACGGATCGGGGATCAGTAGCCGCTCGTCCTTGTCGTCGTAGGGCATGCGCGGCAACAGATCCTTGATCAGGTTCAGCCGCGCCTCGCGTTTGTTGTCGGTCCGCACCACGGCCCACCGCGCCATCGGGTGACGGGTTCTTGCCAGCATTTCGTTACGCGCGACGCTGTACTCGTCCCACAGCTTGGTCGCCTCGCTATCAATGGGGCTCGTTTTCCGCCGTTTCAACGGATCGCGCCGTCGATCCTGCAGTCGTTACTTCTGCTCGGATCGGTCGGTATCGAGGTAATACTTGCACAGTCGTATGCCCGAATGCACGAGCATCCGCTCGAAGTGCCCCCGCGGTTTCCATGAACTCTCCGTACTCGGTTTCGGCGCAAAAGCCCATGACCCGTTCAACTCCGGCGCGGTTGTACCAGCTGCGGTTGAACAGGGCGATCTCTTGCGGCACCGGGAGGTGCGGCACGAAGCGTTGGAAATACTACGCGCCACTTTCGCGATCGGAGGGCGGACCGAGCGCAACGATGCGGGTTTCGCGCGGGCTCAGGTGGCGGGTGATCCGTTTAATCACGCCATCTTTCCCGGCTGCGTCGCGACCCTCAAGAATCACGAGGATCTTGTCGCGGCCGAGAATTAACTGTTTCTGCAGTTCGTGCAAGGCGTGCTTGTAGCGCTTCGCGCCGTGATGCGAACCGGAGCGGGGGTTTTGTGGTCCATGATTTGCCATCCTTCTCGTTGTGTGACGCAGGACTGTTATTTCGACTTCGCGACGATGTCGTGGGGAACGTCGCGCACGTGAGCGACCCGGTCCGCCGCGTTCGAACTATGCCGGTGCACTTCGCGACGCTTCAGAATTTCGATGACAAACGCAACGCCGGTTGCCCGTCGCGCTGTCCAACCCTTGGGGCGGGGCCAGGAGAACGCCAAGAGAGAGTGCGTCGCCACGTTGCGCGCTGGTCGGAGCCTCGACTTAGTGCGCGGAATCAAACAGTTCCGCGAGCGCGCGGCGGTAAATCTTCTCAGTTCGGCGTTCGACCGTGCGCGCGTGCGCGCCCTCGCGCATCAGTTGCGCCATCTCCAGGGTATGCTTGTCCGGCGGCAGACCGAGAACTTCCATCTCCCGCACTGTCGTCTTAGCGTAGTTAAGTACATCGTCGATGGCCGTGAATGCGCGGTAGATATCGTCGACCGGGGTGGCGAACGATCGAGATGCCGCAATTTCAGGCTATCCCCCTCGTGCTCGCGCACGCGAGCGGCCATCGCAGCGTTGCCGGTTTGCATGCATGCCTCGAGCGCTTCGCCGCCGCTGACTATGGCGGCGCACTGCGGGCTAAACTGTCGTGGAAGTCCGGCGTGCGCGGGCACGCGCGCTGCACGAGCCGCGTGATCACGTTTTCCGTTGCTTTTGTCATGCTGGACGCCTCCTTCGTCGAACGATCGCGCGTTGCTTCAGTTTGCAAAGTTCAGAGCGATGTGGCCATAGGCCACGGCAGACAGAATCGCCGCACCCGGGCGCGTAAACAACCACGTGGCGAGGATCTCCTGCGCCTTGCTCCACTGCACTGCTCGCGGCCGTTCGGATGCACCGATCCCCATGATGGACGTGCTCACAACGTGAGTCTTGGGCTCGGGCCCGCCGAACAGTGAGGCGCCGAAAATCACCGTCAACGATGCAAGCAGCGCGTCGAGACCGTACAGTTTGTAGATCCCGAAGCCGACGGTACGCGCGATATCCCACCCACCGAGCAGCGTACCGAGGGTGAGTCTCGACGCGCTGATTGCAATGACCCACAGCGGGACGGCGAATTCGTCGAGGAATCCGCCGGGCACGAGCATCTTGGTAATGATCCCCCTTGCCCTTCTGGGCGTCGTTCGTGCGGTATACGAATGCAAGCAGGCCGGCGCTGAGCCATTGCGCCGCCGATCCCGCATGCGACGACGAGCGTCGCGATCATATTCGAAGCGTCATGGAATCCGTTCGTGGATTCGAATGCAATCACGGCAAAGACTGCCGCGCCAGTCGGCAGGAATGGTACCTCCATCGCCAGATTCTGCCGATCGGCTGACCGCTTGTTCCGGTTTTGCGCACCCGCATCATGTTCGGCGCGGCGTGGCAGGTTAACGCCATCGCGACGCGTGAAGCGAGTTCATCGGCTACGATGTCAGTACTCTCGTAAGCGTCGTACCGCCTTTCGCTATCCATAAGATGCGGGGCACTGCAATTGGCCATCATGTGGTTTGGTGTATGGTGCGCTCACTCATTCGCAAGTGGAACGAGGTCTATTCCCGCGCTGGGTATACTTGCGCATCCTCATCGGAGGTCGCCGTGCGGGCGGCGTGTGAAAATGCCCGCGGGTCCCGTTCGCTAGCGTTCCGCGATGCGCACACCGGGCGCCACCCGATCACTCGGGTGCAGCACGACCCGCTCGCCTGCTTCGAGCCCGCTTGTCACCTCGGCTTCGAATTGATTTTTTGCGCCGATCCCGACGTGTCGCAACTCCGCCCTGCCGTCAACGTTCACGAACACGGCCCAATGGCCGCCATCGCGAAACAGGGCCAACAGCGGTAACTTCAGTACGTTGCTTTGTTCCGACAAGACGATCCGCGCGTCGACCTGGTAACCGTGCGCGAGCCGCTCCCATTGCGCCGCCGGACTCGTTAAATCGATAATCACGTTCACACGTTGTTCTTCGATCCCGAGCGCGGAAACCTTAGTAAAGCCGAACGGTTCTACCGTGCGTACCTGTCCGGCGAGCGGCGTGGCGCCGCCCCAGCGTTCGATAATCACGCGTTGCCCGGGTTGCACTTTCACGGCGTCAACCGATAACAGGTCGACGACGATCTCGAGGTCGCGGGGGTCGCCGATTTCGACCAGCGGCGCGGCGGCCGCGACCACGCCTTCACTGCGTTGCAGGATCCGGAGTATGCGTCCCGTCACCGGCGCCTGAATGGAAACGCAGTCGCAGGTGCCATGACCGGTTTGCGTCTCTGTTGGCGACAGCAAGGCCGCGCGTGCGCGGTCGCGCTCGAAGATGCGCATTTGCAGGCGGGCAATCGCGGTGGCGTGCGCCGCGCGACGGGTGCGGTAATCCCGCTCGGCCGCGTCCAGGCCCTGTTGTGAAATCGTTTTGTCCTGGAACAATCGTTGCGCGCGGTCGTACTCGCGCCGCGCGAATTCGAGTTCGGCATGCGCCTGGTCGACCTCGGCACGCGCCAGCGCCGCCGCGGAGTCGGCGGCCTGCACGTCCGAGCGCGCCTGCGCTTCGCTGCGCGGGTCGAGAAATGCCGGGTCGATCGGTTCGATCTCCGCAATGACCGTCTCGAACGCGATAACCGGATCACCCGCATGCAGGGCGATGCGGCGCATCCGTCCGGCAACCGGCGCGGACAATACGTAGACATCGTGAACCCGGGTCTGGCCCTCATCGCCGACCGTTACGATGAGGCTGCCCCGGCTCGCGTTTACGGCATCGACGACGACAGGCTGGGGGCGAAACGCGAACGCGATGGCGACGCACAGTAATGCGCCGAGCAAGCCCCACAGCGCAAATCGTCTCATGACAGGTTTCATGGTTTCATTCCCGGGTTTTCAATACCCGAATCAAATCCAGATTTGCCACCCGCGTGCGCACGAGTGCGGCGGAGGCGGCAGTCGCGGCCAGGGCGCAGATCAGACCCAGCCCGTAGGTCGCATCCGTAATTGCAAATGGCATCCGGAACAGTTCCGTATCGAAAGCCCGCGCGATGAGCAGGGTGAGTCCGCGCCCAAGCAGGCAGCCGAGCGGCAGCGCCGCGAGAATTAGCAAGGTCACCTCGGCCAACAGGATGTAGGAAATCTCGCCGCGCGTGAAGCCGAGTACGCGCAGGGTCGCGAGTTCGCGGCCGCGTTCGGAAAGCGCAATCCGCGCACTGTTGTAGGTGACACCGAAGCCGAGCGCACAGGCGAAGCCGGTAAAAATAAAAATGTAAACGAGGATCTGTTTCGCGAGTGTGCCGTGGAATGCGTCGAGCGCCGCGCGGCGGTGCATGACTGCACTGATTGCCGGCAGTTCTTTCAGTTTCGCGAACAAGCGTGTCTGTGCGTTTTGGTCGACAAGGAGATTCAGGTATTCGGCCTCGGGCCTCACCCTGAGCCAGGTGTTCAATGTATCGAGGTGCATCACCGCGGGCATGCCGATGGTCGTCTCGAACAGCCGCGTAACGGGCACCATCGCCGCTGGCCGGCGACCCTCGAGAACCTCGACGAACACGCTGTCACCGACCGCAACCCCGAGCTTGGCGGCCAGGTACGTACCGAGAACGAGGCCGCCCGGCGGTACCGGGATATTTTCACCCGTCGCATCGTCGTGGATCGGTTGCAGAATGCTCGTCTGCGCGACTCCCTGGATCGTGCCCCGGTGAACGACCGTGCCGAAAGAAAAGTCGGCGCTGACGGCGCGCCAGGGTTCGACCATCATCACCCCGGGTAAATGCGCGAATTCATCGACGACCCGCAACGCCTGTGGTTCGGCAAAGCCGATACTGAGCGTTTGATGCTGTGCTTCGAAGAAGAATTTTTCCGCCGTATATTCGATCGAATCATTCCACTGCAGGGCCATGATCAGGAGCCCTACCGCGAAAGCGATGCCGGTGCAGGTGAGCGCGGCCCGCAGCGGCCAGCGACCGATTTGTCGCAGCGCGATCCGCGTGGGCTGGTCGAACCATTTTCCGACTGCGCTCGCGGCAAAGCGGGTACGCCGATAGATGGCCGGCGGCGGCGGGCGCATGGCTTCCGCTGGTGGTAACGTGGCCGCCCGGCCGACGGCGCCGAGCGCGCCGATCAGCGTGACGCAAATGCTGATAGCGCCGGCGACGACGAACGCGGTTGCGCTCGGGCGGTAGATCAACAAGGGAAAGCGGAACAGATTCGCGTAGGTTTCCGTGTTGTAACGACCGAACACTGCGCCGAAAAAGAACCCGATGACGCTGCCTGTCACCGCGATCGCAATGACGAATTTCATATAGTGCCATGCAATTTCGAGCTTGCTGTAACCGAATGCTTTCAGCAGACCAATCTCGGCGCGTTCGATCGCGATGAGTCGCGACAGGACCATGTAGCTCAAAAACGCCGCGACGCTGAGGAAAATCCCGGGCAGCAGGGTCGACATCGTTTTGATCTGGTCGAGCTCATTCATGACGAACCAGTTGGACAACTGGTCCGCGCGTCCCACCGCGCTGACGCCGCCGTACGGCGCCAGCAGCGTATCGATCTCTGCTATCACGGGCTCGGGATCGACGCCGCGCAGCAAACTGACGGACAGATCGTTGAACGCATTGTCGAGATCGAACGCCGCTTCGAGTGCGGATCGGCCCATCCACACGACGCCGAAGCGCTTGTCGTCGGGCAGCAGCGAACCCGGTCCTAGCGCATAGATGAACTCAGGCGACAAGGCAATACCAACGATGATGAGCGATCGCTTGCGCCCGTTGATGATCGCGGAGAATCTGGCGCCGAGTTGAAGACTGTGGGCTTCGGCAAACGGCTCGCTAATCATCACCTCATCGTGGTGGCCGGGGGAGATCCAGCGTCCCTGGCGTAACGCAAGCCGGTTCAGCTGTGGTTGACCGTGATCGGGCACCGAGGTTAGGCGGCCGATCACGGGATCGGCGAACCCGTCGATATCGAGCGTCGCGAAATGCGCGATTCGGGCTTGCGCGAACTGGACGCCCGCGATCGCGGCGACGCGTTCGGCCACGCGTTCCGGGGCGCGTTTCGCGCTCGCGAATATTTCACCGAAACGGTAGTGTTCGTAATAGGCATCGGTCGTGTTACGTAACGCTTCGAGCGTGGATAAGGACATCACGAGCACGGCGACACCGGATCCGATCACCATCGCAACCGCGATGACCTGTCCGCGCAATCGCCAGAGGTCTCTTGTCAGTTTGCGGTTGAGTGCGCGCACGGCGGCCTACCAGAACAGATCGGCCGCGGCGCAGCGCCGTGAATTCACGTCCACCCGGGCGATACGTCCGTCGGCGATGTGTACCGTTCGGTCGGCCATGCCGGCGATAACCGTATTGTGGGTGATGACGGCGGTGCTCGTTCCGAGCTCGTTGTTGACGCGCTCGATTGCTGCGAGTACCTGGATGCCGGTTTTGCTGTCGAGCGCGCCTGTCGGCTCGTCGCAGAGCAGGATTTCGGGTTGCTTCGCGATCGCGCGCGCGATCGCCACGCGCTGTTGTTCGCCGCCCGATAGCTGCGCGGGGAAATGGTCGAGCCGGTCGCCGAGGCCGACGAGTTCGAGCGCTTCTTCGGGCTGTAGGGGTGCGGCTGCGATCTCGGTGACAAGGGCGACATTTTCCCGTGCTGTCAGGCTCGCGATGAGATTGTAGAACTGAAATACGAAGCCGACGTGTTCCCGCCTGAACGCGGTTAATCCCGCCTCGTCCACGTTGCCGAGTTCGTGATCGCGAAACGCGATCTGCCCGGCGGTCGGTGTATCGAGGCCGCCGAGAATATTCAGTAATGTCGACTTGCCGCTACCCGATGGACCGAGCAACACGACGAGTTCTCCCTGCCTCAGCTCGAAATCGATCCCGGCGAGCGCGTGGATCTCAATCTCCCCGCTACGGTAGACCTTCGTGAGCCCACTTGCGCTCAGGTGGCCGTGTGAAGCTGTGTGCCGAATGTTCGTCATACACGGAGTCCATCATACTGCCGTCACCGGTCACTTCCGGTCTCGTGCGTCCTTACCCGTCGCCAGCGCGCGTCGGGCGGCCCAGGCGCTTTTCCACCTCGAGGACATGGAGCGTCGTGGCAATTACCGTGTCCGGGGTGAGGCTGATCGAGTCGATGCCGGTCTCCACGAGAAACTCCGCCATTTCCGGGTAATCCGACGGTGCCTGCCCGCAAATCCCCGAATGCCGCCCGTTGCGTTTCGCACCCAGCGTCGCGAGCCGCAGCATTTCCAGAACTCCGGGATCGCGTTCATCGAAATCGAACGCGACGATATCGGAGTCGCGATCGACGCCCAGGGTCAGTTGCGTCAGGTCATTGGATCCGATCGAGAAACCGTCGAACAGTTTCGCGAACGCATCGATTTGGATGACATTGTTCGGGATCTCGCACATGACGTAAATTTCGAGTCCATTTTCGCTGCGGCGCAATCCGTTTTCCGTGAGACACTCGAGTACCCGTTTGCCCTCGTCGATCGTGCGGCAGAACGGCACCATCACTTTCACGTTCGTCAGTCCCATGGCGTCGCGTACGCGGCGCAGCGCGTCGCACTCGAGCGCGAACCCGTCGGCATAAGCGGGGTGGGCGTAGCGCGCGGCACCGCGAAATCCAATCATCGGGTTCTCTTCCTCCGGTTCGAACCAGCGGCCTCCGAGCAGGTTCGCGTATTCGTTGCTCTTGAAATCCGACAGACGCACGATCACCGGCTTCGGGTAGAACGCCGCGGCGATCGTGCCGATGCCTTCGGCCAGACGTTCGACGAAAAAATCGCCGGGATGCGCGTATCCGGCTGTCAGGCGCGCGAGCGTGCGCCGAACGCGGACGGATGTGATTTTCTCCGGGTGGACGAGTGCCATCGGATGAACCTTGATGTGATCATTGATAATGAACTCCATCCGCGCCAGGCCGACCCCGTCGTTCGGGATGAAGCTCGTTTTAAACGCGATATCCGGATTCGCCAGATTAATCATGATGCGGGTCGCCGGCCGCGGAATGTTGTCGATTTTTGTCTGTTCAACGGTGAACGGAATGGCGCCGGCATAAACGTGGCCGGTGGCGCCGTCCGCGCAGCTGATCGTCACCTCATCGCCGTCGCGGATCACCTCGGTGGCGTTGTCGGTTCCTACCACGGCGGCGATGTCCATCTCGCGCGCGACAATCGCGGCATGGCAGGTGCGGCCGCCCCGGTTCGTCACGATTGCCGCCGCCGTCTTCATGATCGGTCCCCAGTCCGGCGTCGTTTTGTCCGCGACGATCACGTCACCGGGTGTGTATGCGGACAGGTCATCAGCGCTGTTGATTATCCGCGCGCGACCCGCCGCAATGCGCGCGCCTACCGCACGGCCGCTGACAAGTTCCTTGCCGCCGCCGGTCAGGCGGTAAGTTTCGAGTTGCGTCGTACTGCGACGCGACACTACCGTCTCGGGACGCGCCTGGATGATGTAAAGCGTGCCGTCCCCGCCGTCCTTTGCCCACTCGATGTCCATCGGTACCGGATGGCCGGCGCGTTCGCTGTAATGCGCTTCGATGCGAATCGCATAATCCGTCAGCGCCAGGACGTCGTCATCGGTAAGGCAATAACGCGTCCGCAGTGCTTTTTTCGTGGCGACATTGTGCGTGTCGGCGCCGCCGCCCCGCGCGTAGACCATTTTGATTGCTTTCGTACCGAGCGAACGCCGCAGGACCGTCCGGTAGCCGAGTTCGAACGTCGGCTTGTGTACATAGAATTCATCCGGCTCCACCGTGCCCTGGACGATATTCTCGCCGAGCCCATAAGCCGCGGTGATAAACACAACGTCGCGAAAGCCGGACTCGGTGTCGAGCGAAAACATGACGCCGCTCGTCGCGAGGTCGGCGCGCACCATTTTCATGATCCCGATCGACAGTGCGACTTTGAAGTGGTCGAAGTCATTATTGATGCGATAGGCAATCGCGCGTTCGGTAAACACCGAGGCAAAGCAATGCCGGCAGGCATCGAGGAGCGCTGCGTCGCCGCGCACATTCAGGTACGTCTCGTGTTGTCCCGCGAAACTGGCGCTGGGGAGATCCTCGGCGGTGGCGGAGCTGCGTACGGCAACGCTCAGTTTCGCGCCGTACTCGCGGCGTAGTTCGCGGTAGGCATCGAGGATTGCTACACGCAGTGTTTCCGGCAATCCCGCGCCGTAGACGAGGTCGCGTGCGGCCCGTGCACGCCGCGACAGCGCTGCCAGATCCTGTTTGTCGACATCGTCGAGGAGGGCATGGAGCTGCGGCCATAGCCCGGCGTCGTCGAGCATCTGCCGGTACGCCTGCGCGGTGACGGCAAAGCCGTTCGGGACCGGGACACCATGAGGTGTAAGGCGGCGGTACATTTCACCGAGCGAGGCATTCTTGCCGCCGACGAGCGCGACATCGTCGGCGCTGATGTCCGCGAACCAGCGGATGAGGTTCGGATCCGTCATTGCATCAGCGGTATCCGGATAGCGTTCGCGTGTTCATCCGGATGCTCCCGTCTACCCGTTTTCCAACGCGGGATTGTACTCGCCGCGGCATGCGGCGCCGTTGAGCCTGGCGCGTTTGTAGAGTGCCGCCTGCGCGGATTCGCCGTTCGCGGGCTGTCCCTGCCAGGCTTTCAGAGCCGGCTCCTGCAGTGCACGACCGTAGGAAAAGCTCAGCGCCCAGGGAACCGATCCGACGTTGTTCAGCGCGTTGAGGTTGGCGGTTGCCTGTTCCGGGCTCTGCCCTCCCGACAGGAAATTAATGCTCGGCACGGCGGCGGGGACGACCCGGCGAAAGATCCGGATCGTGGCCTCAGCGACCGCTTCCGGCGATGCCGGATCGGGATTGGATTTTCCCGACACCACCATACTGGGTTTCAACAGCATGGTTTCGAGTTCGACGCGATGCCGCGACAGCGCGTGGAAAACCTCGCGCAGCACCGCCTCGCTCACCTCTGCCGCCCGTTCGATTCCGTGATCGCCGTCGATCAGTACTTCCGGTTCGACAATCGGCACAATTCCCTGTGACTGGCAGATCGCGGCATAGCGGGCCAGGACTTCCGCGTTTGTCTCGATGGCGAGGCGGCTCGGTGTGGTCCCGGTGATGTGATAGACATCGCGCCACTTCGCGAATCGCGCACCGCGTTCGTCGTATTCCTGCAGCCGCGCCGCCAGACCATCGAGCCCCTCGGTAATCTCTTCGCCGGGTGCGTTCGCCAGCGGGATCTTGCCTTTATCGACCTTGATGCCGGGGACGATGCCCGCGCGCTCGAGGAACTCCGGCAGCGGCGTCCCGTCGCCGGCCTGCTGGGTCAGGGTTTCTTCGAACAGGATCACCGCGCTGACGAACTGCTGTAGTTCCGGCGTTGCGAGGATCAACCGTCGGTACGCTTGCCGGGACTCGGCGGTTGATTCGACCCCGATCGCGCTGAAGCGTTTCGCGATCGTTGGCGCACTCTCGTCTGCGGCGAGAATTCCGGCGCCTTCGCGCACCATCCGGCCAATTGTTGCCCCAAGTTTATCCCGCGTATCCATGGCGAACTCCAGGTTGTTATGAGCATGGCACTAACCGGTTTGGACGCAGCGCGATCCGACAAGTCGAATCCCGCCCGTCAGTCCTGAACGTAGCGACGTGCGCCATCAACCGGCTACACGACGAACTCTACCGCGCGCATGGTGAAATTAATCTGATCGGGATCAGTGAACCTGAGACGCGTCTTGCATAGGCTGAATACGCGTGGAGACATCTCGGGCGTGCCGGGTGACGTGCCTCGATACGAAAAACCGGGCAACAGACGTGATGCTTGCCCGTGGTGCTCGCAGTTGTCGAGTCAAGAAAAACGTTAGAACAGGAGACCCACTATGGAACTTACACCGTTTACCGGTCCTTCGTCGCTCCGTCGCCTCAGCGATGAGTTCAATCGAATGCTGTCGCAATGGCCTTCGTTCGGCGACATGGATACGAGCATCGTCGCGAGCGATTGGACGCCGGCCGTGGACATCAAGGAAGAAGACAAGCGTTTCGTCATTACCGCGGACCTTCCCGGCGTTGATCCGAATGACGTCGAAGTAACGATGGAGAACGGCTCGCTGTCGATTCGGGGCGAGCGCAAGGAAGAAAAAAAGGAAGAAAAAGAGGGTTACCGCCGGGTCGAGCGGTTCAGTGGATCTTTCTACCGCCGCTTCATGCTCCCGGACACCGCCGATTCGGACAAGATCAAAGCGCGGGCGAACAATGGCGTGCTGGAAATCGAAATCGCGAAATCGAACGAGAAGCGGTCCAAGAAGGTGAAGATCGAGGTCTGAGGATCTCGCCCTTAACTGCCGATTGAACGATCGTACCTGGCCGCGCAGGCTCAAAAGCCCTCCCCCCCTGGATTGTTGCGCGGCCTTCTTTTTGCTAACTGACGTGCACAGGCAGGGCTTCCGAAAATGACGCACAAGCGGTTAACGTTTCGCTCTGGCGCGCGCGAGAAGATTCTTTCCGGCGCAACGCAACTGGCCGACGCGGTTCGCGTGACGCTCGGGCCGAAGTCGAAATCGGTTCTGATCCAAAAAAAATGGGGTGTGCCGATCGTCTGCAACGACGGCGTGACGATTGCGAAAGAACTCGATCTGGAAGACCCCGAAGAGAATCTCGGCGCGCAGATGCTGCGTCAGGCAGCGGTCAATACCGGCGAGACGGTTGGCGACGGTACGAGTACTTCAACCATACTCGCCCATGCGATTCTCGCCGATGGCATTCGTAACGTCGTTGCCGGCGCGAGTGCGATCGATATCAAGCGCGGGCTCGAGCGCGGGCTCGGCGTCGCGGTCTCCGCGTTGCGTGAGATGTCGAAAGCCGTCAGCTCGCGCAAGGAGAAGGCGGACGTCGCGACGATTTCGGCTCACAACGATCCGGCCATCGGTGAGCTCGTCGCCGGGGCGATGGAAAAAGTCGGCGACGATGGCGTAATCACGGTCGAGGAATCGAAAACCACTGAAACGGTACTCGAAGTCGTCGAAGGCATGCAGTTCGACCGCGGATACCTGTCGCCGTATTTCGTAACGGACCCCGCAAGCATGGAGGTGGTGCTGGAAGACGCCCACGTGTTGCTGTGTGACAGGAAGATTCGCGTCGTGCGCGATTTACTGAACCTGCTGGAGCTGGTCGCGAAATCAGGCAAACCGGTACTCGTGGTCGCCGAGGATATCGAAGGCGAGGCGCTCGCGACGCTCATTGTGAACCAGATCCGGGGAATCTTCCGCAGCGCTGCGGTAAAGGCGCCGGGTTTCGGCGACCGGCGCAAGGCAATGCTGCAGGACATGGCGATTCTGACCGGCGCGACGGTAATTTCCGAAGAAGTCGGCTTAACGCTGGAGAAGGCTGAAATCACCGATCTCGGCCACGCCGAGCGGGTGCTCCTGACGAAGGATACAACGACGATTATCGGCGGCGCGGGTGACCGTAAAGCCATCGATGCCAGGATTGGGCAGATCCGCCAGGAGATCGAGAAGACAACCAGCGACTATGATCGCGAAAAGCTCGAAGAACGTCTCGCGAAACTTGCCGGCGGGGTTGCCGTGATCCGCGTCGGTGCCCCGACGGAATCGGAAATGAAATCCAAATCGGAAGCGCTCGACGATGCAATCAGCGCCACGAAGGCCGCCGTTGCGGAAGGCATCGTACCGGGTGGCGGTCTTGCCTTGCTGCGCGCGGCGCGGACGGTCGCCGAGGAGGCGAAGCGCTGTGAAGGTGACGAACGTACGGGCGTTGAAATCCTGCGCCGGGCTCTGAGCGCGCCGACGCGGCAAATCGCCGAAAATTCCGCGGTCGATGGCGGTGTCGTCGTGGAAAAAATGCAGACGGCCGAAGGCACCGTCGGGTTTGATGCGTCGCGTAATGAGTATGTCGATCTCTTCGAGGCCGGTATCGTCGACCCGACGAAGGTCATGCGGGTGGCGCTGGAAAACGCGGTATCGGTGGCGAGCGTCTTGTTGCTGACGGAGGCGACGATGACTGAAATTGCCGAGCAACAAGCCGAGCAGCGCGCCGGGGTCGACGCCATGGGAATGTAACCGCGCGCAAGCTGCGCCCCACAGGCGTAGCGTGCGGTCGCGGGCGAGGGCCCGCTCTTACCGACAGACCGTTACCGCGAGATCCGCTTCAGCGCTTTGACCGTATCGCGGCAGGACACGCCGGTACGCTGCTTCTTCCCGGTGCGCCCGATGATGTCGCCGAGCGACAGAATGCCCGCGAGACGACCTGTTTCGTCCACCACCGGCAGACGCCGCACCTGGTGTCGCCGCATCTTCTTCAACGCGTCACGAACGTCATCGGAGCTTGTGCACGAAATGACTTCGCCGAGCTGTTTAATTTCGTCGACCCGCAAATCCTGCTGTGAGCGGCGACTCAACATCGCACCCATCGCGATATCACGGTCGGTGACCATACCGACAGGCTCGTGTGCGACGTCCACCACGGGAATCGCGCCACAGTCGCGGTCCCACATCAACGACGCAACCTGGTCGAGGTTCGTATCGCACGTACAAGTCGCGACTTCTGCGTTCATGATTTCCCGTACCTGTAGCATGGTGATCATCCTTTTTTTTGCTGCTTGCTGCGACAACGACGCTAGCGCAAGCAGCCATTGCAAACATTGATGCCGATCAGTCCACACCCTGCTTGCCGCCGCCAGGGCCGGCAGTCTGGCAAGCACGCTGTTACTGTGCGGCCGTACGCGCCGCATCCCGGGAGTGCAGATGTGATCGCGAGTCGGTCGAAATCATGATCCGGATCAGGTCGATCGGAGCGCACATAACGGAACATACTTGTCGCGTCCGGCGCCTGGTGACCCGATGGTCGTATTTCCGGCAGCAAATGGCGACGGCACGTCTTTATGGACTCGATCTTGGCGTCGTCAGATGCTGATTTTCGTGACACACGGTGTTGCTCGACAAGCAAGGCAGGAGGCTACCCTGGATAGCGTTTATCGGATACCCGGTGATTGCAGGTACATCAGCGAACGGCAACAGCGTTGCGCTCAGGTGGCGAAGAAAATTCTCGTTATCGTATGCCTTGGCGCGTCGCTTGCCGGATTCGGCGGCGCCGCGTTCGCGCATGGTCGCTCGCATTTCGATTTCTATGTCGGCACATCGTCGTGGTGGGGGCCACCTCCGTACTACCGGCGGTTTCCGTATTACCCGCCGTACTACTATGAACCGCAGACGATCATCATCGAGCGTGAACCGATGGTGTATATCCAGCAACCGCCCGTTGCCGCCACCGGGCAGACGCCCGTGTGGCAGTACTGTACCGACCCGCCCGGGTATTACCCGTATGTACAAAGCTGCCGGCAGGCGTGGATCCCGGTCGATCCGCGAACCGTCGCGCCGCCGGCGAAATGACCCGGAGACAACGGCACATGGAAATCGGACAAGCGGCCATTCGCGTCCACGCCGCGGCGTTGCTGCTGCTGCTCGGGGGCTGCGCGACGTATCCGAGCGGGCCGCGGGTTACCGCGTTCCCGGGCACCGGCATGAGTTTCGAGCAGTTCCGTATCGATGATTTCAACTGCCGCGAATTCGCGCTGCGTGCGATCGGCGGCAACCCGGCGCAGGACAGCGCACGCCAGGGCGCAATCGACAGCGCGGTTGCCGGCACCGCGGTCGGTGCCGCGGCAGGTGCATTGATCGGCAGCGCGTCGGGCAACGCCGGTGCGGGTGCGGCCATCGGGGCCGGCAGCGGCCTCGTGCTCGGGAGCCTCGCCGGCACGGATGCGTACCAGACGTCCGGCTCACGGACGCAAAGCCGCTATGACACGGCCTACGTGCAGTGCATGTATGGTCGTGGTCACCAGGTCCCGGTACCGGCGAGCGTCGCCGCGGCAAACCAGGCGCGGCCGGCCACCGTGTATACGGTTCCGCCACCGGGCACGCCGGCGCCGCAATCCGCCGCGACGTATCCGCCGCCGAATACACCACCGCCGCCCGGTTATTGAGCCGACCCGCACGCGTGCGCGGCATGGTCGTCGCGCGCCTGGACGTGCGTCGCCATCGGCGCGTAATACAGCGCGGCGGAGAAGACGTTCGCCTGCGTACACATCGCGGCGGGCCCGTTGTCATTCGGCCCGCCACGTGTTGCGATAGAATCCTGATTCACGCACAACGGAGCGCAACCCCGAGCCAATGACCCGGGTCAAACAAATCGTCCTCGACGTACTCAAGCCCCACCAACCGAATTCGCTCCGGTTCGCGCAATCTGTCGCCCGCGTCGGTGACGACTATCGCGTGAGCCTGACCGTCGTCGAAGTCGACGAAAAGACGGAGACCGTGCAGATGGTCATTACCGCGCCAGCCATCGACTTTGAAGCCATCGAAGCGGCGGTGAGCGAAATGGGCGGCTCCATCCACAGTATCGATCAGGTCGAGGTCGTCAACGAGGAAGATCCGGGCCGTACCGAATGAACCTGCTCGGCGATGCCCGGCACTGGCTTGAGATCACGCGGGCGCACGGCATCATGCGGCGCTACTTCGTCGTCAACGGCTTCGATGGTGCGCTGACGATGCTCGGACTGATCATCGGATTCATGGTTGGCGGTCCCGCCGAACTGTCCGTGATCATCACCGCCTGCCTAGGCGCTGCCATCGCGCTCGGGGTGAGCGGGGTCAGCAGTGCCTATGTCAGTGAATCCGCAGAACGCCGGCGCGCGCTCGATCAACTCGAAGCGACGATGCTGACGGATCTGCGGGATTCCTCGCACGGGCAGGCCGCGCGCTGGGTGCCCGTGTTAATCGCGTTGACGAACGGCGCTGCGCCGTTGTCCGTGTGCTTGCTGATCATCACACCGTTGTGGCTGAGTGAGCGCGGCGTCCTGTGGGCGGCGGCTCCGCTGCCGATCGCGGCGTTGACCGCGCTGTTCGTGATTTTCTCGTTGGGGGTCTATCTCGGCCGCACGGCCGGCACGTCGTGGATCCGCAGCGGCCTGAGAACGCTAATCATCGCCATCGTAACCATCGGACTGATCTACGCCGTTACCCGTGTCTGAAGCAGAACCCATCGCCTGGCATACGCTAGAGTCAACGGACGCGCTCGCCCGCCTCGGCAGTGACGCGAACGGCCTGGCTCACGCCGAGGCGGCGCGACGTCTGACCGAACACGGCCCGAATGCGATTCCGACCGGACGCACGCGCAGCGTATTCGAAATGTTCGCCGCGCAGTTTCGCGATTTCATGATTGTCATACTGCTCGTCGCGGCCGCGATCTCCGGCCTTGTCGGGGACCCGCCCGATACGATCGCAATTCTCGTCATCGTCCTCATCAACGCGGTGGTCAGCACTATCCAGGAAGCTCGGGCCGAAGGCGCCGTGGCCGCGCTGCGCGCGATGGCGACCCCGGATGCACGCGCCTTGCGCGACGGCAAGCTCGTCACCGTGGCGACACCGGAACTCGTGCCGGGTGACGTCGTCGTGATCGAAGCCGGCAACGTCATTCCGGCCGACCTGCGTTTGCTCGAGAGCGAGGATCTGCAGGTCGACGAATCCGCGCTGACGGGCGAGTCCACCACGGTCGCGAAACACGCCGCGGTGCTGGCGGAGCAGAAACTCGCGCTCGGCGATCGCGCGAACCTCGCGTTCAAGAGCGCGCTCGTGACGCATGGCCGCGGGCGCGGGGTCGTGGTCGCAACCGGGCTTGCGACGGAAATCGGGCGCATCGCCGATCTTTTGCGTAGCGAAGTGCGCAGCAAGACGCCGTTGCAGTTGCGGCTCGCGCGTTTCGGTCGTCACCTCGCGCTGGCGATTCTCGCGATCTGCGCCATCGTGTTCGCCGCGGGACTCCTGCAGGGGCAGCCGCCGATCGTGATGTTCCTCACGGCGGTCAGCCTCGCCGTCGCCGCAATCCCGGAAGCCCTGCCCGCGGCCGTCACGATCGCGCTCGCGCTCGGCGCGCGCAAATTGATCCGGCTCAATACGCTCGTGCGCAATTTACCGGCCGTCGAGACGCTCGGTTCGGTGACGACTATCTGTACCGACAAAACCGGTACGTTGACGCTGAATCAAATGGCCGCCGAGCGCTTCGTCACCGCGCTCGGCGAGTGCGACGCGTTGCCGCAACCCGGCGGCGACAGCGCGTGGGATGAATTCGGTATCGCACTCGCGCTGAACAACGATGTCGCCGCGATCGATGGCGAGACGGTCGGCGAGCCGACGGAGCTCGCGCTGTATACCGCGGCCGCGAACGCCGGCTTCGACAAGCCGGAGCTGGAACAACAGCGACCGCGGATTGGCGAGATCGCGTTCGACAGCGAGCGCAAGCGCATGAGCACGGTGCATGCGCACGACGGCGGCGCGATCGCCTACGTCAAGGGCGCGCCCGAGGGCGTGCTCGCACTCTGCACCGGGGGCCAGGAACTGCTCGATGTGGCTGACGGGCTTGCCCGCGAAGGCTATCGCGTACTAGCGGTCGCGCGGCGTGAATTCGAGCGTCTGCCGGCCGCGATCGACGCGGACGCTATCGAGACGGACTTGCAGGCGATCGGTCTCGTCGGACTCATCGATCCGCCGCGCGAGGAAGTGCCACAGGCCCTCGCGGACTGCATTACGGCCGCGATCACGCCGGTCATGGTCACGGGCGATCATCCCGGCACGGCCGAAGCTATCGCGCGCCGGCTCGGTATCATGGACGAGACATCCGCGATCATTACCGGTGAGGAACTCGCGGCGCTCGGGGAGACGGATTTTGCCGCCCGGGTCGGTGCGGTGCGCGTGTATGCGCGGGTCTCTCCGCAGCAGAAACTGCGCATCGTCAAAGCCCTGCAGGCGCGCGGCGAATTCGTCGCGATGACCGGCGATGGGGTCAATGATGCGCCGGCGCTGAAACGCTCGGATATCGGCGTTGCGATGGGCAAAAAGGGTACGGACATCGCGCGCGAGGCCGCGGACATGGTGTTGCTCGACGACAATTTCGCGACGATAGTCGCGGCGGTGCGCGAAGGCCGGCGAATTTTCGATAACGTCCGCAAGTTCATCAAATACATGATGAGTTCGAATGCGGGCGAGATCTGGACCCTGTTTCTCGCGCCGTTTCTCGGTTTGCCGATCCCGCTGCTGCCGATTCACATTTTGTGGATCAATCTCGTCACCGATGGCCTGCCCGCGCTCGCGTTCAGTGCCGAACCGGCCGAGCCCGGAATCATGCGGCGGCCGCCGCGACCGCCGGACGAAAGCCTGTTCGCCGGTGGCATGTGGCAGTACATCGTCTGGGTAGGCCTGCTGATTGGCGGCGTCTCCCTGCTGTCGCAGGCGTGGGCGATCTCGCGCGACGTGACGTACTGGCAAACCATCGTATTCACGGTGCTGACGTTCGCGCAGATATTCCATTCGCTCGCGGTGCGCAGCGACAGCGCGGCAATCTGGCGGCTGGGTCTGTTCAGCAATTTACCGCTGATCGGTGCGATTGGACTGACGATCGCCCTGCAGTTGATGGTGATCTATGTGCCGGCGCTGAACCCGATCTTCAAGACGGAACCGTTGCCACTCGTCGACCTGCTGGCCTGTTTCGCTTTCGCGCTCGTGGTCCTCGTCGTCGTGGAGACGCGTAAGTTTATCGTCGCCGTGCAGGCGAAGCGCAGCGGCGAATCGCGGGTGTAAGGTGTCAATTGCGGATATCCACAGGCCGCCGGCTTTGCGCTTGCCGGGTAAACGCCGTAGCTTACAACGACAGTCGCAGTGCGCGATCGCGACCGATGGCGCAACCGCGGCGGGAGGTCACAATGGTGAAATCTGATGCCGACCCGGTGGTGCTGCTGCGCCCCGGACTGCAGGTACTCGTGGAGGCGCTGCGCGCGGACGGCTACACGGTCGTCGCCCCGGTCATGCGTGAGGGTGCGATCGTCTACGACGAAGTCACGACGCTCGATGAATTGCCCGCGGGCTGGACGGACGAACAGGACGCCGGTCATTACCGCTTGCGTCGGCGCGACGACGAAGCGCTGTTCGGTTTCGCGGTGGGTCCCCAGAGCTGGAAGAAATATCTGCACCCCGATCGACTCAGATTATGGCGCGCGGAACGCGATGCGGATGCCATCCGGATCATCGACGCGCGCCGGCCGGCGCCGAAATTTGCCCTGCTCGGGGTGCGCAGTTGTGAGCTGCATGCGATGGCGATCCACGACACCGTGTTCCTGTCCCCGGCGCACGCCGACGGCGATTATGCGATCCGGCGTGAGCACGCACTGATCATCGCGGTGAACTGCATCGAGGCCGGCGGCACGTGTTTTTGCACGTCGATGGATACCGGCCCCGAGGCGCGCGCGGGCTACGATCTCGTACTGACGGAAATCATCGATGACGGTGCGCATCGCTTCCTGGCCGCTGCCGGCAGCGCGCAGGGCGAACGTTTGCTGGAGGGCTTGCCGCAAGCCGCGGCCCGCGAGGAAGATCTCGCTGCCGCGAGCGCGGGGATCGACCACGCACGACGATCCATGGGGCGCTCGCTCGACACGGTCGGCATCAAGTCCCTGCTGCAGGACAATCCCGAGCATCCGCGTTGGGACGCGGTGGCCGAGCGGTGTCTCAGTTGCGCGAACTGCACGCTCGTGTGCCCGACGTGTTTCTGCACGACGATCGAGGATACGAGCGATCTCGGCGGCGATCACGCGGAACGCTGGCGTCACTGGGATTCGTGTTTCACGCTCGATTTTTCCTATCTGCACGGCGGCAGCGTGCGCCAGACGACGAAAGCGCGTTACCGTCAGTGGCTCACGCACAAACTCGCGCACTGGGTCGATCAGTTCGGCACATCGGGTTGCGTCGGATGCGGGCGTTGCGTTACGTGGTGCCCGGTCGGGATCGATTTAACCGAAGAAGTCGCCGCGATGCAGGCGAGTACGGATGTCGGGGAGGTTGCACCGTGAAAACGATGGCGGAATTACTGCGCGAACAGGCATTCGTCGACGGTCTCGAAGACGACATCGTGACCCTGATCGCGGGTTGCGCGAAGAACGTCTCGTTCAAACCGGACGAGTACATTTTTCGCGAAGGCGAGCCGTGTGAACAGTTTTACCTGATCCGTCACGGCACGGTGGCGCTGGAAATGTTCAGCCCGGGACGCGGAGCGTTCACATTTCTCACGGTCAAGCCCGGCGAGATTCTCGGCGCGTCCTGGCTCGTGCCCCCATACCGGTGGTCTTACGATGCGCGTGCGCTCGAGGTAACGCGCGCGATCGCGTTCGAATGCCATTGCCTGCGTGACAAGTGCGAAGCGGATCACCACGTCGGTTACGAAATGATGAAGCGTTTTATTCCGACGTTGATCAATCGTATGCAGATTGCGCGACTACAGAGTGCGGACGTGTACGGTGATGCAAAGACCTGAAGCCCCGGGCGAAGCGCCCGATCCGATGATCCCGCGTTTCCTCACCGTCGCGCGACGCTCGCGCGAAAGCGGGGATGTGTTCACGCTCGAGCTCGATACGCACGGCGATGTCAGCGCACGGGAGGGTTTTGCTCCGGGGCAGTTCAATATGCTGTACGCATTCGGGGTTGGCGAAGTGCCGATCAGCATGAGCGGTGACCCCGCCGCGCGCGGTCGCCTCGTGCATACGATCCGCGCTGTCGGGCCGGTGAGCAGCGCGCTCGCCGCGATGAAACGTGGCGCCGAAATCGGGGTGCGCGGACCGTACGGCAGTGCCTGGCCGGTTGCTCGTGCCGGCGGTCTCGATGTCGTCGTCATCGCCGGCGGGATCGGACTCGCACCGTTGCGGCCGGCGATCTATGAGCTGTTGCGCACGCGCGAGCAGTTCGGTCGGGTGGCTCTTTTGTATGGCGCGCGCAGCCCCGGCGAATTGTTGTTTCGGCGTGAACTCGACGCGTGGCGGCGGCTGCCGGAATTGCAGGTGCGTGTGAGTGTCGATCGCGGTGATCCCGAATGGACCGGCGAGGTCGGGGTCGTGACGCAGCTGTTGCCGAAAGTCGCGTTCGATCCGGTGGATACGATCGCGCTGATCTGCGGGCCGGAAGTCATGATCCGCTTCACCGCGATGGCGCTCGAGGATCTCGGCGTCGCGCGCGAACGGATTTTCGTTTCGCTGGAGCGTAATATGAAATGCGCGGTCGGCACGTGCGGCCATTGCCAGTTTGGCCCGCGCTTTATTTGCAAGGACGGTCCGGTTTTTCATTACGCTGAGGTCTGCGCCAGTCTCGGTATACGGGAGTTATAGCTTGTCACGGAAACGCCGTCCGAAACTCGCCGTGTGGAAGTTCGCTTCCTGCGACGGCTGCCAGTTGAGTCTGCTCGATTGCGAAGATGAGCTGCTCGCCGTCGCCGACGCCGTGAGTATTGCCTACTTCCCGGAAGCGACGCGAGGCAAGCTCAAGGGCCCGTATGACGTATCGCTCGTCGAAGGCTCGATCACGACCGCGCACGACGCCGAGCGGCTGCAGCGCGTGCGACGCAATTCACGGTATCTGATCACGATCGGCGCTTGCGCGACGTCCGGCGGGATTCAGGCGTTGCGCAACTTCAGGGACGTGCGCGACTTCGTCAGCATCGTCTACGCGCATCCGTCGTATATCGACACGCTCGCGACTTCGACCCCGATTTCCGATCACGTCGCGGTGGACTTCGAACTGCGCGGTTGTCCGATCAACAAATCCCAGCTGCTCGAAGTCTTGAGCGCGTTTCTCGCCGGACGCCGCCCGAACACGCCGGCGCACAGCGTCTGCGTCGAGTGCAAGGCGCGCGGTAATGTGTGTGTCATGGTGGCCAGCGGCACGCCGTGTCTCGGCCCGGTAACGCATGCCGGTTGTGGTGCCATCTGTCCTGCGTACCGGCGCGGTTGCTACGGCTGTTTCGGTCCGATGGAAACGCCGAACACGAACTCGCTCCGGCAGGCATGGCTCGACGCGGGGGTGAGCCCGGAAGCCGTACGCCGCGTGTATCACTCGTTCAATGCGTGGGCCGAACCGTTCCGCACGGCGGGAGAGACAGATGACGCGTAAGACGATCAAGGTTGACTATCTCGCGCGTGTCGAAGGCGAGGGTGCGCTGCATATCCGGGTCAACGGCGCGCGGGTCGAGGAGGCGCGCCTTGAAATATTCGAACCGCCGCGCTTCTTCGAGGCGTTCCTGCAGGGGCGCGATCTGAACGAGACCGCGGACATCGTCGCGCGGATTTGCGGCATTTGTCCGGTCGCCTACCAGATGAGCGCCGTGCACGCGCTCGAACGCGCGCTCGGGGTCAGCATCAGCGCGCCGGTCCGCGCGCTGCGTCGCCTGCTCTATTGCGGCGAGTGGATCGAAAGTCACGTGCTGCACATCTACATGCTGCATGCGCCGGATTTTCTCGGTTACGATGGCGCCGTCGAGATGGCGAAAGACCACCCCGCGATCGTCGAGCGCGGTCTCAAGCTGAAAAAAGCCGGCAATGCGATCATCACCTTACTCGGCGGCCGCGAAATCCATCCGATCAACGTCCGGGTGGGCGGTTTCTATCGCATGCCGTCACGCGCGGAAATGGCGACCTTGAGCGAGTCCCTGAAGTGGGCACGCGATGCGGCGATCGAGACCGTGCGCTGGGCGGCGACGCTGCCGTTCCCGGAGTTTCATCGCGACTACGAGTTCGTCGCGCTCCGCCATGCGGACGAATACCCGATGAACGAAGGCCGGATCGTATCGAGCGCGGGGCTCGACATCGCGGTCGACGAGTACGACGACCACTTCGAAGAACGCCACGTCCCGCATTCGACGGCGCTGCAGGCAGCGCTGAAAGCACGCGGCGCGTATTTCGTCGGACCGATGGCGCGCTTCAATCTGAACCGCGAACGCCTCATGCCGATCGCGCGCGAACTCGCTACCGAGGTGGCGCTCGAAGCGCCGTGTACAAACCCGTTCAAGAGCATCGTGGTCCGTGCGCTCGAAGTTCTGCATGCATGCGACGAGGCCTTGCGCATAATCGCGGACTACGCACCGCCCGAGCAGGCGGCCACGGCGTTCGAGCCGGTCGCGGGGATCGGGATGGCCTGCACGGAGGCGCCGCGCGGCCTGCTCTACCACCACTACGAGGTCGCCGCGGACGGAACCCTCGTCACGGCGCGCATCGTGCCGCCGACGTCGCAGAACCAGGCCACGATCGAGCACGACCTGCGCGATTTCGTCGAGTCGAATCTCGACCTGTCGGATCAGGAGTTGAAGTGGCGCTGTGAACAGTCGATCCGCAACTACGATCCGTGCATTTCCTGCGCGACGCATTTTCTGAAGCTCGATATCGAGCGCGCCGGGGAGACGAACACGTGAATGGCATGCCGCAGGACGTCGTCGTGATCGCGCTGGGCGCGCGGCATCGCGGCGACGACGCGATCGGGCCGCTCGTTGCCGCGGCGCTGCGCGCCGGGGAACCGCCGTGCCGGATCGTCGAAGGCTGCGACGACACGCTGTCGCTGCTGAACGCCTGGGAGACGGCGGCGCTCGCGATCGTTGTCGATGCCGCGGTCGGGGGCGCCGCGCCCGGTACCGTGCACCGGCTCGACGGCGAGGATACGCCCGCGGTGAAGGATCTCGCGCGCTGTTCGAGTCATGGTCTCGGTCTCGCGGAAGCGATGCGGCTCGGGCGCGTGCTCGGGCGTTTGCCGGCGCGGCTCGTCGTGTTCGCCGTCGAAGCGAAAACGTTCGCGCTCGGTGCGGCGCTGTCGGCGGAAGTCGCGGCGACGGTGCCGGTGCTCGTACAGTCGATCGCGGACGAAGTGGACCGGTTCCGGCACCCGGGGCTACAGCGCAGTCATGCATGAAGCCTCGTTGATGCGCGATTTGCTCGCGAAAGTTACGACGCTTGCCGCGGCGCAGGATGCCGCGCGGGTAACGCGGGTGTCCGTCTGGCTCGGGGCCCTGAGTCATATGTCACCGGAGCATTTTCGCCAGCACTTCGAAACCGACGCGCGCGGGACGATCGCCGATGGCGCGACGCTCGCTATCGAAACCTCGGCCGACATCGCCGATCCGAATGCCGAGGCGTTGTTATTGCGCAGTATCGAGGTCGAGACATGACGCTCGCCGCGGTGCCGGTCGCCGACGCCGTCACGAGCGACCGGCGCGTTCGGCTCGAGCTCCGCGGCACGTTGCAGGGGGTTGGCGTGCGCCCGTACGTGAGCGGTCTCGCGCGCGCCCTCGGCATTACCGGCTGGGTCGCGAACTCCGGATCCGGGGTGACGCTCGAGGCGGAAGGTCCGGGCGCGGTCGTCGAAACGTTCGTGCGGCGCCTCGGCGCGGAGCTGCCGCCGCACGCGCGTATCGAGTCACTCGAACGCACGGACGGCGAACCGCTCGGTGAGACGACGTTCCGGATCCGCGACAGTGTCGCCGGTGTCGCGGGAACCGCCGCGACCGTCACCCCGGACATCGCGAGCTGCGCGGCGTGCGTGGCCGAGATCTTCGACCCCGCGGCGCGTCGCTACCATTATCCGTTTACGAGCTGCGCGCACTGCGGGCCGCGTTTCAGCATTCTCGACGCATTGCCGTTCGATCGCGCGAACACGACGCTGCGCACGTTCGCGCTGTGCGGCGCGTGCCGGGCGGAATACGACGATCCCGACAATCGCCGCTATCACGCGCAGACGATCGCGTGTCCGGACTGCGGTCCGCGCATGTGGCTCGAAGACGCGGCGGGATATCGTTGGCACGAACACTATGCGGCGGTACTTGCCGCCGCCGCGGCGTTGCGCGAGGGACAGGTAGTCGCGCTGAAAGGACTCGGCGGTTTTCAGTTGCTCGTCGATGCACGCAACGAAATCGCGGTGAGTCGCTTGCGCGAGCGCAAGCAGCGCCCCGCGAAACCGTTCGCGATCCTGTCGCCCGATCTCGCCTGGGTAGAGCAGCACTGCCGGGTGACGCCGCGCGAACGTGAACTGCTGTGCTCCGGCGCGGCGCCCATCGTGTTGCTGCCGCGGCGCGCACCACGCGCCGGTGAACCGTTCGCCGTGGCGCGCGCCGTCGCGCCGCAGAATCCGCTGCTCGGCGTCATGTTACCGACCACCCCGTTACACCACCTGCTGGCCGCGGCGTTCGCGGGTCCGCTCGTCGCGACGAGCGGCAATGTCACCGGTGAACCGCTCGTCGCCGACAATGCATCCGCCCGCGAACGGCTCGACGGGGTCGCGGATTTGTGGCTCCTGCACGACCGTGACATCGCCTGGCCGCTCGATGATTCCGTCGTCCGGGTCGTCGCTGATCGGCCGCTGCTGCTGCGCCTGGCACGCGGCTATGCACCGCAATCGATCGCACTCGCGACGCCCGCGACGCCGGCGCTCGCGCTCGGTGGTCAACTGAAAGCCGCGCTTGCCGTGACGCTCGGCGATCGCATCGTCCTCGGTCCGTATATCGGTGATCTGCACACGCCGCGCGCGCGGCGACGGTACGAGCGCGAACTCGATGGTTTGTGCAAGCTGCACGGGGTCGCGCCGGCATCACTGGCGTGTGATGAACATCCGGATTACTACACGAGCCGGGTCGCGCATGCGCGACCCGGGGATGTCGTGCGCGTGCAGCACCATCTCGCGCATGTGCTCGCCTGCGTCGCGGACAACGCCGTCAGCGGGCCGCTGCTCGGCGTCGCATTCGACGGTTCCGGCTACGGCAGCGACGGCACGGTGTGGGGTGGCGAGTTTCTGCACGTCGATGGCGCGAGCGTACGGCGGGTCGCGCATTTGCGTCCGTTCGCGCTGCCGGGCGGCGAACGTGCCGTGCGCGAACCGCGACGCGCCGCCGCGGGCCTGTTGTTCGAATTATTCGGTGAGTCCGTGTTCGACGATGGCCGCTTTGCGCCGCTCGCGCACTTGCCGGCAGCTGAACGGCGGATCATCCACCAGATGCTCGTGCGCGGCATCAACTCGCCGCGCACCTCGAGCATCGGGCGTCTGTTCGACGCCGTCGCCTCGTTACTCGATCTCGTGCAGTTTTCGGCCTACGAAGGCCACGCGGCCATGGCGCTCGAGTTCGCGCTCGAAGCAACACCGACAGCGGCCGCTTATCCAATGCCGTTGCGCGACCACGATGGTGCGAGCGTGCTCGACTGGGCACCACTCGTGCACGCAATGCTCGCCGACCTGCGTGATGGCGTGGGTCCGGCGCACATCGCCGCGGCGTTCCACAACGCGCTCGCCGCGGGGATCGTTGCGGTTGCCGAACGCGTCGGCGAGCGACAGGTCGGTTTGAGCGGAGGTTGTTTTCAGAATCGTTATCTGTGTGAGCAGACGATCGCGGCGCTGCGCGTGGCCGGGTTCGAGGTTTACTGGCATCGGCACGTGCCACCGAACGACGGCGCGCTCGCGCTCGGTCAGGCAGCGTGGGTCGCGCGCTGCTTGCGCCCGGGAGCGGCATAATGTGCCTCGCGGTACCCGGTGAAATCATCGAACTGATCGGTGACGATCCATTGACCCTGAGCGCGAACGTCGCGTTCGCCGGGGTGATCAAGCCGATCAGCCTGACCTTGCTGCCGCAAGCCGCCGTCGGCGATTACGTGCTCGTGCACGCCGGCTTCGCCATTGCGGTGCTCGACCCGGTCGAGGCGGCGCGCACGCTCGCGACGATCGACGCGCTCGATGCGTTCGAACCCGGGTCGCCCGCGACATGAAGTACGTCGACGAATACCGCGACCCGCAGCGCGCGCGCCGCACGCTCGATGCGATCCGCGAACTTGCCACCCGGCCGCGCACGATCATGGAGATCTGTGGCGGTCAGACGCATGCGATCGTGAAATACGGGATCGACGAACTGTTGCCGTCGACCGTCACGCTCGTCCACGGGCCGGGGTGTCCGGTGTGCGTAACCCCGGTTGGCATGATCGACAAGGCGATCGCGATCGCCGCGCGCGACGAGGTTATTTTCACGTCGTTCGGCGACATGGCGCGCGTACCGGGGTCGGCGACTAACCTGCTCGCGGCGAAGGCGCGCGGGGCGGATCTGCGCCTCGTGTATTCGCCGCTCGAAGCGCTCGCGATCGCACGCGCGAATCCCGCGCGGGAGGTCGTGTTCTTCGCCGTCGGTTTCGAGACCACGGCGCCGGCAACCGCGATGGCCGCGCATACCGCGCGTATGCAGGGCATCGACAATTTCTCGCTGCTCGTCGCGCACGTACTCGTGCCGCCGGCGATGGCGTCCATCCTCGCATCGCCGGACAACCGCATCGAGGCGTTTCTCGCCGCCGGTCATGTGTGCACGGTGACGGGTTACGCCGCCTACCATCGCATCGCGCGCGACTTCAAACTGCCGATCGTCGTCACGGGGTTCGAGCCGGTCGACATCCTGCAGGGGATCTGGCTGTGCCTGCGCCAGCTCGAAGCCGGGCGCGCCGAAGTCGAAAACCAGTACACGCGGGTCGTGCGCGAAAGCGGCAACGCGGCAGCGCAGGCGATCATGGAGCAGGTATTCGAAGTGCGCTCGCGGCACTGGCGCGGTATCGGCGAACTCGCCGCCAGCGGGCTCGGACTCGCGCCGGCCTATGCCGCGTTCGACGCCGAGCAGCGCTTTGGTGCGGCCGCTACCGCCGCCGATGAGGCAGGCGGATGCATCAGCGGCGCCGTTCTGCGCGGTATCGCGAAGCCGGCGGCGTGTCCGCATTTCGCGCAGGCCTGTACCCCCGAGCGACCGATGGGGGCGCCGATGGTGTCCTCGGAAGGCGCCTGCGCGGCGTACTTCCGTCATCGTCGCCACCGGGCAGCGAACGCGGACCCCGCCGTGAGCGCAATACCGTGAGCTCGGACGACGTCGATAGCGACAACTGTCCGTTGCCGCTGACGCAATACCCGGAAATCGTGCTCGCCCACGGCGGCGGCGGTGCACTGACGCAGGAATTGCTCGACCGCATCGTGCTGCCGGCATTCGCGAACCCGATCCTCGACGCGCAGCACGACGGCGCCGTGCTCGAGTTCGCCGATCAGCGCCTCGCGTTCACGAGCGACAGTTTCGTCGTGCGCCCGTGGGCATTCCCCGGCGGCGACATCGGCGATCTCGCGGTCAACGGCACGGTCAACGACCTGCTCATGTGTGGCGCCGAACCGCGCTATCTCAGCGTTGCACTGATCCTCGAAGAGGGTTTCGCGATCAGCGATTTGCAGCGGGTCGTGCGCTCGATGAGCGCGGCGGCGAAACGCGCCGGGGTGACGGTCGTCACCGGCGATACGAAAGTCGTCGACCGCGGGCACGGCGACGGGATATATATCAACACGACCGGGATCGGAGTGATCGCACACGGTCGCTCGATCACGCCAGCGGCCGTGCGGGGCGACGATGTCGTGATCCTGAGTGGCGATATCGCCCGCCATGGCATCGCGGTGATGGCGGCGCGCGAAGGGCTGGAATTCGCACCGCCGGTGCTCAGCGACACCGCGGCGCTATGTGGCCCCGTCGGTGCCTTGCTCGCAGCCGGGATAGACGTGCACTGCCTGCGCGATCCGACGCGCGGCGGCCTCGCGACGAGCCTGATCGAGATCGCCGGTACCGCCGGCGTGTCGATCACGATCGACGAAGCGGCGATCGCCGTCGCCGCGGATGTCCGTGGTGCGTGCGAGTTGCTCGGGCTCGATCCGCTGTACGTCGCGAACGAGGGCCGGTTTATCGCGTTCGTGCCCGCCGCCGCAGCGCCGCGCGCCATTGCCGCGCTCGCCGCCGATCCAGCGTCCCGTGACGCGTGCGTGATCGGTCACGTGAGCGACGGCGTGCCGGGTGAGGTGATCGCGCAAACCGTGATCGGCGGCGAGCGCGTGCTCGACCGCATGAGTGGCGAACAACTGCCGCGGATTTGTTGAGCCCCGCGCGCGGGACCGTGTCAGGAAGCAGACGGTCACCGCTGCCTATATTCGCGTCGCAAATCCGGTAGCAGTCGGGCCCGGGATCCGGATCAGGGCAGCCACCGCGCCGTGACACTCCGCCGTGATTTGCGGGGAAGGGGTCGTGGCGTTCGGGCCCGGTGCCGTGCGCTCCGGCACTGCCGTTCAGTCCGTCGTGTACGCCCGGTAGTGTTCCATCAAATCGAGATCGCGGGCGACGGAAACGTGCGTGATGTGGCCCGCATGCGTGTTCAGGCCGCGGGCAAAACCGGGGTCGTCATGCAGCGCAGCGAGGCCCGCGTCGGCCAGACGCAGCGTATACGGCAGCGTTGCATCCGTCAGCGCGATCGTCGCGGTGCGCGGATACGCACCGGGCATGTTCGTTACACAATAGTGCGTCACTCCGTGTTCCACGTAGACCGGCGAGGAGTGCGACGTGGGCCGGGAGGTCGCGATGCAGCCGCCCTGGTCGATACTCACATCGACGATCACTGCGCCCCGGTGCATCCGTTTGACCATCGCCTCGGTGACGACTTTCGGTGCTTTCGCGCCGGGCGACAACACGGCACCGACGAGGAGATCGCAGTCTTCGACCGCGTCTTCGAGCGCCTCCGGCGCGGACAGCACGAATGACAGCGCATCCGACAGCTCGTGTTTCAGTTCCGCTTCGCGCTCCGCGTGACGACTCGCGATCGTGGTCCGGGCGCCGAGACCAAGCGCCGCCGCGGCGGCATGACGACCGACGATGCCGTCGCCGATTACACACACGCGACCGGATTCCTTGCCGCGCACGCGGCCGAGCAGCGTGCCGCAGCCGCCGTTGACCTGAGCCAGGTAGTACGCGCCCATCGTGACGGCCATCGTCCCCGCGACCGCGCTCATCGGTGCGAGCAAGGGCAAACGACCATCAGCATCGGTCACCGTTTCGTACGCGACCGCGCTCGTTTTCGTCTCCAGCAAGGCGTGCGTCAGCGCCGGCGTGACCCCGGCGAGGTGGAAGTACGTGAAGAGGATCTGACCACGCAGATACGGGTACTCACTGGCGAGCGGTTCCTTCACCTTCGTGACGAGATCCGTACGCCACGCGCCCGCCTGATCGACGATCTCGGCGCCCACGCGCACGTAGTCGTCGTTCGAGAAGCCCGAGCCGTCACCGGCGCCGGATTCGACCCGCACGGCGTGTCCGCGCCCGGTTAACGCCGCGGCGCCTGCCGGCGTGAGTCCGACGCGCTGTTCGCGGTCCTTGATTTCCCTGGGTACGCCAACGTTCATGTGGATCGCTCCCCCTGCAACGGATAAGCCTCATTTTCGCGCCGTTACCCCGGGAAGCTTTGACCGCGATCAGTATCGCCGCGGTAATTTTCCGGTTGCACTGCAACGACCCTGGCAATACCGCTGGCAGACGCCGAGTCGACCCGATCGCCGGGTAATCGCGCCGGAGTTTGATTTCGGTCATACGCGGACAGAACGCGGTCTGGCACGCTTGGGTTCCGCGTCAGCCACCGGATACACCATGCACCCGGATCGAATCAGCAAACCAGCCGCGACGTCCGCGTCGGCGCCAAACCTGGTCGATTACGCCAAAACCCGCGCGGAGTTTTCCTGGGAACGGGCCCGCGATGTGCTCACCGGCCTGCCGGATGGCGGCGGGATCAATATCGGATTCGAGACCGTCGCTCGACACGTGCGCGACGGCCGCGCAGCGCATCCCGCGCTGATCTTCATCGACAAGGATTTCGTCTCCAGAACGCTCAGCTTCGGGGACCTGGAGTCGAGCAGCAATCGATTTGCAAACGTACTCGCGGAACTCGGCGTCGCCGCGGGTGACGCGGTGTTCGCGTTGAGCGGACGAAATCCGCTGCTTTACGCCGCCGCGGTGGGTACGTGGAAACAGCATGCGGTATTTTGTGCGCTGTTTGCCGCGTTCGGGCCCGAACCGATCGCGGCACGCATGACGATCGGCAAGGCGCGCGTTCTCGTGACGACCGCCGCGCTTTACCGGCGCAAGATCCTGCCGATCCGGGACCGCCTGGGCGATCTCCGTCACGTGCTGCTCATCGACGCGGACCCGGACGAGCTGCCCGCGGGCACGCACAGCCTGCCCGCGCTGCTCGGCGCTGCCAGTGAGCAGTTCACGATTGCGCCGACGGATCCTGAAGCGATCGCCTTGCTGCATTTCACGAGCGGCACGACCGGGAAGCCGAAAGGCGCGTTGCACGCGCATGCAGCCGTGCTCGCCCACCACGTGACCGCATCGTTCGCGCTCGATCTGAAAGCGGACGACACGTACTGGTGTACGGCCGATCCGGGCTGGGTCACGGGGATTTCCTACGGGGTCGTCGCGCCGTTGTCGATTGGTGCGACGTCGATCGTCGATGCGGCGGAGTTCGACGTCGAACGCTGGTACCGGATCCTCGAGGAACAACGCGTGAGCGTCTGGTACACGGCGCCGACCGCGGTGCGCATGATGATGAAACACGGTACCGATCTCGCCACCTCGCGAAAGCTCGACGCATTGCGGTTCATCGCGAGCGTCGGTGAACCGTTGAACCCGGAAGCGGTAAGCTGGGGACAGGCGGCTTTCGGTCTGCCGTTCCACGACAACTGGTGGCAGACGGAAACCGGCGGGATCATGATCGCGAATTACGCCGCCGTCGATATCAAGCCGGGCTCGATGGGCTTGCCGATGCCCGGTATCGAGGCGGCCGTCGTCAAACGCGGCGAAGACGGCTCGGTCGAGGTCGTCGACGCAGCCGACGAAGAAGGAGAACTCGCCTTGCGCGCCGGCTGGCCGTCGATGTTTCGCGGCTATCTCGACGAAGAAGAACGCTACCGCAAGTGTTTCGCCGACGGCTGGTACTTGAGTGGCGATCTCGCACGGGTCGACGCCGAGGGGTATTTCTGGTTCGTCGGTCGCGCCGACGACGTGATCAAATCATCCGGTCACCTGATTGGTCCGTTCGAAGTGGAAAGCGCGTTGATGGAACATCCCGCCGTCGCCGAAGCCGGGGTTATCGGCAAGCCGGATCCGGTGGCGATGGAAATCGTCAAGGCGTTCGTCGCCCTGAAGCCGGGACACGCGCCTGATGATGCATTACGTCGCGAGCTAATCGGTTTCGCCCGCAAGCGACTCGGCGCCGCGGTGGCGCCGAAAGAGATCGAATTCAGCGACGACCTGCCGAAGACCCGCAGCGGCAAGATCATGCGGCGCCTGCTCAAGGCGCGTGAACTCGGTTTGCCCGAAGGCGACACCTCAACCCTGGAGCGCAAGGTATGACCCGCGAGTATGCCCTCGAGTTGTTACACGCGATGGTGCGGATCCGGCGCTTCGAGGAAAAATGCGCCGAGCTGTATTCCGCGAGCAAGATCCGCGGCTTTCTGCACCTGTATATCGGCGAGGAGGCCGTTGCCGTAGGGGTCATGCAGGCATTGAGCGAGGCCGATACGATCGTCGCGACATATCGCGAGCACGGGCACGCGCTCGCACGCGGTGTGTCCATGAACGCGGTGATGGCGGAGATGTACGGGAAGCGCGAAGGCTGCAGCCGCGGCCGCGGCGGTTCAATGCATTTGTTCGACGCCGCGAGGGGCTTCTATGGCGGCAACGCGATCGTCGGCGGCGGTTTGCCCGTTGCCGTCGGTCTCGCGCTCGCGAGCCGCACGCTCGGCGAGGATAGCGTGTGCGTGTGTTTTTTTGGTGAAGGTGCGGTCGCCGAAGGCGAGTTTCACGAATCCCTGAATCTCGCCGCGCTATGGTCCTTGCCGGTGTTGTTCGTGTGTGAGAACAACGGCTACGCGATGGGTACGGCGCTCGACCGCTCGGAGTCGCAGACCGACATCCGGGCGAAAGCCGCGGTGTACGCAATGCCGGCCGAGGAGGTCGATGGCATGGACGTCGTCGCCGTCGAGCAGGCCGCGCACACCGCCGTGGATGCGATCCGGGCCGGCGGTGGTCCGCGGTTTCTCGAATGCCGCACGTATCGTTTTCGCGCGCACTCGATGTTCGATGCGGAGCTTTATCGTGACAAGGCGGAAGTCGCGCGCTGGAAAACGCACGGTCCGATCATCACGTTCATGGCGGGCCTGAAAGCGGCGGAACTCGCCGGCGATGAGGATCTCGCGGCGATCGAAGCGAGCGTGGATGCGGAAATAGCGGCGGCGGTTGAATTCGCCGAAAACGGCGAATGGGAGGCCGTGGCCGATCTCGCGCGCGACGTGTATACCGAGGAGCCCGTGCGATGAGCACGCCGGCCGAGCCGCAGGGCGGGGAGATGACTTACCGGGAAGCGTTGCGCAGCGCGCTGCGCGAAGCGCTGCTCGACGATCCCCGGGTGTTGCTCATGGGTGAGGACGTCGGCCGCTACGGCGGCAGTTACGCCGTGAGCAAGGGCTTGCTCGAAGAATTCGGCGAGGAGCGGATCCGCGACACGCCGTTGTCGGAATCGGGTTTCGTCGGCGCCGGGATCGGCGCGGCGCTCGGTGGGCTGCGTCCGATCGTCGAAGTGATGACGGTGAATTTCAGCCTGCTCGCGCTCGATCAAATCATTAACAACGCGGCGACGATCCGGCACATGTCCGGCGGCCAGTTCAGTATTCCGCTCGTGATCCGGATGGCAACGGGTGCCGGGCTGCAACTCGCGGCGCAGCACTCGCACAGTCTCGAAGTGTTCTATGCGCACGTACCCGGCTTGCGCGTCGTCGCACCCGCGACCGTCGCGGACGCGCGCACGATGCTCGGCGCGGCGCTGGCCTGTCCCGATCCCGTGCTCATGTTCGAACATGCGACCCTGTACAACTCGAAAGGACAAGTGCCCGAGCCGTTACCGGCCGGCGACATCTCGCGGGCGTGCGTACGCCGGAGCGGAGCGGATATCACATTGATCACGTACGGCGGCTGCCTCGCGAAGACGCTCGCCGCGGCCGCCGCGCTCGCGACGGACGGCATCGAGGCGGAAGTGATCGACTTGCGTTCCCTGCGGCCGCTCGACGAGGCATGTTTCGTCGGCTCGGTGCGCAAGACCCATCGCGCGATCGTGATCGACGAGGGCTGGCGCAGCGGCAGCATCGCCGCCGAAATCAGTGCGCGCCTGATGGAGCAGGCATTCTACGACCTCGACGCGCCGGTCGAGCGGATTTGCAGCGCCGAGGTGCCGATCCCCTATGCCGGACACCTGGAACAGGCCGCCTTGCCACAGACCGAAACGATCACGGCGCAAGCGCGCGCGCTGTGCGGTGCCCGCTGAGCGCGGCGACCGGAACCGCGCATGAAAGAGTTTCGCATGCCATCGCTCGGCGCGGACATGGAGGACGCCGTCGTCGTCGAGTGGCTCGTCGCGCCCGGCAGCACGGTCGCGCGCGGGGACATCGTCGCGGTCGTGGAAACGGACAAGGGCGCGATCGAGATCGAGATCTTCGAAGCCGGGGTCATTGATCAGATCATCGTGCCGGTGGGTCAACTCGCGCCCGTGGACACCGTGCTCGCGATATTGCGCGATAAGCAGGACGCCGGCGCACCGGCCACCGCGGCGCCCGCACCGACTGCGCCACCCGCACCGACCACCGCGCCACCCGCACCGACTGCGCCACCTGCACCAACCACTGCGGCGCCCGCACCGACTGCGCCACCCGCACCGACCACCGTGGCGCCTGTAGGGGCAGAGCCACCCGCATTAACCGCCGAGCCACCCGCGCCGGTGGTGGCGCCCGCCGCAATCGAACCCGGTCCCGCCGCAGGGACCCCCTCGACGTCGGCTCCGGCGGCGCGCCTGCGGATCTCGCCGTATGCCCGGCGCCTGGCCGAAGAAAACAACGTCGATCCCGCGACGCTCACCGGCTCCGGCCCGCAGGGCGCGATCGTCGCTGCCGACGTCAGGCAATCGCCGCCACCACCGCGAGCGGCGGCGAAACCCGCTACCGGGCAGTCGATTCGTGCGAGTATCGGTAATGCGATGGCGCGCTCGAAACGCGAAATACCGCATTACTACCTGAGCACGACGATCGACATGACAACCGCGTTGACGTGGATGGAGGCCCGTAACGCCGAGTTGCCGGTGGCGGAAAGAATGCTGCATTCCGTGCTGTTGCTAAAAGCCGTCGCGCTAGCGCTCGAACGGTTCCCGGAACTGAACGGCCGCTTCGAGGATGGCGAGTTTCAGCCGAGCGATGTCGTTAACCTCGGCATGGCGATCGCCTTGCGCCAGGGCGGGCTCGTGGCGCCGGCACTGCGTGACGCGAACAAACTCGAATTGCCGGAGCTGATGCGCGCGTTTCGCGATCTCGTCGCCCGCGCCCGCGGCCAGAAACTGCGGGCGTCGGAACTTTCCAGCCCGACGATGACACTGACGAACCTCGGGGAACAGGGCGTGGAGGTCGTATATCCCGTGATCTATCCGCCACAGGTCGCGATTGTCGGCGTCGGTTCGATCGTGGCGCGACCCTGGGTGGTCGACGGTGAGATTGCCATCCGTCGGCTCGTCGTGGCATCGCTCGCCGCCGACCATCGCGCGAGCGACGGGCGCCGCGGCGGCCTGTTCCTCGGCACGCTCAACGAACTGCTACAGCACCCGGAGTGCCTATGAACGACACCGACATCGCCGGCGCTGTTGCCGCCGCGCTGAACGAAATCGCTCCCGAGATAGACACCGCGACGTTCCCGCGCGATGCTTCCCTGCGTGAGGAAGCGGAACTCGACTCGATGGATTTCCTCAATTTCGTCGTGGCGCTGCACGAGCGCCTCGGGATCGAGATTCCGGAGTCGGATTATGCAGCACTCACCACGTTCGACGACTGCGTGGCCTATCTCGCCCGGCGGCTCGGCTGACCGGGCGATAGCATTGCGCGCCGTTTCCCCGCGACCGGCCACGGTGCGAATAAGAGGTTTGCCGCGATGAAATGGTCATGGAAAATCGCGCGACTGGCCGATATCGACGTGTACGTGCATGCGACGTTCTTTATCCTCATCGCCTGGATCGGCCTGAGTATCTGGCAGCAACAGGCGAACATCCCGGCCGTGATCAATGGCATCGGGTTCATCCTCATCCTGTTCGTGTGCGTCGTATTGCACGAATTCGGCCATGCGCTGACGGCGCGGCGTTTCGGCATTCGCACGCGCCACATCACGCTGTTGCCGATTGGCGGCGTCGCCGCGCTCGAACGCATGCCGGACGATCCGAAGCAGGAGTTTCTCGTTGCGCTGGCCGGTCCCGCGGTCAACGTCGTCATCGCGCTCGGCCTGTGGTTGTGGTTGCAGCTCTCCAACGGGCTCGTGAAAGTCGAAGAGATCGCCACGACGGACGCCTCGTTTATGGTCCGACTCATGGCCATCAATGTCATGCTCGCGGTATTCAATCTGATCCCGGCCCTGCCGATGGACGGCGGACGGGTGTTACGCGCGCTCCTGGCGATGCGTCTGGAGCCCGCGCGAGCGACGCAGATTGCCGCATCCGTCGGGCAGATACTCGCGGTGTGGATGGGCGTATTCGGGTTTTTCTACTATCCGTTTCTGATGTTCATTGCGCTGTTCGTTTGGATTGGTGCGGTTGCGGAGGCCGGCTCCGCACACATGAAGTCGATTCTGGGCGGCGTCAAGGCGGGCGACGCAACGCTCACCGATGTCGAGACCCTGTCGCCGGACGAGCCGCTGTCGCGCGCCATCGAAATGACGCTGGCCGGGAGCCAGAAGGATTTCCCCGTGCTGATCAATGGCGTAGTCGCGGGCGTGCTGACCCAGTCGGCGCTGTTAAAGGGGCTGCAAGCGGACGGGCAGCGCGCGAGCGTGCGCGACTGGATGCACGAGGATGTGCAAAGCGTCGACAAGAGCGAGCCACTCGAAAAGGTGCTCGAACGCTTGCGTGAATCGCCCTGCAAACTGCTCCCGGTGGTCGATGCCGGTCGCATCATCGGTTTTATCAATATCGAGAACATCGCGGAACTGATGCAGTTCCAGCAGTCGCTACACGCGCGACGCGCTATCTGATCCTTGTCGGTCGTCCTGCGCGCAACGTCGGATGCGCGCGGTACGGCAGATCAGGCCTCCGACCTGCCGGGCGCGAACGCCAGTCCGTCGCGCTCGGGCATGATCAGATCGCCGGGGAAGTGCGAACTGCACGCCATGACATGCGTAATCGCGGCGCGGTCGTATTCATCTCCTGCGCGATATTCCTCGAAAAACCGGTGCAGACGATTCACGCGGCCGGCATGCTGTCCGACCGACTGCAGGCCAATCGCGACGCCGTAGTTTGTGAACGCGAATTTCACCTCGGGCAACATCGGCTCGCGGCAGAAATAACTGCGCCTGATCCACATGTGATCCAGCGTGGCGAGACACCGCGTGCGTTGCAATACCGCCCAATCCTCGTGCGGAAAAAAATGACTCAGCCACAACATCATGCCGATCCCCAAATCCTGATGGATCGTTAACTCGAGTGCGGTTTGCATGATCAAGCGCCGCATGTCGGCAATTTCGCCGGCGAGCGCGTGGGGGTCGAGCAGGGAATAAATCACGTAACCATCAAATGCGTCGATCGCACCAAACCCGAAGCCCGGATAGGGCCCGCTCAGATCCTCGCGCATTTTCCACCACACGCCGCGCCCGGGCAGGCAAAATGCGCGGTGTACGTCGCGCGCGATGGCGATCGCCCGCTCTCGGTAATCGGGCAGGTAGCGGCCGATCACGAACAAGGCGTAGAGCCATTTCATCAGGTAGTGGAAATACTGGCCGTCGCGGTCCGCCTCCTCGCCGATCCGGTAGCCGCGCTCGCGCGCGAGTACCGCATCGACCGCGGCAATCAGCGCCTCGGCATCATCCAGGTAACGCTGCCGGCCAAGCGCGCGATGGAGCGAGACGAGCAGGACTACCCCGAACGCATCGGTCCACAGGTAGCGCAAGCCGTTCGGCCAGATCCGCTCCGCGGCGAGCCAGTCGAGTTTCCGCAGGACGTAGTCGATACGCGCGCGCTCGTGCATGGTATCGCGAGGCGGACGCGCTACCGTTCACGCGCGAAAAAATGCTTCGCTATTTCCGCCGGCGTCTCGTGCACGAGGTTCTTGTCGAGAGTCTTGTCGATACAGTCACGCACGTCGTCGTCCAGGTGCTTGCGCAGCAGGCCCAGGAAGGCCGGCGGCGCCGCCACATCGACGCGTTTGAATTCGCCGGCCAGGCGCGCGGCATGCAGGTGGTCTGCGAGTTCGCGCGCGAAGATGTCGGCTTCGAGCTTATGCGGTGACGTATGCGGCGACATCGCGTGGCGGCCTTCCCCGGCGCTGTCGAAAGTGCGGCCACCCTTGTCGGTCGTCAGATCGAGATCCTTTTCGCGGCTCTCCGGGTGGACGAGCGCGCCAATTTCAGTGATTGTCCTCGTTTTCGGATCGGCGTCGAAAAGCCGTGCGCGGGCGCTATCGGCAACAATAATCCGGAACTGACCCATGTTATTCACCTGCCTCGCCATCGCGAATTCGCTTTAGTAATTGCATCACGCAGTCGCGCTGCGAACATTGACCGTAGTCAGAAATAATCGATATCGCGCGAATCCGTCGCGTGTACCAGTCGTGGTCGTGGTGGCGCATCGTGCACCGCCGGGAACCGCCGGCGCCGACACGGACGCGCGCCGAATCGACTGCGAATTCCGTCCATGTCGGCACGATTTCTGATCAAACGCATTTTTCGTCTCTGCGCCCGACGCTAGAGTGTTCGCCATGGCACAAGCAGGGCGCAAAAGGCGGTGACGAAGCGAAATCCCATTATCGGCGTACTGGATACTTTCGGAATCATTGCGCTCGCGCTGACGGCGACCGGTCTTTTGAGTCGCCCGTTCAGCGACAGCGCGGCGCGCAGCGAACACCTGCTGTCGTTGTGCCTGACGGGCTTATGCGTCGCGATTGCAGCACTCGTGCTGTCGCGCCTGATTGAAATCACCGTACACACGATCCACGAGGAGCGCGTCGGTGGCCGCCGCGCGGGCCGCGATACGCACGCCGCGACGCGGTAAGCATCGCCGCATCTGAAAACGCTGCGAATCACCTCATGCCACGCCGATGCCGTGCCAGATGCAGGTGTGATGTTCACACCGTGGACGCGTGCGAACAGGGGCGAACCTTGTCATGAGCGAAGCCTGTCATGACGCTCCGATTGGCCGTTCGTCAAGAGATACGCTCGCGCTCGTTCTTGCCGGCGGGCGGGGACGTCGCCTGCACGAACTGACGACCATACGCAGCAAACCGGCCGTGCCGTTCGCGGGGAAATACCGCATTATCGATTTTTCCCTGTCGAACTGTATTAATTCCGGGATCCGAAAAATCGCGATTCTCACGCAGTACCGGTCGCATTCGCTCATTCAGCATATCGAACGGGGCTGGAACTTTTCCCGTGCCGAATTCGGCGAATTCATCGAGATCCTGCCGGCACAGGAACGCGACGACGGGTCATCCTGGTATCAGGGTACTGCGGATGCGGTGTACCAGAATCTCGATATCATCCGCGAGCACAAGCCGCGTTTCCTGCTGGTCCTCGCCGGCGATCATGTTTATAAAATGGACTACGGGCTCATGTTTTCGGCGCTGTTCGCGCACGACGCCGACCTCGTCGTCGGCTGCGTCGAAGTGCCCATCGCCGACGGCAGTGAATTCGGAATCATGGAAGTCGACGACGACAACCGCATCATCGGCTTCGAAGAAAAACCCGGGCACCCGAAGTGCGTGCCCGGCGATCACGCTACCGCGCTCGGATCAATGGGGATTTACCTGTTTCAGGCCGATTTTCTCTACCGCATTCTCGACGCCGATGCGGCCGCGCCATCGACGCAGCATGATTTCGGTCGTGACATTATTCCGCACCTCATCGCCGGCAGCCGGGTGTACGCGTGCCCGTTCCGCGATCTCGTCAGCGGCGGGCAGGCGTATTGGCGTGATGTGGGCACAATCGATGCCTACTGGCGGGCAAATCTCGAGGTGGCGGGAATCATGCCGCCGCTGAACCTGTATGACGAGGACTGGCCGGTGCGCACGGGCTCGCGCGAGCTGCCACCGGCGAAATTCGTATTCGACGAGGACGGGCGCCGCGGCATGGCCGTCGATTCACTCGTGTGCTCGGGCTGCATCGTTTCCGGCGCGTGCGTGCGCCGCAGCGTGCTGTCGAGCAAGGTCCGCATCGGGTGTCGTTCCGTTATCACCGATTCGGTGATCCTGCCGGACGCCAGCATCGGCGAAGACTGCCGTATTTCGAAGGCGATTATCGACTCGGGGTGCGTGATTCCAGACGGTACGGTCATTGGCGAAGATCCCGTAAGCGACCGGCGACGTTTCCGCGTGTCCGCGGGCGGGGTGGTGCTCGTGTGCCCGGCGATGCTCGGGCAGCGCGGCAGTCATTCGGCCTGAACGAACCAGGCGGCTTTGCCCATTTTTGCCTTGATTCCGGACGCTGCCGGGGCGGGCGAAAATCCTGTCGGGTTGCCGCTGTCCGACGGCGTTTAATGATCCGGATCAGCGCCGAGCCAGCCCGCAGCATCTATGCTTATACGCAGCGTGCAAAGAGGAGGCGAACGGATGATCATCGATACGGTAAGTGCGGTGCACGAGGACCGGGATTCCCGATCCGGTACACCCGTCGCGAATCCGCCTCGTCCGCTTGTCAGGGTGCTGAAAAGTGCACAGCGACAACCGCGGGCGCCGGGCTGCTTCCGCACGGAAGCCAGGCTTTCCTGTTGCGAATGGGATTGCCCCCGGCGCGAGGATTGCTGCCGCCTTGTGGCTGAATGGCGACGTTAGCCGGCGCGGGCTACTGCAGGTCGGGCGATTACCGGTCCAGTCCCCGCCGCGACTGCGTCGGCTACGGCGGGCGCTACCGGACTCGAGGTGATTGATGGATGCGCGCGCGCTACGCGGCCGCGTTAACGCGGCCGGTGAGCCGTGAACGGTCATTTATACGCACGTTTTTCCCGCGCACCGAAATGATTCCCGACTGCTGCAGCAAACTCAGTTTGCGACTCACCGTTTCCGGCGCGGTACCGAGATAGCGCGCGATGTTGTAGCGCGTCATCTTCAGCGCAAATTCGTCGCTCCTGAAACCGCTATCCGCGAGTCGGTCGGAATAGTCGAGCAGAAATTTTTCGATGCGTTGTTCGATGTCGCGCTTGCCGTTGCACACGTGCGGCAGATATTGCCGCGCGACAAATTCGTTAATCGCTTCGAACAGCAGGTCGAGGCCTTCGTCACTGGCGCCGGCAAGGGCGGTGAGTTCCGAAAATCTGATACTGCAGATCTCGGACGTTTCGAGCGCCTGGGTTTCACACAGGGTATCGCCGCCGTCAACATCGAGAATTCTGAGCGTATCGCCCGGGAGCGCGAAACCAAGCACGTGCTCGAGGCCTTCGGCGGTCGCGAGGTAGCTCATCGCACTGCCGCTTTTAACCACGTAGACCGTCTGATGAGGGTCGTCGGGTCGCAGTATGCTGGCGCCGCGGCTTACCCGATGACGGCGCAGGCTGGCGCAGGGGGCTCGCGGGCTGGCGAGCGTGCGCAAACGCGCCACGATGCAGCGCTGCCGGATCCCGCAATCGGCACAGCCGCGCGGGTCTGCGCGCCAATGTCCTGTTGACAGAGTGTTACTGATCGGCGACGAAGCTTCTCGATTCATGAGCAGATCCTTTTGTTGCTGATTCCGTGGTGGAACACAGGCTGACGTCTTTGGTCACTGAATCTCCGGGTGCCGCGACGACTGGCTGTGCCGCCCAATACCAAAACGCAATCCCGCACGGTAGTGAATCCGCAGCTTGAACCTCTTCGTTTGAGTTTTTTCGTCAGGGCATTGGTTATTTATCGTTCTCATGGATTCATGATGGGGTCCCTGGGGGCCTGTCGGAACTAGGAAAATTCCTAAGGACGTTCTGCATAAGTGCAGAGCTCGTTCCTGACGGCACGGGGAAATGCCGCCGAAATCGACGACCGCTGTTCGTTGATTTTGTGCGCAAAACGACAACCACACGTTTTGCTTTGCCGCGCTGAAAAGTCCAGGACGGACTTGTTCAGCGCTTGCCTGATTCCGGTTCACCCACGGGGGCCGGGTGTGGAGCGGTGGCGCCGGCGACGCGCCGGAAGTGGCCTCAGGTGTCCCCGGACTGCGAACTGTCGATGATGCCGTGACGGACGGCGTACTGCACCGCTTCGGCCGTCGTGCGCAGATGCAGCTGCCTCATCAGGCGGTATTTGTGATATTCAACGGTCTTCGGCGATATATGCATCATTTTCGCGATCGTCTTGACCCGATGCCCTTCGGCCATCAACTGGAGCACTTCGCGCTGGCGCAGGGTCAGGTCCGGCGCAGGTCTGTTTGCGGCGGGGGCGGCAAGCAGTTCGCCGGACACGGCGGGCGAGATGTAGCATCCGCCGCGTAGCACGCTGCGCAGCGCGAGCACGAGTTCGTCCGCGGCCGCGGCCTTGATGACATATCCGCGCGCGCCGTCGCGCAGCGCCGCCGCGGCGTATTCGTGGTCATTGTGCATCGTGAGCATGATGAGGCGGGCGGTCGGGTCGCTCGCGAGAATTTTGCGCATGGCGTCGATACCGTTCAGGCCGGGCATCGAAATATCGACGATCGCCGCATCCGGCCGGTGCCGGCGGTAAGCATCGACAAGCGCATGCCCGTCGGTCACCGCGTCGAGGATTTCATAGTCCTCGTCGAATATCCGCCGCAGCCCGTCCAGCACCATCGCGTGGTCGTCCGCAAGTAAAATGCGCGGCCGTTTCACGCGGCCTGGCCCAGCGGTACCGTGGCCTGGACGACCGTGCCAATGCCGGGCTCGGACTCGATCTCGAGCACGCCACCATGCGATGTAACCCGTTCGTCCATGCTGATCAGGCCGATGCCACCCGCGTGCCGTGCTCGCTCGAGATCGAAACCGTTGCCCACGTCCCGGATCAGGAGCATAAGCTCGTCGTCGGCGCCAATGAGTTCGATATAAATCGCGCTGGCTTCAGCATGCGTCTGAATATTGCGCAGGCATTCCTGGGCCACGCGGTAAAGGCACAGCGCAATACTGCTGTCGAGCGTTGCGGGTATGCCGTGACTCGCAAACGTGACCGGAATGCCGAGCGCCTTGCGCGTGGCGTCGGCTTCACGTCTGAGCGCGGCGGCGAGGCCGAGGTCCTCCAGTATGCTCGGATGCAGGCGCCGCGACAGTGTGTGCAGCCCTTCGGCGATATCCTTCGCCTGTTCCGCGACGGCATCCAGCGCGCTCCTGGCCTCCGCTGCGTCGCTGCCGAGACTGCCGCGGATCGTACCGAGCGTCATGCTCATCGCGGCGAGTTGCTGGGTGAAGTCATCGTGCAGCTCGTGCGCAAGATACCGGAACTGGTCTTCCTGGGTCTGCACGAGTCGTTGTGTCAATTCGCGCAACCGGCTTTCGGTTGCGCGCAATGTCGACTCCCGCGCGTAGCGATCGGTCAGGTCGTAGCCGACGCACAAAACACCTTCAGGCGTGCCTTCCGCGTTCGCCAGGCTTACGGCGTACCATTCCACGGGAATCGTCGCGCCCGTGGCCGTCAGCACCTGCTCGACGTTGCCGCCTATGCGCGATCCTGCCAGCGCGTCGGCGAACGCGCGTTGCGCATTGGCGCGGCTCGCGGCTGGTACGCAATGTTCGAACCAATCCCGGCCGCGTAGCTTCTCGATCGTGTGGCCGGTTAGTTCCGTGAAAATCGGGTTGATGTCCGCAACCCGCCCCTTGACGTCGAGGATCAACACAATCGTGCGCAGGTTTTCGTACAACCTCGCATTCAACTGATGTTCATAACGCAATTCGGATTCGAGTGATTTTTCGTTCGTGACATCATTGATGATCACGAGCTTCGTCGCCTGTTCGATACCGCGGCTCGTGATCTGACGGCCGCTCGCGCGATAAACGGCCTTTTTATCGCCGCCGCTGTCCATCTCGAGCGGCATGTCGTGAAACTCACCGTCGTCGCGCAAGCGGCGCTCGATCAGATCGCGCCATTCGGGCGTGTCGAACCGCGCGTTCCCGATCGTAAACAGGCTTTGCCCCTCGACGTCGTCCGCGGCAAGCGAAAACATGCGGCAAAACATCGGATTCACGCTTTCGATCCGGGAATCCGCGTCGAGTACGAGCAACGATTCCTGGATTGTTTCGATGATCGCGGCGGCGCTGCGTTTCGCGGCATCGATGTCGAACAGCGAGATCAAGACGCCGTCGATGCGATTCCTCACGGGCGTGTAAGGGCGCAGGCGCAGCGAAAACCAGCGTCCGTCGTGGTCCTGGACGTCGAGATCACGACGCCGGTTTTCCGCCACGACGTCACTCGCGAGCGTGCACAGATTAGGCAGATCGATGCGCGATTGCAGGTTCGCGATGGGACGCCCGATGTCGCTCGCAATCAGGTTGAAGACGTCCGCGGCGGGCGGGGTGAAGCGGCGCACACGCAGGTCGCGGTCAACGAGTACGACCGGAATGTCGACCCCGATGAGCAGGTTGTTCAGATCGCTCGCGAGGCTATCGAGCTCGCTGTTGCGGTTTTCGAGTTCTTCGTTAACCGTGCTCAACTCTTCGTTCGCCGCCTGAAGTTCTTCCTTCGCCGTTTCAAGCTCTTCGTTCGTGCTCTGCAACTCCTCGTTGCTCGACATGATCTCTTCGTTCGCCGCTTTCAGTTCTTCCGTGTAGGCATCCTGCTCGAGAAGTACGGAACGAACATGTTCGTGGCTGCGCGCGAGCGTCGCTTTGAGGCGTTCGATTTCGCCCGCAGCCGCCGGTTCGCTGCGGGTCGCGGCATGGGGGCGAAGGTGTCGATCCTGGGCGCTGAACAGCACGAGATAGCCGCCAATCGAGCGGTCCGGGGTGAGTACCGGGATCACCTCGAGGTCGTAGGTGCGCACCTTGCCTGCACGTTCGATCTCGATGCCTGAGCGTTGCACGGGCGCCGCGGTGGCGCGCGCTTCCTGCGCCGCGGCATCGACTTCCATGACAACTTCCGGCGCCAGCATCCTCACCGCTTCGAACGTGGCCTCACCTGGCATGGGGCCGAGGAATTCGCGTACGTCACCGCGGAAATCGAGAATCCTGAGCTGCGGATCGAGCAGGAATCCGGCCGGACCGTAGCGCATCATGACGACGCGTTCGCTTTCTGCACGCAGATCGAACAGCGCCGGCGTGAGTGACTCGCGCAGGCGCGCGCCTGTTTCATGCTCCGCCGTGTCACGTTTCCCCGGCTCGTAGCGCAGCCGGCGTTCCGTTTCGCGACGCTCGTAAATCCGGTGCCGGCGATCCAGCAAGCGGAACAAATCGGCGCCCTGGCTCAGCGATTCCGAGGCCCCGAGCATGAGATAGCCCCGGGGCTTCAGTGCATAGTGCAAACGCTCGATGACGCGGCGTTGCATATCGCGGTTGAAGTAAATCAGCACATTGCGGCAGCTCACGAGGTCGATGTTCGAGAATGGCGGATCGTTCGCCACATCCTGGCGGGCGAATATGCAGATCTTGCGCAATTGAGCACCGACCCGGAGGGTATCGTTCGTCAGCGTGAAACACCGTTGCAGCAGGCGCGGCTCGATGTTCGCGCCGGCGGTGCGCTGGTAGATCCCCGCACGTGCGTGCTCGATGCTCTCCTCGCTCAGATCACTCGCGAACAGCTTCACCTCGCGGCCGGGATCGTGGCGTGCGATGTAGTCGAGCAGCAGCGCACCGATCGAATAGGCTTCCTCGCCACTGGCGCATCCCGGCACCCAAACCCGGATCGGGTCGCGTCCCGTGTCCGCGCCGGCGAGGCGTGGAAACACGACGTTCTCCAGTTCGGCAAAAGCCTCCGGGTCGCGAAAAAATTCCGTCACATGGATCAGGATTTCACGGCGCAGCCGTTCGCATTCTTCCTGATCCGATCGCAGCAGATCGGTGTACGAGCGTGGATCGTCGATTCCGCACACGGCCATTCGCTTCGCGATCCGGCGATTCACCGTGCTCTTCTTGTAGCCGGAATAATCGACGTTCGTCGCCGCGTGCAAGACGCGCACGACCCGATCGAATTCGTCGACATCTTCCTCGGCATCTATCGCGCCGCGGACGTAGGGGTGGCGTATCAGCCGCGTGAGTTCGGCCGGCATGTCGCCGGGCGCAAGCACGAAATCGACACACCCGGTGGCGATGGCGGCCGCGGGCATTCCCGTGTATTCGGCACAAGCCGGGTCCTGGGCGAACGTCACCCCGCCGGCCCCGCGGATGTGCCGCACCCCGATTGCCCCATCGGCGCCCACCCCGGAAAAGATCACGGCGATCGCGTTCACGCCCTGGTCGTTCGCAAGATCCGTCAGGAACCGATCGACTGGCAAGTGACGTTCGTTCTCGTGGCGTTTGATCAGGCGCAGGACACCGTTTTTGATCGACAGATCGCTGCCGGCCGGAATGATGTAAACCGTGTTGGCCCTGGCGCGAATGTTGCGCTTCAATTCGCGCACGGTGAGTGAGGTCTGGCCGGCGAGGATCTCGCCGAGCATGCTTTCGCGATCCGGTGCGAGGTGCTGGACGATGACGAATGCGGCGCCGGGATCGGCCGGCAATTCGCGAATGAATGCTTTCAGTGCCTTCAGACCACCTGCGGACGAACCGATTCCGACGATCGGGAAAACGGTGTCCTTCGCGGTGGCCGGCTCCGCGTGAGCGGTCACTCGGGCGGCCGCTTGCCTTTTCTGTGGGCGCTTCTCTGCCATTGTCGTGTCTCGCACCGTTGGGTCAGCCGGCAGTCAATCCTACCGCGAATACCGGCGCGCATCGCGTTCACGTGTGATGCGCGGAACGGACGCTGTGTTTGCGTTGTCGGGAAGTGGCTGTGGCCGCGCTTTTTAGCTTGCCTGGCTCCCGACCTCGCGACCATTCACTCGCCGTGCCCGACAACACCCGGCTGTATAGCGCGTGCCGTTGCGGCGCGGATCCGGCGTGGCGGTGTCGCGGATTGATTCCGCCACGGCGCCCATCGCTCACAGGCCAAACGGGTAGGTGTCGGGTAAACCCTCGAGCTCGTGCGTCTCGATCGGTTCGATCGCGGTGCTATGGTCGAACCAGACATACTCGTCGAATTGATGCGGCACGACGGCCTCGAAGTAATGGCTCTGGAGTTCCGTCTGCGGCTGGTAGATAACGCCGATGGCGCGTTCGAGGCGCGGCAGGTTCAATGTACAGTGTGTCCCCAACGCGCGTAAATCCTCGAGCGGGAGCAGGAAATTCGCGCTGCCGAAGTGGTGGCAGTCCTGTTCGATACTGCCGTCGAGCGCCGGCCGCAGCGATTTGATTTCCAGCGGACCATCCCATTCGGATGCGGCCGCGACGGTGCCCGTGTTCGTGCCGAAACCGATGCTGTAGACAGCGTCGCTGCCATACGCCTCGCGCGCCAAACGGCCGAGATTGTGTTCGCCGCGCGCCGACATTTCCGTTGCCGCCGCATCGCCGACGTGGGAATTGTGTGCCCACACGACGGCCTTGCTGTGGGGGCCGTGAAATTTCAGTAACGTGTCCAGTGTTTCGAACATGTGCTGGTCGCGCAGGTTCCATGAGGCGCGCGAACCGTAATACATCGTGCGGTAATAGCGTTCGGCATTTGCAATGAGTCGCGCATTCTGCACCGCATCGAGGTAGCGCTCACCATCGTGTGTCATGTAGTTCCCGCGCCGCTCGATGATGTCGGAGAGGATCGCGAGGACGTCCTTTTCGCATTTTCGATAATGGCCCGTCAGGGTGGCCCGGCCATAGGCGGCAGGATCCGATTGCCACGGCGTGAGGCAGCCATAGCGGTGCCGTGCGACCGCCGCGGTTTTCGGATCGACGGAATCGAGATAGGCCAGGATCGCGCGAATCGAGCTGTACAGGCTGTACAAATCGAGCCCATAGAACGCGGTTCGCAGCTCCGCGTGTCGTTCCGTGTTGTGCAGCCGCAGCCAGTCGACGAATTCACGCACTTCGCGGTTCCGCCACATCCACGTCGGGAATCTCGCGAACGCGACCCATTCTGTCGGCGGTGTGTCGAAATGGCGGACGTAATGATCGATCCGCGCGGCGTCCGGCCAGTCTCCCTCAATGGCGACGAATGAAAACCCGCGTTCTTCGATGAGGTGCTGCGTCAGGCGGGCACGCAAGCGGTAGAACTCCGAGGTACCGTGGGAGGCTTCACCGATCAACACGACGCGGCGGTCGCCGATGCGCCCGACAAGCGGCGCGAGATTGCACGTTTCCAGCGCGGCGAACGGTTCCGCGTAGCGTTCGATCGCGTCCGCCACGCTCAACGCGGGACGCGGCGCGCCCGCGCCGGGTGCGACATCCCGGGGCGCGGGTTCGGCCCAGCCCTGCGCGCCGATGAGCGGCACGAAGCGGACGTCAGCGATGTCCTCCGTGACATAGTGATCGCGGGTGCGGCGCACGATGCGCACGAGTTCCTGCACGCGCGGATCCGTACCGACGGGAATCACGAGGCGTCCGCCGATTTTCAGTTGTGCCTTCAATGCATCGGGCACTGCGGGTCCGCCGGCGGCGACGACTATCGCGTCATACGGCGCATGCTCCGGCCAGCCCTTCGTACCGTCGCCGTGGACGATACTTGCATTACCGATCCCGAGGTCGGCCAGGCGCGCAGCGGCTTGCGCCGCGAGCGTTTCGAGCCGCTCGACGGCGGTGACGTGTGCGGCGATGTGCGCGATCACGGCGGCGGCGTAACCGGAGCCGGCGCCAATCTCGAGAACGTTTTCGCCGCCGTGCAAATCGAGTGCGTCGATCATCAGAGCGACGATGTAGGGCTGGGAAATCGTCTGGCCTTCGGCGATCGGCAGCGGTGAGTCCTCGTAGGCGAACTCGCGCAGCATGTCGGGCACGAATTCTTCGCGCGGTACCGCCCGCAGTGCGTTCAGCACGCGCTCATCGCGGATCCCGCGCGCGGCCACGTGCTGGTCGACCATGATGTCGCGCAATTCTGCGAACGTCTGCGTGGACCAGTCCATCAGGTGGCCACCCGTGCGGTGAAGATCACGCATGCCGGCGCGCCAAGCAGCGGCAGCGCGAATTCGTGCCGCTCGCGCATGCACGAAACGGATCCCGCCTTGCAACGCGTCGGAAAGGACATGATGAGCCTCCTGCTGTTTCACCCGCAATGAGAACCCTCCGGCGTTGTCGGTGCACTGACATCGATCATTATTTTTGCCGCGGCGGATTGCCGTCGTTCCGGGCCGCGTAGTAATCGCGGCATTCGGCTTCGCGCCCGCGCACGACCCGGCGCCCGCTCAACTCGCCGCGCGTTTCGGTCACCACGGTGCACTGGTCTTCGTGATGATCACGCTCGTAGAAAATGACAACCCAGTCGAAATTGCGCGCGAGTTTGTGCGCGCGCGCCGTATTCGAAAACAATACCGTCAGATGCCAGGGTTCGCGCGTCGTATGCATGACCGGCAACCAGGCCTTGCCGGCCGGGTTGAAGCGCTTCGGCGCGATGAGGCTCAGCTCGCCGGCCGCGGCTTTGCGCCGGTATTCGGCATCGACATCGAGCAGCACGGCAACCGGTATCGGGTCCGCCGATCGGATGCCGGGTGGTCTCCGCCGCCCGAGCGCTGCGGCGACCGCGGGCGCGAGCGCGGCGAGCCGTCGCGGACCGACGCCGTCGATGCGGGCCAGACGCCCGTCTGACAGCGCGAGTTCGAGCGCCTCCAGCGTGTCGATATGCAGCTCGTCGTGAATCCGCCGCGCCAGCACCGGCCCGATACCGGGGATCTGCTGGAACAGCTGCTCCGGATCGAGAGCACCGCGCAGTCGATCGAGTTGTGACCAGTGGCCCCGATCGAGGATTTCCGCAATCGCGCCGGCAATTCCGCGGCCGATATGCGGGAGACGGCACAGGCCCTCCATGCCCTCCCGCGCGTGCAATTCCCCGAGATCGGCCGACAATTCGCCGATCGTCTCCGCCGCGCGCCGATACGCGGACACGCGGTAGGGGTTTGCTTGCTGTAACGCGAGCAAATCGGCCATTTCGAGCAACTTAGTCGCGACGTAACGGTTGTCCGGCCTTGACGTTGCGTTTTTCCCCATCGACAAGCTCCTTCGTGCGTTGTGCTGACGCGCCCTGCGAATCCGCGATCACGCGTGCACCTTCCCGGTTTTCGCGGCGGCCGGCGATGATCTGCGTCATACCTACGTGTGCCGGCCCGTTCCGACAACGCGGCTGCCGGGACGTGGGATAATACGGCGCGCGCCATGGACCCGCCCGGACTCACGCCGGGACTGCTTGTTGCACCCGCGCGGTTTAGCGGGTGCGGCCCGGGAAGCGGGCGGTCCGCGCGCGAGCCGACGCGTTTACGGAGATCCGCGCATGCGCATACTGGCCGCCGATCTTGGCGCCACGAAGACCTTGCTGCAATTTGCCGAGCACGCGCACGGGAATTGGCACGTGCGCGCGCAGCGCCGCTGCGAGAACGCTGCGTACGAGGATTTCGACGAACTCGTCGCGGCGTTCCTGCGCCTGGCAGCCATCGCGCCGGATGACATCGACGGCGCGTGCTTCGCCGTCGCGGGTCCCGTGCGCGCCGGGACCGTGACGATGACGAACCGGGCGTGGACGATCGATGCGGCGCGCCTGCGCGAGCGCTTCCGGTTGCCGGGTGTGGCGGTGATCAATGATCTCGAGGCGGCCGGCTATGGCCTCGCGAGCGTACCCGCCGCCAGCCTGCTCGTGCTGCATCCCGGTGAGCCTTGTGATGATGGCGTGCGCGCATTGATTGGTGCCGGTACCGGTCTCGGCGAAGCCTGGATGATCGGCCGCGACGAGCAGTGCGAGGTGTTTCCCGGCGAAGGCGGGCACGTCGATTTCGCACCGCGTGATGCACTCGAACGGGAACTCGCAAGCGCGCTTGCCGAGCAGCTCGGCCGCGTGAGTTATGAGCACTTGCTGTCCGGCGCGGGGCTGCGCCGGATATTCGATTTTCTCCGCGCGCGCGGTGGTCCGCCGGTCACGCAGCAGCTGCTGCACGACATCGAACACGGCGACCCGGCCGCCGCGATCACGGGTCACGTTGCAAGCGATCCGGTCGCACGCCAGACCGTCGAGCGCTATGTCGCGATCTATGGCGCCCAGTGCGCGAACCTCGCCTTGACCGTCGGTGCCCGTGGCGGTGTCTGCGTGGTCGGCGGGATTGCACCGAAACTCGCACCGATGCTGCGTGCGGGCGGATTCGTGCGGGCATTTCTCGACCATCCGGTGATGGCCGACTACCTCGCGCGCATTGCGCTGACGGTCGTGCTCGATGACGCGGTCGCATTGCTCGGCGCGCGTGCGGTGGCGGCGCGCAACGTCGGCGCGTAAGGCGTGGCGCGGATTTCGACCCCGCAGCAGGGGCGCATCGATGATCCGGGTCAAATTCCCGTTCGCGCGGTTCCGGTATGTTGACCAGGTACGGTCGTGCACCCGTCGACCCGTTCGGCGGCCGTGTCATCACCATTCGTATTCAAGGGAGCGCAAGATGAAACATCAGACCTCGCTGCAACGAATTGGCCGCCTCGCGGCCATGTGCGCGTTACTGCTCGGACACGCCGGCCTCGCGGCCGAGGAACTCGTGATCTCCGACTACGCGATCGTCAACACCGGACATCACATCTACATGCGCTCGTGTGCCGTTTGTCACGGCCCGCAGGCGGATGGAAACGGGCCGTTCGCGAATCTGCTTGTCACCCCGCCGCCGGCACTGAACGGGCTGGCCAAAGCTCATGGCGGACAGTTTCCGTTCGAGCACGTGCTCGAAACGATCAGTGGCAACGAACTGATGCTGGCACACGGAACCCGCGATATGCCGATTTGGGGACAGGCGTTCGCGGCCGAAGCAGCCACCACGGGACTCGACGCGGCGACCATCGCGCGCGGCAGAATCCTCGAATTGATGGCCTATCTCGAACACATTCAGCAACGCGAACCGAAAGAGTAACTGCGTGTTGGCGGCACGACGGTAAAACGTCGGCGCGCCGCCTGTCCGCGACAGCGGATTCCTGCCGGGAGACGAACAGTGACTCGCGGGTCGTCCGGCCGCCCGCTGCCGGCCCGTGCGTGCGTCGCGACGGCCGGGCCGGCGCGGGACATGAACTCCCGCGCTGCCTGCGCGTACCGTAAACTGTCCGCTCGACCGTCTGGGGTGGACATCGATGCAACTCGCGGAAATCATGCGGACGAATGGTACGTGCCGCTATTACACAGCGGCGCCGGTAGACGATGCCGTACTGGCGCGGGTACTCGATTGCGCGCGCTGGGCGCCGAGCGGCGGCAATCGCCAGCCGCTGCGTTTCATCGCGGTGCGCGACCCGGAGAAGAAACGCCGCCTCAAGGATCTGTACCTGCCGCTGTGGAATGACTTCCTCGCCGCGATCAATGCCGGCGCGAAGCACTACGTGGCGCGACCGAAACTGCTCGTCGACGCCGACCACTTCGCGCATCACCTCGACCAGGTTCCCGTCATGCTCGTCGTGTGCGCACGGCTTGCCGACGTGCAGCCAACCGACGCCGCCCTCGATCGCCTCAGTGTCGTCGGTGGCGCCTCGATTTATCCCGCCGTGCAGAACGTGTTGCTCGCGGCGCGTGCCGAAGGTCTCGGCAGTGCACTCACGACGCTGCTGTGCGCGGCCGAACCCGAAGTCAAAACCCTGCTCGGGATCCCCGACGACATCGCGACCGCGGCGATGGTCACGATCGGCTGGCCCGCACGCGCGTTTGTGCGCCGGCTGAACCGGCGTCCACTCGCGGAATTCGCGTTCACGGATACCTACGGCAACGGCGCGCTCGGCGCGTAAATGGAGACGGACGCATGTTATTCGGCATTTTCGATCACATGGACAAAAGCGGCGTGCCAATGGCGCGCCAGTATCGCGACCGGCTGAAACTGATCGAGGCCTATGACGAGGCCGGGTTCTACGCCTACCACCTCGCGGAACATCACGGCACGCCGCTCGGCCTCGCCTCGAGCCCGAGCGTATTCCTCGCCGCCGTGTGCGAGCACAGCAAGACGCTGCGTTTCGGCCCGATGGTGTATACGCTCAGCATTTACCATCCGCTGCGCGCGATCGAGGAGATCTGCATGCTCGATCAATTGAGTGGCGGGCGACTCGAACTCGGCATCGGCCGCGGCGTATCGCCGATCGAAATGGGCTTCTACGGGGTCGGCGAGGAATCCCGCGCGATTTACGAGGAGGTCAGCGAGATCATCCTGACGAGCCTGTCGCAGGATCGGATCAACTTCCACGGCAAGCATTTCTCGTTCGACAATGTGCCGCTCGAAGTGGCGCCGGTACAGCAACCGCACCCGCCGTTGTGGTACGGCATCGGACCGCCGGAACGTACGCCGTGGGCCGCCGCGCGCAGGATGAATATCGTCACGAACGGACTTGCGTCGACCGTGCGCAAGGTGACGGATCAGTTTCGCGACGAGTGGACGAAGTGCCCCCACGGCAGCGAGCCGTTGCCGAAGATCGGCATGAGCCGGCATATCGTGATTGCGGATTCCGAGGCCGCGGCACTCGCGAGCGCGGCGCCGGCCTACGAGCAGTGGTTCAACAGCCTGCTGCACCTGTGGCGGGTGCATGACATTCCGATCCCGATCAGCTTTCCGGAGAAATTCGCCGACGCGAGGGCCGAACGGCACTGCATCGTCGGTACCGCCGCGCAGGTGCGCGACGAGCTTGCCGGGGAGATCGAGACCGCGGGCATCAACTACCTGCTGTGTCGCCTCGCGTTCGGTAACCTGAGCGTAGAGCAGTCGCTGCACTCCGTCGCGCTGATGCGCGAGGAAGTCATGCCGGCACTCGCTGCACTGTAGCGTTCGGGGATCGGTGAGTTGCGTCGCTGTCGTTACGGCAGCTTCAGCGCCACCCCGATAAACAACTGGTGGATCATGCGGTCACGCGCGCGCCCGTCGAGGAACTGGTTCTGGTAACCGATCTGGCCGTTCAGTTCCGCGGACAGGGAACGGCCGAAGCCGATGAATGCGCGGTTTTCATGAAAACCGTCGGGCTGGCTGCGCGCGGTGTCGTTCAGGCCGATGAAGGCTTCGTTCGCGAGCATGAGGCGCCACGGCGAGTTTGCGACCGGCACGTCCACACCCGCTTTCACGCGCACCCGCACCGGGACGCCGTCGACATGATCGAAAAACCGCTCCTCGAGCCGGATCCGCAGGCTCGCGACGACGGGCGCAAATTCCTGCGAAACCTGATATTGCTGCCACAGGCGCTGTTCGACGAAATTGCCCGGGGCGTCGATAAAGTGCGCGTCGTAACCGAGCGTCACGGATTGACGTGGTGCGAGATGATAGGACACCGAGGGTCTGAGCAGTGTGCGTTCGAGACGTCCGATATCATCGTCGAAACGCAGCTGCACCGTGACATCGCCGGAGAAATCGTCGTTGAAGCGTTTCGCGACCGCCGACGACGCCCACAGGCCGCCGTCTTCGTCGGCGGCGAATACGGCCGTCGCGGCGACGAGCAGCGCCAGAGTCAGGACAATGGCGGGGCGGTGATTGATCATTGCGGTTCCTCGGACAGGGTTGGGGGCGCGGCGGTGCGGCATTGTCGAGTGACTTACGGACGCGTGCAAGCCGACGTGTGCGCTTGATCGGATCGCCGCCGGTCGCCGCACCGGATCGGGATCGAGCACCGGTGTTGCGATCACTGTGGCGCGGAATCCGCGGGCAACACGAACGTTTCGGGTAACGACAACGCGGTTTTTATTAATTAGAAAATACTAATATAATAAGCAAAGTAATGCCACTGAAAAACTACCTGCCGATCCTCGCGTGGGGTCGCACCTATACCCGCACCGAACTGACGAGTGATGTCGTCGCCGCGGTGATCGTCACGACGATGCTGATCCCGCAATCGCTGGCCTACGCCATGCTCGCGGGATTGCCGGCGCAGTTCGGGCTGTACGCCTCGATCCTGCCATTGATCGTCTACGCGGTTTTTGGCACGAGCCGTACGCTCGCCGTGGGGCCGGTCGCGATCCTGTCGTTGATGACGGCCGCGGCGGCCGCGAATGTCGCGAGTCCGGGCACCGGCGCCTACATCGAAGCCGCGATCGTGCTCGCGCTCTTGTCGGGTGCGCTGTTATTCGTGTGCGGCCTGTTTCGCATGGGCTTTCTCGCGAATTTTCTCAGCCACCCGGTGATTTCAGCGTTCATCACCGCGTCGGGTGTGTTGATCGCCGTTTCGCAACTGAAGCACGTGCTCGGGATCGACGCGCACGGACACAACCTCGTCGAAATTTTTGCATCGCTCGCGCACGGGTTTAACCGCGTGAACGTGCCGACCGCGCTGATCGGTTTCAGCACGCTCGCGCTGTTGTTCCTTATGCGTGCGCGCGGGCAGGCCTTGCTCGTGCGGTTCGGGGTCGGCGAGAGCACCGCCACGATCGTCAACCGGACCGGTCCGGTCGTCGCCGTCATTGCGAGTATCGTCATTGTCGCCGCGTTCGATCTCGATAAAGCCGGCGTACGGATCCTCGCCGAGGTGCCGCGCGCACTGCCCGCGTTCGGCGTACCGCATTTTGATTTCGCCGTTTGGCGGCAGCTGCTCGGCTCGGCCGCGCTGATCGCCCTGATCGGATTCGTCGAATCCGTGTCCGTCGCCCAGACGCTCGCGGCGAAGAAACGTCAACGTGTCGATCCGAACCAGGAATTGATCGCGATGGGCCTCGCGAACCTGTCAGCCGGCGCATCGAGCGGTTTTCCGGTTACCGGCGGGTTGTCGCGTTCGGCGGTGAACTTCGATGCCGGTGCGGCCAGTCCGGCTGCCGGTGCATTCACCGCGATCGGAATCGCGCTAGCAGCGCTGTTTCTTACGCCGTATCTGTACTACCTGCCGCAGGCGGTGCTCGCGGCGACGATCATCGTTGCGGTTCTGTCACTCGTCGATGTGCGCGCGATCCGAACCGTGTGGGCGTATTCGAAATCCGATTTCGCGGCGATGGCTGCAACGATCCTCGTGACGCTTGGCTCCGGGATAGAGCTCGGGGTTACGATCGGGGTCGCATTGTCATTGTTTCTGCACTTGTACAACACGAGTCGTCCGCATTTCGCGATTGTCGGCCAGGTTCCCGGCACGCAGTACTTTCGTAATGTCAATCGCCACGCCGTCGCGGTGCCGGATCACGTGCTCACGCTCCGGGTCGACGAAAGCCTGTATTTCGCGAACGCGCGATTCCTCGAAGACACGGTTTATGCCTTACTCGGCCAGCGACCGGATCTGACCGATCTGATCCTGCAGTGTCCGGCGGTTAACCGGATCGATGCGAGCGGCCTCGAAAGTCTCGAAGCGATCAATCTCCGGCTCGGTGATGCGGGCGTGCGCCTGCACCTGTCGGAGGTGAAAGGCCCGGTCATGGACCGGCTCAAAGACACGCATTTCCTCGCGAACCTCGGGGGCAAGGTGTATTTCAATCAGTTCGAAGCCATTGCCGATCTCGATCCGGCCTGCGCGACGGCCGCCGTCGCGGGAACGGCACCGACGACGAATCCCGCGTCGGATCCGCCACCGTCGGTTGTTCTCGCCGGATTGCAGCCCCCGTTGCACTGACTCACGGCCGGCGCGGCTCGAACATGGAGTTGTCCACGACTATCCTGACCCCCGCGCTGCTCGTGAGCGGTGCGGTGATCTTTGCCGCCGGGCTGTTGTGGGCTGCGGTGTCCGCGCCGTGGTCCTGGTTCGTGCGCACCGGCGCCGCGAATCGCTTTGCCGCGGCGACGCTCGCCGTATTGATGGTGTGGCAGGTGCGCGCGGAACTCGACGGCGGACCCGCCGTACATCTGCTCGGTGCAACGCTATTGACGCTCGCGTTCGGTTGGCGACTTGCGATTGTCTCGTTGTCGATCGTGCTGTTGTTCACGACCGCCATGACGACCGGCGACTGGGGTTCGCTCGGTGTGAACGGCACTTCGCTCATCCTGCTCGCGGTCGCGGTGAGTTATACCGTCGCGCGAGCGACGGAACACCTGCTGCCGCGGCACCTGTTCGTGTATCTGTTTATCAGCGCGTTTTTCGGCGCGGCACTCACGATCGCCGTTGTTTCATTCGCGACGCTCGGCATTGCCGGGTTTGCGGGGATCATGAGCGACCATGCCTTGTCCGGCAATTATCGACCGACGGCATTGCTGTTGTTGTTTCCGGAGGCGTTCACGACCGGTGCGCTGGTAACGCTCGCGGCCATCTACCGTCCGGAATGGCTCGTATCGTTTTGCGAGCGGCGTTATCTCAATGACCGCAATGACACCGACGGCTGAATACGTGCTGCAAATTATGCAACACGGACCTTGATGGACCAGGTACCCTTCCCCTCAAATCGAGGGGAAGGGACTTAGGATGGGGTGTAGACAATGGTTCCGGTCCCAAAGCCACAGTGTCTCAGATTTACGCGTACCTATTTGGAAGCGGTCTCAAAAATAGAGGGTGCAACGCGACACCCTCTATTTTTGAGACCGCTTCCAGTCTCCGTGATCGCTGGCCGCGATTGATCGCACGCACCCGCCCGGGCGGCGATCGAGACGACTACGTCGCCGACGCGAACAGCTTGCGGTAGCGGCGCGCTACGTCCTTGCTTGCGAAGCGCTCGAGATCCGTGCTGATGTTACGGCGTAATTTCGCTTCCGCCGCGGCGTACCGGTGCAGGAGTGTTTCCAGCAGTTGCGCCATGGGTGTCGAGTCCGTGAGTCGTTCCAGCATCTGTTCCCGCCGCGCAACGAGAAATGTCTGCTGCACGGACAGGTCACAGACCGCGCCGAGGATATCCTGCAGTTGTTTCAGCTCTGCCACCGCGCGGTTGAGGCGGCGGCGCGGGAACAGGACCCGGAACGATTCGATCTGGTAGCGGAGCTTCTTGCAGTCCTTGCGCAAGGTATGCAGCGCGTCGATGCTCGCGGACGTACGCGGCGCGCGGATCTGCTTTCTGATCCGGCGATAGGTTTTCCAGATCGATGCCGCCGCGGCCGCGGTAACCGGTTCGTCGTAGCCCTCGCCGTTGAGCCGCGGATGTTCGAGCAGGGATCGCCAGTCCGCCATGAACACCCCATAGCGCTCGTCCGCGATTTCCTGCATGAGGCGGTCCTGTGCGTATTCACGTTCCGTGACGATGAAATCGCGCAGTTGTTCCAGCGCGTCGGCATAGCGGTGTGGCGTTGTGCGCTGCAGTTCCGGGAACTGATGCAGGAACACATCGAGGTCGCGCCGGCCACCGGAGATCTCGTTGAGCCATTTCAAATCGGCTTTGAGCAGGCCGGCCGTGCGCGAGTCGAACAAATGCCGGAACGCGTCGAACAGCGAACGTATGCGCCTGAGCGCGATGCGGAAGTCGTGCAGGAATTCGGTGTCGAGATCGGCTTCGATACCGGGCTCACACCTCGTGATCACGTGAAAATTCGTGGTGAGAATTTTCCTTAGCGCAACTCCGGTCTCGTCCGAGTCCGCGACGGCCGGTACGCGGGGGCGCACTGCCGCGGGCAAATTCGCGCTCGCCAGATCGATACCGTGAAGATCCATCGGCGTGCCTGTTTCGTCGAGCGGCAGTTGGGTTCGGAGTCGCTCGGCTGCATCGCGCGCCGCGGCTCGCCGGCCCGGCAGGGCGTAGATCCGCAGCGCTATCGGGGTCGGCGTGTGCAGTCCGTCGTTGAACTGTTGCACGACGACGCGGGCGACGGCGCGGGCTTTCGCGTTGAGGATTTCCAGCCACGCAACCCGCGCGGGGCGCTCACCGATAACGATAAGTCGCTCCGAGCGAATCGCAGCGAACACGAGCTGGCGGGCATCGGCGTCGAGAATATCAACGGCGGAACGCGGGATATCGTCGGACCAAGCTGCGCCGAGATGCAGGCGTTGCGAGCGACGCAGCGCGAGCCGGGTGGTCGCCGGATCGCGGTCGCATTCGAGTACGAGGCCCTGATGCAGCAGCGTGCGGTGCGGCGTGTCGAGGTAATGACGCACGCCGTCGATATGTTCGCACGGTTCGATCCACGGGACTGCGGACAACGCCGCGCACGTTTGGTCGAAACCGGTGGCTCCGTGCAGCAGGTAATGGGCTATTTCACGCATGCAATTTTCGCGATGATTGTCGTGCTGATGGTAATCGCCGGAGGCTCACTTGTGATCGAACGCGCGCCGGCGGGAGTACACGATGAGGAATGAGCATACACGATCCCGTTACGATGACGATGACGCACGCGTCGGCGCTACGGACACACTCAGGTGCCGGGTGATCCGTTCGAGATGTTTGCTCGTGCGGCGATACCAGCGGGTTGCTTCAAGGAGTTCCGTGCCGAGTCGCACATCGAGTTCGCCCGCGCCGATATCACGGATCACCGTTTCGCGAAACGGTGCTTTGTGCTCGTGAATGCGGGCCGCGGCGTCACGGGCACAGACCGCCGCATCGGTCCACTCGTTGGCATGCAGTTTTTCGCTGACGACCCCGGCACAGGCCGACATTACTTCGCGCTGGGCGACGAGATCCGGCGGGAGTTCGAAACCGTCCGGGAGTTCTTCCGGATGTTCGCAGCGTGCGTGCAGCCGGCGCAAATGGTCCAGCGCGTGGATCGTGTCGATGAGTCGTGGCCAATCGGGCGCACGCTCGTCATGCGGTTGAATTCGATCGAGATACGCCTGCGTCTCTTCTATCGCGGTGTGCAGGCCGGCAAGCGAGATGTCACCGTCGCGGTGCGCAAGAATATTTTGCAGCTGCGCGAGCACCGGGATCAGTATCGCTCTCATGCTCGCATGCACGGCATCGAGCGCGAGATCGGCGTCTTGCAACAAGGCGGGGTCGAGGCTTTTCGTATAGCTCGGCGCTGCGCCGGGCACGAGTCGTTCCATCATGCGTGCGAACGGACGCGTGAACGGCACCACCGCGATGACGCCGAAGGCGTTGAACAGGCTGTGGAAACCAACGAGCGCGAATTCGGGGTTCGCCTCGAGCTCGCCCGGGGCAAACCAGGTCCAGGCATCGATATAAACGGGGACGAGCAGAAACGCCGCGGTCCCGGTCATCACGTTGTAGATAACATGGGACAGCCCCGTCCTGCGCGCATTCACCCCAACGCCGGTGGCGGCGATCAGCGCGGTCATCGTGGTGCCGACGTCCATGCCGATCACGAGCGCGGCGGCCTGCGGGAAGTCGATGATGCCGGTATGCAACGCGGTCAGGCTTGCCGCGACCCCGGCACTCGACGATTGCGCGATGACGGTAAATACGGCGCCGACCCCGACGAGCGCGAGGCGATTCGCGATGCTGTCGCCGCTGAAGCGCCCGAAATCGACGAAGTCTCGCGCGCCGATCATCCCGCTTTGCATCATCGTGATGCCGATGAAAATGACGGCAAAACCCGCAACGGTCATGCCGATGCCGGCCAATCGACCGCGCCCGAACAGGCGCATGAGCACGCCGATTAACACGAGCGGCAAGGCGAGCACGCCGAGCTTCAGCTTGAAGCCGAACAACGCGACCATCCAGCCGGTGATCGTCGTGCCGAGATTGGCCCCGAAAATAATCCCGAGCGCCGCGGGAAAGCTCATGAGTTCGGCGGCGACAAACCCGACAGCCGCAACGGTTGTCGCACTCGATGACTGCAGCAATGCGGTGCACGCGGCGCCGCTGAGTGCGCCGGTGTAGGCATTACGCGTGAACCGGATCAACCAGCGTCGAATCGCATCACCGGCGAGCGCGCGCAAGCCATCGGTCATGACGACCATGCCGAGTAAGAACAGGCCGAGACCGCCGACTAGTTCCATCGTTGCTGCTGCTGGCACATGGCGTCAGCCTAGACGCATCCGTTCGGGCCGGATTGATTCGCATCAAAATGCCCCGCACTGCCAAATCGCCTGGCCGTCGGTTGCGCGATATTGATCGCAGGGTCGTGATATCGCAATGCAGCATCCTGAGCGCCGCGGGATCGGGTTCGATGCTGGCGGCGCGCTGATCTTATCGAGATAATGTAGCGGGGAATGCTACCGGGCCAGCGCCCGCTGAGGAACAAGCCTATGAAGATCGCGTGCTTCCACCTGATGCCGTACCGGGACCTGCCTGATGATTTCGACAAGACGCACGACTCGGCCTGGTTCACCCTGCCGTTCGATGAAGTTGGCGATACGGAATTGTGTTCGCAGTATTACAACGACACACTCGACGAACTGATTCATGCCGCCGAAGTCGGGTTCGACGGTGTGTGTACGAACGAGCATCACCAGAATGCTTACGGCTTCATGGTGAATCCGAACATGATGGGCGCCGTACTCGCGCGCGCAACCCGCGGCACGGACAAGGCGATCATCCAGATGGGTGAAACCGCGGTGTTTCTGAATCCGCCGATCCGGGTGGCCGAGGAGTATGCGATGCTCGACTGCATCTCCGAAGGTCGGGTCGTGGCGGGCTTTCCCGTCGGTCTCGGGGGTGACTTCGCGTACAGCTACGGTTTCGCTCCGATGGAGCAGCGTCTGCGTTACCGTGAAGCGCATGATTTGATCAAAAAGGCCTGGACCGCCCCGGAACAGTTCGCGTGGAACGGCAAGTTCTATCAACTGCCGATGGTGAACCTGTGGCCGAAGCCGCGCCAGCGGCCGCATCCGCCCGTGTGGGTGCCGGGCAATGCGAGTCCCAGCACGTGGGATTTCGTCACCGACAACAATTACTGCTATTGCTATCTCACGTACTTTGGTTCGAAGGGTGCCGGCACGATCGTGAACGGTTACTGGGACAAGGTTGAAGAGAAAGGGCTCGATCGCAACCCCTACCGCATGGGTTACCTCGTGCCGGTTGGTGTATCGGAAACGGACGCGAGCGCCGAGCGCGAGTACGGGCCACACATCGAATATTTCTACCACAAGCTGTTGCACATGCCCGAGCAATTGCTGCTGCCGCCCGGCCATGTCACGCATTCGTCGCTCGAATTCCTGCTCACGAAGCGACCGTTCCCGAACTACGACGAGTTGAACAATTACAGGTACAAGCACTTCGAGGAACAGGAGTTCCTCGTCGCCGGCAGCGCCGCGACGGTGGTGGACAAACTGAAGGACATCATCAAGCGGCTCAACGTCGGCAACCTGATGATCCTGCCGCAATTCGGTTCGATGCCGCATGCCCAGGCGATGGAGAATATCGAACGCATCGGCCGGGACGTGTTACCGCACCTGAAGCCGATCTGGGACGACGAGGGTTGGGAAAATCACTGGTGGCCGGAGAATGCGAATCCGAACCGGCCGGCGAAAAAAAGCGCATCTGCGGCATCGGCCGGCTAAGCGGGAGCAACACACGATGCATGAGATCCGCAAACAAACGGTGTCGACCCTCGGTGGACGGCTCGATATCACGGTCAATATCGCCGGCAGTGGCGATCCGGTTGTCTTCCTGCATTCTGCCGGTGGTTTTTACTGGGATGATTTTCTCGACGGCCTCGCCGACGAGCACACGGTCTACGCGCCGTATTTTCCGGGGACGGAGCCGGGGGTGCCGGACGGGATCGACGCGCTCGACGAACTGTGGGATGCCGTACTCGCCTACGACGACCTGCTCGACGGACTCGGCCTCGATTCGACGAAGCTGATCGGTCATTCGTTTGGCGGCTTGCTCGCGAGCGAACTCGCGGCGCAGCGCCGGGGTGCGATCGAGAAGCTCGTGCTGATCGCGCCGATCGGTCTGTACCACGAGGATCATCCGTATACGTGCGCGAACTGGTGCGCGCTCAGTTTTGACGAGATTCTCCGGACCCTGTTCTACGATGCCGAAACGCCGCGCGTGAAAAAGCGCATGACCCCACCTCAGGACCCGCACGCCCAGGCGTTGTGGACGCGCGATTTCATCTGGACGCTCGGTTGTACCGGCAAGCTGATCTGGCCGATCCCGGACAAGGGATTGAACAAGCGTATCCATCGCATTACGGCGCCGAGCCTCGTCGTGTGGGGCGAAGACGACGCGCTGATCCCGACGGCTTACGCCGAGGAATTCCGGCGCGCGATACCGAACGCGGATCTGTTCTGGCTCGCGCAGTGCGGTCACGAGCCGCCACTCGAGCAGACCGAGGCCTTGCGTGAACGCGTCGGTTCGTTCTTTGCGGCCTGAGCGCCGCACCGGCGCAAACCGCGGCGTGCCCGGCTGAGGCGCGATGGCGCGGATCCTGTCTACGGCCGTGATCGGCAGCTACCCGCAGCCGCCGTGGCTCGTCGATCATGAGGTGCTGAAATCGAAACTCGTACCGCGGATCCGGGCGCGCGATATCTGGCGTGTGCCGGAGCCATGGCTCGAGGCGGCGCAAAACGACGCGACGCTGCTCGCGATCCGTGACCAGGAGCGCGCGGGTATCGATTGCATCACGGACGGCGAAATCCGGCGCGAGAGCTATTCGAACCGCTTCGCCACGGCACTCGAGGGAATCGATACGGAGAACCCGTTTATCCGCCGGGTCGAGGGTTTCGAAATCCCGATGCCGCGTATCGTCGGCCCGCTCGTGCGACCACAGCCGGTCGAAGTCGAGGACCTGCGCTTTCTCAGGGCGAATACGGACCGCGAAGTGAAAATCACCCTGCCGGGTCCGTTTACCCTGAGCAAACAGGCGAGTGACGATTACTACGATGACCCGGAAGCGCTCGCGATGGCGTATGCCGAAGTCGTGAATGCGGAGGCGCGTGACCTCGCCGCCGCGGGCGCCGATGTCATCCAGCTCGATGAACCGTGGCTGCGGCAGGACCCCGACGGCGCGAACCGCTATGCAATCGCGGCGATCGATCGCGCGCTCGACGGTGTCGCGGCAACAACCGCGATCCACCTGTGTTTCGGCTACGGCTTCGTCGTCTCCGCGGATAAACCGAAAGCGTATGCGTTCCTGTCGCGGCTCGCGGATTCGTGCGTGCAGCAGATTTCCATCGAAGCCGCGCAACCGCACCTCGATCTCGGTGTCCTCACCGAGCTGGCCGACAAGGACATCGTGCTCGGCGTCGTGGATTTGTCTTCGAACGAGGTTGAATCGGTGGCAACACTCGCGGCGCGGATTCGGCGTGCGCTGCCGTTCGTGGCGCCCGAGCGCTTGATCGCGGCGCCGGATTGCGGAATGAAATACCTGAGTCGGGAAGCGGCGTTCGGCAAGCTCGCCGCGCTCGTGCAGGCGGCTGCCGTCGTGCGCGCGGAACTCTAGCGGGCTGTCAGGCCGCGGCCGCGCCGCTCACTCGAGTCGCGCCGCGAGTTCGTCGAGATTCGCCGGCGACAGCTGCCGCTGGCCCGCCTCGATCTCGTGAACCATTGCGATTACGTGATCGTTCAGCGGCACGGCGTGTCCGTTCGCCTGCGCGCGTCGCCGGATGTAGCCGTTCAGAAAATCGATCTCGCTCTTGCGTCCGCGTTTCAGGCTTTCGAGCGTCGACGGCGTGACACCGATATATTTGTCCACGAAAGCCCGGCAGCGTTCGAGTAGTGCCGCGCGTCGCGCGGGCGGATCGGCGGGATCCGAGAAATAGTCGTCGGGCGCGACGATCACCGGTTCGATCGTTACGCCCTCGGCGCGCGCGGTACTGACGGATTCATAAAATGCGCGCAGGAACAATTCGCGGCCAACGGCGCAGTCGAACAATTCGCCGAGTTGCTTGCCGCTGATCGCGCACAGGCCCGAGACGGCGCCGTTCCAGATCAATTTCCCCCACAGCACGCCGATGATGTTCGAACTGATTTCGGTCGGCACGACGTGGGCGAGTATGGCCTGCAGCGCTTCGAGTCGCGCGCTCACGGTGCCGTCCATTTCGCCGATGATGAGACGACCCGGGGTCGTACGGCGATAAACGCCCGGCGCCTCCATGCTCGAACCGAGCGCGACCGTCGCGCTGATGACGCGCTCGATGCCGACGGCGTCGCCGATCGCGTCTTCGACGAAACCATTCTGGAACGAGACGAAGTAACCATCATCGTGTAACAAGTCGCGCGCAGCCGCGGCCGCGGTGACCACGCCGCCCGCCATCATGGCGAGAAACGCGCAATCGTAGCGGTCGGTGGCGGGCAACTCGTCGAGCGTCGTGTACGCGGTTGCCGGGACGTTGAATTCGCGTTCCGGCGTTGTGAGTGAGATGCCGTTGCGGTTGATCGCGGCGCTGATCGCCGCGTTGCCGGTAACGAGCGTGATGTCGTGGTGGCTTCGGATAAGTTCGGCGGCGAGCCAGCCACCGACGCCGCCAACGCCCTGCAGCAATATCCGGTTCATACCAACCCCGATGTTACGAGCCCGCAGTCGCGCGCGGAAGCCGGTGCGGGCACCCGCGCGTCATTCGCCGTCGTCGTTCAGCGTGCGCTCAGATCGACGTAATCGCGTTGCGTATGCCCGGAATACAGTTGCCGCGGCCGGCCGATACGCTGGCTCGGGTCTTCGATCATTTCGTTCCATTGCGCGACCCAGCCGGTGGTCCGTGCGAGCGCGAACAGGGCGGTGAACATCGTCGTCGGGAAACCGATCGCTTTCAGCGTGATACCGGAATAGAAGTCGATATTCGGATACAGGCGTTTCTCGATGAAGTAGTCGTCCGACAGCGCGATGCGTTCGAGTTCCATCGCCACGTCGAGCATCGGGTCGTCTTTGATACCGAGTTCGGCGAGGACCTCGTGACACGTTTCCTGCATGACGCGCGCGCGCGGGTCGTAGTTCTTGTACACGCGGTGACCGAAGCCCATGAGGCGGAACGGGTCGTCCTTGTCTTTCGCGCGATCGATGAATTCCGGGATCCGATCGACGGTACCGATTTCCGCCAGCATGTTCAGCGCGGCTTCGTTCGCACCGCCATGCGCCGGGCCCCAGAGGCAGGCAATACCGGCCGCGACACACGCGAACGGATTCGCGCCGGATGAGCTTGCGAGACGTACGGTCGAGGTTGAGGCGTTTTGTTCGTGGTCGGCGTGCAGGATGAAGATTTTGTCCATCGCGCGCGCGATCGTCGGGCTCACCTTGTATTCCTGCGCCGGCACCGCGAAACACATGTGCAGGAAATCCGCCGTGTAGTCGAGGTCGTTGCGCGGGTACACGAATGGCTGGCCAACGGAATACTTGTAGGCCATTGCCGCGATCGTCGGCATTTTCGCGATCAGGCGCCGGCTCGCGATCATGCGCTCGAGCGGACTGTTGACGTCCGTCGAGTCGTGATAGAACGCCGACAGCGCACCGACCACCCCGCACATGATGGCCATCGGGTGGGCATCGCGACGGAAGCCGGAGAAGAACTTCAGTAATTGCTCATGCACCATCGTGTGGTGCGTGATGGCGTGATTGAATTCCTCGTATTCCGTCTTGCTCGGCAATTCCCCGGTGAGCAGGAGGAACGCCGTTTCAATGAAATTGCTTTGTTCGGCGAGCTGGTCGATCGGGTAACCGCGATACAGGAGTATGCCTTCATCGCCGTCGATGTAGGTGATTTTCGACTGACAGCTCGCCGTCGACGTAAATCCCGGGTCGTAAGTGAATTGACCCGTCGTGCCGTACAGTTTTGATACGTCGATCACGCTCGGTCCGACAGTGCCTTCCATGATTGGCAGTTCATACGTCTTGCCATTCGTTGTCAGGGTTGCCACTTCGGGCTTCGGGCTGTCTGTTTTACTCATGCGGTTTCCTCATCGCCAGGGGTCTCGTGCTCCCGGTCGAAAGATGTCGATTTCACGAAGACGCGCCGTCGTTGTTATGAATTTGCGCGTCGCAACAAAACTTATAGTGTTGCAGCCCAAGCGCAGAGTCAATATGCCGCGGGTGAACTGCGCAAGCAGCCGCGGGCGGTTGCCGGACGTCGTGAAGGCCGGAGCAAGGCGCTTGGCCCGGGAACTCGCGCCGATACCTTCTGGCTCCGGGGGGGCTTGCAGGCTGCCGCGTACAGCGTACGCGGCAGTCATGTGATCGCGCCTCGGGTCCGGGATTGCTAATTTACGAACGGGCGTGCTAGTTTCGTGCAGATGAATCGGGTGCGTCTACGACCATGGCTGTTATGGCTGCTGCTGCTTGCGCTGCAGTTCGGTGCGCTTGCACACGCATTCGACGCCGACGCGCATCGACACGGTGAGGTCTGCGCAATATGCGTCGTCCTGCATGCCGGTGATGATGCGCCGCCGCCGACGACGGTCCTGTTCGCGGCTACCCCGAGTCAGCCGGTTGCACCGGCACTAGGAACCGTCGCCCGGCTCCACGATCAACGTCTTCGACCCGGCCTGATCCGGGCCCCCCCTTCCCCCGCGATTATGTGAAAAGCCTGTAGCGTCGTCCGGTAAACCGGGCGCGCGATCGTTGTTTTGATCGATTTTCATCAGGGGACGTCATGAAGACGCATTCTTGTGTAGCCCGGCTGTTCGGCCTGGCTGCAGCTATCACTGTGGCGCCGCTCCCGGCCGCCGAAACCCACGGGCATCCGCATGAACACGAGATTCCCGAAATCATTGTCACCGCCGATCCGCTCGGCGACGTCGATGGTCATTTCGTCGCGCCGACGACGGTGTTGACCGGCGAGGCGCTCGAACGCGAGTCGATGCGTTCGATCGGCGACGCGGTATCAAACCAGCTGGGCGTCAGCTCGAGTGATTTTGGCGCGAGTGTCGGACGACCCGTGATCCGCGGGCTCGGCGGCGCCCGCGTTCGCGTGCTGGAAAACGGTATCGGTACGATGGATGTATCCACCATCAGTGCCGACCACGGCGTCTCCGCCGAACCATTGTTCGCCGAGCAGATCGAAATCCTGCGCGGGCCCGCGACATTGCTGTATGGCAGTGGTGCGAGCGGCGGCCTCGTCAACGTGTCGAACGCCAGGATCGCGAGCGAACTGCCGGAGGCGGCGGAGCTGAACGTGTACGGGCACTACGACACGGCGGCGGACGAGTGGCTCGGCGCATTCAAGCTCGATGCCGCGCTCGGTCGACACGTGGCGGTGCATTTCGACGGACTGCGGCGCGACAGCGACGACGTTTCGATCCCCGGTTTCGCATCACGCCGCCCCGATCCGGATGAGCGCCCGGGAACGCTCGCGAACAGCAGCGCCGATGCGCATAACTACGCCGGCGGCGCGAGCGTCATTGGTGAGGACGGGTATTTCGGCATCGCGGTCAGCCAGTACGATAACGAGTACGGGGTGCCGGGCGCTCATGGCCATGACGAACACGGTGACGAAGAACATGAAGACGAAGAAGAAGGCGGCACCCGGATCGATATGCAACAGTCGCGTTACGATCTTGCCGGTGCCTGGCACCTCGACCGGTTCATGATCGAACGCGCGAAAATTCGCTGGGGCTTCAATAACTACGCCCATAACGAGATCGAAGCCGATGGTGCCATCGGTACGATGTTTTCAAATGATGAGTGGGAAGGGCGACTCGAATTCATCCTGCAGCCGATGGGGCGCTGGGACGGGGTCGTCGGGTTCCAGTTTACGGACAAGGATTTCAAGGCCGTCGGTGAGGAGGCGTTTGTCGCCCCGTCGAGCCGCGACAGCCAGGCTTTGTTCGTGTTCGAGAAAGCCGACTTCGGCAACATTCACGTCGACCTCGGGTTTCGGCTCGAAACGCAGCATGCCGCGAGCAGCACGTCGCCCGGCACGGTGGATCACAATTTGCTGAGCCTGTCGGGGGGCGCGAGCTGGCACTACCGGCCGGATCAGGAACTCGGATTCTCCGCCTCACGCTCGCAGCGTGCGCCCTCGATCGAGGAACTGTTCGCGGGCGGACCGCATCTCGCGTCAAATACGTTCGAAATCGGCAATCCGTACCTTGGCGAAGAAACGTCACACAGCCTCGACGTGTTCTGGCGCAAGAACGCCGGCCGGGTACGTTTCGGTTTCACCGCGTTCGTCAACGACATCGCGGATTTTACGTTTTTGCGCCTGAACGATCGCAATGGCGACGGGATCGCCGACCGGGTGGAAGATGATTTCGCCGCGACGGGCATGATCGTCGATGAGGACGACGCACTGTTACTCGTCAACCAGACACAGGCGGACGCGTTTTTCTGGGGCCTCGAACTCGAGACCGAAGCGACGGTATTCGACAATGACTACGGACTCCTGGACCTGCGTCTGTGGACGGATCGGGTCAATGGCGAATTCGACGACGGTGCTAATGTTCCCCGGCTCCCGCCGCCGCGTTTCGGTGGGGCGCTCGACTGGTCGCGTGGCGCCTACTATGCGCAGCTCGCGGCCACGCGCACGACGGAGCAGGATGATCTCGCGGCACTCGAAACCCGCACCCCGGGCTTCACGGAACTGAATGTCCAGGTCGGGTATCGGGTGAACGTCGGCGACACGGAGTTGTCCCTGTTTGCCCGCGGTTCGAACCTGCTCGATGAAACGCAACGTCGGCATGTCTCGCTCGTGAAGGATCTCGCGCCGCGGCCGGGGATCGCGGGCCTGATCGGCGTGCGCTTGCGGTACTAAATGCGTAAATCCGAGACACTGTGGCTTCGGGACCGGAACCATTGTCTACACCCCATCCTAAGTCCCTGCCCCTCGATTTGAGGGGAAGGGTACCTGGTCCATTAAGGTCGGTGTTTCATAATTTGGAGCACGAATTCAGGCGCGGCGTGTAAATGGATGCAAAACCGCTACCGCGCCGGGCCCGCGTGGATTACGGTGCATGCCAGCGCGGTATGCGCCCCGGCCGCGCATGGGCGGCCGGGATTTCGCCAGGGAGATCGACATGAAAATGAAGCTGAGAGTGTTCGCGCTGATGGTGCTGTGCGGCGCTGCGGGTGCGGCCGAGGCCCGCGGCTACGGACATCACGGATACCGTCATGGCGGGCACCATTACAACTATGGTTACCACGACGGCGCTTATTGGCCGTCCCTTGTCGGTGGGGTAGTGCTCGGCACGCTGCTGGCCTCGCCGCGTTACGTCGCCGCCGCTCCGCCGGTCGTCTACGTGTCGCAGCCGGCACCCGTCGTCGTCACGAACCCGCCACCGGTGGCAAGCACGGGTCGGCGATTGCTTCGTGACAGCAATGGCAACTGCTTCGAACGGCGACTCGACGCCAGCGGGCGCGAAGTCAGCGTGTCGCTGTCGCCGGGGGAGTGCCTCTGGTAGGTCGTACGCTGCTGCCGCCTCCGGGGCGGCAGCGCACGATCGGGGATCAGGCGATACTGGCTTCGACGAGCCACGTCGCCGCCGGCATGATCAGTCCTTCAGGTGTCACGCGCGCAGCCATCGCCGCACGCATCGCTTCGATCGCGGCGTCCCGCAGTTCCGGCGGGGCTTCTTTCAGTGGCTCCGCCGTCGGGCCCATTTTCGTCATGAAATCGAGCGCCGCGGCGAACTCGCCAAGATTGAGCATTTCGTCGATTGGGGTCAGCGTGATATCGCGAAAGCCCGCGGCGTCGAGAATGCGCTGGATTTTTTCCGGGTCCGCGAGGGAAAACGGGCCGGGCGCGTCCGGATCGGGCTTCTCCGGCCGGGGCAGGACCGAAAACGCCGCGGCCGCCGGCTCACCCATCCACGGGTTCTCCGGTAACGACCGCCAGCACAGGAACACGAGCCGCCCCCCGGAGCGGCCGGCGCGCAGCAGGTTCGCGAACGCGTTCGTCGGCTCGGGGAAGAACATGACGCCGAAGCGCGACGTGATCAGATCGCAGGTCCCCGGTGTAAACGGGTGGACCCCCGCATCGGCGGTGATGAAATTGAGATTGCCGCGGTCGGCATAGCGTGCGCGCGCGACGTCGAGAATGACGGCGGAAATATCCGCGCCGTCGACATGGCCGGATGCGCCGACGGCATCGGCGAATGCCGCGCTCGTCACCCCGCCTCCGCAACCGATATCGAGCACCCGCTCGCCGACCTGCGGAGCCGCACGTTCGAGCAGGTGCCGGTTCATGACCGCGAGCATCGTTTCCAGGCGGTCGATATTTTCAACCCAGCGTTCGCCGCCGGTCTCGTTCCAGTAGGCGGCTTCGGGATTTTCTTCGCGCATCGTCGGGTGGCTCCTGCGGCAGCGGTAAAGCCGACGATTATTGCATGGCGGGCGACTGCGCATGCGGCGCGTGGGGTGTTCGGGCTTGACATTCGTAATATATCGATTAATCTCGATATATGGATAAAAAAACAGCGATTGATGGTCTCGCCGCGCTCGCGCACGAAACGCGGCTCGAAGTCTTCCGCTTGCTCGTGAAGGCCGGCCCTGAGGGGCTCGCGGCCGGGGCTATCGGCGAAACACTCGGCGTACGGCAGAACACGATGTCGTCGCACCTCGCGATTCTCAATCGCGCCGGATTGATTACGAATTCACGCGACGGTCGCGTGATCCGATATCGCGCACACTATGGGCAGATGCGCGAATTATTGCTGTACCTGCTTGAAGACTGTTGCAGCGGTAATGCTGAAATCTGCTCGCCCCTGGTCGAAGCTGCGCGCTGCGCGTGCTGAGGCCGTTCACTTCGGAGGTTTCCCATGAAACGAATGCACATCAACCTGACTACGGCCGACCTGCCACGCTCGGTGGCGTTCTACAGCGAATTGTTCGACCACGAACCGACCGTGCTGAAGGCGGATTACGCGAAATGGTCACTCGAGGATCCGCGCGTCAATTTCTCATTGTCGACGCACGGTGACAAGCCGGGACTCGATCATCTCGGCATCGAAGCCGGGGAACCGGCGGAATTCGAAAGCCTGCGGGCGCGCTTGCGCGATTCGGCGAACGATGTTTTCGAACAGCCGGATGTCTCGTGCTGCTACGCGAATTCCTCGAAGGCCTGGGTGCGCGATCCGAACGATGTGGCGTGGGAAACGTTCATCACGCACGGCGCGAATACCACGTATGGTGATGGTACGGTCGAACGCGCAGAAGCTGCCGATGAGCCGGCGATAGCGTCCGCCTGTTGCGCCACGGTGGAGGAAAAATCCGGTAGTTGTTGCGTGTGAACGGCGAACGGTAAATATTTTTCGATCAACGGGTAGATTATTTCATGGGTGTGTTTGAACGTTATCTGAGTATCTGGGTCGCCGCCTGTATTGCTACAGGCGTTGGCCTCGGGACGTTCGTTCCTTCGCTGTTCGCGGCCATTGCCGCGGTTGAATACGCGAACGTGAACTTCGTCGTTGCGGTGCTGATCTGGATCATGATCTACCCGATGATGATCAATGTTGATTTCGCCTCGCTGAAAGACACCGGCAGAAGGCCGAAAGGCCTGTGCATCACGCTCGTGGTGAACTGGCTGATCAAACCCTTCACGATGGCGGCTCTTGGCGTTTTGTTTTTTGAACACGTGTTCGCCGGGCTTGTACCGCCCGGCGACGCGCAGCAATACATCGCCGGGATGATCCTGCTCGGCGTTGCCCCGTGTACCGCGATGGTCTTCGTGTGGAGCCAACTGACGGACGGCGATCCGAATTACACGCTCGTGCAGGTGTCCGTGAACGACCTGATCATGGTGTTTGCGTTCGCGCCGATTGCCGCCTTTCTGCTCGGGCTCACCGATATCGTCGTGCCGTGGCAGACCTTGCTGCTGTCCGTCGGTTTGTACGTCGTGATTCCGCTGGTTGCCGGCTACCTTACGCGGCGCACCTTGCTCGCGCAGCGCGGGGCCGACGGGGTCGCCGCGTTTACGCACGCGATCAAGCCGTATTCCGTGGTCGGGCTGCTGGCAACGGTGGTGATCCTGTTTGGTCTGCAGGCGCCGACGATCGTTGCGAGACCGCTCGTGATCGCGCTCATCGCAATCCCGTTGCTACTGCAAACGTACGGCATTTTTGTGGTCGCCTACGCGTGGGCGTACGTTTGGCGGGTGCCACACCGGATCGCGGCGCCAGCCGCGCTCATTGGCACGTCGAACTTTTTCGAACTCGCGGTCGCGGTCGCGATCAGCGTGTTCGGACTCAATTCCGGCGCTGCGCTCGCGACCGTTGTCGGGGTGCTCGTTGAAGTACCCGTGATGCTGTCGCTCGTCGCGTTCGTGAACCGTACGCGACACCGGTTTCCGGCTGACCCCGAACCCGCGACGTGAATCCGCGCCGGCACGGCGCTGATCAGCGTAGCGTGAATTCGACCTCGCCGAGCGCGCCGTAATCCACGGCGTAATGTCCCGGCTTGCCCGGATGTAATCCGGTCAGTGCGCCGGGAATAATCACGTGTGACGGTTCGAGCGTGTAGCCGTTCGCGATGACGAATTCGTTGATGGTCCACAACAGGCGTTGCCAGATATCGTCGTCGGATGTCGCCCCGGGGCGCATGCCGATTTCATTTCCGTCGTGGACGACGCGCACGTCGAGCCGGTCGAGGTCGAGCCCGGCCGGCGCGCGCTCCGGTCCCGTCAACACATGCGAGGCGGCCACGTTCGTCGCGATGAGCAGTCGCCGCAGGCGGGTGAAATCCTCACGCAGGGAGGCGAGATCGGCGAACGCCGCATCCGGCAGTTCGACGGCCGGAAACACGGCGCATGTGGCCGCGCGCAGCGTTTCTACATCCGCGAACGGCGAGGTTCGTCGGGCGCACAGACGAAAACCGATCTCCGCTTCCACCAGCAGCGACTGAAACCCGTCGCGTTCGATTACCGGCGTGCCGGTGAGATGGCCGCTGGCCAACAGCACGCCGCCAACAGGAGCGCGCGGTATGAACCCGCCCTTGTAACCACCGATGGTGTCGCCCGCGGCGAGACGGAGCGCGACGAAGCGGTGCTGGATTGCATAGAGTTGCGGATCGTCGAGCGCGGGGTTGATCCGTACGATATCGGGAAACGGCTGCGCGCGTTCGTGTGCCGTGAACAGGAGCTCCGCAATGTATGCCGTATCGGCGCGTTGTGCGGCGTGTGCGATCGCGGTGCACAGTAGTGTCAGTATGCAAAAAATCAGGCGGCGCATCGTTTCCCCGTTGTGAACCCTCGGACCCACCGGCAGTGTGCGTCGAACCGCCACCGGGAGCAACGGATGCGCTACGCTATGACTCGCATTCGACACACCGACGGAACAACAGCATGGGTGAAACTGTACTGATTACCGGTGGCGGGCGGGGCATCGGCGCCGCCACCGCCGAACTCGCGGCCCGGCGCGGTTACGACGTATTGATCAATTACCGTGCCGACCGCGCCGCGGCCGAAGCGGTCGCGACCCGGGTGCGCGACGCGGGCCGGCGTTGCGTCGTTTGCGCCGGCGATGTCGCGAACGAGGCCGATGTCATGCACGTGTTCGACACCTGCGACCGCGAACTCGGTCCGCTGACCGGACTCGTGAACAACGCCGGCACGGTGGGTCTGCAAACCCGGGTGGAGGCGATGGATGCGGCGCGCATCAATGCGATCTTTGCGACGAATGTGACCGGCAGTTTTCTCTGCGCACGCGAAGCGGTAAAACGCATGTCGAGCAAGCACGGTGGTCGCGGCGGGTCGATCGTGAATCTCTCCTCGGCGGCTTCACGGCTCGGCTCGCCGAACGAGTTCGTCGATTACGCGGCCACGAAAGGCGCGATTGATACGTTCACGCTCGGGCTTGCGAAAGAAGTCGCGACGGAAGGGGTGAGGGTGAACGCGGTGCGTCCCGGTCTGATCGATACGGAGATCCACGCCACCTCCGGCGAGCCCGGCCGCATCGATCGCCTGCGTGGTGCGATACCGATGCAGCGCGAGGGTTCGGCAACGGAAGTCGCCGAGGCAATTTTGTGGTTGCTGTCGCCGGCCTCGGGCTATACGACAGGCAGTTTTATCGACGTCTCCGGCGGCCGTTGAGCGGACGTCGCGGCTCGCCCGGCGCTGCTATGCCTGCATCGCTGCTTTCAGTTCCGTGATCAGCGTGTCCATCACGTCCGCCGCCGAACGGATCGCATCGATACGATCGCAGGACTCGCCGCAATACAGCGCGGCTTCTTCGAGATCACCCTCGAATTGCAGAAGCGGCGGAGTAACGGTGTAACGCGGCAGGTCCTGTGGCTCGCCGGCCGCCGTGAGGCGGCCGATGACGGCGCCTTCATCGGGACGTTCTCCCGGGTTCGGACAACCGGCGGCTTCCCAGTCCGCGTAAGCCTGATTGCGTAACACGCGGTGGGCCGCGTCGGGCCAACCCTGGTCGAACAGTTTCGTCAGCACGGTATCCTGCGAGTGCGCGCGGGTGACCATGTCCTTGTAGCTGTCGAGTACCATCGACTCGTTCGTAGCCAGGAACCGCGTACCCATGGAGACGGCGCTTGCGCCGAGCTTCAGCGCGCGTGCCACGTCGGCGCCGGTCGCGATGCCGCCCGAGGCAATGACCGGGAGCTTGCCGAGTTCACGCACGGTCGCGGTCACGACGTCGGCCAGCGGGCGCGTCGCCTTGACGTGGCCCCCGGCTTCGGTGCCCTGAACGATAACGCCGTCGACCCCCGCTTCCGCGGCGATGACGGCTTCTTCGACATCACCGCACTGCGCGACGACGAGCATGTCGCGCTTGTGCGCGTCACGAACATACGGTTCCGGATCACCCCAGAACAGCACCATCAAGGGGACGCGTTCGTCGTAACACGTCTCGATCTGGCCCGGCTGCATCATGGGCAGGATGATATTGACGCCGAACGCGCGCGTCGTGAGGTCGCGCGTCTGGGCGATCAGTTCTTTCATCACGGCCGGCTGCAGCGCGCCGAGCCCGAGTACGCCGAGCCCGCCCGCATTCGATACCGCGCTCGTCAGGGACGCCCCGGCAATCCCGATGCCCATGCCGGCGCTCCAGATCGGCACTTTTACATTCAGTCGTTCATGGATCCTGCTCATAAGCTTTCCCTCGACCAGAAAAAGCGCCGTTCGCGTAATTCCGCTACCCGGCGATCCCCAGTGCGGCGATCGCCGCGATAATCTGCGCGTGGATGCCGTTCGCCGTGCACACGACGCCGCGATTCGCGCCGAGCGTCGCTCCGCGCGAGAAATCCAGAGGTTTGCCGGTGATGTCGCTAACGATGGCGCCGGCTTCTTCCGCGACGAGCATCCCGGCCGCATGATCCCAGATTTTCTCGACGTAACCGGCACGGGTCGGCAGGCGCAGATAGGCATCCGCCTGGCCGCGGCCGACGACGGCGTACTTGCACTGACTGTCGAGCCGCGCTGGTTTGCTCGTTGCCTCCAGGTATTCGAGGATCCGGACCGTGTCGTCCTGTTTCGAATGCGCGGCTTCGACGGATTCGCACACGCGCAATGCGTCGAGTGACACCTCGCCGGCGGCGTGTATGCGTTCGGGCCCGGCATCGATGCGCGTCGCCGGCAGGTACCATGAGCCCCCGCCGCGGGTGGCGTAGTAGATGCAGCCGTGCGGGTCCGGGTCGTCGAAGGAGCGGGTGAAATCCGCGGACAGGTTCGTGCAGCCGAGCACGCCCAGCGTGACCTCGCCGTTTTCGATCAGCGCGAGTGATACCGCGTACTGGCCGCGGCGAAGAAAACCTTTCGTGCCGTCGACCGGATCGAGCGTCCAGTAACGGTCCGCGCTCGCGTCGTGGTTACCGCGATCGATCGCATCGAGCACGGCGGCGTTGTCGACCCCCGGACGCACGTGCTGAACCGCCGCCGTAATCGCGCTCGTCAGCTCGCCGGTTTGCTGCGTACGCAAATCCGCCGCACTTTCTTCGCCGACGAGCGCAATCTCGCCGAGTTCGTCGCCCAGGCGCATCGCGACGATAGCCTGAGCGGCGAAGTCGGCGACGGTGACGGGACTGCGGTCGTCTTTCGTCAGTTGCCGAATTTCGTCGAGTTCCGACTGTACGCGGCGGGTAACCGAGCAGGCTTCGGCCACCGCATCGAGTGCGCATTTGAGTTCCTGGGAGCGGGTGTGCATTGAAATACCGTCGAACCGTGTCGTAAATGGATGGGCCACACGATAGCGGCTGGGCGGGGCGCAGGCAATCCGGCGAAAGCATCGGCTCGATCGCCCGGATCCGGCCCCCGGCGCGGGCGGGTTGCGGGAACGCTATGTTACAATTTTTTCCAAAGCGAATGTCACAAACGGGTCTCGCAACGGCGCTTGTGATACCCAATAACAGCGCAGGAAACAGCCATGTCCGAGTCCAAGGTTTACCCGGTATCCGCCGACACCGCAGCGCACGCGCTCATCGATGCGGCGACTTATGAAACGATGTACAAACGTTCGATCGACGATCCGGAAGGTTTCTGGGCGGAGCAGGCGAACAAGTTCATTACATGGTCGAAGCCCTGGAAAAGCGTCTGCCAGTGGGATTTCAAAACCGCCGAGATCAGCTGGTTCGACGGCGCTGAACTGAACGTCAGCGTCAACTGCCTCGACCGTCATCTCGAGCATCGCGGCGATCAGACGGCGATCATCTGGGAAGGTGACGATCCGGGTGACGACAAGCACATCAGCTATCGGCAGCTCTATGAGGAAGTTTGCCGATTCGCCAATGCATTGAAAGCAAAAGGCGTGCGCAAGGGCGACCGGGTTTCGATCTACATGCCGATGGTCCACGAGGCGGCCGTCGCCATGCTCGCCTGCGCGCGAATCGGCGCGGTGCATTCGATTGTTTTCGGCGGTTTTTCGCCGGACGCCCTGAGCGATCGGATCCTCGACAGCGACTGCAGCGTCGTGATCACCGCCGACGAAGGCCTGCGTGGTGGCCGCCCGGTGCCGCTGAAAGCGAACACGGACGCAGCGATCGCAGCGTGCCCGAACGTACATACGGTGTTCGTCGTCAAGCGCACCGGTGGCGATGTGGCCTGGCAGGACGGTCGTGACGTTTGGTACGAGGAAGCTATCGCGGCCGCGGAACCGGAATGCGAACCGGAAGCGATGGCGGCCGAGGACCCGTTGTTTATCCTCTACACCTCGGGTTCGACCGGTATGCCCAAGGGCGTGCTGCATACGACCGGCGGTTACATCCTGTATGCCGCGATGACGCACAAATACGTGTTCGATTACCACGACGGCGACATCTACTGGTGTACCGCGGACGTCGGCTGGGTTACCGGGCATACCTACATCGTCTACGGTCCACTCGCCAACGGCGCCACGACCCTGATGTTCGAGGGTGTGCCGACGTATCCCGATGCCGGGCGCATGTGGGAAGTGGTCGACAAGCACCAGGTGAATATCTTCTACACCGCGCCGACCGCGCTGCGTGCGCTGATGGGACAGGGCAACGATTTCGTCACCCGCTCGAGCCGCAAGTCGCTGCGGATCCTCGGGTCGGTTGGCGAACCGATCAATCCCGAGGCGTGGGAGTGGTACTACCACGTGGTCGGCGAGGGGCGTTGCCCCATCGTCGATACCTGGTGGCAGACCGAGACCGGCGGCATCCTGATTACCCCGCTGCCGGGTGTAACCCCGCTGAAGCCCGGTTCCGCGACCCGGCCGTTTTTCGGGGTCGAACCGGTACTCCTCGACGAGCAGGGCTACGAACTCGAAGGCGCGACGTCGGGCTCACTCGCATTACGCCGCAGCTGGCCAGGCCAGATGCGAACCGTATACGGTGACCATCAGCGGTTTATCGACACTTACTTCAAGATGTATCACGAGCATTATTTCACCGGTGACGGTGCGCGCCGCGACGAGGACGGTTACTTCTGGATCACCGGGCGCGTCGACGATGTGATCAACGTGTCCGGACACCGCATGGGAACCGCCGAGGTAGAAAGTGCACTGGTACTGCACGACGCGGTCGCTGAGGCGGCCGTCGTCGGCTATCCGCACGACCTGAAGGGGCAGGGTATCTACGCTTACGTGACGCTGATGAACGGGGTCGAGCCGAGCGACGAGCTGCGGGCCGAACTCGTGAAGCATGTGCGTAAGGAAATCGGGCCGATCGCCACCCCCGATGTCATTCAGTGGGCGCCGGGCTTGCCGAAAACACGGTCCGGCAAAATCATGCGCCGGATCCTGCGTAAAGTAGCGGCGAACGAACTCGATACGCTCGGTGATACGAGCACGCTCGCCGATCCGGGCGTGGTCGATAATCTGATCGAGCATCGTGCCGGCAAATCCTGACATGAGGAGCCGCGCATGAACGGGCCGTGGGACTGGATGAACGCACAGCAGCAGCTGTGGCGGCAGTGGCAGTCGTTCATGAGCGGCGGCAATCCGGCCCCGCAATTCGGCGCGGACAGTTTCGCGAATTTCTGGCGGCCATTCGGCTTCGACGCCGCGTCCGCGGCGAACCCGTCGAGCCTGTTTTCGTCGATGTTCGCGCCGTGGGCGGCGGCCGCGGCCCCGCAGGACGGGTCCGACGATATCGGGCGGTGGTTGCAACGCCTGCTCGAGGGGCTGCAGAGCGCGGCCGGCGGCACGACCGCGAACGGTCCCGGCGCATTCGTCGATGCTTTTTTGCGCTCGCCGTTCGGTGCGTTCGGTAACTTTACCCACAGTCCGTTCGCCAGCGGCGACTGGATGAACATGAAACCATCCGAATTTGCCGGCCTGTTCGATCTTCCCCCGCTGGGTCCGGGGCGTGAGTGGGAGACGAAGTGGCGCGAACTGCACAGCGCGGCGAAAGAGGAATTCGAGGCGCACGGCGCATTGGGGCGTCAGCTTGGCCGGATCTATTACCGGGCCCTGAAGGATTTCGCCCGGGTTCTGCGTGACAACGACCCCGCCGACGGCGACATCACGAACCTGCGCGAACTCTACGATTTATGGATCGACGTCGCTGAATCCGCATACCGCGAGCGGGCGATGACGGACGACTACGCGCGAACGTTCGGACGCGTGATCAATGCGAATTCGCGCTCCCGCAGTGCATGGCAAACCCTGCTGAACGATTACCAGGAAGCACTGAACGTGCCGAATCGCCGTGAAATCGATTCGCTGATCGCACGGCAGACGGAACTCGTCGCGCGGATCAGTGAACTCGAGGCAGGCGCGCCGTTACAACTTGCGGAACAATTGTCCGCACGACACACGGAGCTTGCCGCGCGCGTCGAGGTGCTGGAAAGCGAAACGTCGTCATTCAGTACCGACAGCCTGATCGCAACGCAGGCGGATTTGGCCGCGCGCGTCGCGCAGCTCGAGGCGAAAGCGCCGTCGTTCGATATCGACGATTTGATCGCCCGGGTTGATTCCATCGACGGGCGCGTCGATGCGTTGACGCGGCGCCGCGTGGCGCCGGGGGACCCGGGCGCGAGCAAAAAGCGGGCAAAGCGCAAAGCGGCGAATCCGGATGTCGAGCCACCCGCACGCCCGGTCAAGCCGGCGAAAAGCAAGTCCGGGCGAACACGAAAAGCGACGAAACCCAAATCACGCGCCGCGTCGGCCGACGAGTTTGATATCGGCAATCTGAGCGGCGCGACGTCGTAACACGCCGAATAAATCATGCCGCGACTGAAAATTACCCCCGCGACGCTGCGCGACGAATTTCGCGAACTCTCGCAAACGATGGCCGCTGCCGCCGGGACGCTGCGGGACGCGCGGGACGCGCAGATCGGGTCGTGCGAACGTGAGGTGGTCCACCGTCTCGATGGTCTCGTGTTGTATCACTACAAGCCGCTGAGGGCACTGCGCGAAACCGCGCCGCTGCTAATCGTTTACGCACTTGTGAACCGGCCCGAGATGGTCGACCTGCAGGCCGACCGCTCCCTCATGCGTTCACTGCTCGCTCGCGGACTCGACATTTACCTGATCGACTGGGGTTATCCCGACGGAGCGGACCGCGACCTCGGGCTCGAGGACTACATTGGACGGTACATCGATCGCTGTGTCGACGTCGTTGCGGAACGAGCAGGCGTTGAGAAAGTGAATTTGTTCGGCATTTGTCAGGGTGGCACATTCAGTACGTGTTACAGCGCACTCCATCCCGGGAAAGTCAGAAATTTAATCACCACCGTCACCCCGATCGATTTCCACACGTCCGACGACATGTTGAGCCACCTGTTTCGTTACGTGGATGTCGATGCGCTGACGGATGCGAGCGGCAACCTGTCCGGTGATTTGCTCAATATGGTGTTTTTATCGCTGAAGCCGTTTCGGCTCGCGCAGCAAAAATATATCCACATGCTCGACACGCTCGATGACGCGGATGCGATGCGGATGTTCATGCGCATGGAAAAATGGATTTTCGACAGTCCCGCGCTTGCCGGTCGCGCGTTTCGCGAATTTGCACGCGAATTCTACCAGCGCAACGGGCTGGTCAAGAACGCGATCACGATTGGGAAGCGGCGGGTCGAACTCGGGCGCCTGACGATGCCGGTATTGAATATCTACGCGGAGAACGATCATTTGGTGCCGCCGGCCGCCTCGCTTGCGCTCGGTCAGCATGTTGGCACCGGTGACTACACGGCGCTCGGATTTCCGGGAGGGCACATCGGACTGTATGTCAGTACCCGGGCACATGAGATATTGCCGCAGGCCATCGATGAGTGGCTCAGCAAACGCTGAACCGGACCGGATCCCGGCGCACGCGCGATATTGAGGACAACGTGATGGAACGAAGCGGACCGGTTGACGAAGTCCTGCGGCAGTTGAGCCAACTGCGGTTCAGAAATCTGTTCCTGATCGTCGCCGGGCTGCTGCTCGTCGATCTCGCGATCCCCGATGTTATCCCGCTGATAGACGAGATACTGCTCGGCATCCTGACGATGATGTTCTGGACGTGGCGAAAGCCGGCGCCGAAACCGGTCATCGATCCGGACGCGGAATAAAAAGAACCCCTCGTGCGCCCGGGAGACGGGCGCAGGAGGGGTCAGTGGAGGCCAGTATCAGATGACTGTCTGATACGGATAGTGAACTGAAAGCGTTGGTGCCGCGGTAATTACGCGGTTTCCGTCGCGGCAGGAACGAATTCCTGCACGCTCGCGCCGGCATTCTGCAGGCCGGCCTGGAACCACGCCTGGTAGGCGGGCTGGGACTCGGCAACGATTTCCGCTGCTTCCTTCATCGTCGAGATAACTTTGCCGTTGAACTCGCTCGACAGTTTGATCTGCTCGTTGACCAGTCCCTGCACGTCACCCGGATTGCCGAGCAGCGCAAAGAATTTGTTGTTCATGTCGACGGTTGAATTGAACAGTTCCATGTTCTTGCGCGTCAGTTTCTCGAACAGCTGAACGTTCAGCGTTTCGAGTTCTTTTGCCGATTCCATCGCGGCTTTGCCGAAAGTATTGATTTGTTCGAAACCTTTGTATTCCATCTGAGTATCCTCCACTGCGGTGTGTGACTCGATTGTTGCGACGCAACATATGTTGCAGTGCAAAATATCGATGTGCAGAGGTCCTGTCAAGCACTTTGTTCAATTATTTTTCGTGTCGCGCGAAATCGATCTTAGCGACGGTTGGCGGACACGACCCGACTCAGCTACCGGTCGAGCGGCTCACGCTGCGGGCCGGCGGCCGGGATTCGAATCCGCCCGACACCTCGCGATTGCGTCGTGAAGCGCCGGGTCGTTAACGGAAGTCGTTAAAATTCGTGATTATTTTCCCGATCCGGGGACTGCGACCTTGCGCTTCCCCAAGCCAGTTCGTTACGATCCCGTGTTCATCTTTTCCGGCCGGTAAAACGGCATTCCTGAACCAGCAAGCGGGCCCGCAATCGAGACCGCGGCCACGGAGATCACTTTTATGACGAGTAACCCCGAACTAGCGGCGTGGGTCGAAGAAGTCGCGTCGTTAACGAAGCCGGACCATATCCACTGGGTGGATGGTTCGGACGAGGAATATGAAAAACTAATCGCCGGGATGCTCGCCGACGGGACCCTCGAGAAACTGAACGAGGAAACCCATCCGAACTGCTTTCTTCACCGCTCGTCGCCAAGTGATGTGGCGCGGGTCGAACACCTCACATTCGTCTGCACGAAAGACAAACAGGACGCCGGCCCGAACAACAACTGGATGACGCCGCCGGAAGGCCACGCAAAAGTGGACGCGTTGTTCGATGGCTGCATGAAGGGCCGCACGATGTACGTCATCCCCTACCTGATGGGTCCGTATGACTCCCCGTACTCGCGGGCCGGGGTCGAAATCACCGACAGCGCTTACGTCGTCGCGAATATGCGCATCATGGCGCGAATCGGCAAACGTGCCCTCGAGCACATCGAAGCCGGCAATTCCTTCGTGCGCGGGCTGCACTCCGTCGGCGACCTCGATCCGGACAAACGCTTCATCATGCATTTCCCCGAGGAGCTCATGATCAAGAGCATCGGTTCGGGTTACGGCGGCAATGCCCTGCTCGGCAAAAAATGTCACGCATTGCGCATTGCAAGCTGGCAGGCGCGCACGGAAGGCTGGCTTGCCGAGCACATGCTCATCCTCGGTATCGAAGACCCGACGGGAAACACGACTTATGTCGCAGCGGCGTTCCCGTCGGCCTGTGGCAAAACGAATCTCGCGATGCTCGTCCCACCGGCCGGATTCGAGGGCTGGAAAGTGTGGACCGTCGGTGACGATATTGCCTGGCTGCACGTTGGTGAAGACGGTCGTTTATGGGCGATCAACCCCGAGGCCGGCTTTTTCGGTGTTGCGCCGGGGACCAGCCTGAGCACGAACCCGAACTGCATGAATACGCTCGGGCACGATACGATCTACACGAACGTTGCCGTCACGCCGGACGGCCAGCCGTGGTGGGAAGGCATCGACGGCGACAAACCGGCCGAATTGATCGACTGGCAGGGCAAGCCGCACAACCCGGAGAACGGCCCGGCGGCGCACCCGAATTCGCGCTTCACCGTTGCCGCGTCGCAATGCCCGAGCTATTCCGATCAGGCGAACGTGCCGCAGGGTGTACCGATTTCCGCGCTCATATTCGGTGGTCGTCGATCGACCGTGGCGCCGCTCGTCTTTGAAGCTCTCGATTGGGAGCACGGCGTGTTTGCGGGCGCGGCAGTGGCATCGGAGACGACCGCCGCGGCGACCGGCGCGGTCGGCAAGGTGCGACGCGACCCGATGGCGATGAAGCCGTTCTGTGGCTATAACTTCGCTGACTACTGGGCCCACTGGCTGAGCTTCAAGGAACGCTCCGACAAATTGCCGAAGATTTTCCACGTCAACTGGTTCCGCAAGGACGAGAACGGCAAGTTCATGTGGCCCGGCTTCGGTGACAATATGCGGGTGCTCAAATGGGTGATCGAACGTTGCAACGGCCAGGCCGATGCGGTGAAAACGCCCGTCGGGTTCGTGCCGAAAACCGGCGACATCGATGTGTCGGGACTCGACGTGGATGTGGAAGTCGTCAATGCGCTACTGGATATCGATGCGGCAACCTGGAGCGCCGAGATCGAGGACATCGACAAGTATTTCAGTGCGTACGGCGATCGTCTTCCGCCGGCTATTCGCAAGCAGATCGAACGCATCCGCAATGAAATCAAGGCGTCGGTGAAGGCGGCTTAGGGGGCTCTGAGCTCCCGGGTCGGGGAAACGGCAGATCCCGCTCGGCGCCGATCGCGGCGGGCGGGATTACCGCGGTTGCCGGCAGGCTCAGTCCTCGTCGGGTGTGTCTTTCTTCTGACCCGGACGCATGCCGGCGGCGGCAAAAAAATTGTCCTGCATCTGCTTCCACAGATCCATGTTTCGTTGCGCAACTTCGGCAAATGTCGCGGAAACAGGATTGCTCTGCAGTGCGCCGGTTACCTGTTCCTGGAATCGCTGTTGCTGCTCCTGGAACAGTTGCAGGCTGCTTTGGATGAAGTCACCCGCCTGGCCCTGCATCGACTTGCCGTAAAAGCCAATCATTTGCTCGAGGACATCCGTCGAGAACATCGGATCTCCGTCTTCTTCCTGTTCGATGATGATCTGCAGGAGAATGCTGCGCGTGATGTCTTCGCCGGATTTCTTGTCGATGACACAAAACGCGATGCCGTTGAGAACCAGCTCGCGCACATCGCTGAGCGTGACATACTTGCTTTCCGCCGTATCGTACAGCCGACGGTTGGGATACTTCTTTATGATGCGTTTATCGGACGTGTCGTTCATTCTAGTCTCCAGTGCCTGGTGCGCTGCCAGGTCGTTATCGTTCCACCGCCAGCGCGATGCCCTGTCCGCCCCCGATGCACAGCGTCGCGAGCCCCTTGCGCGAATCACGGCGCGCCATTTCGTGCAGCAGGGTAACGAGAATGCGTGTACCTGAGGCGCCGATCGGATGCCCGATCGCGATTGCTCCGCCGTTCACGTTCACTTTTTCAGGATCCCATCCCAGCCCGCGATTGACCGAAATTGCCTGTGCGGCGAATGCCTCGTTCGCCTCGACGAGATCGAGGTCGGCCGGGGTCCACCCCGCGCGTTCCAGGCATTTCTGACTCGCGGGAATAGGCCCGGTGCCCATGATCGCCGGGTCAACACCGGCACTCGCGTACGCCTTGATCGTGACCAGCGGTTCGAGCCCGAGTTCCGCGGCCTTGGCCGCGCTCATGACGATAACCGCGGCGGCGCCGTCGTTGATACCCGAAGCATTGCCGGCGGTGACGCTGCCGTCCGCTTTGAACGCGGGGCGTAGCTTACCGAGTGCGTCGGCGGTGACGTCCGGGCGCGGAAATTCGTCGCGGGTGAAAAGCAGTGGTTCACCCTTGCGTTGCGGAATCTCGATGGGGACGATTTCGTCGGCGAAACGGTCCGCGGAGAGCGCGGCCTGGGCCTTGTTTTGCGTTGACGCGGCGAATGCATCCTGTTCGGCGCGGGAAATGTCGAACTGCGCCGCGATGTTTTCCGCGGTGATACCCATGTGATAGTGGTTGAACGCATCCGTCAGACCATCGACGATCATCGAGTCGATGAGGGTCCAGTCGCCCATTTTCGTGCCGTTGCGAGATTTCGGCAGCACGTGTGGCGCCGCGCTCATGTTTTCCTGACCGCCCGCAATTACGATGTCGGCGTCGCCGCAGCGCACGGCCTGGGCCGCGAGTTGCACCGCCTTGAGCCCGCTGCCGCAAACCTTGTTGATCGTGAGGGACGGTACCGATGACGGTAGCCCGGCCGCCATGGCCGCCTGGCGTGCGGGGTTTTGTCCGCTACCGGCAGCAAGTACCTGTCCGAGTATGACTTCGTCGATTGCGCCCGGATCGATCCCGGTCTTCTCGAGTAGCGCCGCAATCACCCGCGCACCGAGCTCAGGGGCGGGAATCTGGCTCAAAGAGCCGCCAAAGGAACCGACGGCTGTGCGTAATCCGGCAACGATCACCGCGTCTTGCATAGGGCACCTCGTAGATTATTACGCACCAATTCGGGTACGTAAGGGAACCCTAATCTAAGTTGCACTGCACCAATATGCAAGTTGCGTTTGATCCGGTGCTGCGGGCGGGTTCGCGGACGCGAAACGGCCGGGGCGGCCGATGCCGGTGCGATCGGCGCGCCCGGGGGTGCCCGGGCCGCGTCGATCGCCGTTGCGAGTGTCGCGGGGGGCGTCAGATTTGCAGCAACATGCGGGTCGGGTCTTCGACCGTCTTGCGGATGGTTTCGAGGAACTGGACGGCCTCGCGCCCGTCGACGATGCGATGGTCGTAGGACAACGCGAGATACATCATCGGGCGGATCACGACCGCGCCGTCTTCCGCGACCGGCCGGTCCTGGATCTTGTGCATGCCGAGGATCGCGCTCTGCGGCGGGTTCAGGATCGGCGTCGATACGAGGGAACCGAAGACGCCGCCGTTGCTGATCGTAAACGTGCCGCCGGTCAGTTCGTCGAGCGTCAGCTTGCCGTCGCGGGCGCGTTCGCCGTAGTCGCGGATTTTTCGTTCCACTTCGGCGAATGACATCCGTTCGACGTCGCGCAGAATGGGGACGACGAGTCCTCGCTCAGACCCGACGGCAACGCCGACGTCATAGTAGCCGTGGTAAATGATGTCGTCGCCGTCCACGTAGGCATTGACGATCGGGAACCGCTTCAGTGCCTCGACCGCGGCTTTGACGAACACGGACATGAATCCGAGGCGCACGCCGTTTTGCTTCTCGAATTCCTCTTTGTGCTGAGCCCGCATGTCGAGGAACGGCTGCATGTTGACCTCGTTGAACGTGGTCAAAATTGCGTTTTGCTGCTGCGCCTGTAACAGGCGTTCCGCGGTGCGTTTGCGTACCCGGGTCATTGGCACGCGTTCTTCCGGGCGTGCGGTTGCGGGCGCCTCGGGACGCGCCTGGACCGTGGTCGTGGCCGCCGGCACGGCTTCTTCGGTGTTGCCGCCTTCGAGATGGGCGAGCACATCCGCCTTGCTCAGCCGGCCGTCACGCCCGCTGGTCGCAATCGCATTCGGGTCGAGTTCGTGTTCTTCGAGCAGTTTTCTCACGGAGGGCCCGAAGCGTGGCGTGACTGCACTGCCCGATTCCTCGGGGGCGTCTGAAGCCGGCGCGGCGGCGGGAGCGTCTTCGCCGCCCGACGTCGCCGTTGCCTCGGTGTCGATTACACACAGCACGGTATCGGTGAGCACGACATCACCGGGCTGGTGGAGCAGTTCCTTGATGACCCCGGCCTCGGGTGCGGCGATTTCCAGCGTAACCTTGTCGGTTTCGAGATCGATCAGGTTTTCGCCACGGCTGACGGCTTCGCCGGGCTGTTTGTACCAGTCCAGCAGCGTCGCATCGGGAACGGATTCGGCGAGTGCGGGGACCTTAACTTCGATTAGCACAGTAGGCTCCTTTGACAATGGGGGATGGCGCAAGGACCGCAGTGCGAGCACTGCGGAACCGCTGCAAGTTCATGGCGCTTACGCCGACCGTTTCTGATCGGCCTGCTCCGCACGGTTGATTCCCAGCGCTTCGTCCACGAGTTGCTGTTGTTGTTCCAGATGCAGTGACACGTAACCGACAGCAGGCGAGGCGGAATACGGGCGGGCGACGCAGTACATCGGCTTTTCGTCCGGGAAACACCCGCCGAGGTGGCGCTTCGACAACAGGGTAGACCATGCGCCCTGGTTACGCGGCTCTTCCTGCACCCAAATCAGCTCTTCGGCATTCGGGTAAGCGTTGATTTTCTCGACGAGTTCCTCGCGCGGAAACGGATAGAGTTGCTCCAGCCGGATTATCGCGACCTTATCGATACCGTGTTCGCGGCGTGCTTCGAGCAAATCGAAATACACTTTACCGCTGCACACGAGAATGCGTCGCACCGCGGATTTATCGATGGCGTCGATTTCGTCGATCACGTTTTGAAACCGTCCGGACGTAATGTCCTCGAGGCTCGAGGTGGAAAGCTTGTGCCGCAGCAGGCTCTTCGGGCTCATCACGATCAGCGGTTTGCGGAACAGGCGCAGCATTTGCCGGCGCAGCAGGTGAAACATCTGCGCGGGGGTCGTCGGATACACCACCTGCATGTTGTCGTCGGCGCACAGCTGCAGATACCGTTCGAGTCGCGCGGATGAATGCTCCGGACCCTGCCCGTCGTAGCCATGCGGCAGAAACATGACGAGTCCGCAAAAGCGGCCCCATTTCTCTTCGCATGAGGCGATGAACTGATCGATCACAACCTGCGCGCCATTCGCGAAGTCGCCGAACTGGGCTTCCCAGATCGTCAGGACTTTCGGTTCGGCGCTCGAATAGCCGTATTCGAATGCAAGTACCGCTTCTTCGGACAGCGTCGAGTTGATGACGAGAAAACTGGGCTGGTCGGTCGAAAGGTTTTGCAGCGGCAAGAATGTGTCACCGGTTTTCTGGTCGTGGATGACGGCGTGGCGGTGGAAAAACGTCCCGCGTCCGCTGTCCTGACCTGAAATCCTGACCCCGGTGCCTTCGTTCAGCAGCGCGGCGTAGGCGAGATTTTCCGCAAAACCCCAATCCAGCGACTTTTCCCCGTTCCCCATCGCGCGACGATCGGCATTGATTCGCTTGACTGCCCGATGCAGTTCGAATGCTTCCGGCACCCACGTCAGCTTTGCGGTGAGCGCGGAGACGGTTTCCGCCGGGATGCTCGTGTCGACTTCGTCGCGCCACGTCGCGAAGCGGTACGGCTCGTAGTTGATCAGGAAACGGGTGTCGGTGACATTCGCGTACGGTCGTGACACGACGATGTTGTCGTCCAGCGAAGCGATGTATTTCGCGGTCATCTCTTCGGCTTCACCCGGCTGGATCACACCGTCGGCCACGAGCTTGTCCGTGTAGATCTTGCGCACGCCGGGATGATTGCGGATGTGCTGATACATGATCGGCTGCGTCGCCGCCGGCTCATCCGCTTCGCTGTGCCCGTGCTTGCGATAGCAGATCATGTCGATCACGACATCCTTGTTGAACTCCATGCGGAAGTCGAGCGCGATTTTCGCCACGAACGCGACGGCTTCCGGGTCGTCGCCGTTCACATGGAAAATCGGCGCCTGCACGATCTTCGCGACATCCGTGCAATACAGCGTGGAGCGCGAGTCGAGTGGGTCGCTCGTGGTGAAGCCGATCTGGTTGTTGAAAATCACGTGTACCGTGCCGCCGGTGGAATACCCGCGCGTCTGCGACAGGTTGAACGTTTCCATGACAACACCCTGACCCGCGAAAGCGGCGTCGCCGTGGATGAGCAGCGGCAGGACGGAATTTCTTTCGATATCGCCACGGCGGTCCTGACGCGCGCGCACCGAGCCTTCGACGACCGGGTCGATAATTTCGAGGTGAGAGGGGTTGAAGCCGAGCGTCAGGTGAACGGAACCGCCCGGTGTCTCGATGTCGGAGGAGTATCCCAGGTGGTATTTCACGTCGCCGGACCGGGCCTCGCGGCTGCGACCCTCGAATTCGTCGAACAACTTCGACGGGTGCTTGCCGACGATGTTGACGAGCACGTTCAGACGCCCCCGGTGGGCCATACCGAGAGCGATTTCCTTCACGCCGGCGCGGCCGCAGTCCTCGACGAGCTGGTCGAGCAGGGGGATCAGCGATTCGCCGCCTTCGAGCGAAAACCGCTTCTGACCCACGTATTTCGTGTGCAGGTACTCTTCGAGCGTGCCCGCGGCAATCACGCGGTCGAGAATGTGACGCTTGCGTTCGGCATCGAACCCGGGATTGCCGCGCGTCGGTTCGAGACGCTGCTGGATCCAGCGTTTCTGCGCGGTCTCGACGATATGCATGTATTCGGCGCCGATCGTGCCGCAGTAGGTGCTGCGAACGATATCGAGGATTTCGTTCAGCGGCGCCTCGTCCGGGCCGTGCAAGGAACCGGTATTGAATACGCGATTCATGTCGCTTTCATTCAGGCCGTGGTAAGCGGGGTCGAGTTCCTGTACGTGCGGCCGTTCATACTGATTCAGCGGGTCGAGATTCGCCTGGCGGTGTCCCGTGAACCGGAACGCGTTGATCAGCTGCAGCACCGATACCTGCTTGCCGGAATCCACGGCCGGGCCGGCGGCGGCGGGGCCGGCAATCGCCCGGCTGGCCGCATTGCGACCGTGTTCGAGCATGCGCTCACGGGTTGCCGCATGGGATTTGTCGCGCACACCGGCGCCGAGTTCGCCCTGCAGGCGGTCGAAATAATCCTGCCATTCCGGCGACACGGCGTTGCGGTCCTCGAGATAGGATTCGTAGAGGCCCTCAATGAACGCGGCGTTGCCGCTGTATAAACCAGAAGCGGGTTGCATCAATTTTCACCTGATACCGCTGTCAAAAGCGGCCTGTTCGGTCGTAGATCGTTGTCTTCGAGTCCCGATAGCATAAATCGGCCGGGGACCCCGCAATCTTTGATCACTGGGCATTCAATGTCACGGAATAATCAACGATTTCACCGATATAAGTGATCGAATTCAGCGTCACCATGAGCCGCGGGCGGAATTTTCCGGCGCCCCGGTCAGCGGGCCGGCGGCGGCGGTCGTCCGGGATGCAACTTGCCGGTCCAACGGACGGGAAGTTATCCTAGCGCGCTGTCGTGACCAGGCCCCCTGCTCCGCGGGGACGCACGACGAGTCACGATGCCGCCGTGGTTCCGTCACCGGGCAGTTAAATACGCAAGAATTGAGGGTTTCAATGAATACACGCACGGTCACGATCACCGACAACAGCACAGGGAAATCCATCGAGTGCCCGGTCCACGAGGGCAGCTACGGCGCCCCGGTGATCGAAGTCGGAAAACTCTACCAGGAACTCGGCATGTTCACGATCGACCCGGGTTATGGTGTCACCGGCAGCTGTCGCAGCGCGATTACCTACCTCGACGGGGAAGAGGGGATCCTGCTGCATCGCGGGTACCCGATCGAGCAACTCGCCGAAAAATCCTCGTTTCTCGAAGTGGCCTACCTGCTGATTCACGGCGATCTGCCGAACGCGACGGAAATGCAGGAGTGGGAGCGTGCGATCAAGACCCATGGCATGACCCACGAACATCTGCGCCGCGTCTACTCCGGTTATCGCTACGACGCCCATCCGATGTCCGTACTCACCGGCGTCATCGGTGCGGTGGCATCGTTCTACCACGAGGGCATGGACGTCTACGACCCGGAAGAACGGTTGCTCACGGCCCGCCGGGTGATCGGCAAAATGCCAAACCTCGTGTCGAAGATCTACCGCTACCAGTCGGGGTTGCCGTTCGTGTATCCGGACAACTCCCGCAGCTATGTCGAGAACTTCATGGCCATGATGTTTTCGTGGCCGACGGAGCCCTACGAACTCAATCCGGTTGCGGTGCGGGCGCTCGAATTGTTGCTGATCCTGCACGCCGACCACGAACAGAACGCCAGCACCTCGACGGTGCGTCTTGCCGGCAGCGCCGAGAGCAATCCGTTTGCCTGCGTCGCGGCGGGGGCCGTCACGCTGTGGGGTAAATCGCACGGCGGCGCAAACGAAGCCGTGATCCACATGCTCGAGGAAATCGGTGACCCGAAGAACATCCCGCAGTTCGTGGCCCGCGCGAAAGACAAGGACGACTCGTTTCGACTGATGGGTTTTGGCCACCGCGTGTACAAAAACTACGATCCGCGCGCCACGATCATCCGCCAGGCCTGCCACGATCTGCTCGACGAAATGGACGTGAACCAGCCGCTGTTCGAAATTGCGATGGAACTCGAGCAAATCGCGCTCGACGACGATTACTTCATCGAGCGCAAACTCTACCCGAACGTCGATTTCTATTCCGGGCTCATTTACCAGGCGCTGAATATTCCGAAAAACATGTTCACGCCGATGTTCGCGCTCGCGCGTTCCGCCGGGTGGATCGCGCAGTGGATGGAAATGATGGCCGATCCCGACTTCCGCATCGGCCGCCCGCGGCAACTGTATGTCGGCGCGAAACGGCGCGAATACACGCCCATCGACGAGCGCGGCTGAAGCCAGAACCTTAACCATTCATTAAAACGAGACCCAACAAGACCATGAAATCACCTGTACGCGTAACCGTCACCGGCGCCGCTGGCCAAATCTCCTATTCGCTGTTGTTCCGTATCGCCGCCGGCGAAATGCTCGGCCGTGATCAGCCTGTCATCCTGCAACTGCTCGAGATCACACCGGCGATGAAGGCGCTCGAAGGTGTCGTCATGGAAATCGACGACTGCGCGTTCCCGCTCGTCGCCGGAACCGAGATCAGCGATGATGCGAACGTCGCGTTCAGGGACTCTGACTTCGGCATGCTCGTAGGCGCGCGGCCGCGCGGCCCGGGCATGGAGCGTGCGGACCTGCTCGAAGCCAATGGCGGAATATTCAAAGTTCAGGGCAAGGCGATCAACGAGAACGCGAGCCGTGATATCAAAATCGTCGTCGTCGGGAACCCGGCCAACACGAACGCCTGGACGTGCATGAGCAGCGCCCCGGACATCAACCCGCGCCAGTTCACCGCGATGACCCGTCTCGACCACAACCGTGCGATGGCGCAGCTCGCGCAGAAGACGAACGCGACGGTTGCCGACGTGCAGCAACTCATGATTTGGGGCAATCACTCGACGACCCAGTATCCCGACATCAGCCAGGCCAGGGTTGCCGGCAAACCCGCTCTCGACCTCGTCGATCGCAAGTGGTACGAGAACGACTACATTCCGAGCGTTGCAAAACGCGGCGCCGCAATCATCGACGCCCGCGGCGCCTCGAGCGCGGCTTCGGCTGCGAATGCGGCGCTCGAACATATGCGCGACTGGGTTGCGGGCACGGCGAGCGGCGACTGGACGAGCATGGGCGTCGTGAGCGACGGCAGCTACGGGATCGAAGAAGGCCTCATCTACTCGTTTCCGGTAACGACGGCGAACGGGGAATACAGCATCGTTCAGGATCTGCCGATTGATGATTTCAGCCGCGGCAAAATGGCGGCGACCGAAACGGAGTTGAAAGAAGAGCGCGACGCGGTTCAGAAACTCCTGGCCTGAGACCGGTTTCAGACAACGCCGCGGCTTCGGCAAGCACGACCATCCAATGATCGACAACGAGGGATATCGGGCCAACGTCGGCATCGTTTTGCTGAACGATATGGCGCAGGTCTTCTGGGGGCGGCGCATCGGCATGTCCGCCTGGCAATTCCCCCAGGGCGGCATTCGGAAACATGAGTCTCCGCGTGCCGCGATGTTTCGCGAACTGACGGAAGAAACAGGCTTGCTCGAACAACACGTCGAAGTGATCGGATGCACGGACGGCTGGTTACGTTACCGGCTACCGAAAAGGTACATACGGCGCCATCAAAAGCCCGTGTGCATCGGCCAGAAGCAGCGTTGGTTCGTGCTACGCCTCGCCGCGGACGAAAAGCATGTTGATTTGAATCAGGGCGATGAACCCGAATTCGACGACTGGCGCTGGATCGACTACTGGGACTCGCTCCGCGGGGTGGTTGAGTTCAAACGGGACGTATACAAACGTGCCCTGTCGGAACTCGCCCCGCTCGTGCGCGAGACCACGCAGGCCGACCTGCCACTGTCCCCACGATTCTCGAAACCCGGGCCGCGCGTGCGCTGAAGCGGGCAGACAGACTAGCCGCCGGCCTTGCGCACCGCGAGTTCCGGCAGAATCTTGCGCGCTGCGCGATTGCGGATCCGGTGTGCGAACCCCGTCGCGTAGTCGGCACCAAACCCCATGCCGGTAATCGTTGATTCGAGATCGGTGAGTTTGCTGCGGCATTCGCCCATCGCAAAATCGGCGGCCTGGCGGATATCGGCGAATTCACCGACTTTCGCAATCGCCTGTGAGTAGATGCAGTTATCGTACAGCGACGCGGTTCGCATCATCGTCATGCGTTCTTCGACCGACATGTCGCCGGGAGAGCGCGCCGCCTGCGGGTCTTCCGGCTCGGCAGACGCCCCAATCGACAGGCACAACATGGCCAGCGCAAGGCAGAACTTTCCTGGTGTCATCATTGAGTTGCTTCCTTCGTGAACCGGGCGCGCTCGATCGCCCAGCGTTGTTCGCGGCCGCCGACAAGCGTGCAGCCCAGTTTTACCGGAGGCTCCCCCGGCGGTGCGATGCCGGTCGTTCGGCCCCATTGGGGGACATCGACGTGGTATCGGATGAGGCGATACTCGATGGCGTTCGTCGGGTGGTTATTGTGCATGACGGCAAGCTTGCCGCCCTCACTGAGATTGTGGCAGCGACCGTCGATGCGGGTTTCAAACGACAGAAAGGTCGCCGCTGCGGCGGGATCCTCGGGCGCGGAACCCGTCGCGGGAAATGCCGCGCACATCAGCAGGGCGGCGATACTGTCACGGAACCGGAGGGAGGCTTTCATCGCGCGCTATGGTAACCCGGATCGGGTGCCGGCGAACCCCTGCGGTGAGCCGTATGCAGCCCGCCTGAGGCCGGTTGCCCGGTGCGCGCCGGACGGGCGCGCGGGCGAAAGCCGCGCCGCTACAGGGAATTTTCGGGTTACCCACAAAAGCTGTGGATAACACTGTGGAACAATCGCGGATCAAACGCATTTGACGCGGTCGGGGGCGACATAAACGCTAAATTGCTCAATTATTGAGCAATTTTGAAATATCCATAAATAACAGATAGTTGCGGGATTATTGCGATCGATTTTGGGAAAAATCCGGGCTGAATCGCGGCGCGGTGGGGATTTCGTCCGTGTGTGTGCATAACACGCGAATTTTCGTGCCTCAAGGGGTTGATTTAGAGAATATTCTATGGTTTCACAGCGCTCCAAACGGTCGCCGTCGGCGTCGCGTTCGCCGCTATACTGTGGCGCCAAGGATCCGTGGCCGGAAACCCCACTGAATGCCTGATCAAGCTGTCTCCACTGGCGCGCGCGAGCGCCACTTTGTCGTCAATCTCGGACGCTGCGGTTCCTCGCTACTCGGTGCGATTCTTGCGGACGCGGGTGCGGATTTTGGCGTCACGGCCCCCGCATCATGGGATCCGCGCACCGGGCAGATGGAAACCGACGAAATCCGGCGGGCTGCCCATCACTTCCGGCGCGCGCACGATATCAGCGAAGGGCGGAAATTTGTTTTCTCGCCCGTACTCGAGCGCAAGGTGCGCCTGCATCGCGCGCGTCGCTGGTTGCGCGTGGCGCTGGCGGGAAGTCGGTTTCTCAAAATCGGTGATCTCGATCTTGTCGTCCAGCCGGCGTTCAAGCTCGGTTATGTGCCGTCGGTGATCGTGAATTTCCGCCAGCTCGAACCGATGCTGCCAAGCCTGCTCGTCGGCCGTACTCACGTCGGTCCGGATGAACTCGCCCGTGAGTACGTGCGGATCTACCGCCAGGCATTGATCCTGTTGCAGACGTTCGGTGGTTGCACGGTCGAATATAACGACCTGCTGGACCCGCGAGCCACGCGCTGGGCCGACGGACTTGCCATGGTGGCGGGTTGTACCCCCGACTCGCTGCTGCAGGCGCGCGCGCGACGCGTGAACGGCGAGCCGGATCCGGCCGAGGTCACGCCGGTATACGAAGACGCATTCGCGCTGTTGCAGTCATTGCGCACATACCGCGGGCGCGCCGTTCGGCGTTCGCGCCAGGTCGCGCGCGCGATCGCGGCGCGCACCTGAGCGGCGCTGTTCGTCGGCCTGCCGTTCGCCGTGTCCGTCGTGCGGCGGCGTGTCGAACGCGCCCGTCCGGCAGCGCGTTCCGTGCGCGTCCGGTAGCTTGACCGTATACTCGAATGCTGATTTCCCGTGCCACGAGGAGTAGCTATGGCGGCAAGCAACCCGACCGGGACGCCGGTCTTCGCGTTCGACGACAGCCTGATTCAGTGGCAGTTATTTCCCGGCCTCGAACATCTCGAATTTTGCCTGTATGACGTCGACGAAGAGCGCCAGGTGATCGATCTCATCGTCAAGTTCGAACCGGGAGAGGTTGTCGCGATGCATAACCATGTCGCGCAGACGAACATGTTCGTCATCCAGGGCGAATTACGAATGTATGAAACGGACGGCTCGCTGAAGGAAATTCGCCCCGCGGGGAAGTACTGTCGCGGCCGTCGCGACGACTGTCACAGCGAGGGCGGCGGGCCGGACGGCGCGATCGTGTTCTACAGCATACGCGGCCACGGAAGCGACGAGTTGCTCGAAATTGTCGACGGGAACATGAGCGTGCTGGCGAAAATCGGGATGGACGACATACGCGCCGTATGGGCGGCGCAACAGGCTGCCACGTAATTCCGGACACGTGCGTGCGGCGGCCGTGACATGGGCGTTACGGCTTCGGCAATGACGCCAGTGCGCGGGCAGCGTCGCCGGCTCGAAGCAAAACGATGACAGGCACCGTCGTACTGCAATCGCACGCCCTCGCGATGCCTGGCGGCTGGATCGGCGAGTGCATCGCCTCCGTCCACGAGTGGGCACGCGCATCGGGGTTCAGCTATATCCGGCTTGGCGATGAATTGTTCGACTTCGTGCCACCCGGGCTGCGCGATCGCACCGCGACGCAACGCGTCGTCGCAACCGACCTCGCGCGCCTGAGGGCAGCCCAGGCCCTGCTCGCCGACGGCTATGAAACCGTCGTGTGGTGTGACGCGGATTTCCTCGTCTTCGCGCCTGATGATTTCCTCTTGCCGGACGCGAGCTACGCGCTCGGACGCGAAGTCTGGGTCGAACCGCATGCCGGCAAGTCCAGCAACTTCACCGCGCGCAAGCAAGTGCACAATGCCTTTCTCATGTTTCGCCGGGGCAATACGTTTCTCGACTTTTATACCGAGACTGCCACGCAGATGCTCGAGCGCAACCGTGGTCCGATGCCGCCGCAATTCATCGGTCCGAAACTTCTGACCGCACTGCATAACGTGGTCGGGTGTCCGGTGCTCGAAACGGCGGGGATGTTGAGTCCGGCGGTGATCGATGAGATCGCCGGCGAGCCGGGTGCGGCGCTCGGCCTGTTCCGGCGACGATCGCCGCGGCCGTTGGCGGCCGCGAACCTGTGTTCGTCGCTGTACGCACGCGGAGAATTCAGCGAAGCGACAGTGCGACGATGTATCGAACGCCTGCTTACACGAAAGGCGTTGTGACCCTGACTCAGTCCGGTCGCGGCAGCACTCCCGTTAACGAAGCGCGCGCGGAAATTTCAATCCAGTTGCCGTCCGGGTCGCACACGAAACCGTAGCGTGCAACGTCGCCGTGCGAAACGGGCGCGCGACCCAGTCGGCCACCGCGCGCAACGATGGCGTTACAGGCTTCGTCCGCATCGAAGATCTGCACCGTCAGATAGCGGAACGCCGGTCCGATGAAGTCGTCCGTGATCGCGCCGCCGTCGCCGTGTTCGACGAACAGCAGGCTGTCGCCGCAGCGTGCCACGTGCGCACCCGCCTCCTCGAACTCCATCGCACCGAGATAGAAATCCATCATCCGGGCCGGTTCCGGAGTCGTCACGGTAACGCCGATCCCGACCACGCCGTCGGTTCCCGGCGCGACGACGCGCACGCTGTCGCCGTTCGGATGCCGCCCGGACCAGGGCGCGCGGGTTGCGCTCGCCAGCGTAAGGCCGGTGTAGCCCGAGCGCGGCATCCGGCCCAGTTGTTCCGTTACGTGATTCACCTTGATCACGGAATCATGGGCGTCATAACGATGCTGCACCCAGCCATTACCGAGCTTCAGTTCGTGATCGAGACGCAGGCCAATGGTGTCGCTCCAGAACGTGCGGTGCGTATCGATATCGTTCGTAAACAGGCCGATGTCGAGATGGGGTTTTGCGAGTTTCATCGTATTCAGTTCGGCAGCACGTCGAGAGCGTCATTGTCGAGGATCTGATGCGCGCCTCCGGTGACCATTTGCATGAACATGCGATCACCCCGTTCCGTCTGTTCGACGATGACCGCGGCGGCGATCATCACCGCGAGTACCGCGAAGCTGTAGTGCCTGTAATCGGCCATCAGTTGGTCGAACGGGTAATTCGCCACGCCATTCGCGATCAGCTCGTCGTGGTACAGGTGGAGTAATTCCTGCTCGTGTGCACGACGGGTTTCGCGATCGAACACGCCACCGAGAAAATACGCAACGTCCATACCGCTGCCAAGAAAATTACTCGTCTGCCAGTCGACGACGGCGACGCGGTCGCCACCGAACAGCATGTTGTCGGGGCGGAAATCGTTATGCGAATACGTCTTCGGAAAGTCGCGCGGTGCGTTCCAGGCGGCATGATTGCGCACGAACCGGTCGCACACGGCGAGGACTTCGGGTTCGAGGCGATCCTTATAGGTCTTTTCAAAATGCACCCAGGAACTTTCTATCAGCTCCGTCGTGTAGAACCCCTGCGCGCCTTCCGGCACGTACAGCCAGTCCTGTTGCATCAATTCCGTATCGTTCCAGAACGCGGCGTGCAGTTTCGCCGCTTCCGACAGCGCGAGACGTGCTTCGGCAACGCTGCAGCCGTGTAACTGGTTACCGGCCTGTGCCGGCGCCATGTCTTCAAGCAGCAGGATGAAGTCGCCGCTCGCGGCATCCATTTCCGCGACATAAACGGCCGGTGTCTTGATCACGGCGCGGTGGGCAGCTTCGCGGTAGAACATGACTTCCGAGCGGTAAAAACCCATTTCCTTGCCGGATTTCGCCGCGACCTCGTTGTCCGACGGGAATTTGCCAATGAGCGTCGTCGGGGCGTCCGGCGGGGTCGCGCCCGCGTACGTGAGCCGGAACCGCCGGGTCTCGCCGAGCTGGCCGGTGCCGACCTTCTCTATTGCAAGGTCCGCGACGGTGGCATCGATGCCGCGTGCGCGCAGCGCCTTCGTCAGCCAGGCGGGGGTGACGCCGTTCGGGGCGACAACGGTTATGGGTTCACTCATTCGTATTTCGATTCCAGTCAAAAGTCAGCGTGGACGGCGCTTGCAGTCAATTATCCGGCGCCGGCCGCGGTCTGCTCGGCCGCCTGTCGATCGGCCTCACATTGATATTGCGGTGATTCGTCGCGCGGTGCCCGCGTATCCCCGGATCGCGTATCCGTGGCCTCGTTCTGCCAGTCGTCGTCGGACCAGCGGCAATCGAGTTCGATGATGCTGCCGGGGCTGCGGAGCGTTTCCAGCGCGTCGAGCGCGGCGTTCACAATCAGGCGCTGGTTGTCCGCATCGAACGGCCGCCCGACGCTGTGGCCGAGCGGATAGTCGACGAACACGGAACGCGGCGGCTGGCCGGCCTGCAGGATGTCGAGCGCGCTGCCGGCGACGACCGTCGCGATGCCAAGCCCTTCGAGATGTCGCGCAATCAGACACACGGTCTGATGACAAACGGGTCACATTGGTACCAGTAATACGGTGTCGACGGCCTGGCGTTGAAATTCACCGACGAGTTCGGGGATCAGTTCTTCACGTACCCTCCGCTGCGAATAGATCCCGCCCATGCACGTCAACAGTTCCGGCGCGAGTTCGCCGATCCGGCCGCTCGCCGCGGCCTCGTTCAACGCCGTAATGGGCAGGATGCAGTTCGGATCCTTGCGCGGATTCTCGAGGTAGTTTTCGGTGATGTGCGAGAAGTGAATGTCGGCGGGCGAAGTATCTTTCGCGATCTTGCGAATGGACGTATCGTCCTTGTAGTGAAACGCGCGCTGGCCGACGGCGTAAGCGCCGGACGTCGACACAACACCGAGGTTCGATTCCGCGAGCGGTTTACGCAACGGTGCGAACGGGGGCGGCGAATCGGCGTGGAACCAACGGTAGGGTGCATAGCCGAGTTCTTCGTAACGCTGACGGATCGATTCCATATATTGCACTGCCACAGATGCTGATCCTCACTCGAATAAACCGACGGCAGTGTAAGTTATTCAACCGGGCCGGACCACCAAGCCACGGGGGGCCTGCTACCAACTTGGTAATTGACCACAAACCCGGGCGCGCTACGCTAACGGCGTGCTCCGGATTATGCAGCACCGACCTTGATGGACCAGGTACCCTTCCCCGCAAATCGAGGGGAAGAGGCTTGGGATGGGGTGTAGACAGTGGTGCCGGTCCCGAAGCCACAGTGTCTCAGATTTACGCACACCGATTTTGGTGCGCATTCGACTCGAGGTGCATAACAGTGACAACGAACGCGAATGAACCAGCGGACGTGACGCGTGCTGCGCGCGCGATCGAGCCGCGCGAATTTCGCAATGCGCTTGGTCACTTCGCAACCGGGGTTACGGTGATCACGGCGTGCGCCCCGGGCGGTGAACTCGTCGGGGTAACCGCGAACAGTTTCAATTCCGTCTCACTCGACCCGCCGATGGTGCTGTGGAGTCTGTCGCGGGCGTCGCGCGGACTCGCGTTCTTTACCGCCGCCGAGTATTTCTGCGTGAACGTACTCGCCGCCGACCAGGTAAGTCTGTCGAATCATTTCGCGAGCAAGCAGGAGGACAAGTTCGCCGATGTCGAATTCGAGCCAGGCTTGGGCGGGTCGCCGTTACTGCCCGGGTGCGCGGCCCGTTTCCAGTGCAAGAACGCGTTCACGTATGAAGGCGGCGATCATCTGATCTTCGTCGGCGAGGTCGCGGCGTTCGATGAAACCGGCAAACCCGGCCTCGTGTATCACCAGGGTAAATATGCGGTCTCCGACGTGCATGCGTTCCACGCCGGCGAACCGGGCGCGGCTGAGGCCGGAGGCGGCTTCGTCGACGATTACCTCGACTACCTTTTAACCACCGCAAGCCATCGATTTCAGAGCCGTTTCCAGACCGTGCTGGATAGAACCGGACGCCACGCCTACGAGTGGCGCGTGCTCGCGGTGCTCAGCGATCAACCCGGCATTTCCTTCGGCAAGATTCTCGCGCGCACGCTGATCGACGCCGCGAGTTTGCGTTCATTGCTGAAGGCGATGGAAGCCGACGACCTTGTTTCGAGCCAGGCGTGGGGCTACGAGGAAGAATTCTTTCTGACCGACCGGGGTCGCAGCGTGGTACTGAACCTGCTCGCCGCGGCAAAGGCACACGAAGTCGACGCGCTCGGCGATTGCACCGCGGACGAAGTGCGTGCACTGAAACTGACGCTGAAAAAACTCATTCACACGATCGAACACTAATCACGAACCGCTGGAGGCGACGACACACTCATGCAGAAAATATCCATTATCGGCAGCGGCACGTCCGGCATGCTGGCCGCGATCGCGCTGCAACAACGTGGTTACGACGTCACGGTGTATTCCGATCGCAGCGCGGGCGACTGGCTGAACCGCTCGGCGCCCACCGGTACGGCGTTCATTTACGACTCGAACATACAGATAGAACGCAATCTCGGTATCGAGCACTGGCAGGACGATGCGCATCACGGCGAGGGCGTACTGCTCGATTTCCAGCCCACCCGCGGCGCCGAACGCCTCGTAATGGCGGGCCGGTTCGAGAGTTCGCGCGGTGCGGCGATCGACATTCGCATGCGCGTCCATCGCTGGATGAATGACTTCGCGGCCGACGGCGGCAAGATTGTGCTCGGCGCGATCAGCGCCGGGCAAATGGACAGCATCGCCGAAGAGTCGGACCTCACGCTGCTCGCCGCCGGCAAGGGTGAAATTTCCCAGGTGATTCCGCGCGATCCCGAGCGCAGCGTCTACGACAAGCCGCAGCGCAACCTGATGATGGTGATCGTCGAGGGGATCGAGCGGATTGCCGGCGACCGGATCGATTTCACCCCGGTAAAGTTCAATTTCTGGGCCGATGCCGGGGAGTATTTCTGGGTGCCTTATACGCACAAGTCCGGCAAGCATGCCTGGTGCGTGCTGTTCGAACCGAAACCCGGCGAATACCTCGACCGCTTCGCGGAAGTGACGAGTGCGGACGAGGCGGTCGAGCAGGCGAAAGCCGTGATCAGGGAATTCGCACCCTACGAATACGAATTCGTCGAGAACATGCGACCGATCGCCGGTGACGAGCACTGCTGGCTCAAGGGTCGCTTCCCGCCAACGGTACGCCAGGCATGCGGCAAGACGGCGTCGGGCGGACTCGTGATACCGATCGGCGACACCGCGATAACGTTCGATCCGATCGGGGGACAGGGCGGCAACTGCGCGCAACGCAACACCTGGCACTGGGTGCAGGCGATCGCCGCGCGGGGCGATCGTCCCTGTAACGAAGCCTGGGCGAAGCAGACGTGGGAAGACTTCTGGGTGAAACACGGACGCGCCGCCTACGAGTTCAACAACCTGTTGCTCGAACCCCTGACCGAAGCCGGCCGTACGATCCTCGGTTACGCGGCTCAGGACCGCGTGTTTGCGGACACCGCGTTCATCGGCAATTTCCACGCACCGACAAATTTCTTTCCCTGGTTCGTCGACGTCGATGCGGCGAAGCAGAAAATCGACCTGTTTCGACGGGCCGGCCAGGAGCTGTCATGAACGAACGTACAACGAAAGTCGCCATCGTCTCGGGTGGCGCAACCCTGATCGGCCTCGCGTGCGCACGCGCGCTCGTCGATACCGGCTATCGGGTCGCACTGGCGGATGTCAATGTCGGCGATGGCGAGAAGATGGCCGCCGATCTCGGCGGGCATGCGATGTTCGTGAAAACAGACATCACGCTCGATGAGGATATCGACGCCTGCGTGAACGCGGTCAGCGAGCGCTGGGGCGGGGTGGATGCGCTCGTGAACGTGGCGTGTACGTATCTCGATAACGGCATCGCATCGAACCGCGAGGAATGGCTTACGGCATTGAATGTGAACGTCGTCGGCGGCGCGATATTCACGCAGAAGGTGGCCCCGATCATGCAACAGCGTGGTGGCGGTGCCGTCGTGAATTTCGGCAGCATCAGCGGCAAGGTCGCGCAACCGGGGCGAATGCTGTACGCCGTGTCGAAAGCGGCGATCCTCGGCATGACCCGCAACCAGGCCCTGCATCTTGCCGGCACCGGGATCCGGGTCAATTCCGTCTCGCCCGGGTGGACCTGGTCGAATGTGATCCGCGATTTCAGTGGCGACGACCGCGCGAAGGCCGACCGGGTGGCGGCGCCGTTCCATCTGAACAGCCGGCTCGTCGACGCCGAGGAGGTCGGTCGCACCGTCGCGTTCCTGTGTTCCGGGGCGGCGTCGGGTATCAACGGCTCGGACATCGCGGTCGACGGCGGTTATACCGCCATCGGCCCGGAGCAGCAGATCGATCAGGTGTCCGTGCTCGGCGAGTGACCGGCGCCCGGGCGCCGGTCGGGACGCACGCGGAGCACGTTCGCCCGCTCACCGCAGCCGCGGGTCTTGCAGCATGCAGTGATCGGTACCGCGCAAATGCGTGCATGCCACCGCCGCGTCCGTGGCGCCGGGTGCTTCGTTTGCCGCTGCGGCCCCGCGGGCAGCGGTATCCGTTTACGTCCGCGCGCCGCGCGAGCGGAAGTAGCGCTCTGTCTCGTCGTCGACCGGAAATCCCGTTTCGATAAACAGTTCCTGCAGCGTGATGTCCTGGGGCGCGCCGAGCGTCGCGATCGTCGTAAACAGGCGGATTTCGTCCGTACCTTTTTTCAGATGCAGCGGCATCAGGAACTGCGGTACCGACGTCATACCACTGTCCGCGCCGGGATCCGCGGCGCCATCGAATTCCGTAATTTCCGCATACAACGCTTCGAGCGCGGGATCCCCGGGGATCCGGCTCATCGAGCGGCGCACGCGGCCGACCATGTAGGGTTCGAAATCGGCCCGGTTCACGATATGTGGCCGCAGGCCGTCGGGATGCAGGCAGATCCGCATCAGGTTCGTCGCCGAGCCGGAAAACAATTCGGGTTTGCGCGTGAATACGCGCACGAAATCGAGAAATGCGTCATTCGCGAGCGTAATGTTCCAGTAGCGATCGATGATCATCGTCGGATACGGCAGCGTCGATTTCAACATGAAATCGAGGACCCGCCGGACCTGACCCATCTCCGGATCCGTGAGCCCGGTTTCGCCGTATTGCGGCGCGTAACCCGCGGCTTCGAGTAGCGCGTTGCGCGAGCGCAGCGGAATCTCCAGCTCCTGGGCGAGCCGTAGCAGCAGCGCGCGGCTCGGATGGCCGCGGCCGGTTTCAATGAAACTGATGTGGCGTCCCGAGGTTTCGGCCAGTTCCGCGAGTTGCAGCTGACTCAGGCCTTTCTGCGTGCGCCAGTAACGCAGCAATTCGCCGAGTGAGTTCATCGTCCGGGTGTCGGCTTCGTCATCTGTATCGCAACCGTGATTCTTGCCAGCGGGCCGGCCGCGCCCGGGGCAGGCACGCTGGCGCGGGGCGGTTCAGGGATCGCTATACTGCCGACCTTACGCCGCCGTGTCATGCCGGCCGTCGCGCACCCGGGCCCGGCGTGCAAGGTCCGGCATAAACAGGCGCGCACCGACAGCCTCCCGTGGAGCAGAAACATGACGAGTGAAATCCTGTTTGATGTCGCCGATGGTATCGCCACGCTCACCCTGAACCGGCCCGGGAAGCTGAACGCATTCACCGACAGTATGCTCATGGCGCTCGTCGGTGCGCTCGATCAGTGTGAACAGCGCGACGATGTCCGCGTGGTCATACTCACGGGCGCCGGACGGGGCTTTTGCGCCGGTGGCGACGTGACGACGATGGGCGAGAATGCGGACAACCGTGCGCACGTGACGAAACGCCATATCGTCGATGTCATCCAGGCGTTTCCGCGTCGCGTGGCGACGTTCAACAAGCCGCTCATCGCGGCGGTGAACGGGGTCGCGACCGGTGGCGGCATGGATCTCGCGCTCGCGTGTGATTTTCGCACGGCGGGGACCTCGGCACGCTTTGCGGAGACGTACGCGAAGATTGGCTTGCTGCCCGGCGGTGGTGGCGCCTATTACCTGCCACGTATCGTCGGCACGGCGCGGGCGCTCGAATTACTCCTTACCGCCGAATTCATCTCGGCCGGGGAAGCGCGCGAAATCGGACTCGTCAACCATGTTTTCGACGATGCGACCCTGCTCGAGGAAACGCGCGCGATCGCCGCGCGGATTGCCGCCCTGCCGCCGTATTCCGTGACGATGATCAAGCGTACGGTCTACCAGGGACTCGAAACGGATTTCACGAGCGCGTTGGAAATCGTCGGATCACACATTGCGATTGCGAAGGCCAGCGACGATCATGCCGAGGCGATCGCCGCGTTCCGCGAAAAGCGCGCGGGTCGCTATACCGGCTCATGAATATCCCCCACGTGAAACGCGCATAAACGCACGTCGAAATCCACCCGGAGGCTGCAGTATGTTCAGCGAGTCCGTCGTACTTCCCTGGTGGCAGCTTGCCCTCCTGCTCGTGCTCGCGACCCTGTTCCTGCTCGATCGCCTGTTGCTCCCGAGCATGCGCTGGATGATCCGGCGCAAGGTGAACCGGGTCATTACGGAAATCAGCGACCACCTGCAGATCGGGATCCGCCCGTTCCAGCTGACAAAGCGCAAGGTTCTGATCGACCGCCTGGTATTCGATCCGATCGTGCTCGCAACGATGGACGAATACGCGCGCGAACAAAATATGCCGCGCGAAGTGGCGCAGGAAGAGGTCCGCCGTTATGCGCGCGAAATCGTCCCCGCATTCAACGCTTATGTATATTTCCGCCTGATCTATCGCCTGTGCCGATTCGTCTGCCGTCAGCTGTATCGCGTGCGGGTCGGAGTGGCCGACGAGGAGGAAATCCGCGCGATCGATCGCAACGCCACGGTTGTGTTCGTCATGAACCATCGCAGCAACATCGATTATATGCTCGTGGCCTATCTCGCCTCGCGGCAGACCACGCTGTCGTACGCGGCCGGCGAATGGGCGAAGGTCTTCCTGCTGCAGTCGCTGATCCGCGCGATGGGTGCGTTTTTCGTCCGGCGCGATTCCGGTAATCCCCTGTATCGCTGTGTACTCGAACGCTACGTCCACATGGCCTCCCGCGAGGGCGTATGCCAGGCGGTGTTTCCGGAGGGCGGGCTGACGAAAACCGGTGCGCTCGCGCCGCCGAAACTCGGGTTTCTCGATTACATGCTGCGCGGTTACGACGTCGATAAGGATCGCGATATCGTGTTCATCCCGATCGGGATCAATTACGACCATGTACTCGAAGACATGGTGCAGATCCGCGCCGGACAGGGGCGGCGGGTCAGGCGCTCCACGTGGTACTGGGTTCGCGCCGTGTTCAGGTTCATCGCGGTGCACTGGACCCTGTCACGCGACGCGCGGCGCGATCGGTTCGGTTATGCGAGCGTCAACTTCGGGCATGTGGTGTCCGCGAAGCAGTTTGCGCGCTCGCGCGCGATCAACTTCGCACAACTCGACCGGGCACAGCGTTTCGAGCACACCGCCGCCCTCGCATCCGTGTTGATGAATGGCGTTGGCTACGTGACGCCTATCCTGCCGGTACCGTTGATCGCGCAGGTGTTCGCCCGCAGCGACAAGGCGGCGTTGTCGCAATTGCAGATCATCGCCGCCATACACGCGCTGATCGACGATCTGATCGCGGCGGGTGCACCACTCGGTCCGGCGGATGTGCCGGCGAAAATTACCGTCGTGAAGGCCCTCACGCTGTTGCAGCACTACGGCATGATCGACTTCGTCGACGGCAAGTGGCGCGCCGTACCGCAGGCCTCGGATCGCCTCGCGTATTACGGCGCGTCGATCGCGCACTGGTTCGACGGCGGCGGGCACATCAACCCGCAGCGTTACCGGATCGAGCGGGCCGCGTAGGCGCGAGGCACGGTGCGGCGCCGGGAAACCTGCCTGGTCAGGCTGAAATTCCGCGCATCGGTGATCTCGAGGAAGCGGTCTTCGTCGTCACCTCATGCGCGCCGGATGCGCACAGCTTTCGTGGCTTCGACTGCGGCCCTGGCGCTCGATTCACCGGATTAACAGGCCGCACGGTTCGTATGCCCGCCACCGAGCGCGGCCAGGGTTGAAATACCGGTGCCGGAATCGCGCGAGCCGCCGCGACCACTCCCCTCGCAACGCCGGTGCTGCGGTGCGGGATCGCATTCCCGCCGGACCTTGCAGCGCAACAAGTACGCGGCAAGCGCGGCGTTGATCGGGGCGCCTGCCGGTCTCCGCGACGAAAGCTTGATCTCGCCCCGTGCGGCACGCGTCAATCGCCTGCTATTGTTCGACCTCAATGAAATCAAACGACCGTCAGGAGGCCCCCCATGTCGAGTACCGCTGCACAAACCGCCGCCCCGGCTGAACAATACGACGCGATCATCATTGGTGCCGGGATCTCGGGCATGTATCAACTCTACCGCCTGCGTGAACTCGGCATGTCCGTACGCGTGCTCGAGGCCGGCACGGACATCGGCGGCACGTGGTACTGGAACCGCTATCCGGGCGCGCGTTTCGACTCGGAAAGCTACAGCTACGGCTATTCGTTCTCGCAGGAGATTCTCGACGAATGGGACTGGAGCGAACACTTCGCGGCACAACCCGAGATCCTGCGCTACCTGCAATTCGTCGCCGACAAGATCGACGTGCGCAAGGATATCGATTTCAAAACGCGGGTTACCGCGGCTGCGTACGACGAAGCAAGCAACAGCTGGAATGTCACCACACAAAGCGGTCGTGAGCTCAATGCGAAGTTTCTGATCACCGCGGTCGGCCCGTTATCCGCGCCGCAATTTCCGAACATCGAAGGCATGGACCGGTTCAGGGGAGAGGCATATCACACGGGTCTGTGGCCGCACAAACCGGTCGAGTTCGCCGGCAAGCGGGTGGCCGTGATCGGCACCGGCGCCACCGCGGTGCAGGTGATCCAGACGATCGCGAGCCAGGTCGACCACCTGACCGTGTTTCAGCGCACGCCGAACTGGTGCGCGCCACTCGGCAACAGCGAAATTTCCAAAGAAGAGATGCAGGACATCAAACAGCACTATCCTGAAATCTTCGCGAAGTGCAATGAGTCCTACGGCGCATTTCTGCACGCAATGGATCCGCGCTCAGTGTTCGATCTGTCGCCAGAGGAGCGCGAGGCGTATTTCGAAAAACTGTATAACACGCCGGGCTTCGCGATCTGGCTCGGTAATTGTCGCGACACGCTGACTGATGAAAAGGCAAACGCCGAGATTACGAAGTTCGTGGCGAAAAAGATCCGTGAACGAGTGAAGGATCCGGCGATTGCAGAGAAATTGATCCCGACGAACCACGGTTTTGGTACCCGGCGTGTGCCGATGGAGACCGGCTACTACGAAGTCTATAACCGCGACAATGTCGAACTCGTCGATATACGCGAAAACCCGATCGAATGCGTTACCGAGAACGGGATCAAAACGGCCGGGCGCGAGTTCGAGTTCGACATGATCATTTACGCGACGGGCTTCAACGCCGTCGTCGGCGCGCTCGAACGAATCGATATCCGCGGGATCGGTGGCCGGTCGCTGAACGAGAAATGGGCAGACGGTCCGCGCACGAATCTCGGTGTGCAGACTGCCGGGTTTCCGAACATGCTTACGATAGTCGGGCCGCAGAACGGCTCGACGTTCTGCAACATCCCGCGCTGCATAGAACAGAACGTCGAATGGCTGACGGATCTGATGCGCTACATGCGCGACAAGGGCTACGACTACATTGAAACCACGGTTGATGCGGAGGACGCGTGGACAAAGCACGTGTACGAAGCGGCGATGGGGACATTGTTCCCGACGGCGGATTCATGGTTCATGAACGTGAACCAGAACCTGCCGGAGAAAAAGCGCACGTTCCTGCTCTACGCGGGTGGTGCACCGGTCTACAAGCAAAAATGCGAAGAAATTGCCGCGCAGGATTACACCGGGTTCGAGATGCATTGAGCGAACCCGCAAGCTGCAGGTATGCCCGGAGCGGCCGACGATGATCGAACACGAGGTTGATATCGAAACCCGCGACGGGCGCATGAATACGTTTGTCGCCTATCCGGAGGAGGGCGGTCCGTTTCCCGTCGTCCTGTTCTACATGGACGCGCCGGGCAAGCGCGAAGAACTGCACGACATGGCGCGGCGCATCGCGACGGTCGGTTACTTCGTCGTGTTGCCGAATCTGTACTATCGAAGAACCCGCGAATTTCATTTCGTCCGCGATGAACCCGGGCGCAAGAAAATGTTCGCGATGATGGCGCATCTCGACAATGCACTCGTCGTCAGCGACACGGCTGCGATGCTGACGTTCGTCGATCAACACGAACACGCGGACGCTTCACGGATCGGTGCGGTCGGCTACTGCATGAGCGGCCCGTTCGTGGTCGCCGCGGCCGGCAGCTATCCCGACCGGATTCAGTGCGCAGCGTCGATTTACGGCGCCGGCCTCGTTACCGACCAGCCCGATTCTGCCCATCGCTATGCCGAGCGGGTGACCGGCGAACTGTATTTCGCGTGCGCGGAAATCGACAAGTACGCGCCGCGTGAACAAATCGACGCGCTTGATGCGCACCTGAAACAAACCGGGGTTGATTACCGCATCGAATGGTATCCGGGCGCGGAACACGGGTTCGCATTCCCGGAACGCGCGGGTGCGTATGATAAAGCGAGCGCGGAACGCCACTGGGAGCGCGTGTTCGCGCTGTTCCGGCGCAAGCTCGCGAAGCCGAACGCGTCCGCGTAAAACCGGGCCGCGGGGGCGACCCCGGGCAGCGGCAGCACACCGTGCCGGGCGCCGGGCATTACATTACTCTGCGGTTTTCGACCCGCTATGGCACTGCGTCAATGAACACGGATTACTTCTCGGCCCAGGCCGACCGCTATGTCGCGTTTCGTCCGCACTATCCGGACGCCCTGTTCGACGCCCTGTGCCGCGAATTGCCGGCCGCGGCGCTGGCGTGGGATTGCGCCACCGGCAACGGTCAGGCGGCGGTCATGCTCGGGCGCCGGGTGGCGCGCGTGATCGGATCGGACCGGAGCGCGGCGCAACTGCGCCACGCGATTGCGCAGGCGCACGTCCACTACGTCCAGGCCTGTGCCGAAGCGATGCCGCTGCGCGCGCACAGCGTGGATTTGATTACGATCGCCCAGGCCCTGCACTGGTTCGATTTCGCGCGCTTCCATGCCGAAGCCGCGCGGGTGCTGAAACCCGGTGGCATCATCGCCGCGTGGACCTACAGTTTCCTGTCCGTGATCCCGCAGCTCGGCGGTGACATCGAGCGGGTATTACGCAGGTTCTATCACGACGTGGTGGGACCGCACTGGCCGGCGGAACGTCGCTGGGTCGACGAGGGTTACCGCACGATCCCGTTTCCCTGGCCCGCGATTGATATCGGTGCATTCACGATCGACGTGGCGTGGAATCTCGCGAGCGTCGTCGGTTACGTTTCTTCGTGGTCGGCGACCCAGCGCTATATCACCGCGACCGGCACGGACCCGTTGCCAATGCTCGCCCGGGAACTCGCCGAAGCCTGGGGCACGCCGGAGACTACCCGACGTCTGCAATGGCCGCTCAGTATTCGCGCGGGGCGCATGCCGGCGCCGCGGCATTGACGCGCTCGGGTCGCCCGTCACGTGTGCGGGCCGCGGGCGCAGCCTATAATCGCCACGGAGTAATAGCGAAACCGGGAGGGGATCTGATGGACGCTGCGACGAAAGAAAGCTGGCTGAAGAAAGCGCTGATCGTGTTCGGCGTCATATTTTTTCTCGTTTATCCGCTCGGCATCGTGTGGCCGAGCGGCTGGCAGTGGCACGGCGGCGAAGGCATGTACTACTTCCAGATGATTTGCGGCGTGTATGCCACGCTCGGTTTCTTTTTGATCCGCGCGGCGGGTAATCCCGGCGCGAACCAGTCGCTGATCGATTTCACGATCTGGTCGAGCATCGTGCACGCGGTGATCATGGCGGTGCAGGCATTAGGCGACGAGCACGAAACCGGTCACCTCGTCGGCGATGTGCCGGCGCTGTTGCTCGTAGCGGCGGTGTTGTGGTTTCTGTCACCGTCGAAATCTACCGCCTGAGCTCATGCAGACGACGTATGACACGATTGCACTCGAGCGGGTCGGCCCGCATGTCGTGCTGTTGACGTTCGATCGTCCGGAACGGGCGAACGCGATGAACACGCAGATGGGGATTGATTTGCGTCACGTATTCACCGAGCTGTACGTCGATGCGAACGACATCCGCTGTCTCGTGGTTACCGGCCGCGGGGAAAAGATATTCTCCGCGGGTGGTGACCTGAAAGACCGCGACGGCATGACGCAGGCGCAATGGCAGAGCCAGCACGCGATCTTCGAGCAGATGATGCGCGCCCTGCGCGACTGCCCGATCCCCGTGCTCGGCGCGATCAACGGCGCGGCTTACGGCGGCGGTTGTGAATTCGCGCTCGCGTGCGATTTTCTCTACGCCGCCGAGCACGCGCGGTTTGCGCTGACGGAAATCACGCTCGGTATCATGCCGGGCGCGGGCGGCACACTGAACCTGCCGTTCGCCGTGGGTGAGCGGCGCGCGCGCGAAATCATCTACACCGGCAAACCGTTCACGGCGGCGGAAGCGTTTGCCTGGGGTCTCGTGAACCATGTCTGTCCCGGCCCGTCCCTGCTCGATGAAACCCTGGCCACGGCGGAGCGGATCGCGGCGAATGCGCCGATTTCAGTGCGCCAGGCGAAAAAGTCGATGGCGGTGGCGACGCAAGTCGATCGTCATACGGGATATATGTTCGAACTCGAAGCCTACAATCGTATGATCCCGACGGAAGACCGGCTCGAAGGCGTGCGCGCGTTCAACGAAAAGCGCAGGCCCGATTTCAAGGGCCGCTAGAGCCACAGCAAACGAGGATATCGGCATGAACCACGAGCGCGACGTCTGGATCCGCGAAGTCGGCACCCGCGACGGCCTGCAAAGTATCGCCACGCAATTCGACACGGCAGACAAACTCGAGTGGATCCGTCGCGAGGCGGCGGCCGGGGTGCCCGAGATCGAAGTGGGCTCGTTCGTGCCGCCGAAGCTGCTGCCGCAGATGGCGGACACGGCCGAGGTCGTCGCCGGCGCGCTCCTGATCGGGAACCTGCGTACGACCGTGCTCGTGCCGAACCTGCGCGGCGCGCAGGCCGGCATGGCGAGCGGCGCGCATCAGCTGAATTTTCCCCTGTCGGTGTCCGAGGCACACAGCCAGGCAAATTTGCGCAAATCCGTCAGCGCGGCGATCGACGACCTCGCGAGCGTTTTCGACTACCGCCGCGCACACCCGGAATTCGCCCGGGTACGCATCGGTGCGGGTCTGGCCACCGCGTTCGGATGCACGATCGCGGGCACCGTACCGCTGGACGACGTGCTGCGCGCGGCTGAAAAGGTGATCGCGCTGGCGCCGGATGAAATCGCCGTTGCCGACACCGTAGGCTACGGCAATCCCGCACAGTGCCGGCGCATCTTCCGCGCGATCCTCGACCTCGCCGGCGACATCCCGGTGGCGGCGCATTTCCACGATACGCGCGGTCTCGGACTCGCGAACGTCGACGCGGCGCTCGATGTCGGCGTGCGCCGCTTCGATGCTTCGCTTGGCGGGCTCGGCGGTTGTCCTTACGCGCCCGGCGCGAGCGGCAATGTCGTGACCGATGATCTCGTGTTCATGCTCGAGGCGATGGGCCTGCGCACGGGCATCGATCTCGATCGCCTGCTCGAAACACGCGAATTCATGCAGCGGCACCTGCGCGGCGAAGCAACGTTCGGCGCGATCGCGACGGCCGGCGTACCGAAGGGCTTTACCCGCGCTGGTGCCCGTGCCTGAATCCGGACGCCAGGCGCGCACAAACCGGTTCGCATGATTCGCGATCTGTCACTCGCCGCAAACGCGCTCGTCCCGCCCCGGGTCGTGCTGTTCGACTGGCACGCGACGCTCGTCGACACGCTCGACGCGATGTATCACGCCGTCGACGACGTGCTGCCGCAGTTGCCGGCGCTCGGTCTCATGGACCAGCTGCTGCCGCCGGAGCGCTCCCGCTCCGCGCACGACGCCCGCCTCGTCGAATACGTCAGCACGCACCTGCAGCTGCATCCAAAGATCAAGGCGGATCGGAAGATCTCGCGCACGGACATCTTCGAAATCCTGTTCGGCGACAACGAAGATGCAAAACACACGGCGCACGAGGCATTCAACGAGGCGTACCGCAAGCATTACGGCGAGGTACAGCCATTCGAGGGCGGCGAACTCGCGCTCTTGCGCGAATTGCACGAATGCGATGTGAAGCTCGGGATCCTGACAAATCGTGATCGCGAGTTTTTCGAACACGAGTTCGCCGTCGTCGAAGACGGCGCCTGGCTCGGCTTGTTCGACACGACGATCTGCGGTGGCGATACGTTCCGGCGCAAACCGAACCCGGAACCGATCCGCAAGGCACTCGTCGAGCTGAAGGAATTACCGGGACCGGCGTGCTGGTACGTCGGCGACAGCGCGACGGATGTCGCGGCGGCGCGGCGCGCGGAAGCAACGGCGATTTTCTTCAATGGTGCGGGCTGGGATTCGGCATGGCTCGACCAGGTGTTCCCCGGCACGCCGGCGCATCCGCACCAGCCACATGCGATCGTCGACAGTTTCGCCGAGTTCAAGTGCTTGTTCGAGGCGGTCAGGGCCCGGGCGGTCGCCTGAACAATCCCGCCGGGCGCGTCCCGCATCGTGCTTGCGGGCGAGTGCGGGACACTCACGGGGTCGGTCGACGGATTCAGGCGGACGTGCATAATGGCGGGGTGTATCATGCTGCACTGCGGTTGCCTATATCATCGCAACGACTCCATGGGCGTCCGCTACAACGTTTTTTTTCTGTTCGATTATCGGGTTGATATGTGAAATGACGATTCACGTCGCACTGAACCACACCACGAGCTACCGTTACGATCGCCGGGTTGAACTCGGCCCGCAGACGATACGGCTGCGCCCCGCGCCGCACAGCCGCACGCAAATCGTCAGTTACGCACTCGATATCACGCCGAAAGAGCACTTCATCAACTGGCAGCAGGACCCGTTCGGCAACTTCATGGCCCGGGTCGTCTTCCCGGAGCCCGTGCGCGAGTTCGTCGTAAAAATCGACCTCGTCGCGGACATGGCCGTATTCAACCCGTTCGATTTCTTCCTCGAACCCGCGGCCGAAGAGTCGCCGTTCGAGTACAACGCGCTGACCCGTCGCGATTTGCTGCCCTACCTCGATATCGATCCGGTCACGCCGACGTTGAAAAAGTGGATCGATTCCGTCGACCTGACCCCGCGACGCACGATTGATTTCCTCGTCGAACTGAACCAGCGCCTCGAGCAGCAGATCGACTATGTCATCCGCATGGAGCCCGGGGTGCAGAGCCCGGAACTGACCCTCACCTCGAAGCGCGGTTCGTGCCGCGACAGCGCCTGGCTGCTGTGCCAGATCCTGCGCAATCTCGGGTTCGCGTCGCGTTTCGTGTCCGGCTATCTGATCCAGCTGAAAGCCGACCAGGAAGCCCTCGACGGGCCGTCCGGGACGACGAAAGACTTTACGGATTTGCACGCGTGGACGGAGGTTTATTTGCCCGGTGCCGGTTGGGTGGGCATGGACCCGACATCCGGCCTGTTTACCGGCGAAGGCCATATCCCGCTCGCGGCCACCCCGAACCCGTCGACGGCGGCGCCGATTTCCGGTCTCGTCGGCGAGGCGGAATGCGACTTCTCGTTCGTCATGGACATCGAGCGCATCCTCGAAACGCCGCGCGTGACAAAGCCGTACTCGGAACACGAGTGGCAGTCGATCCTCGCATGCGGCGAGCGGGTCGACGCGGAACTCGGCGCAAACGACGTGCGCCTGACCGTTGGCGGTGAACCGACGTTCGTGTCGATCGATTACCCCGAGGGCGACGAATGGAACACCGCCGCGGTCGGCCCGACGAAACGCAAGTTCGGTATCGAACTGATCAAGCGCCTGCAAAAGCGTTTTGCTCCGGGCGGCGTCCTGCACATGGGACAGGGCAAGTGGTATCCGGGCGAGCAATTGCCACGCTGGGCATTCGCCCTGTACTGGCGACGCGACGGTCAGCCGATCTGGGCCAACCCGAAACTCATTGCCGACGATGAGTCGGATCAGCCGGCGACGATCGAGCAACTCGAGAAGCTGGCGCTCGGCATAGCCGGTCAACTGGATCTGCCGTCTGAAGGGGTCGCCCCGACTTATGAGGACCCGTGGCATTTCCTCGGCAAGGAGGCGAGCCTGCCGCCGAACCTCGAGGCGTCGAACAACAAACTCGATGATCCGCTCGAACGCGAACGTCTTGCGCGCGTCGTCGAGCACGGCATCGGTGAAGTCGTCGGGTTCGCGCTGCCGGTGCAGCGCTGGAACGCGGCCGACAAGCGTGCCGGCTGGCGCACGGAGCGATGGAAGACGCGATCGGGGAAACTGTTCCTCGTGCCCGGCGATTCGCCGGTTGGCTATCGCCTGCCGCTCGGCTCGCTGCCCTGGATCCGCGAAAGCGATTACCCGAACGTGCTGCCACGCGATCCGTTCGCCGAGCGCGAACCGCTGCCGGACGCCGAATCCCTGTGGCAACAATACCGGGTACAGGCCGCGCCGGTGTCCGGCCCGGGCGATGGCGCCGCGGCCTCGCGCGACACGGTGATCGGCCGTGAAGTTCGCACGGCGATGGCATTCGAAGTGCGCAACGGGGTGCTGTGCGTGTTCATGCCGCCGGTCGAGGCGCTCGAGGATTATCTCGAATTGCTCGCGGCCGTCGAAGACAGCGCCGCTGCGCTCGATCTGCCGATCCACCTCGAAGGCTATCCGCCGCCCTACGACCCGCGACTGTGCGAGATCAAGGTGACACCGGATCCCGGGGTCATCGAAGTGAACGTGCAGCCGGCGTCGAGCTGGGCGGAGATGGTGGAGATCACGGAGACGCTGTACGAGGAAGCACGTAAAACCCGCCTCGATACGCAGAAATTCATGACCGACGGTCGCCACACCGGCACCGGTGGCGGTAATCACGTCGTTCTCGGCGGTGCGCGGCCGGTGGACAGCCCGTTTCTGCGCCGTCCCGATCTGCTGCGTACGCTCATCGCTTACTGGCAGCAGCATCCGTCGCTGTCGTACCTGTTCTCGGGCTTGTTCATCGGCCCGACGAGCCAGGCGCCGCGCATCGACGAAGCGCGGCACGACAGCCTGCACGAACTCGAACTCGCGTTCACCGAAGTACCGCACCCGGACAGCGGGCAGACGATCACGCCGTGGCTCGTCGATCGGATCTTTCGCAACCTGTTGATCGATGTGACCGGCAACACGCACCGATCGGAGATCTGCATCGACAAACTGTACTCACCGGACGGTCCGACGGGGCGTCTCGGCCTCGTCGAGTTCCGCGCGTTCGAGATGCCGCCGCATGCCCGCATGAGTCTCGCGCAGCAATTACTGCTGCTCGCGATCGTCGCGTGGGGCTGGAAGCAGCCGAATGAACGCAGCCTCGTCCGCTGGGGTACGCGTCTGCACGACCGGTTCATGCTGCCCGAGTTCGTATGGGCGGATTTCGTCGACGTCGTCGCCGATTTGAATGCCGCCGGCTATCCGATCGAGGCTTCCTGGTTCGGGCCGCACTACGAATTTCGTTTTCCGAAATACGGTTCCGTCCAGCACGGGGATACGACGCTCGAACTGCGTCAGGCGCTGGAGCCATGGCACGTAATGGGTGAAGAGGGCGCGGTCGGCGGGACGGCGCGTTACGTGGATTCCTCGCTCGAACGCCTGCAGGTGAAAGTGTCGAGTTTCAACGCCGAACGTTACGTCGTGGCCTGCAACGGCCACCGGGTGCCGCTCGCGAGCACGGGCACGGCCGGCGAGTATGCCGGGGGCGTACGCTTCCGCGCATGGAATCCGCCGTCATCGCTGCATCCGACGATCGGGGTGGACGTACCGCTCGTCTTCGATCTGTACGACCGCTGGACCGGCCGCCCGGTCGCCGGCTGTACGTATCATGCGGCCCACCCCGGTGGACTCAGCCCCGAGGACTTTCCGGTTAATTCGAATGCGGCCGAGAGCCGGCGTCTCGCGCGCTTCCAGGCCTTCGGACACACGACCGATCCGTATCCGGAACCGACCCTGAAGACGCGCGAAGAGTTTCCGCAAACGCTCGATCTGCGCTGGCCATGAGTTCCGTCGGCGACATTACCGAGAGCTGGCACGGGCTCGGGACGTACCAGCCGGGTTCCGGCTACGACGAAATGGTGGACCGCAGCAGCGGCCTGCGCCCGCACTGGGAAAAACTGCTCGACGATTTCACGGCGATGGGACCGGAGTTGCGCGGCGAAGCCCGCAGCACGGCGGAACGACTGCTGCGTGAACACGACGTCACGTTTACGAAGTGGACGGACGAACCCCAGACCCCGTGGCGCCTCGATGTACTGCCGATGGTCATCGGCGATCAGGAATGGCGTTCGCTCGCCCGCGCGCTGGAACAGCGCGCCCGGCTCGCGAACGCGCTCGTGGCGGATCTGTACGGCGACCAGAACGTGCTGCGCAGCGGCGCGCTGCCGCCGGCCATCGTGTTCGGGAATCCCGAGTTCCAGGTGCCCTGCAACGGCTACGAGGCGCCCGGCGGGATCTTCCTGCAGTTGCTCGCGTTCGATCTCGGGCGGTCACCGGACGGGAAATGGTGGGTCCTCGATCAACTGACGGACACGCCGTCGGGTGTCGGTTATGCGCTCGAGAACCGCATCGTCACATCGCGTTGCCTCGCCGATCTGTTCGAGCAGCGCAATGTTCGCCGGCTCGCCGGTTTCTTCCGCGATTTCGGTACGTATCTGCGCGGCCTCGCGCCGCAGCACCTGGCCGTCGTGCTGTCCGGCGGGCTCGAAGAGAACGATTACTTCGAGCATGCGTTTATCGCCCGCTATCTCGGCTATCCGCTCGTCGAGGGCGCGGACTTGACGGTGCGTCGTGGTCGGGTGTTTCTGAAGACCCTGCGCGGCCTCGAGAACGTCGCCTTGATCCTGCGCCGGCTCGATTCCGCGAATTGCGATCCGCTCGATCTGCGCGCGCAGTCGAACCAGGGCGTTGCCGGCCTGTTGCAGGCGGCACGCCGCGGCAACGTGATCACGGCGAATGCGATCGGCACCGGCGTGATCGAGAATGATGCGATCCAGAGCTTCCTGCCCGGCTTGTGCAGCAACCTGCTCGGCGAGGAACTGCGCTTGCCGAGCGTCGCGTCGTGGTGGTGCGGCCACCCCGATGCGCGCGACTACGTGCTCGCGAACCATGAGCGCCTCGTGCTGCGATCGGCATTCAGGCGCGCGCACCCGTTGACCGCGAACCCCGCCGATCACAATGTATCCGACCCCGAGCTCACGGATCGCGAGCGCCTCGAACAGGCGTTGCGACTGCATCCGCATGATGTCGTCGGCCGCGAACGGATCGACCTGTCGACGATTCCGATGGTCGGCCCTGACGGCTCGCTGTCAGCCTCGCCGATGACCCTGCGCGTGTACGTCGCCGCAACGGCCGAGGGTTATCGCGTCATGCCCGGTGGCGTGGCGAAAGTCGCCGACGCGGCGACCGGTATGGGTTACAGCAAGGACGTCTGGATCCTGGCCGACGAACCGGTCGAACCGATCACCCTGCTCACGCCGTTGCGGGTTGAGCAATTACGTCGCAGCGACGAAGACCTGCCGAGCAAGACCGCCGACGATCTGTTCTGGCTCGGGCGCTACATCGAGCGCGGTGAAGGCGCTGTCCGTCTGTATCGCAGTCTGTTCATGCGCTTCACGGGCGAGGATTCGGGCGGCAGCGAACCGGTCGCGCTCGAAGTGCTCACGGGCTTGCTCGTGGCCCAGGAGCTGTTGACCCCGCGGCGCGCGCGGCGCGCGCTGGCACGCAATCAGCAGGCGGTGGGCCAGGAACTGTGGAACACGATATTCGACGAGGACTCGCTCGACGGCTTGCCGAATGTGCTGCGCAACGTCGAGCGCACGGCCGAACAGGTGCGTGAACGGCTTTCATCCGACGCCTGGCGTGTGATTGAGAAACTGACGAACGTGCCGTCGCTGCGCTGGCGCGTGCGCAATGTCGCCGACGCGGTCACCCTGCTCAATGATCTGCTGCACAGCCAGTCCGCGGTTTACGGTTTGATCCACGAAAACATGACCCGCGGTTACGGCTGGCGTTTCCTGAACATGGGCCAGCGGATCGAACGCGCGCATTTCAACATCCGTGTCCTGCGCGCACTGTGCGTGCGCGCCGACCCGGACGCGTCCGGTGTGATCGGACTCGTACTCGAACTGCTCGACAGCACGATGACCTACCGCTCGCGTTACCACGCGAGCCCGGAACTGACGGCGGTGCTCGATCTCGTCCTCGCCGATCACACGAACCCGCGGTCGTTGCTGTTCCAGTTGCAGATGCTCGTCGAACATCTCGAAGTGATGCCGCTCGAACGGCTGCAGGGGCGGCCGTCGACCGCGCTCAGGACCCTGTTGCAGGCGCACTCGGAGGTGGGTCTCGTCGAAGTCGAGAAACTCGCGAACGTGACGAACAAGTCGGGCAAACGCACCCACCTCGACCGCGTGCTGCAACGCACGGCCGCCGCGATGACGGAACTGACAGAACGGGTGGGCGAGACGTATTTCACGCACGCGACGGGACACCGGGTTACGGGATTGTCGAGCCAGGGTCGCACGAATGATCTATGACGTGACCCACATCACGACGTTCAACTACGCGCAATCGGTTTCGATTTCGCAACAGGTACTGCGCCTGAAGCCGCGCTCATTCGACCAGCAGTCCGTCATCTCGTTCGACCTCGACGTCAAACCGCGTCGCGGTCCGGTTGAGTCGTGGCAGGATTACTTCGGCAACGACGTGATGGAAGTGCTCGTGGACAAGCCGCACAAGTCACTCGAAATTACCGCACGTTCCCGCATCGACGTAACCCGGGAACAACGCGTCATGCTCGAACTGAGCCCGCGCTGGGAAGCGGTTGCCGAGACGCTGCGCGCGCCAAAATCATCCGCGGCGCTCGAAGCATCGCAATTTTGCTATGCCTCGCCCTACATCGACGAACAACTCGTCGCCTGGGAGTATGCGCAGGCGAGCCTGACCCCCGGCCGGCCGCTGCTCGATGCCGTCATGGATCTGACCTCGCGCGTGCATGCCGATTTCACTTACCAGGGCGGCGTCACGGACGTCCATACCCCGGTAGTCGACGTGTTCGAGCACCGTGCCGGCGTGTGTCAGGATTTCGCGCATCTGCAGATTGCCTGCCTGCGTGCACACGGCATCGCCGCGCGCTATGTCAGCGGCTACCTGCTCACACATCCGCCGGAAGGACGCGAACGCCTCGTCGGCGCGGACGCCTCGCATGCGTGGTTATCGGTATGGTGTCCGGAATTCGGCTGGGTCGACTTCGATCCGACGAACGACGTGATGCCGGAATACGAGCACATTACCGTCGGCTGGGGGCGCGATTACGGCGATGTGAGTCCGGTGATGGGATTCATCGTCGGTGGCGGCAGTCATGATGTCCGCGTGTCCGTCGACGTGGCGCCGGCCGCGCCGGCGTGACGGGATGAGCATGGCGCGTCCTGCACGACCTTGATCGTCGTGCGTATAATCGTTCGCGGCAACAGTCGGGGGCGAAGTGCATGTTCATTCGTAATACCTGGTACGTCATCGCACAAGCGAACGAACTGGCACCCGGATCGCTGCTCGGGCGTACCATACTGAACGAAAAAATCGTCGTCATGAGAACCGCGAGCGGCTCGCTGCGGGCGTTCGCGGACGCCTGCCCGCACCGCTTCGCCCCGTTGTCGGCGGGCAAGGTCATCGACGAGTGCATTCAATGCCCGTATCACGGCTCCGTCTACGACGCCGACGGCCGCTGCGTGAAAGTGCCCGGGCAATCCGGTGCGCACGGCATGGATATCGCGCTGCAGTGCTACCCGCTGCTGGAACGTTACGGGTATGTCTGGATCTGGATGGGCGCGGCGGCGCGTTGCGACAACGGCGAGTCGATCCCGGACTGGTTCGATTACGCCGATCCGGACAATACGAACTGGCGCGGCCGCGCCGATCAGTTCCCCGCGATGCCGGTGTACTACGAACTGATCAATGACAACCTGCACGATGTCTCGCATGTCGAGTTCGTGCATCCCGAGACGCTGGGCACGACGGTCATACCGGAGATGTACCGCATGCGTGACGATGAGCAGCGCCCGGATCGCTACGTCAAAAAAACGTTCGACGACACGACGCTCACGGTTGATTTTCACGCCGAGAATATCCAGGGTGGCCCGGTTCTGCACAGCATGATCGCCTACCAGCGCGGGCAGCAGGCGTGGACGGACAACGTCGACTGGGATCTGACGCTGCGTTATGCCACCCCGGGGTATTTTCTGTTCAATCACCGCACGAAGGCCGTTGGCGAAGCGGATGAGCAGGCGATCCAGATCGCGAGCCTGCATGCGCTCACCCCGGAGACGGCAACGAGCACGCATTACTTCTTCTACACCGCGAACAACCTCGCGGCCGACGAGCAACGCCGGCAGGAATTCACCGACATTTGCGCCGACGCACTGTTGTTCGCGTTCAACCAGGACAAGGCACTGATTTCCGCGCAGATGCAACGCGTCCCGGACGGCGGGCGCAAACCCGCCTCGCTCGCGCGCGTGTCGTTCATGGGCGATTCCACGCCGATGCTCGGGCGGCGCATGATTGCGCGCCAGATCGAGCACGAATAATCTCGCTCATGCGGTGCGGATGACGTTGCGGGCGTGCAGTCCGGCGTAGTGGACCGGGGATCGCAGAACACTTCCGCATGAAACTCCTGATCCCGGCGCGCTGTGGTTCACCGCGAACAGGGAACATCGGGGAGAAATCCCGGTCGATCGCGACAACGCCCGGACGCGCGCGCCGATCGCGGCAGCGCACGCTCGCGATACCCGAACTCGGGGCTTTACAGATCGCGACGCGTTGGCCCGCGCAGCGGTGAGGGTCTGCGGGCGGGTACGCCGGATTCACCGTCACCATGACCATGCCGGCGAGTCCGAAACCGTACTGCAGCAACACCTACTCCGGACAATTCGCCGCCCGGACGGTGATCCGGTCACCCGGTTCGAAACGCGAGAGCAGCGCGTCGGCGACGCGTTGCGCATCGCCCGGCAGTTCGGCACAGGTCCAGCGGCGGCGGACCGGGTCTATCGTACCCGCGACGAGCGTGCGCGCCGCCGAGACCGGGCCGCCGGGCCAGTGCGGGAAAAACGTCGACATCACCGCATCACCGACCGCGAATAAATCAACCCCCTCACCAACGGCGACGACTTCACCGGCGCCGTCGGACATCGGGATGCGGCCGTCCGCGATCGGGATCATGCCGGCGACCGCGGCGTAATCGTGGAAGTTCAGCGAGCATGCACGCACCCTGACGCAGATCTCGCCCGGACCCGGCTCGGGTTCCGGGCGCTCGGTCAGGGTCAGGGATTTCAGCGTTGCCGGATTACGAATCTCGATGACTTTCATGTTGTGGCTTCCTCACGAGCGTTGCGGCCGGCTCAGGCGGATGCCGGCCGCTTGAATCGGCCCAACCCGCAACTTGTGCAAGGGTTGGGAGGTGCAGCACCGGGTAGTCACGACCTGCCCGGTGCGGGCGTGGAGAAATGTGCGCGCAGCGCTTTCTTGTCGGTCTTGCCGACGCTGGTTTTCGGGATCGTCGTCCAGAATTCGACGGACTTCGGTGTCTTTACGCTGCCAAGTTTCGGCTTGACCCGTTCGATGAGTTCATCAGCGCTCAACGCGCGACCGTCGCGGAGTACGACGATGGCCTTTACCGCCTCGCCCCATTTTTCGTCCGCGACCCCGATCACCGCGCACTCGAGGACTTCAGGCAGCGCGAGGATCGGATCTTCGACTTCGGCGGCGAAGACGTTGAAGCCGCCGGTAATGATCATGTCCTTTTTGCGATCGACGATGTAGAGAAAATCGTCGTCGTCGAGCGTGCCGATATCGCCGGTATGGTGCCAGCCGAACGTGCGCATCTCGGCGGTCGAGTCGGGCTTCGCAAAATAGCCCGGGGTGACGAGCGGGCCACGGCAGCAGATCTCACCGCGTTCGCCCCGCGCGACCGGCTCGCCGTTGTCGTCGAGGATCGCAACCTGCGTTGGTGAGCTTACCTGGCCACAACTTCCGAGGCGTTCCGGGTGGTCGCCCGCGGCTGCCGCCGCAACGACTTCGGGACTGAGCCAGGAGATCAGCAGCGGCGCTTCGGCCTGGCCGTATGACTGGCAGATCACCGGGCCGAACGTATCGACGCCTGCGCGAAGCTTGTCCGGCGATACCGGGGCCGCGGCGATCATGAGCTGGCGCAGGCTCGAGACATCGCGGGAGGATTTCTGCGCCTCGTCGAGCAGGGCGTAATAAGCCGTTGGTGGCAGGAAGATATGCGTGACCCGCTGCGCTTCGATGGTTTCGAGCACGGCCACCGGATCGAACGCGGAATGGACGATGGTCGTCCCGCCCGCGGGCGCATAGATCGTGATCACGACCCCCGCCGCGTGCGTGATCGGTGCTACCGCGAGATGCACAACCGGCGTGCGCTGGTCACCGATGTAATATTGCAGGCCGAGTTCGATCATCGTCGTCAGCGCGCGGTTGCTGATTTCAACGCCTTTCGACGGGCCCGTCGTGCCGCCGGTCGGCCAGCGCGAGAAACTATGATCCGGGACGCTGAACGGGTCCGACCAGTCGGGCACGGGAGTGCCGGCGTACTGCGCGCAAAACGCGGCGAGCGACGGGTGTTCGGTGGCGTCCGTGTCGATGCACACGACGTGCTTCAGTTCGTCGAGGTGGGGAATGATTGCGGCCGCTTCGGCGGCAACCGATGAGTGAAAAAACAACCAGCGCGTTTTCACATACGCCATGTATTGCGCGTTCGTGGCCGCGGAATTGCGCACATTCACCGGCACCCAGGCGCCGCCCGCGCGATAGCATGCGAAAATGCAGACGACTGCCGCGGCCTCGTTCGGTGAGAACACGGCCACGGAATCGCCCGCCTCGAAGCCCGCTGCGTACATCGCCCCGGCTATCGCATGGGTTTGTTCCCGCGCATCGCGGTACGTCGTGCTGCCGTGCGCGTCGGCCACGAACACGCGCTCGGGAAAGCGCGTGGCACCGCGGTCGAAATAGTCAATCGGGCGCATTGCTCAAGCTCTCAACGTCAGAATTTCGGGGGCGAATCGCTGCGCGCCTGATCATCGTTGTGTGGCTGCACGTTTTAACGCGGCGACTTCCGCCTCGAGTTCCGAGATGCGCCGATCCTTCGGGTTCGACAGCATGATGCCGGTCATCGCGTCGGCTTTCATCCGGTAACGTGGCGCGCCCGGCGGGCTTGCGATCACCTCGTCCGTGTCGTCGCCCCAACTACCCATATACGGCAAATCGGCTGCCGGCTCCGGGCGCACCCACTCCGCGCAGAATGCGTCGAACGGCCGACCACGTGCGAGACGTGCCTCGCGTTCGGCGTTACGCGCGGCTTCCGTGGCGTCAAGGTCGAGGATCAGGGTTTCCGGATCGAGCACGACGCAGTAAATTTCCCGTGCGATCTCCGCCGACAGCAATTGTTCCTCGACGTCCTTGACGACGAGGTACGGATCCCGCTCGAGGACGTCACCATAGCCGCCGCCCGCACCCTGGCAGATCATGTAGATCTCGCCCTCATCGCACGGTTCGAAGTTCATCGCGGCATTCGCCACGATGTAATCCGCGCCGGGGATCGCCTGTTCGTTCATCATCGCGACGATGTCGAGCTTCAGTGCATCAGGCTGTTCCTTGACGACGTCGAAGATATTGATCCCTTTGACTTTACCGAGCGGGTAGGCCGGGCACCCGTAGCCGCCAAAAATGCCGTAGGCGGACGGATGCAACGAACCGCACTGGCCGGTCATGAAGCCCCAGGTCGAGGTTTCGCGTACGGTCACCATTTGTTCGTAGCCCATGCCACCGCGGAATTTTCCGAACCCGATTCGATCTTTCGCGAGTTGTTGCGCAACGAGGCGCACGTAAGGCAATTCCTCTTCCGCGAGTTCGTGCTCGCCGGTATCCGCGACGGCACCAAACAACGGTGACATCGCGTGCTCGCCATCGTTGTCCTCGCGTGCGCCGGTGCCGTTGCCGTTGATGTCGGCGCAAAAATTACCGGTAACTTCACCATGTTGCGTCACGCCGCCGTAAACGAACGTCGCCGGCTGGTTGTAGTGACTCGCGGTCAGGGCCGTGTAGCGCTTCGGCATGCAGTAATACAGTTTTGCGAACAGCGACGCCGGCATGCTCATGGCCTTGAATAGCGGGATCAGGCTCATTGCATTCGGGCTTTCGTCACTCGGGTCGATCAGCGAATTGCGGTCCGTGAGCACTTCGACGGGACTGAAGATCGCCTGGTTGATCGGCAGATCGGGCCACACGTAGAGGATCATGTTCGTCGTGAGGCAGGTCTTGAACGCGGCGACGTGCGTATTGATCGACCGGTTCGCGAGTTCCGGGCTCGCGCCGCGGCAATCGAAAATCATGCGGTCCTGATCGACGGTTACCGCGAGCGGCCACTTCGCGAGGATGTTCTCGCGCAGGCTGCTGTCGATCCAGGAATTCACCCGTACCGTGCCGTCGGGTAACTCGCGGATACGCCGCCGCACTTCCGTTTCAGTATCTTCGAGCGTTTTGCGCAGTGTCGCGATCAACGCGTCCTTGCCGAACTCCCCGATGATCGCGAGCGCGCGCTCGCGCAGCCTGAGCGCGGCATGCAATTTAACCTTCATATCGGCGTATTGCAGTTTCGGATCGCGCACGGAGTTTTGCAGGAAGTTCACGATGTCGCGTTTCAGCACGAAATTCTCCGCGCAACGGAATGGCGACATCTTCAGGCCTTCATCGTACTTCGATTCCGCGATCGACGGCAGGCCGCCGGGCTCGATCGAGCCGTTTTCCCCTTCGTGAATGATCGTCGCGAGCCAGCAGATCAGTTCACCGTCGTGGAACAACGGCACGATCATGCTTTGGTCGGTGTTGTGCACGTTACCGAAGCGGGAGTCGTTGTGGATGAACGCATCGCCGTCACGCACCCCGACGGTGGCTTCATTCGTCCAGTACTTGTTGATGAATTTGATCGGATACTGGCACACGGAAGCGAACACGCCGATCCCGCTCGGTGCGATCTGTGCCATATCGCCGGATGCGGTAAAGATGGCGGTGACGAGATCGCCCCATTTCGCTCCCGGGGCGACGCCCATTTTCTCCACCATGTTGTAACCTTCCTCGAGTGCGGAATCGAGCCTGCCGCGTACGAGGTTGACCTGATTGACGTCGACATTGCCGCCGAGGACGCGTTGCTCTTCCGGCGAGCGCGGCATCAGTCCATGGTTGCGAACGATGTCCGGGTCAGGCCCGTAGAACAACTGGTGGTCGTTGACGAACTCGTTGAGCAATGCCTGTTCGTCGGCGCTCAATTTTGTTCCCTCGTCGAGATTGACTGTCTCGTTGTTCATGCGTCGTCCCCCGGACCGGTGCGCGTGAACCACGCGGCGCCGTGATTGCTCGTGTGAAAGTTCCAGCCTGGTTCGACGAGATACGTCGTCGCGACCGTTGTGATTACGGCGGGCCCGTCGATGCTGATGCCCGGCGTGAGCGCTGCGTCGTCGTATACGGGTGTGGGCACGCTGCCGTCGATACCGACGAAGCTGCACTCACGTTCGCCAACGGCGGTACCGGCAACGCGCTCGCGCAGTGGTTTGATTTCCGAGAAGTCGACTTTGCCGATATCGACATAAGTCGCGACCCGTACCGTGTTGATCCGGATCCCCGATTCCGTGGCCTGGCTGCCCTCACCATATTGTTCGCCGTAGCGCGCGTGAAACTGGTTAATCAGGGCGAGGACATCGTGAATACTGTTCAGGCGGGTCATTTCGCTCGCCACCGGTGTTTCCACGCGCTGGTTGCCGTAGCGCATATCGAACTCCACCCGGTGCCGGATCAGCTCGGGATCGACACCCTGACGGAGCAAATCATCGCGCCCTCGACGTTCGAGTTCCGCGATACCCTCGTTCAGACGGCTGAATTCCGTGAGTAATGATTTCGTCATCGTGTCGAACAGCACCGTATACGTCGACATTTCGTGAATATGCAATTGATCGACATTACCCGCCCCGAGTGCGGAGAACACGGAAGCAAACGGCGGCGCGAGTACCGTGCGGATCCCGAGCGCACTCGCGATGCCGCAACAGTGCAGCGGGCCGTTGCCGCCATACGCGAGCATCGTGAACTCATTCGGCGCGTAGCCGCGTGAACGCAGTTCCGTGGTGATGCCGTTCGCCATGTGATGGTCGACGTTTTCCTTGATCAGTTTCGCGATTGCGACTGTATCCTCACCGAGGTGTTCGCCGAGCGTCTTCGCAATCGCGCGCTCGGCGCGTCGCTGGTTCAGTTTGATCCGGCCGCTCGCGTAATTGTCCGGATCGAGGTAGCCGAGGACCAAATCCGCATCCGTCACGGTCGGGTTCGTGCCGCCGCGACCGTAGCACGCCGGACCCGGATCGGAGCCCGCGCTTTCCGGGCCGATCTTGATGCGGTCATACAACCGGTCGTAGTTCGCGATCGAGCCGCCGCCGGCGCCGAGCGTAACGAGATGAATCATCGGTACGCTGACGAGCCAGCGGTCGATCACGGGCTGGAAGTCGTAATGTTTCTCCTGGCCCTCCGTCACGATCCCGATATCGAAGCTCGTGCCACCCATATCGGTCGCGATAACGTTACCAAGCCTGCCGTCTCCCGCGAGGTGTTCCGATGCCGCGACTCCCGACACGGGACCCGAATGCACGGTCTGCAGGGCGTCGGTGGAGTTCAGCTGCGCCATCCCGCCGGAGTTGTGGTTGATCAGCATCGGCTTGTTGTAGCCGTTCTCGCGCAGGTTCAGCTCCAGCGAGCCGAGACCGTGGTACATCGCGTTGTGCAGAAATCCGTCGATGATCGTCGAGGTGGCGCGCGCGTACTCGCCCTTGCGCCCGGCAACCTGATGCGACAGCAGCATCGGTACCGCACCGAGGAAATATCCCGGGTACTCCTCGAGGAAGATTTCCCGCACCCGCAGTTCGTGTTCCGGATTGACGACACTGTTGATCAGCACGACAACGATGGATTCGGCGCCGCGGTCGACGAGCGCGCGCAGTTTCAGCCGCACGTCGTCCTCGTTCAGTGGCAGCAGCACCTGGCCGTCGTAGGCGCAGCGTTCGCTGACGGTCTGGATCATCGGGATCGGAACGATGGGTTCGGGCCGGTGCGCCCGCGGTACGTCGTGTTGCTGTTCGTAAGGCAGCCCGTCGCCATGGCCACGGCCGCGTGAACACGGCACCGTGCTGGCAAAGCCTTCGGTGATCAGCATGCCGATGCGCGGCCCCTTGCGTTCGATCAGCGCATTCGTGCCGAGCGTCGTCGCGTAGCGAACGGAATCGACTTCCGACAGCAGCGTGTGTTTGTCGACACCGATTTCCTCGATCGCGATATCGAGCGCGGCATTGAACCCGAGCGCGAGGTTGTGATGCGTCGTCAAGGCCTTGGCCTGCACATAGTGGCCGCTCCAGGCAACGAAACAATCGGTAAATGTGCCGCCAATATCGACAGAAACGCGTTTCATCGTGTTGACTCCCGTGCGGCGTTAGTGGTTGTGCGAATGAACAGGACGCTTGAAGCGCGGACGCTGCAGCGATTCGGGCAGTGGAATTTCTCCACCGTTTGCTGCCGCCCATTGTTCGGCCTTGCGCTTCAGTGAGTCGATGTCGAGATTGATGTCGCGCGTGGGCGGATGGCCGGGAACCGTGTATTCCGTCTCGACCAGCGTGCCGCATCCCGGGCAGTAATATTCGAGCAGCGCCGTATAAGCCGGGTCCGGTGAAAACGTGTAGGCGTACTTCCCGGGATCGAGCAGCGGCTTGTGAATTTCCCGCGGGTCGCGATCGTAGACGAGCAGACCGCGTTTGTAATTGTCGCGCGCGTCGCCGAGGTCATGCCTGCAGCGGCGGCAGTGCCAGCGTTCGGAGTCGAGATCGATCGCGAGGTACTCGGTGATATAGACCAACATAATGCGCTCCTTCAGTTCGGTGATTCGCGGTTCAGCATCAGATCACGGTTGCCGGTCATGCGGAACCGCCAGCCGTGATCGATGCGCGCGGTAAAGAAATCGTCTTCGACGATACACGGGCCGGGCGCCGTGGCGCCGGGCGCAAGCTCCGCGAAGCGGTAGAACGGAACCTCGCGCATCTCACCGGCATAGCGGATCCGGCGCGTCGATGACGCGGCTGCCGGGGTGGGGACGACGGCTGTATCCGGAAGGAATTTCAGCCGTTCGATTGGCTTACGTGCTTCAAGGCGCAGCAGCAACGACCCGGTCAAACCATCCGGGGGCGGTTCGGTCGCGCTCCAGCTCGTCACGTCTGTGCCGTTGTCGAGCGCGAGTATCGTCAACGCAAGCTCGCAGTCCTCGAGTGCGGATCCTTCCGCAAACATATCGCGCCGGGCACGCTGGAGCAGGTTTTCGCGCGCGGCCACGAGGGTCGCGGCAGCGGGCTCGCTCAGCTGGATCTGGTAGTTTTGCGACAAGTCGGAAAAACCGATCCCGTAGGCACTGAATACCGGCGCCATACCCGGGATGATCGCGCGTTCAAGGCCCAGCGCGTCGGCGACCGTTGTCAGTAACATCGGTCCGCCGCCGCCGAATCCGGCCAGTATCGCATCATCGCTCGCGGGAACGAGACGCCGTACGCCGGCGACGATCTGTGCAATCCAGGCCGCTTCCACCGCGCCGAGCGCACGCGCGGGGTCGATGCCGAGCGGTTCGGCGACGGTTGCGTTGAGAGCGTTTTCGGCCCGCTCGGCATCGAGCGGCAACTCGCCGCCGAAATACGTTGCGGGATCGATCACACCGTTCAACAACAACACGTCGGTGATCGTCAGATCCGTACCGCCGCGCGCGAAACACGCGGGACCCGGCGCCGCGCCGACGGACTGCGGTCCCACCTCGATGCGCGCGTCGACGGCCCGGATCACGGAACTGCCGCCGACGCCTTCGCTGTGGATACGGCACAGAGGGGCCGAGACCTGTACGCCTTCAACCGTGCCGTATGGGTCTTGCTGCAGTTCGCCGGCGGCAACAATGCCGACGTCGGTCGTCGTACCGCCGACGTCAATCGAGAGCAGCTTCCGGATTTCGTAGTGGCGCGCGAGTTCGCGTGCACCCTCCATGCCCCCGCGCGGGCCGGAACTGTAGGTTTTCAGCGCGATCGTTTTCGCGATACGCGCGGAACCACCGTCGTTGCGGTAGATCAGCAGCGGGTTGCGGGTGCGATGCAATTTCAGGCGATGTTCCGCGCCATAGAGAAACCGCTCCATCGCCGGGTGCAGGAAAGCATTGAACAAGGCAGTCCAGGTGCGGCGACCGAAATCGTCGTCGTGGCTCATGTCGGCGGCGAACGTGATCGGAAGGGCGCCGAGCAGGTGCGAAGGGTAGCGTCTCAGTACGATCCGTTCGAAGCGCCGTTCGGCGCCAGCGGGATCGGCCGCGTCGAGGCTGACGACGATCCGGTTCGAACCGAGTGCGCCGAGTTCATTGATCGCGCGGGTCAGCGCGGCATCGAGCGCCGCGTCGTCGAGCGCGGGATCGATCACGCGAACCCGTTCACCCACGATCGTTTCGAGCAGCGACGATGATTCACCACCATTGTCGAGCGCGCCATGCGCGTGTGCCGAAGACGTGATGAGTCCGAGGCGCGGACCGCGGCGTTCGACGAGTGCGTTCGTGCCCTGCGTCGTCGAATAGCGAATGTAATCCGTTTCCTGCAGTAAACGCGCGACGTCTTCCTCGCCGTAAGCGAGCGCCGAAAGGCGGTTGAGGCCGTCGAAAAAACACGTACTGAGGTCGTGCGGCGTGGTCAGCGCCTTGGTGAACAACAGGCGTTCGCCGTCGAACGCACAGAAATCCGTCAACGTGCCACCGTTATCGATATTGATCAGCTTGCCCATGATTGATCGCGCCTACAGGTCGCCGAAACTGCCGTGCCGGCCCTTGCCGCTTTTGAACCGGCTGGCGCCGGCAACACCCTCTGCCGCGAGCATCCCGACGCTGTTCTCCCATTCGGAACGCAACGCGTCTTCGACCTGCAGCCCGTGTTGCAGGTAGACCGAGCGGCGATCGGCGCGCATGCAACCCTGCGGGTAGCGCGCGATCTCGGCGGCGAGCGCTTCTGCCGCGGCGCGCGACTCGCCGTCGGGTACAAGCTGTTCGCACGCGCCGATACGCAGGCACTCGTCGGCCGGGACCTTGCGTCCGGTCATGATGATCTCGAGCGCACGACCGTGTCCGACGAGCCGTGGCAGACGGACGGTGCCGCCGTCGATCAGCGGCACGCCCCAACGGCGGCAATACACGCCGAAGTATGCGCTTTGTTCCATCACCCGCAGATCGCACCACAACGCGAGTTCGAAGCCGCCGGCCACGGCCGGTCCCGCGACCGCGGCGATTACCGGCTTGCCGAGTACGAGCCGGCTCGGACCCATGGGGCCACGCGGCGTCGGGCTGTCGTCGGCGGGAAAATTGAGCGCCGCCAACGGTTCTTCCCGGCCTGCGAGCGTGCTCGCGTACTTCAGGTCCCAGCCCGCGCAGAACGCGCCGCCTTCACCGAAAAATACCGCGACCGACGCGTCCGGATCCGCGTCGAATGCGGTAAACGCCGCGACGAGTTCTTCAGCACTGTCCGGATCCATCGCATTGCGCGCTTCCGGTCGGCTGTGAATTACCGTGGTTACCGGGCCGTTCTTTTCTACTCGGACGGTCATGGCTTGCTCTCCTGTTGGCAAACTTCAGGCGGATTCAAAGTCGTTCGATGATGGTGACGTTCGCCTGACCGCCGCCTTCACACATCGTCTGCAAGCCGTAGCGACCGCCACTGCGCTCGAGTTCGTGCAGTAATGTCGTCATCAGTTTCGTCCCCGTCGCGCCGATCGGGTGGCCAAGCGCGATCGCGCCGCCGTTCACATTGGTCTGCGCGTGCGGGTAGCCGGTTTCCTCGAGCCACGCGAGGGGTACGGGCGCGAACGCCTCGTTGATTTCCACCCGGTCGATGTCGGCGAAGCTCATGCCGGCTTTTTTCAGCGCGTAATGTGTCGTGGAAATCGGCGCGGTGAGCATGATCATCGGATCCTCCGCACGCACACTCATGTGATGGATGCGCGCGCGTGGATTCAGCTGGTAGCGTTTCACCGCGGCCGCCGATGCGATAAGCACGGCGGAAGAGCCGTCGCAAACGGAACTCGAGACACCGGCGGTGATGTGCGTGAGTCCGAATATCGGATCAAGCGCAGCCATTTGCTCGAGCGATGTCGCGCGCGCGGTTTCATCCATACCGAACCCGTTCAGCGGCACGATTTCACGTTCGAAGCGGCCGTCGTTAATCGCACTGAGCGCGCGCCGATGTGATTCGAGCGCATAGACTTCGAGATCTTCCCGCGTATAGCCCCAGCGCTCGCACATCATTTGCGCGCCCTTGAACTGGGTCGGCGGCTCGGCGCCATATCGCGCGACCCACCGGTGCGAGCCGCTGTAGGGATCATCGAAACCGAACGCGGCGCCAACCGCAATCGACGACTGAATCGGAATACTCGACATCGTCTGTACGCCACCGGCGATCACGACGTCGTTGACGCCGCTCATGACGGCCTGTGCGGCGAAATGGATCGACTGTTGCGATGAACCGCACTGACGATCGATGGTGACGCCGGGTACGGCCTCGCTGTAACCGGCCGCGAGCCAGCACGTGCGGGCGATGTCGCCGGCGAGCGAACCGAGTTGGTCGACGGCGCCGAAGATCACGTCGTCATACTCGTCATCGGGAATCGAATTACGTTCTACGAGCGCTGTGATGACATGGGCGCCGAGATCGGCGGCGTGTACGTCCTTGAGGCTGCCGCCGCGCTTGCCCGTCGGGCTGCGAACGGCATCGATGATATAAGCTTCCGTCATGATTGTGCTCCAGTGAGGTTTGCATTGGCCCGCACCCCGAGAAACAAGCGCGCGTAATCACCACGTGTCCGCGCGATCGCGACGAGCAGGTAGGGAAACGTAAACATGCCGCCCCATACCACGCAAAACACTCCGTACACACAGCCCTTGAGTCCGCCGCCTTCGCGCCACGCGACCCACACGCCGACGAGGCCAAGATGGATGACGAGGTCGGTGTTGAATTGCGAACGCCAGTTGACGGCGGCGAGATCGCCGAGAAAGACACCCGGCCAGTTGTAGCCCGAGTCAGCGATCGCACCGAACGTGACCGCGAAGATGACGAACGTAAAAATCCACAAAGCGAATCGGAGCATCGTCATCGTGCAGACCTCGGGTAAGTGACGCCGGTTTAATCAGAGAAGCACAGCCTAGACCGGCTGTCGCGGGGCTGCTTGCCTTTGCGCGAACAGAGTTTTGTCTGTCGCCGAACAGTAAAGCCTTGCGGGCGGAGCCGGGGCACACCCGGGAACGTATGAATGCTGTGTCGACTCCGCTTGCGCCGGGTTCGGTCACGTGCAGCGGAAGATCGCTGCCGGAGTCCGGGCACGCGGCAGCGAGGGGCACATTCGCGCAGCGCGCGTCGAATTCACGCGACCGCGGCTTCGCGTCGATAGGCCGAGGGCGTTTTTCCGTAGTATCGCTTGAACGAGCGGCTGTAGTGGCCGAGATCCTTGAAGCCCCACTTGAAAGCGATGTCCGTGATCGACCAGTCGCCGCGCATGAGGTCGTCCGTACTGCGTTCGAGCCGTCGCCTGAGGATCCATTCGCCGATTGTGCAACCGTCGAGTTCAAACAGCTTGTGCGCATAGCGGGTGGAGATTTCGAATGCGCGGGCGAGCGTGCGCGGTGAGAGGGAGTCGTCAGTGATGTAGCATTCGATGTAATTCTTGAGTTCGCTGATCAGCAGATCACGGTCCCGCGGCGCCTTGTACAAGCTCGCGAGTACCGCATCGAACAGGCTCGTCGTGACGTTACTCAGTGAGATCTCGTAGGGGCGAAGCTGGCTGTTGAGGAATCTCGCGAGCGTCGACATGTGCTGCACGCAAAGTTCCGACAGTACGTTGTTCTTGTCCACGTGTGCGCAATGCAGCGCCGCGCACATGTCGGCCCCGGCACGCAATACCCGTTGCGGGACGATGACGGAAATCTGCTCGTAATCGGTGCCCGAAAGCGCAAACGACAGCGGTTGCGTACTGTCCCAGATTGCGAGTTCTTTCTCGCCGATGAGCGTGGTCGTGCCGGCTGCCGTCAGCGCTATCGAGCCGTGGATCGGCATGACCACGGTGAGGTAGGGTTCGGGGATCGAACGGATATCCGCCTCGGTACGCTCGCCGCGCCAGGCACCGAGGCCGAGCCCGAGTCGAATCCAGCTGATGCGCAATGGCCCCACGGCGCGCGAAGTGACGTTGCCGGTCAATTCGCGCGTACTCGCCGGGTCGAAACTCCACGACAGGTGCGACATGCCGATAGCCCGGCTGAGTTCGCCACCGCCGACCGGGCGGTCCGTAGCCATCATTTCGAGTTGTGCTTCAGTCATGTTCGTCCTCGCGCGTGTCGTCCTTTGCTGTTGCGCCGCACAATTCAATGGCGCAACGTAGCAACGGGAGGAATCCCGACCTGGATTATGCGCGAATTGCCGGCTCTGCACAGGAGACGCGTGTGCGCTACGAAGCAAAGCGGCGTTCGCTGAAATACAAGCGCTCGCGGGTTCGGCCCGTTACCATTTGCGCCAGCTTATTCATTCCCGGCGGAGATCACGGCGATGGCCACACCGATCACAAGCGCAGGCGATCCGTACGCGGTTGCACTCGAAGACATCGACATGAGCGACCCGTCGCTGTTCGAACGTAACCTCGCCCCGGCGTACTTCGAGCGCTTGCGCAAGGAGTGTCCGGTCCATTACTCACGCGGTTCCGACTGCGGTCCGTTCTGGTCGGTGACGAAGTACGCGGACATCATCGGCGTCGACAAGAATCACAAAGTGTTTTCCGCCGACTCCGCCCACGGCGGACACCTGCTCGGTTATGAAATGTGGTTCAAGTCCGATCCGGATCTGAAACTGCCGATGATCATCGCCATGGACCCGCCGCGCCACGACGTCCAGCGCAAGGCCGTGAGCCCCGTGGTCGCGGCTGAAAACCTGAAGAAAATGGAAGTCGGCATTCGCGCGAGCGCGCAGGAGATCCTCGACTCACTGCCCGAGGACGAACCGTTCAACTGGGTCGAGCGCGTATCGATCGAACTGACGACCCGGACACTCGCGGTACTGTTCGATTTTCCGTTCGCAGAACAACGCAAACTGACCCGCTGGTCCGACGTCGCAATGTCGATCCCCGGGGATGGCATAACCACAAGCTGGGAAAGTCGCAAGGCGGAAATGCTGGAAATGAAATCCTGCTTCGAGCGCCTGTGGCGTGAACGCAAGACGAACACCGGCGGCTTCGATCTCGTTTCGATGCTCGCGACGACGCTCGACGACAGCGCGATGAGTCCGGACGAGTACATGGGTAATGTCGTGTTGTTGATCGTCGGCGGCAACGACACGACACGCAATTCACTCACCGGCAGCGTGCTCGCACTGAACCGGTTTCCGGATGAAAACACGAAGCTGCGCGCAAATCCGGATCTGATCCCGAACTTTGTCTCCGAAGCGATCCGCTGGCAGACACCCGTCGCGCATATGAAACGGACAGCACTCGAAGACATCGAGATCCGGGGTCAGAAGATCCGCGCGGGCGACAAGGTGGTGATGTGGTACGTGTCCGGAAACCGCGACGAAGAGATGTTCGAACGGCCGTACGAACTGATCGCCGACCGCGCACGCGCGCGCAACCATCTGGCGTTTGGTTTCGGGCTGCATCGCTGCGTCGGCAACCGGCTCGGTGAACTGCAGTTACGCATCGCCTGGGAGGAAATCCTGAAGCGCTTCGCCGTTGTCGAAGTCGTCGGCGACCCGGTGCGGGTTTATTCGAATATCACGATGGGTTACTCGGACTTGCCGGTTCGGGTGAAGCGTTATTAATACAGGGCGGAAAACATGGCGACGATCACCTACGTAGAATTTGACGGTACCGAACACACGGTGGAGGCGCGGCCCGGCGATACCCTGATGTCGGCCGCGGTTGATAACAGCGTGCCGGGAATCGACGGCGACTGTGGCGGCAACTGCGCGTGCGCGACGTGTCACGTGTTCGTCGAGGGTGCGCTCGCCGGTGGTGCGGGCGAGGAAGAGCGGGACATGCTCGCGATCGCGGACGACGTGCGGGACAACAGCCGGCTCGGTTGCCAGATCACGGTCACCGACGACATGGACGGGCTCGTCGTGCGCTTGCCGATGGGGCAGCACTGATCCACGTGTTTGCCGCCATTACGGCGGCACGACGGGACTAAACAGGTGTGCGTAAACCTGAGACGCTGTGGTTTCGGGAGCGGAACCACCGTCTACACCCCGTCCCTTCCCCTCGGTTTGAGGGGAAGGGTACCCGGGCCATCAAGGTCACAGTTGCATAATTCGGAGCACGTATTTAGCGCCGCCGCCGGTACAGTAACAGCGTCAGGTCGTCCGGCTTGCCGACCTGCCCGGGCATCGCCCCGGCCATGCGCGAGCTCGCCGCCGCGGCCAGCGCGGCACATGCGGAAGCGACGGAACCGGTACAGGCGAGCGCGGCGATTTCTTCGCTGAGCAAATTATCAAATAAGCCGTCGCTCGCGATGACGACGGTGTCACGCTGAGCGAGTTCGAGCGGCACCCCGATCTCGACCGACATCGGCGACATCCCGAGTATGTTCGACACGACGTGTCGCGAGGCGTGCTGCATCGCCTGGGTCTCGCTCAGCAACCCGGCTTCCACCCCGTAGCCGGTCGGCGAATGGAACACGGACTGGAATTTCAGTTTGCCGCGTCCGCCAACGATGCAGATCCCGCTGTCGCCAACGTGATAGCAACGCGCCGTCCCGTTCGTGATTTCGCCGACGACGAGCGTCGTGGCCGAACCGGGGCAGCGTGCATTAATCTCGGCTTGCGCCGTTTCGAACGCGTTCAGGATCGCGACCCGCAATACGGCATCGGGGTTTTGTTGCAGTTCGTCCACGAGTGCCTCGACCGCGATCCGGGCCGCGGCGTCGCCTTTCGCATGCCCGCCGGCACCGTCGGCGACGGCGAGGATGATGCTGTCGTCGCCAAACGGAATGACCGCCGCGGCGTCTTCATTGACGGTGGATTTGTCCGGCGAAGGGGTGCTGAACAGCGCCGCCGAACCCGCGGCGAGATCGATGGGTTGTGGCACCTCGAGGGTGCCCGTGAAAAGGGTTAATGCTGTGTTCAACTCTGCCACTCGATAGTCTGTAGGTAGTCGCGCAATCGCGCTGCGGTGCGATATTTCTTCAGGATCAGCGTTTTCTTCAGTCCGCAGCAGATCGCTTTCACCTCTTTCGGTTGCTTCGCATAGTGCCGCGCGCCACCGAGCGAGTCGTAGAAAATACGGATCAAATCGCAGATATCTTCCTTGATCAGCTCCCGTTTCGGCAGCGGGTGGACGAACATGTCGATCAGCTTCACTTCGAAACCAAGACCGAAGCGCCGCACGATGATGTTGTCGGTGTGCAGGTCACCATGGTACTCGCGTGCATTGTGGATGTCCGCCATACCGGCCGCGAGCGCGTGCAGCAGGTGCAGCGCTTCGAACACGGGGAGGCGACCGCCGGAACGACGCTTCAGCATTTCCGATAACACTTCGCCCTCGACGTACTCGGACACGAGTACCGTGACGGATTCGTTCTTGCACAGGATCTTTTCCTGGGTGACGTACTGGATCAGGACCTGGCAGTGTCGCAGCTTGTGCAATTTCGTCGCGTATTGCCGCGCGGTACGGTTACCGGGATTGCGCTGCGGGAAAAATATCTTCGCGGTCCGTTCGATACCGGTCGCGAGTTCGCGGATCAGGTAGACCTCGCCTTCCCAACCGGACCCGAGCTGGGTGACGACTTCGTAGCGGTGGCCAATCAGCTGGCCATCGCGGAGACCAAAATGCGTCATACGGGCCATCCTCCATGGACACGACCGGGTGTGTCGGGGCGAAACTGTTGCTTAATCATGTGATAAGAAATTTTTACTTTTCCGATGCGGCAAGTTCGTATAAAAAGCGCTCGATCTTGCTTGAGGATGACATCATGAGTGACGAAGACGTCGACGACACAGACTGGGACGACAACGACGAGGAATACGAGTCCGTTGTGGAGCCACGCCAGGTGACGCGCGCTTCGACCCTCGCATCGCGACGGCGGCTCGAAGATCTGCAGGAATTGAAACGCATGCGCGAGTTGTTGGGCGACGACGATTTCGTGCTCGATTTCAGTTAACCGGTGCTGCCGGAGATGGTCCGGGGGCGAGCACTTCGTCGAATAACCCGGCGATCAGCGCGTGCAACGGGTTGCGGCGATGCCACAGGGCGTACACGGTGCAGTGCAGACGCGGGGTGCCGTCGATCGCCGTGAGGCCGCGCCGCGGCGGCTCGGGCAATAACGCGAACCCGCCGTGTTCGCTGACAAAGTTTTCAGCGATCAGGTGATCGCTCGCACTGAGGCGCGGGGTGCCGTGCAGTTCGAGCGCCGCGGCCAACTGCAGGCGCACCGGCCTGCCCCAGTCGACGGACACGAAATCCCTCGCCGTCACGTCGCCCATTCGGTAGTTGCCGCGCGCCTGTAACGTCAGCGGCACCTCATCCAGCGCGACGCTGTGCAGGCTGTCGAAATCCGGATGTGTTACGAGCAGGGCGAGATCCAGGGTCTGCGCGTGCAGGCGTTTCAGGATCTGCACTTCATTTTGCGTTTCCGCGCTGAACGTGAGGTCCGCGCGCAGGCCGGCCAGTTGCCCCAGCAGCCGGTGCCCGCGCAGGGACCAGACCCCGGCCGGCGCCGCCAGGGACATGCCGGGTCCCGCGTCCGTGCCTTCACCGATGCTCGATTTCGCGTGCTGCCAGGTTGACAGTATCGTCTCGGCGGCGCCGACGAGCTGTTCCCCGGCCTGGGTGACATAAATATTGTTCTTCTCGCGGATGAACAGACGCGCATTCATCACCGACTCGAGTTGCTTGATCCGCTGACTGACGGCTGCCTGGGTGACGTGCAGGTTGTCGGCGGCCGCGCGAAAGTTACCGAGACGCCTGACCTCGAGAAATGTGCGCAGCAGATCGATGTCCATCGCGGTTCGGGCTTTCCATGTACGGCAGGCCGGGGTATCCGGCCGCTTGCTGCGCCGAGCGTACTACGGATTTTCGGGATCCGGTAGCGTACGGGTTGTGGCCCGGGCGGGCGGGTGAACGACCCCGGGGTGACCCGCGCGTGGACCCGATGGAGACACGGACTCCGTGCCGGCCGGGCTCTTGCGCGGGCGCCCCGGCGGCGCTCAAGCCGCGATCGTGGTCGCCGTCTGCCAGCTGCGGAGTTCCGGCATCACGTGGGTTGCGAACGTCCGCAAGGTGCGTTCCGTCACTTCCCACGACGTGCCGGCGAAGCGTACGCACAGCAACGGATCATACGGCCCGAGATAGTCCCGGCGGGCCTGAATCTTCTCCAGGATCTGGGTCGGCGTACCCCAGGTTTGCGCGGCGAGGTAATCGTCGGCGAGCTGCTCCTGGCCGGCGGCGGCGAGCAGCTTTGCTGCTTCCCCGTATTCCGCGTAGCCATCCATTTTCGCGAAATGATCGTTCATCAGTTCGTAATGCTGCATCAGGCTGACAAGGTAGCCGCGAATATGGCGGTCCGCGTTTTCCGCCGCGCGATCCGCGTTTTCGTCACAGACGCAGAAATCCACGTAGATAGGAATCGGTGGCTCGCTCGCGTGACGTTCGCGGTAATGCGTCGCATAGGTTTCGATCTCCTGCTTGTGCACTTCGAGCGGTTTGTAGGCGAACTGCATCATCTTCAAACCGTGGTTCGCGGCTTCGATGATCGAGTCCGCGGACATCGCGACCTGGGTGGTGCGTCCCTTGAATGTCTTCCGCGGGCGTGGCCGGATCGTGGCCCGTGGCTGGCTGAAATATTTACCCTCGTGCGCTTCCATGATCCCGGTTTCGAGCGCATTCAGAATCATCGGCGTCGCTTCGTCGAAACGGCCGCGGGATTCGTCCATCGCGACCCCGGTTTGTGCATACTCGAGACGCGACAGGCCGCGTCCGAGCCCGAGCACGAAACGACCGCCGCACAGGGTGTCGAGCAACGCGGCTTTCTCCGCGACGCGCAAAGGCTGCGTATTCCACGGCACGATCACGGCCCCGGTCATCAATTTGATCCGTGACGTCCTGGCCGCAAGGTGTGCGAGGTAGACGAAGTTGTCCGGACACAGGGCGTAGTCTTCGAAATGATGCTCCACCATCGAGACGATGTCGTAGCCGAGTTCGTCGGCAAGCACCGCGCTGGCGATTTCCTCGTCGTATACCTGGGTGTCGTCGATGCTGTCGTAGCCGAAGCTCTGGGCGATCTGGCAGATGCCGATTTGGGTCATTGCTCGTCTCCTGTCCGATAGCGGGGTGTTTATCCAGTATAGGCAATCCGTGCCCACGCGCCCGCGGCCATGTGCGTCGCAACGTGAATCCGCTGCTGCAATGCGGCTGCAGCTGTCGTTCGGCACGGTCGTACCCGCGTGTATATGGGCTATCCTCAGCTTGGGTTACCAGCATCAATTCACAAACGAAACGGTCGCAAGACCGGCAAGAGGAGAACCTGCATGCAGATACCGGGGCTTGACGAATATGCGAAAAAATATGAACACATAAAATTTCACCGCGAAGACGGAATCCTGCAGATCACGCTGCACAGCAACGACGAGGATCTCGTGTGGGGACTCGCGCCGCACCAGGAACTCGGGTACTGCTTCGGCGATATCGCGAGCGATCCCGAGAACAAGGTGATCATCTTCACCGGCAGTGGCGATACGTTCATTCACAACGAAGATCTCGGTGGCGCCGGCATCGACGCGCGAGCGTGGTCGGAACATGTACTGCCGGACGCCAAGCGCCTGTTGATGAACCTGCTCGAAATTCAGGCGCCGATGATCGCGGCCGTCAACGGTCCCGCCACGGTGCATGCGGAACTCGCGCTGCTGTGCGACATCGTGCTCGCGGCCGATCACGCGACGTTTCAGGACGCACCGCACTTCCCGAGCGGACTCGTTCCGGGTGACGGCGTCCACGTCGTGTGGCCGATGTTGCTCGGTCTCAATCGCGGTCGCTATTTTCTGCTGACCGGACAGATCCTCGCGGCGCGCGAGGCGCTCGATCTCGGGGTCGTGAACGAGGTGATGCCGCAGCCCGAACTGCTCACCCGTGCCTGGGAGCTCGCGCGCATTATCCGCCAGCGGCCGGCGCTGACGACCCGCCTCGCGCGCGAAGCGATGCTGCACCCGATGAAGCGGGCGATGCTCGACAATCTGCCCTACGGCCTCGCCCTCGAGGGACTAGCGGGGTGTGATTTCTGGCCGGCCGAGTTCGCGGCGGAAGATATCTCGCGCCGCCAGGATGCAGACGGGCGGGCGGCATAATTCCCGCGCGGTGGGGTTGAATGCCCCGTAGCATCGGGTGCGGGCCGCGCTGGCCCGCACCTCGCGCCGTGCTCAGCTCGCCTTTTTCGACGCGCCGAAATGCGCGACGAGATCGGGCGAGAGTTTCTCGCTGCCTTTCTTGCGCGCGTGTTCTTCCATTTTCGCCTGCACCGCCGCGGTGAGTTCGCCCTTGAACTGCGTGTTGTTGTCGCGCAACCATTGCTCCGAGGCGAGCCGGTTGCGATTCAGCCGGTTGATCTTCGGGATCGCGTAACGCGCGATCAGTTCGTAGGATCGCTTTGTCTCGGCCCAGTCCGCCCAGTGATTATCGAGGTTCAGAAAACAGCCGAAGCCACCGGATTGTTCGTGCATGCGGTCCATTTGCTGAACGAAATCGTCGGGCGTTCCGATCACCGCAAAGCCGGTCGAGATCATGTAATCGATGGGATCCGTCCCCGGGGGCGGCGCGAGCGGAATCGCGGCGACTTTCGTCATGTAGTCGATCCAGCGTTCGAGTCCGAAGCGGACATTCTCGCGCGCTTTCTCGCGCGTCTCCGCGATATGCACGGGACCCACGAGGCGCCACGCCGAGCGATCGACGGTCTTGCCGTGATCTTTCGCCGCTTCTTCGGCGATCGCCCAGTTCGATGCGAGTGCGTTGAAGCCGCCGGCCGACGTTGCGCCGATCGACAACAGGCCGAGGCCGTGTTTGCCGGCAGCCGTCGCGCCCGTCGGCGAGACCTGGCTCGCAACGGCCATTTCCACCCCGCGTTCGTTGTAGGACACGAACTGTAATTGCGCATCGTTGAGTTCGAACCAGTCGCTCTTCGCGGTCACGGTTTCGCCGTTCAGCAGGCGCACGAGCGGTTCTATCGCTTCATCCATCTGGTCGCGCGCCTGCGCCGTTTCGAGCCCCATCATGTGGGAGTCCGACGGTAGCGAGCCGGGGCCGACCCCGAACATGGCACGCCCTTTCGTGTGGTAGTCGAGTTGCCGGATCCGGTCCGCGAGCGTATAGGGATGGTGATAGGGCAGCGACGACACGCCGGTACCGAGGCGGATGTTTTGCGTGCGTTGCGACACCGCGGCGATGAACAACTCCGGACTGCTCGTGATTTCCCAGCCGCCGGAATGATGTTCGCCGATCCAGGCTTCATCGAATCCGAGCTTGTCGAGCCACACGACCCGATCCATGTCCTGTTCGAGCGCCAGCGCGGGGTGTTCTTCCGGCGGCGTGTGGGGGGCGATAAACGTGCCGAAGCGCAGTCGGGATTGAGTCATGTCGAAGCCTCTCAGTGGGGGGCCGTGGTCGTTCGCGGCCGCCGTTAGCGTGGATGAATCAACGCCGCCGGGCGGCGCAGCCAATGCGTCAGGTGATGTCGCCAGCGCACCGCAGCCCACTGGAACCCTTACTCAACCCGTCGGTGCAACCGCTCGTTGCCGTCATACCCGCCACGGTTCGGGATCGCCGGCCAGCTTCGATTGCACGCATTCGATCGGTCCGGCGAAGTCGCGCCCGCGGCAAGGCCGGATCAACGCTGCGCCCCGGAACGTTGCGTGATCACGCAGCAATTCGCTGCCGTTGACGCGGGGATCCGATGCGAACATTGTGACGGGACTTTACTCGTGCCCCGGCGTGAAGTATAGATTTCGACGCCGCACAACAGCGCGATCCACGCAGCGCGTGCGCGAACGCGCGTGTTGCCATGCAGCAATCACGGCGCCGAAACGGGATGCAGCCGGGTCGGGGCGAGACGGTTCAACGGCGGAATACGATGCATCCACACACACCGGTACTCGTTGGGGTCGGCCTCGTCATGCAGCGCGAGGCAGACCCGCAACAGGCACGCGAGCCGCTCGCGCTGATGATCGAGGCGGCACGTGCCGCCGGCACGGATTGCGGTCAGCGCGCACTGCTGGCTGACATCGAGCGTATTGCCGTGCCGGTGGGGCGCTGGAGCTACCGTAATCCGGGCCGTTTGATCGGCGCGGCACTCGGGGCGACGCGTACGACCTCGATCAGCGCCGTGCCCGGCGTGTCGCAACAGACCCTGCTCAGCGACGCGTGTTCGGCGATTGCGCGCGGCGATCTCAGTACGGCGATGGTGATCGGCGGGGAAGCGGGCTACCGCCTGCAGTGCGCAAGGCGCGCCGGGATCGCGCTGAACGATACCGTGAGCACGGATCTGCCCGATCTCGAAATGACCCCGCATGACGACATGCTGCCGGACTACGAACAGGCGACCGGTCTCGGCTCGATGCCGGTGGGTTATTACGCGATCGTCGACAGTGCGTTCCGGCATGCGCGCGGATTCAGCACCGGGGCGTACCGCGACCGCATCGCCGATCGCTACAGCCGGTTCAGCGCGGTCGCGGCCACGAACCCGCACGCGTGGTTGCGTCGCCACATCAGCGCCGCGGAGATCCGCGACAGCAGCACGAACAACCCGATGCTCGCGTTTCCGTATACGAAGCTGCACAACTCGCAATGGAACGTCGACCAGGCCTCGGCGCTGTTGTTCTGCTCCGTGGAAAAGGCGCAACAGCTCGGCATTGCGCGGGAGCGCTGGGTGTTTCCACAGGTGTTCACCGAAGCGAACCACATGGTAAACATCACCGCACGCGGCGCGCTCGACCGTTGTGTCGGGGCTGAACTCGCCGGCCGGGCGGCATTCACGCAAGCCGGATGCACGCAGGACGAACTCGATTTCCTCGAACTCTACAGTTGCTTTCCGGTCGCGGTGGAATCCTATGCGCATGAACTCGGGATCCCCGGGTCGATCGACTGGACGATCACCGGCGCCATGCCGTTTGCCGGCGGCCCGTTCAATAGTTTCGTCCTCCACACCGTCGGCCAGATGGCCGCACGGATCCGGGCGCAGCCACACAGCCGCGGCATGGTGACGACCGTGTCGGGCATCATCACGAAACAGGGCTTCGGGATCTGGGGCGCGGATCCGAATCCGCACGGTTACGAGTTCGTCGACGTCACCCGCGACGTCGTTGCCGCGACGGACGAACGCGAGGTGGTGGCGGATTATCATGGCGCGGCGACGGTCGCCGGTTATACGGTGCTCTACGATCGCGCGGGCCCGCAGCGTGGGGTCGTCGTGGTCGACCTGCCGGCCCGGAAACGCAGCATCGCGAGTACCGACGATCCGCGCGTGATGACGCACATGATCACGACGGAATTCTGCGGCGCGAACGTCAGCCTGCACGGCGGCCGTTTCGAGTACGCGGCTTGAGTTGTCATTGCAACATGCTCCCGGTTCACGGCGGGTGACGGATCAAGCGATCGGGAACGCCGCACGCCGGCACGTGGACGTCACCGGTTCGGGTGCGGGCGAACGTGGCGCGGCCGACGATTCGCGGTACGCTTGAGCACACACCCGGGCGCGCACCGCGCCCGTCCGCCACGCAGCGTCGACGAGAAACAGCATGAAACTGAAAACGCGCTTCACAGAACTCGTCGGGGTCGAGCATCCGGTGATGCAGGAAGGCCTGGGTCCGTACAAAACCGTACACCTCGCGGCAGCGGTATCGAACGCCGGCGGGCTCGGCACCGTGAGCATTCCCGGGATCAGCGAGGAACCGGCCGCTGGCGCGGCGAAATTGCGCGGCTATATCGAGCAGGCCTGCGCACTCACCGAGCGGCCGTTCGCGGTCAATATTCCGGTTGGCACGGACAAGCACGGCAACGTGCCGGCGTTCAGCGCGGCTTATGTTGCCGCTGTCGTCGCCGCGGTCAGGGATCGGGAAATAGCCCGGCGCTTGCGGGTCATCACGACATCGGCGGGCGCGCCCGACGCGGCCCGGCGCCTGATCGACGGTTCGGGTCTGATCCATGTGCACAAGGTCGGCGGCACGCGCCATGCGGAACGCGCGGCCGCGGCCGGCGTCGATATGCTGATTGCTTCCGGCTATGAGGCGGGCGGACACACGCACACGCGGCCCGTGCATACGTTCGTGCTCGGACCGAGCGTCTGCCGGGCGGTCGCGTGTCCCGTCATTCTTGCCGGCGGGATCATGGATGGCCGCGGGCTGGCCGCGGCGCTCGCGCTCGGCGCGGACGCGGTGGCACTCGGCACGCGTTTCGTCGCGAGTCATGACAATCCCGACTGGCATGCCCACTACGCGGCGCGCATCATTGCGGCCAACGAAGGTGACGATATCGTGTTCCAGGCGCTGTATGGCCCGTCGCGTGCCTTGCCGAGCCGTGCCATCAGCGAACTTGCCGACCTCGAACGTGACGGTACGCTCAGTGAGGAGGAACTCACGGCGTTCAAGGACGAGCGCCTGATCGCCGCCCAGCGCGACGGCGATATGGACGGCGGTATCCTGCCGGCCGGCCAGGTCGCGGGGGCGATCCGTGATCTCGTGCATGTCGCGGAGTTCGTCCCCGGCATGGTCGACGAAGCGATCGCGCAACTGCAGCGGATCAATGCACGCATTGTTGCATAGCATCGGCCCGCGGCCGGGCACGACGACCCGCTCGCGCATGCGCACGTGGGGTGCGGTCATCACGTCGGGGACCGGTTGCCCGTGATCGGCGCATTCACCGTGTTGCTCGTGTACCAGACGTTCGGCGAGGTCATCGTGCAGCTCGCCGGGCTGCCGGTGCCGGGGCCGGTGATCGGCATGCTCGGGCTGTTCGCCACGCTGTGTTACCGCGGTGCCGCACCCGCATGGCTGCGCGAGCCGTGCCAGCAACTGTTGTCTCACCTGTCGTTATTGTTCGTGCCGGCCGGGGTCGGGGTCATGCTGCATTTCCAGCGGATCGGCGCGGAATGGTTCGCGATTGCACTCGCGCTGATCGCGAGCACCGTGATCACGATCGGTGTGACGGCGCTCGTGCTCGAGGCCCTGCGCAAGCTTATGCAGGCGGGGCACGACGAATGAGCGGACGCCTGACGGAGATCTGGGTCTATCTCGCGACGACCCCGTTGCTTGGCCTGACGGTCACGCTGCTCGCCTACCAGGCCGCGTACTGGCTCTACATGAAGGCGCGCATGAACCCGCTCGCGAACCCGGTGGCCATTTCAGTTGCGTTTCTCGTGGCCTTGCTGTGGTTCACGGAAACCCCGTACGAAACCTACTTTGAAGGCGCGCAATTCGTCCACTTCCTGCTGGGGCCGGCAACCGTCGCGCTCGCGGTGCCGCTGTTCGCGAATCTCGAACGCTTGCGGCGCGATCTCGTACCCCTGCTGGGGGCGCTGCTCGCGGGGTCGTTTACGGCCGTCGTGTCGGCAACGGGGATCGCGTGGCTGGCCGGTGCGAGCCGCGAGACCGTGCTGTCACTGGCGCCGAAATCCGTGACCACTCCGATCGCGATGGGGGTCGCGGAAAAGCTCGGCGGCCTGCCGTCGCTGACCGCCGTGCTCGTGGTCTCAACCGGGATCATCGGCGCCGTGCTCGCACGCAGCGTCCTCGCCGGTCTGCGCATCGACGATGACGTCGTCAGCGGTTTCGCCCTCGGCGTTGCCGCGCACGGAATTGGAACCGCACGCGCGTTTCAGGTTTCGGCAACGATGGGCGCGTTTGCCGGACTCGCGATGGGGCTGAACGGGATCGTCACCGCGATCCTGTTGCCGCTGCTGCTCGAACTTGTCGGTGGATGAGCAAGCATGACGACGCGCCCGATGCCGGAGGACGGGGTCAGATCCGCATGGCGCCGCCCGCGGGCCCGAAGCGTGATCTGACCCCGGTTTTTAGCAGCCTGTCGGACTTAGGAACAATCTGCTGCGCCGGCGGGACAGCGGCGCAAAAACGCGCGATTTTTCGTCACGTAGCACCACT